>Ga0102587_1002396_pt1 | contig 10924 bp, 8 predicted proteins | sample AraplaF_Col_mTSA_FD_76853 | JGI IMG/M metagenome (GOLD analysis project Ga0102587, IMG submission 76853) | Arabidopsis root microbial communities from the University of North Carolina, USA - plate scrape MF_Col_mTSA (SPADES assembly) (version 2) | ecosystem: Host-associated > Plants > Roots >... | reverse complement strand
TGTCGATCTGACGGCAAGCGGTCTGCGGTCGCTTGAGGGTGCCGCTACCCAGAGCGTGACGCTCGGGGCCGGTAAACGCACCACGCTCTTTATTCCGGTGCGCGCGCTGGATGGCTTCGGCGACGGCGAGATTGCCGCGCAAATCAGCGGCCTTGCGCTGCCGGGCGAAACCTTCGCGCCGCAGCAGAAGCAGTGGAAGATTGGCGTACGCCCACCTTTCGCCGCGCAGACCATCAACACCGGTGCGATGCTCAATCCGGGCGAAAGCTGGCAGGTGCCGGGCCAGCATCTGGCGGGCATCTCGCCTGCTACGCTGCAGGGTCGCTTACTGCTGAGCGGCAAACCGCCGCTCAATATCGCCCGTTACATTCAGGAGCTGCGCGCTTACCCGTACGGCTGCCTGGAGCAGACCGCCAGCGGGCTCTTCCCGTCGCTCTACACCAACGCTGCACAGCTTAAAGCGCTGGGCATCAAAGGCGAGAGCGATGAGCAGCGCCGCGCGGCGGTGGATATCGGCATCTCTCGCCTGTTGCAGATGCAGCGTGACGACGGCGGCTTCTCCCTGTGGGATAAGAGCGGCTCGGAAGAGTACTGGCTGACCGCCTACGTGACCGATTTCCTCGTCAGCGCCTCGGCGCAGGGCTACAGCGTTCCGGCTGAAGCGCTGAACAACGCCAACAACCGCTTGCTGCGCTATTTGCAGGATCCGGCGGCGATGGCGGTGCGCTACAGCGACGATCTGCCAGCGACCAAGTTTGCCGTGCAGAGCTACGCCGGGCTGGTGCTGGCGCGTCAGCAGAAAGCGCCGCTGGGCGCGCTGCGTGAAATCTGGCAGCGCCACGAGCAGGCGAAAGCGGGGCTGCCGTTAATGCAGCTTGGCGTTGCGCTGAAGCTGATGGGCGATGCCCAGCGCGGCGATCAGGCTATCGCACTGGCGCTGAAAACCGATCGCATTGCGGAAAACCGCTGGCTGGCGGATTACGGCAGCAACCTGCGTGATAACGCGCTGATGCTGGCGCTGCTGGAGGACAACAAGCTGCTGCCGGACGCACAGGCGCACCTGCTGGCTACGCTCTCCGAGCAGGCTTACAGCCAGCGCTGGCTCTCAACCCAGGAGAGCAACGCGCTGTTTATGGCAGGCCGCAATCTGCAAAACAGCACCGGTAACTGGCAGGCGCAAACCTCGCTTGATACCGCGATGCTGGCCGGTAACACCGCGCAGAGCCGTAACCTTGAGGCGGATCAGCTTGGTGCACTGCAAGTGACTAACAGCGGCACCACACCGCTGTGGCTGCGTCTTGATACTACAGGCTACCCAGAGCAGGCTCCGGCGCCTTCGGGCAAAGTTCTGCATATCGAGCGCAACGTGCTCGGCACCGACGGGCGCAGCAAGCCGCTCTCTTCCCTGAAGAGCGGTGAGCTGGTGCTGGTGTGGCTGGAAGTGACGGCCAGCCAGAACGTTCCGGACGCGCTGGTGGTCGATCTGCTGCCTGCGGGTCTGGAGCTGGAAAACCAGAACCTGGCCAGCAGCAGTGCCAGCCTGCAGGAGAGCGGTAGCGAAGTGCAGGAGCTGCTCAACCGCATGCAGCAGGCCGATATTCAGCATATGGAGTTCCGTGACGATCGCTTTGTCGCCGCCGTACCGGTGAGCGAAGGGCAGCCTGTCACGCTGGTCTATCTGGCGCGTGCAGTGACGCCTGGCACCTACCAGGTTCCGGCTCCGCAGGTGGAATCAATGTATGTTCCGCAGTGGCGGGCAACCGGCGCGGCCAGCGGCCCGTTGATCATCACACCATAACGTGAAGATCGTCTCTCTGATACGCACCCGCTGGCGCTGGCTGGCGGGTGTGCCTCTTCTCTTTGTGCTGCTGGTTATCGCCGCCGATAAAATCTGGCCACTGCCCCTGAACGAGGTGTCACCCGCGCGGGTGGTCGTGGCTGAAGATGGCACGCCGCTGTGGCGTTTTGCTGATGCCGACGGTATCTGGCGCTATCCGGTCACTATTGAAGAGGTCTCACCGCGCTATTTACAGGCGCTTATCCAGTATGAAGATCGCTGGTTCTGGGACCATCCCGGCGTTAACCCCTTCTCTATTGCACGCGCGGCCTGGCAGGATCTGCGCTACGGGCGCGTGGTTTCCGGCGGCAGTACGCTCACCATGCAGGTGGCACGTCTGCTTGACCCGCATCCGCGCACCTTTGGCGGCAAAGTTCGCCAGTTGTGGCGGGCGATGCAGCTGGAGTGGCATCTCTCCAAGCGCGACATTTTGACCATTTACCTCAACCGCGCGCCGTTTGGTGGCACTCTGCAAGGTGTCGGCGCGGCGAGCTGGGCCTATCTCGGCAAACCGCCCTCAAAGCTGAGCTATGCGGAAGCGGCACTGCTCGCCGTGCTGCCACAAGCGCCGAGCCGTTTACGCCCGGACCGCTGGCCGCAGCGGGCGCAGGCAGCGCGCGATAAAGTGCTGGATCGCATGGTGACGCAGCAGGTGTGGCCGGTGGCACAGGTGAAAGAGTCGCGTGAAGAGCCGGTGTGGTTAGCGCCACGGCAGATGCCGCAGTTGGCACCGCTCTTTGCCCGCCGCATGCTGGGCGCCAACAAAAAGCTGAAGGTGACCACCACGCTGGACGCCAGCCTGCAACGACAGCTGGAGGAGCTGGCGCTGAGCGTCAAATCCCGGCTGCCGATGCGCAGTTCGCTGGCGATCATCGTGGTCGACCATACGGATATGAAAGTGCGCGGCTGGGTGGGGTCGGTGGATATTAACGACGACAGCCGTTTCAGCCATGTCGATATGGTCAGCGCCGTGCGCTCGCCGGGATCGGTGCTGAAACCCTTTATCTATGGCCTGGCGCTGGACGAAGGGCTGATACACCCCGCATCGCTTCTGCAGGATGTGCCGCGGCGCGTCGGCGATTATCGCCCCGGTAACTTTGACAGCGGTTTCCATGGCCCGGTGAGCATGAACGAGGCGCTGGTACGCTCGCTCAATCTGCCTGCGGTTCAGGTGCTGGAGGCTTACGGGCCGAAAAAGTTTGCCGGTAATCTGCGTAATATCGGGCTGCCGCTAATGCTGCCCGCCGGTGCGGAGCCAAACCTGTCGCTGATCCTTGGCGGCGCGGGTGCGCGGCTGGAGGATATCGCTGCCGCCTACAGCGCTTTTGCCCGTGAAGGTAAAGCGGGCAAGTTAAGGCTGACGCCCGATGAGCCGCTGGCTGAACGCCGCCTGATGTCGCCGGGCGCGGCGTGGATTATCCGCCGAATCCTGGCGAATGAAGCGCAGCCGGTGCCGGATAGCGCGCTGCCGCAGGTGGTGCCGCTGGCATGGAAAACCGGCACCAGCTACGGCTATCGCGATGCCTGGGCCATCGGCCTCAACTCCCGGTATGTGATCGGTATCTGGACCGGCCGTCCGGACGGCACGCCGGTTGCCGGGCAGTTTGGTTTTGCCAGCGCCGTGCCGCTACTCAACCAGGTGAACAATCTGCTGCAACCGCGCTCTGCGCTGGATCAGGCGCGCTTACCACGCGACCCGCGCCCGGCGTCGGTGAGTAGCGGGGTGATCTGCTGGCCGGGCGGGCAGAGCCTGCCTGCCGGAGACAGCAACTGCCGCCGCCGCCTTGCCACCTGGTTACTTGATGGCAGCCAGCCGCCGACGCTGTTAATGCCGGAGCAGGAAGGGCTGCACGGCATCAGTTTTCCGCTGTGGCTGAACCATCAGGGGCGGCGCGTGGCGGCGGATTGTCCGGATGCGCAGCAGAAAAACTGGATCGTCTGGCCGCTGCCGCTAGAGCCGTGGCTGCCGCCCGGCGAGCGTCGCGCCGCGCGCTTACCGCCTGCGGACCGCATTTGCCCGCCGCGGGATGAGAACGCCCCGCCGCCGCTGTTGTTAAATGGCGTGCGCGAAGGGGCGGTGATTAAGCGCGTACCCGGCCAGGATTTTGCGATTCTTCCTCTGCAAAGTAGCGGCGGGGAAGGGGGGCGCTGGTGGTTTTTGAACGGTGAACCGTTGACGGCGCGCGGTACTCTATTGAGCCTGAAGCTCGATAAAGCCGGCGACTATCAACTAGTGGTAATGGATGAGGCGGGACAGGTCGCCGCGGTGCAGTTTACGGTGCAATAGGGTGAGAAAGGGCGCATTCAGGTGTTGGTGTTGCTCAAACTCGTCTTATTTTAAAAAAATGTTACCTTAATCCATAGGCAAGACCGGTGTTGCTCTTTATAATCCGCGCCACACCTATTCAGGGCAACAGAACAACTTACTGAGGTAATCATGGCTATTGAACGTACTTTTTCCATCATCAAACCGAACGCGGTGGCAAAAAACGTTATTGGTAACATCTTCTCTCGCTTTGAAGCGGCAGGTTTTAAAATCGTTGGCACCAAAATGCTGCACCTGACCGTTGAGCAGGCGCGCGGCTTCTACGCTGAGCACGAAGGTCGCCCGTTCTTTGATGGCCTGGTTGAGTTCATGACCTCCGGCCCGATCGTGGTTTCCGTACTGGAAGGCGAAAACGCCGTTCAGCGTCACCGCGATCTGCTGGGCGCAACCAACCCGGACAACGCACTGGCCGGTACTCTGCGCGCAGATTACGCAGACAGCTTCACCGAGAACGGCACCCACGGTTCCGACTCCGTTGAATCTGCCGCTCGCGAAATCGCTTACTTCTTCGCTGAAGGCGAAGTTTGCCCGCGCACCCGTTAATTTCCGGTTAACTGTGTAAAGAGATTTACACTTTAATTGGTAAATGCCGCGTCCAGGCGTGGTATCTGTGCGACAGAATTTGTACAATGTTGCGCCCCAGGATGAGCTGAAGCTTGCCTGGGGCGCTTCTTTTTAACCCTCCACGGGCCACAACGTGTAATAACGAGGCCGGAATAAAATATGTCTGAACAAATTGCCATGTCTGAGAGCGACGCTCTCACGGTTCCAAACAAAGATGCAAAAATTAACCTGCTGGATCTCAACCGTCAGCAGATGCGTGAGTTTTTCAAAAACTTAGGCGAAAAACCGTTTCGCGCCGATCAGGTGATGAAGTGGATGTATCACTACTGCTGCGACGACTTTGATGAGATGACCGACATCAACAAAGTGCTGCGCGGCAAGTTAAAAGAGGTTGCGGAGATCCGCGCCCCTGAAGTCGTCGAGGAGCAACGCTCTTCTGATGGCACCATCAAATGGGCTATCGCCGTCGGCGATCAGCGCGTTGAAACCGTCTATATCCCGGAAGAAGATCGCGCGACGCTCTGCGTCTCCTCCCAGGTCGGTTGTGCGCTGGAGTGTAAATTCTGCTCCACGGCGCAGCAGGGCTTCAACCGCAACCTGCGCGTATCGGAAATTATCGGCCAGGTGTGGCGCGCCGCGAAAATCATCGGTGCTGCCCGTGTGACCGGCAACCGCCCGATCACCAACGTGGTGATGATGGGCATGGGCGAACCGCTGCTGAACCTCACCAACGTGGTGCCAGCGATGGAGATCATGCTGGATGATTTCGGCTTTGGTCTCTCCAAACGCCGCGTGACGCTCTCGACCTCCGGCGTTGTGCCGGCGCTCGACAAGCTCGGCGATATGATTGACGTTGCGCTGGCGATCTCGCTGCATGCGCCGAATGACGCCATTCGCGACGAAATTGTACCGATCAACAAAAAGTACAATATCGAAACCTTCCTCGGGTCGGTGCGCCGTTACCTGGAGAAGTCCAACGCCAACCAGGGCCGCGTGACCATTGAGTATGTGATGCTGGATCACGTCAATGACGGCACTGAACACGCCCATGAGCTGGCCGAGCTGCTGAAAGATACGCCGTGCAAGATCAACCTGATCCCGTGGAACCCCTTCCCGGGCGCGCCGTATGGCCGCAGCTCCAACAGCCGTATTGACCGTTTCTGCAAGGTACTGATGAGCTACGGTTTCACCACCATTGTGCGTAAAACCCGTGGCGACGATATCGATGCCGCCTGCGGTCAGCTGGCGGGCGAGGTGATCGACCGTACCAAGCGCACCATGCGTAAACGCCTGCAGGGCGAGCCGATCGCGGTTAAAGCCGTGTAAGCGTGACTGCGGCGCGAAGTTGGTGCCGCAGGTTTGGAATATGTTGAATATTTGGCCTGCTTATATAGAGGCCGTTAATAATTACGGTGCGTTTCCTCTTACTTTGAGGCAGTATGTAATGCTGGAACAACGGCTTAGCAAATAGTGCTGAAAGCCGTCCTGTTATCACGAACCTGACAGTCTTATACTGTGGGTCTACGTTTAACTGACCCGGATTTTTCGCGGCGTGTGTAGGTTATGCGGTTACGCGCGCCTGTGTGTTTACTTTTCACGTACCAGTAGTTGTAGCGAATGAATACTGAAGCCACTCAAGACCAAAACGAAGCACAATCCACGGGCGTTCGTCTGCGCAATGCTCGTGAGCAACTTGGACTCAGCCAGCAAGCGGTTGCCGAACGCTTGTGCCTGAAGGTCTCCACGGTACGCGATATCGAAGAGGACAGGTCGCCTGCCGATCTGGCATCCACCTTTGTGCGCGGTTATATCCGCTCCTATGCTCGCCTGGTACACATTCCAGAAGAAGAGCTGCTGCCGATTCTTGAGAAACAAGCGCCGATCCGCGCGGCAAAAGTCGCACCGATGCAGGGCTTTGCGCTGGGTAAACCGCGCAAAAAACGCGACGGCTGGCTGATGAGCGTCACCTGGCTGGTGCTGTTTGTGGTCGTCGGCCTGACGGGCGCCTGGTGGTGGCAAAACCACAAAGCGCAGCAGGAAGAGATCAGCACCATGGCCGATCAATCCTCCGCCGAGCTTAATGCCAGCAACGGCCAGAGCGTGCCGCTGGATAACCAGGCTGCCTCAACCCCGGTGGACAACGGTTCCACCCCGGTTGAAACCCCGGCCCCGACTAACAGCACGAAGGCGCCTGCAACCACCTCACCTGCCACAACCGCTAACCAGAACAGCGTGGTTCCGCCTTCGCAGGCGAACGTTGAACCTTCTTCCCAGCAGCCTGCTGCTACCGCCAATAACGCCTCTCAGCTGCCAACCGATCAGGCGGGCGTAGCGGGCGCATCTGCCGACGCGAACGCGCTGGTAATGAACTTTAATGCCGACTGCTGGCTGGAAGTGAGCGACGCGACCGGTAAGAAACTCTTTAGCGGTATGCAGCGTAAAGATGCCACGCTGAATCTCACCGGCCAGGCACCCTATAAACTGAAAATTGGCGCGCCGTCGGCTGTCCAGATCCAGTTCCAGGGGAAACCTGTCGATCTGAGTCGTTTTATCAGAACTAACCAGGTTGCGCGTCTGACCCTCAATGCCGAACAATCAGCAGCACAGTAACAGACGGGCAACGCGGGAGATCATTCATGCATAACCAGTCGCCGATCCAACGGCGGAAATCAAAACGGATTTATGTTGGTAATGTGCCGATCGGCGATGGGGCTCCCATCGCCGTGCAGTCTATGACAAACACCCGCACCACGGATGTTGAAGCAACGGTCAACCAAATCAAAGCATTAGAGCGCGTCGGCGCAGACATCGTGCGTGTCTCGGTACCGACAATGGACGCGGCAGAAGCGTTCAGGCTTATCAAACAGCAGGTGAGTGTCCCGCTGGTGGCGGACATCCACTTTGACTATCGCATCGCGCTGAAAGTCGCCGAATACGGCGTCGATTGCCTGCGTATTAACCCCGGCAATATCGGTAACGAAGAGCGTATTCGCAGCGTTGTCGACTGCGCGCGCGATAAAAACATCCCAATCCGCATCGGCGTCAACGCCGGTTCGCTGGAAAAAGATCTGCAGGAGAAGTATGGCGAGCCGACGCCGCAGGCGCTGCTCGAATCGGCCATGCGCCATGTGGATCATCTCGATCGTCTCAACTTCGACCAGTTCAAAGTGAGCGTGAAAGCCTCTGACGTTTTCCTTGCCGTTGAGTCCTATCGTCTGCTGGCGAAGCAGATCGATCAGCCGCTGCATCTGGGGATCACCGAAGCGGGCGGCGCGCGCGCAGGCTCGGTGAAATCGGCGATTGGCTTAGGCCTGCTGCTTTCGGAAGGGATCGGCGATACGCTGCGCATCTCGCTGGCGGCGGATCCGGTTGAAGAGATCAAAGTCGGTTTCGATATCCTCAAATCCCTGCGCATCCGCGCGCGTGGCATTAACTTTATCGCCTGCCCGACCTGCTCCCGTCAGGAGTTTGACGTGATTGGTACGGTCAACGCGCTGGAGCAGCGGCTGGAAGATATCATCACGCCGATGGATGTTTCGATTATCGGCTGCGTGGTGAACGGGCCGGGCGAAGCGCTGGTCTCGACCCTGGGCGTGACCGGCGGGAATAAGAAAAGCGGCCTGTATGAAGATGGCGTACGTAAAGATCGCCTCGATAACGGCGATATGATCAGCCAGCTTGAGGCGCGTATTCGTGCGAAAGCCGCGATGCTGGATGAAACGCGCCGCATCGACGTCATGCAGGTAGAAAAATAAGGGTGCCGCGAAGGCTGGCATCCCGTGTATCATGAGCCCGCCCGGCGCGACCGCTTTTGTCGCCGCCCTGAGGGTTCATTTTTTGTATTAATAAAGAGAATAAACGTGGCAAAAAATATTCAAGCCATTCGCGGCATGAACGATTATCTGCCTGGCGAGACCGCCATCTGGCAGCGCATTGAAAGCAGCCTGAAGAACGTGCTCGGCAGCTATGGTTACAGTGAAATCCGTTTGCCGATTGTAGAGCAGACCCCGTTATTCAAACGCGCGATCGGCGAAGTGACCGACGTGGTTGAAAAAGAGATGTATACCTTCGACGACCGCAACGGCGACAGCCTGACGCTGCGTCCGGAAGGTACCGCGGGCTGCGTACGCGCCGGCATCGAACATGGTCTTCTGTACAATCAGGAACAGCGCTTGTGGTACGTCGGGCCGATGTTCCGCTACGAGCGTCCGCAGAAAGGGCGCTACCGTCAGTTCCATCAGCTGGGTGTGGAAGTGTTTGGCCTGCAGGGGCCGGATATCGACGCCGAGCTGATTATGCTCACCGCGCGCTGGTGGCGCGAGCTGGGTATCGCTTCGCACGTTGCGCTTGAACTTAACTCCATCGGCTCGCTGGAAGCCCGCGCGACCTATCGCGACGCGCTGGTGGCGTTCCTGGAGCAGCATAAAGATAAGCTCGACGAAGATTGCCTGCGCCGCATGTACAGCAACCCGCTGCGAGTGCTGGACACCAAAAACCCGGATATTCAGGCGCTGCTGAACGATGCGCCGAAGCTGGGCGATTATCTTGACGATGAATCACGCGAGCACTTTGCCGGTCTCTGCGCTTTCCTCGACGCGGCGGGCATCGCCTATACCGTTAACCAGCGCCTGGTGCGCGGTCTCGATTACTACAACCGCACCGTGTTTGAGTGGGTGACCAGCAGCCTCGGCGCGCAGGGCACCGTCTGCGCCGGCGGCCGTTACGATGGCCTGGTTGAGCAACTGGGCGGTCGCGCAACGCCAGCGGTTGGCTTCGCGATGGGTCTTGAGCGACTTGTTTTGCTGGTTCAGGCAGTTAATCCGGAATTTAAAGCCGAATCCGTTGTCGATATTTACCTGGTGGCGTCTGGCGCTAACACGCAATCCGCAGCGATGCTGCTGGGTGAGCAGGTGCGCGATGCGCTGCCTGGCGTGCGGCTGATGATGAACCACGGCGGCGGCAACTTTAAGAAGCAGTTTGCCCGTGCAGATAAGTGGGGCGCTCGCGTCGCGCTGGTGCTCGGCGAATCTGAAATTGCCGACGGAAATGTTGTGGTGAAGGATTTACGCTCTGGTGAGCAGAGTACGGTAACGCAGGATAGCGTTGCGGCGCATTTGCGCACACTACTGGGCTAATCTCCCCGGTGATTTATCGTTAAGGAGAAGGACTGCGTGGAAATTTACGAAAACGAAAACGACCAGGTAGACGCGATTAAGCGCTTCTTTGCCGACAATGGCAAAGCGCTGGCCGTTGGGGTAGTACTGGGTATCGGCGCGCTGGTGGGCTGGCGTTTCTGGAACAGCCATCAGGCGGACAATGCGCGCGAGATCTCGCAGGCGTATGAGAGCGCGGTAAGCGCGCTGCAGGCCGGCAAACAGGACTCCTATGCCGCAGCGGAAAAATTCGCTGCTGATAACAAAAACAGCTACGGTGCGCTGGCCTCCCTTGAGCTGGCACAGCGTTACGTTGAGAAGAACGATCTGCAAAAAGCCGCTGCACAGCTGCAGCAGGGCCTGGCCGCGACCGACGATGAGAATCTGAAGTCGATGATCAATGTCCGTCTGGCGCGCATTCAGGTACAACTGAAGCAGCAGGACGCGGCGCTGAAAACGCTGGATGCCGTGAAAGGCGAAAGCTGGTCAGCCATCGTTGCGGATCTGCGCGGCGAAGCGTTGCTGAGCAAAGGCGACAAAAAAGGTGCGCGCACCGCATGGGAAAACGGCATTAAAAACAATGCTTCTCCTGCGCTGAGTGAAATGATGCAGATGAAAATTAATAATTTGTCCATCTAAGAGGGACCCGATGCAATTGCGTAAATTACTACTGCCAGGGCTGCTTTCCGTCACGTTATTGAGCGGCTGTTCCCTCTTCAACAGCGAAGAAGATGTTGTCAAAATGTCGCCGCTGCCGGTGGTTGAAAACCAGTTCACGCCGACAACGTCGTGGAGCACTTCCGTCGGTAACGGTATCGGCAAGTACTACTCCACCCTGCACCCGGCCTTTGCCGATGGCGTGGTTTACGCCGCCGATCGTCATGGCGTGGTGAAAGCGCTCAGCATTGATGATGGCCGTGAAATCTGGTCGGTAAACCTGGCTGAGAAAGATGGCTGGTTTCCATCTCCGACCGCGCCAGCGGCGGCGTGTACCAGGACCAGGGCATCCCTGCCCTGGAAGAGTGGCTGCGCAGCGCTCTGACG
>Ga0102587_1002387_pt1 | contig 10968 bp, 10 predicted proteins | sample AraplaF_Col_mTSA_FD_76853 | JGI IMG/M metagenome (GOLD analysis project Ga0102587, IMG submission 76853) | Arabidopsis root microbial communities from the University of North Carolina, USA - plate scrape MF_Col_mTSA (SPADES assembly) (version 2) | ecosystem: Host-associated > Plants > Roots >... | reverse complement strand
TCCAGAAATGCAGCGCATCCGAAAGCCGGGCCCGCACGACCTTGCCGTTGCCGTGGACGATTTCCTTGCCGCCGTCGCTTGCCTGGAGGCGTGTCGCTGGCGGGCCAGCCGAGCCAGCTGATAGCGGTCAGCACCAGCGACACGGCACCGAGGCCGATCCACGTCGCGCGTAGTCCGAGCTTGAGCAACTCCGGCACCAGCGTGCCCGACGCGGCGATGCCGAGTCCCAGACCAAGGAAGATCAGGCCGCTGACAAATGCGCGGCGCGACGGGGCGATATGCGGCAGGATCGCCGTGGCTACCAGCACCATGATCGCGCCGCCCGCCAGTCCGGACAGGAAGCGCCAGAAGAAGAACCAGCTCACCGAGAGCGGCATGGCGCAGGCAAAGAAGGCAGCCGTGGCAGCCACCATGAGCCAGCGCAACGCGTGCCGGTTCGACATTCGCGCAGCCAGCGGCCGACCCAGCAGGGCGCCGGCCAGGTATCCCGCAAAGTTGGCCGCGCCGAGCGTGACTGCATCGGAGGCGCTGAACCAATGCGCCTGGATCAGCGCCGGAATCAGCGGCGTGTAAGCAAAGCGGGCCAGGCCAATGGCAACCAGACTGGCGCAGAGACCGGCCAGCGCGGCATGCAGCGCACTGCGGTCGAGGGCATCGTCAGCGGCAACCTTCCGTACGCTGGGTGGCGCGGCAGCGGCATCTTGTGACATGGGGGCGTTCCTTGTTGTCGATGTCCTGCTTTGGCAGGACGAGCGATACCGCCGCGCTGCGAGTGGCGCGTGTCGGATATCGGGAATTCGGGGGTATCGACGGCGGCGTGGCCGCTATCGGTCAGTGTGGCCCGTGCAGTGTGGCGCGCAAACCGAGCAGGCCCAGCGCCGGTCGCACCGAGGCTTCGAACAATGCGCGCTCGGGCATCACACGCGCCAGCACGCGCATGCCCACCTGAATCGATAACAGCATCGCGGCGATGTCATCCGCATCATGGTGCGCAGCAATGCTGCCGTTCGCTTGCGCCGCCCGCACCAGCCGGCTGAAGAAGTCACGCAGCAACGTCAGCTCCAGCGTCACGGCGGCTTGCATCTCGGGGTCTTCAGGCGAAGCTTCCAGCGCCGTATTGATCAGCATGCAGCCCCGATGCGGCAACTCGTTCGCACCACGCTCGATGCTTTCCGCAAAGAACTGCTCCAGCGCCTGAGCCGGGGCATAGCCGGATTCGATCCGCTACAGCGCCGCGCGTCTTTTTTCAGAGGCGCAACAACGGTCGGCTACATGGTCGGCGCACAGGGCATCAAATCGGTCTTCGTCATGTTCGGAATCGTCGCCGTCATTGGCGCCCTTGCGGCAACACAGATGATCGAGACCGGCGGGCGCAAACTCGAGGAAATCTCCTCCTAGTCGTCGCCAAACCCCGCCCGGCAGCGTCCTCCAGAAAAACAGCCTCGGCACGTTTCGCGCCGAGGCTTTGATATTACGGGGTGGTCAGGCGCCGTGCGGCACGGCGTCATGCTCCTTGCGCGCTATCATGGTCGCGACGACAAAGACCAGCAGTGCGCCGGCGGCAAGGCAGGCGGACAGGAAGAACATCGGTGCAATGATGCTTCCCGTCTCATCCTTGATCCAAGGTACGACGTTCTGGGCAACGAAGCCGCCGAGATTTCCGACGGAATTGATGGCGGCGAGACCGGCCGCAGCTCCCGCCCCCTTCAGGAAGCGCGAGGGCAGGCTCCAGAAGACCGGCTGCGGCGCGAAGATGCCGGCTGCGGCAATGCAAAGAAAAACGAATTGCAGCACGTGGTTCGGAACGAGTGCGGACAAGAGCAGGCAGGCCGCACCGATGAAGGCCGGAATGACGATATAGGGCGTCTTTGCCTTCGCCCTGTCGGCGGCAGCCGGCACCGCCCATAAGGCGATCGCGACGAGCACCCAGGGGATGATGTTGATGAGGCCGTTCATGGTGTTGCTGACACCGAAGGCCTTCACGATGGTCGGCAGCCAGTAGCTGAGGCCATAGGCGGCAAGCGGAAAGGCGATGTAGCAGAGCGCCATCAACAGGACGCGGGGATCGACGAGCGCCTTGAAGCCGTTTTCGGCATTGTGGTCCATGCCGGAATTTTCGGATGCGAGCCGATTTGCGAGCCAGCCCTTCTCCTCGTCACTGAGGAAACTTGCACTTTCGGGCCGGTCGTAAAGATAGAAGAAGGTGACGATACCGGCGATGACGGCCGGAATGCCGGTCGCCAGGAACACCCATTGCCATCCTGCATGGCCGAGCAGGCCGTCGAGATCGAGCAGCATACCGCCGACCGGCGCGCCGACGGCATTGGCAAGCGCGCTGAAGATCATGAAGAGCCCCACCATGCGACCGCGATAGGCCGACGGAAACCAAAGCGTCAAAAGATAGAGGACACCGGGAAAGAAGCCCGCCTCGCAGACCCCGAGCAGGAAGCGCAGGATGTAGAACATCGTCGCATTCTGCGTATAGGAGAGCAGGATGGTGACGATGCCCCAGGAGACCAGGATGCGCGCAAACCAGACGCGTGCGCCGAACCTGTCGAGGAACAGGTTGCTCGGCACTTCAAAGAGGAAATAGCCGATGAAAAAGAGCGAGGCGCCAAGGCCATAGGCATATTCGCTCATGGCGAGCGCATCGACCATTTCGAGCTTGGCGTAGCTGACGTTCTGACGATCGATGTATGCAATGAGGTAAAGGATTCCGAGGAACGGCATGAGCCGCCAGGTAATCTTCGAGATCAACTGCTGTTCGTTGACCATGTAAATTCTCCAAATGGTTGTTGCTTTTCTTCTGATTAGATAGCCGCATGCCGCAGATTATCAATCGCACCGAGTGGTTGGGGGGCCTCTGCATTGACAAGCGATATGTCGACAGTCATGCCTAAGGCAGCGGAAGCCATCCATCCTGTCATATCTCCAGAGAGATCATCATGACCCTGCCCTCCCCCCGCGATTTCCTGACCTTGCTCTTTTCCGCAGCCGTGCGTGCCGCTGATCCCCTGACCGGCATCACCGCGCATCTGCCGCAAAAACCCAAGGGTAAGACGGTGGTGATCGGCGCCGGCAAGGGAGCGGCACAGATGGCGCGTGCGCTGGAAAGCGTGTGGGACGGGCCGCTCGAAGGCGTGGTCGTCACCCGCTACGGCTATGGCTGCGAAACACGGAACATCGAGATCATCGAAGCCGCCCATCCGGTTCCCGATGCCGCCGGCCTTGCCGCCTCCAGGCGGCTGATGGAGGCTGTCGCAGGATTGAGTGAGGACGATCTCGTCATCGCCCTGATCTGCGGCGGCGGCTCGGCGCTGCTGCCCTCTCCGCCCGAAGGGCTGACGCTGCAGGACGAGATTCTGCTCAATGAGCTGCTGCTTGCCTCGGGCGCGCCGATTTCCGCCATGAACGTCGTGCGCAAGCATCTCTCCACCATCAAGGGCGGACGGCTGGCGGCTGCAACCAAGGCTCGCGTCGTCAGCCTGATCGTCTCCGATATTCCCGGTGACAACCCCGCCCATGTCGCCTCTGGTCCGACCGTTCCCGACAGCTCGACCCGGCATGATGCGCTTCAGATCATCCGGCAATACAGCCTCAAGCTCCCACAGGCGGCCATCGATCATCTGAACTCCCCCAAGGCCGATGCGCCGCGACCGGGCGATCCGGTCTTTGCCCGCCACGAACATCACATCATCGCCTCGGCCGGCGTATCGCTCGAAGCCGCAGCCGAGCTCGCCCGTTCTGAGGGCATAACACCGGCGATCCTGTCGGATTCCATCGAAGGGGAAGCGCGCGACGTGGCGCTGGTGCTTGCGGCGATCGCCCGCGAGGTCGCCGGTCGCGATCGGCCTTTCACGAAACCGGTCGTCATTCTCTCCGGCGGCGAGACGACGGTGACATTGCGCGCCAAGGGCGGCAAAGGCGGCCGCAACGGCGAATTCGCGCTCGCCCTGGCGCTGGGGATCGACGGGTATGACGCCATTCACGTGCTTGCCGCCGACACTGACGGCATCGACGGCTCGGAGAACAATGCCGGCGCATTTTCCGACGGCGGCACGGTCAAGCGGCTGCGCGCTGCCGGCCTCGACCCACGCCGCATGCTCGACGGCAACGACAGCTATTCCGGCTTCAAAGCCATCGGCGACCTGTTCGAAACCGGCCCGACCGGCACCAATGTCAACGATTTCAGGGCAATCCTGATCGTCTAACCGCTCGTCTACGCAAGATCAGGGCGGTTCACCGCTCTACCGATGCGTTCTCGCATAGGGATTTGGCTCCGGCGGCGTCCAGTTGGCGAGTGCCGCGGGATCGGGCCTCCATATCTCGACCTTCAAGGGATAGCAGGCGGCAGCATCGCTGGAATGGCTTGCGCCGCAATCGCCACCTGGGCAAGCCGACAGGGCACCGAGAAGATCGATCTCCGCAAAGAATTCGATGAAATCTCCCGGCCGCACAGGGCTGGCCTTCATGAAATACTGGTGCGTGTCCCTAGTGAAACCGGTGCACATGAAGACGTTGAGCACGTCATGCACATGCCTCTCGGCCTGCTCGAGCGGCATGCCGCTATCGGCAGCGAGCGCCCGCGTCAGGTTCGAATGGCAGCAATGGTGGTAGTCGCTACCCTTCAGCAATCGGTTCGTATAAGGATCGCAGCGCGTGCCGATGACATCATGAATACCGGCACCGTCGTCATCCCAGCCATACCAGCCGAGGCTGTCATAAGTGATCGTCGCCATAGGGCGCAGATACGGCAACGTGCTCCAGAGACGATCGCCGACGCCGACATGTGTTGCGTGCAGAGCCCGTGTCTTGCCGCTGAAAAACCGTTCGGTGAGATCGGCAGCGTTCCACAGATTGAGGTCACCGACCTGCGGGCCGTCGATACTCACGATGCGAAAGAAATGCCCCTGCGGAACGTGGAAGCTGCCTGCCTCGCGCGGTGGAACGATCACCTCGCTGACCTTCGTCAGCGTTTGGCGGGCGGCCTCGAGCAGACCGAGATCTGCAGCCGGCAGCGTTTCGACGGGATAGACAACCACGGGCGGTGCTGACCGCCGCTCGGCTGCGTCAGATGGAATTGGCACTATCGACTGCTTCGACATCCTGATATTTCCGCTCCGCTGGCGGCCCTCGGGCGCTGCGCCCGGTGACACGCGATAAGTCGCCGAGCACTCTTAGCGAGGCAGCGTCACTGGGCAACCGAGATGATCCTTGCCCTATGGGCAAGTTTTGCTTAGTCATCCTGACATGAGAAACCTTCCTCTCGCATCACTGCGGGCGTTCGAAGCCGCCGCACGCCACGAAAGCTTCGTCAGGGCGGCTGCCGAACTGAACCTGAAACCGGCCGGCATCAGCCAGCACGTGAGGGCGATGGAGAATTGGCTCCGCATCCCCTTGTTTCTGCGGCATAGCCGGGGCGTGACGCTGACGGCCGCCGGCAGGGAATTCGGCGCAGCCGTCACGCATGCGTTGGTCCATATCGAAGTCGCCGCCGGGCAGTTGCGCCTGGAGGCGAACAGCCGCCCGGTCAGCGTTGCGTGCATTCCCTCCATGGCGGTGCGATGGCTCATTCCGCAGCTGCCGAGACTGAGAACTGCTTATCCTGATATCAGGATCAACATCGTCTATGCGCTCGACGCCAGGACGCCGGAAGCGGCCGGTGCCGACCTGCTGATCTGCCACGGCGTCCGACCGAGCACCGGCGCCATCAAGCTCCTGGATGCAGCAACCAGACCAACCTGCTCAGCGGAATTCCTCGCCCGGCATGGCCCTTTTCATGCGCCGGCCGATCTGCTTGCCTGCGAAATTCTGCACGACGAGACAACCGATGCCTGGGCACGCTGGTTGTCAGGTGCCGGCATCCATTCCGCGCCGAAGGCTGGACCTATTTTTGCCGACTTCAATCTCATGATCGGCTCGTTGATCAGCGGCCAGGGTATCGGACTTTGCCCGACCGCGCTAATCGCAGAGGAGATCGCGGCGGGTTCGCTCGCCTCCCTCTTCGGGAGGGCTTCCGATATGGACAAGGCCTACTGGCTCATCGAGGCAAAGGGGCTCTCGCGCGAGGCAAGAACGTTTCGCGATTGGCTGCTTGTAGCAAGGCGGGACGAGACCTGACGGGCCGATCAGGCTTTGGCCCGCTTCGAAACAGGCAGATCCTGAAGTGTCATACGCCAGATGTTGCGACCATCGGCCTTGGCGCGATAGAGCGCCCGGTCCGCCTCCTGCATGAGCACTTCGTGGTCCACTCCGTCAGCTGCAGCAATGCCGACGCTGATGCCGAGACGGATGGCAAGACCGTTGATTGTAAAAGGCTGCTCGAAGGCGCCGATGCAGCGCTCGGCGAGATCGATCGCTTCGGCTCTTTCTCCCGTCATCAGGATTGCAAATTCATCGCCCCCGAGGCGGGCGACCAGATGACCTCGCGCATGCATCTGCAGCCGATTGGCGACATTTTTCAGCACTTCATCCCCGGCAGCATGGCCAAACGTGTCATTGACGGGCTTGAACCCATCCAGATCCAGGCAGCAAATGATGACCTTTTCCCGGTCCTCCGATGCAAGGGCTTTTTCGAGCGCCTTGTAGAATTGCATCCTGTTTGGCAGGCCTGTGAGAATGTCGTGATGCGCCAAACGATTGGCTTCAGTCTCGGCAAGAATTCTGTCGCTGACGTCGGCCACGGTGAGCAGCAGCCGATGCTCGGCCCCTTCGTGGAGCTGACGAACATAGATCAGCACGTGGCGCTCCGATCCGTCCTGCGTCGTCTGTCGCCAGATCGTCCGTGCATCACAGTCACCATCGAGATGAAGGAGGATATTCTCGAATGCCTGGAGTTCGCCGTCGACATGCATGTCGCAGGCTCGCTTCGACAGCAACGTCGCAGGTTGGAAGCCATAGAAATCAACAGCTGCCTGGTTGGCCTGCAGAATGGTAAGACTATCGCCATCGCACAAAAGCATGGGCATGGGATTGGCGTTGAACAATTGGCGAAGCCAGTCTTCCCGCTGCTTGAGGCCGGTAATATCAATGCGCATGCCGATCGCGCCGCCGTCGGGCGTGCGCCGGTCGTCGTGGCGCAGCCACCGGCCATCCCGCAGCTGCTGCTCTTCTTGCGAAACCGGCTGACGAAATTTCTGCATGCGGGCCGTGAACCACGCCTCCTTGTCCTCGACGAGCTCGCGCATCCCGTCGCCGGCGAGACTGGTCCTCAAAATATCCTCAAAGGCGACACCAGGCCTGAGATGTTCGGCTATATCTGCGTAAAGCTCGGCATATTTCTGATTCCAGAGAACATAGCGGTCGTTGGCGTCGAACACGCAGACCGCCTCCGGCAGCATCTCGATGACATAGCGCAGGCGCAGATTGGCCTCGCGCGCCGCATAACCAGCAGGACGCTTATCATCCACAGGCTCGAGGAAAGCAGCCGTGACCGTCTCCGTGCCAGCAGACCAGCTCACGACCTGTACGCGGCATAGCCGACGATGACCAGAATGATCGCTGATGAAGGCAGTGGAGACGCCCGACAGCAACGGCCATTCCGGCATGAGTTCGGTAATATCCGCGCCGTGAGGCCGGTCTTCAAGATGGAGGAGATGCCCGGCTTCGGCACTGGCAAAGATGACATGACCGGTGGCGTCGAGCACGATCACCGCCATCGGACATGCCTCCAAGAATGCAAGGATCTCAGCACCAAGCATCATTAATCCAGCCGCAAAGTCGCTTCAGCAGATCTTTCGGATGTAACTTTAACAGCGGAACGTAAAGGAATGTAACCACGCCTCACAGTGCGAGCATTTCATACACACTCCGAAGCAAGACAAGGTTTCTCGAAAGTTAACAGAAGATCCTGATGTAATGTTCCACGACGAAATGGCTTGGGTTTTGCATTGGCTTCACTGCTCTGACCCCGACCACGTCACGACGCAAGGCCGCGTCTTCTCGCCTGAGGTGGAAATCGCCACGCGCTCAACAGGCAACACGCGCGTCTGTCACGCCTGCACAATTGGTAGGATTTTTCATGAACCGGCGAACGAAAGGAATAAATAGTCTATAGATTTTATGGATAATTCGACACCCTTCTCGTCATCGCTTCCTGACATTGCAATCTCAAACGGGAAACATCAACGATGACATTGGCAAAGACATTGGGAACGGCTGTGCTCGGCCTCATCTCCCTCGGCATGTTCAGCAACGTGGCAGTGGCCGGGGCGAGCGCGCCGCTGCTCGACAAGGTGCCGTCGGGAACGGTCCTGACGATCGGCGATCCCGTGACACAGAAGGCCCTTGAGGTTTCCGGCCTCATCAAGGAACTCACCTTCGAGGTCAAATGGGCAAATCTGAGCGGCGGCCCGCAGACCTCCGAAGCCTTCCGCGCGCACGCGCTCGATGTCGGCTCTGTGGCCGAAATCCCGTCGATCTTCGCGACCTGGAACAATCTGCCCGTGCGAAACATCGCCTATCGCGAACGGAAGGATCCGATTGCCAATCCTATTTACCGTTTCGGCATCGCGCCCGGCGTCGACGTCAAGTCGCTCGCAGATTTCCGCGGCAAGCGCATCGCCTTCAGCCCCGGCCAGGCCCAGGGCACGCTCGTGCTTCGCGCGCTCCATGCCGCAGGCCTGACGAAGAAAGACGCCATGCTGGTCGAACTGCCGAGCACCGGCGATGTCTATCCGAAGGCACTCGCCGGCAAGCAGGTCGATATCGCGCCGCTCGGCGGCGTCAATATCCGCCGCTATATCAGCCAGTATGGCTCCGATGGCGCAAGCCTCGTCGAGCACGGCCTGCGTGACGACCCCGCCCATCTCTATGCACCGCAGTGGGTGCTGGACGATCCCGCAAAGGCTGCCGCTCTTGCCGAATATGTCCGCCTCTGGGCACGCGCCACCGAATGGGTCGATCAGAATCCCGAGATCTGGATCAAGGAATATTACATCGGCCAGCAGGGCCTGAGCCGCGAGGATGCTGAATTTCTTATCAAGCTCGCAGGCACCCAGGTGATCCCCGACAGCTGGGCGGACGTGAAGAAGCGCCATCAGGAAACCATCAACCTCCTGGCCGACGAGCTTGGCTACAAGCCCTTCGACGTCGAACAGATCTTCGACAACCGCTTCGAAAAAATCGCTGCAGGCGCTCTGCCAAGAAGCCAGTGATCGCGCGTGCCGTTCCATAGCGAAGAGAGGAGATCGCAAGCATGGCAACCACCTGGGATGCAGATAACGTCAAGACATCACGGATATCGCCGCGCGAAAGCGCTGGCGTAACAGCCACAGCAAAACACGCAGCCTCCCGCGCCCGCCGCAGGCTCGGCCCCGGACGCGAGATACCCTTCGGACTGCAGATCGGTCCGGCACTGCTGGTGCTGGCCTGGATTGCCGGATCGGCACTCGGCTGGATCGATCCACGCATTCTCCCGGCACCCTGGACGGTCGTCGAGGCCTTCGCACGACTGATCGCCGAGGGCCGCCTTCAGGATAATTTCGTGACGTCTGCGACCCGCGCACTGCTCGGCTTGAGCATCGGTCTCGTCATCGGCACGGCTCTCGCGGTCATCGCCGGCCTTTCCCGTGTCGGCGAGGCGCTGATCGATGGGCCGATCCAGATCAAGCGTGCCATCCCGACGCTGGCGCTGATCCCGCTTTTCATCCTTTGGTTCGGCATTGGCGAAGGCATGAAGGTCACGACCATCGTGCTTGCCGTCGTCATTCCGATCTACATTCACACGCACAACGCACTGCGCAGTATCGACAGCCGCTATGTCGAGCTCGCCGAAACCCTGCGCATGAGCCAGAAGGACTTCATCTTCCAGGTCGTACTGCCCGGCGCCCTACCCGGTTTCCTTCTCGGTCTGCGCTTTGCCGTCACGCTCTGCTGGGTGTCGCTCGTGGTGGTCGAACAGATCAACTCCACCAGCGGCCTCGGCTACATGATCGATCTTGCCCGCACTTATGGCCAGACCGACGTCATTCTCGTCGGCCTTGTGGTCTATGTGCTGCTCGGCCTCGTCTCGGACGGTCTCGTCCGCCTCATCGAACGGAGGGTCCTGTCATGGCGCCGCACTCTGGCCAATTAAAGCCTGCCGTCCACGTCGAAAACCTCATGCGCCGTTTTGCGGCGAAGACGATCCTCGACGGCGTCGATCTCGATATCGGCGAGGGCGAGTTCGTGGCCCTCCTCGGGAAAAGCGGCTCGGGCAAGAGCACTTTCCTCAAAGCCCTTGCCGGCCTTGACCACGAGGTCGAGGGAACGGGTGCGCTCGAGACGCCGGAAAAACTCTCGGTGGTCTTTCAGGATGCCCGCCTACTGCCCTGGCGCACGGTCATCCAGAACGTCACGCTCGGCCTGCCGGGTGAAACCGGACAGGAAGCCGGACGCAAGGCGCTCGCCGAAGTCGGTCTCGAGGGACGGGAAACTGCCTGGCCGAACCAGCTTTCGGGCGGTGAGCAGCAGAGGGTGGCGCTCGCCCGCTCACTGGTGCGGGAGCCGGCGCTGCTGCTGGCTGACGAACCCTTCGGCGCGCTCGATGCGCTGACCCGGCTGAAGATGCATGATCTCTTGCGGGAGCTTTGTGCAAAACACCGCCCCGCCGTCCTGCTCGTCACCCATGATGTCGATGAGGCGATCTCACTCGCCGACCGGATCCTGGTGCTCGATGAGGGCCGCTTGGTGGAGGATCTGCGCATCGACCTGGCCGTGCCTCGCGACCACGGCGACCCGCGCTTCGCACAGATCCGAACCCGGCTTCTGAGCCGGCTCGGGGTTGATGCCCCCGGCCGCCGCGCCGCCTGAAACCAACGGAGATCGTCATCATGGCAAGTCAGAAAAGACAGATACGGCTTGGCGCGTTCATCATGGCAACGGGCCATCATATCGCCGCCTGGCGCCACCCGGATGCGCAGGCCGATGCCGGCTTGAATATCGATCACTATCGCGACTTGGTTCAGACGGCGGAACGCGGCAAGTTCG
>Ga0102587_1002384_pt1 | contig 10980 bp, 14 predicted proteins | sample AraplaF_Col_mTSA_FD_76853 | JGI IMG/M metagenome (GOLD analysis project Ga0102587, IMG submission 76853) | Arabidopsis root microbial communities from the University of North Carolina, USA - plate scrape MF_Col_mTSA (SPADES assembly) (version 2) | ecosystem: Host-associated > Plants > Roots >... | reverse complement strand
TTCCAGTCGACGGAAGGATTGCGCACCATCAGGGCTGCAATCGGGATCGCCGCCAGGTCGTCGGCACGCACGCCTGCCAGTGCGCCGCCGTAGCGGCCGAACGGTGTGCGAACGGCGTCGCAGATGAATGCTTCGGTCATTGTTATTCCTTGGGTCGTTTATCGATTACTCGTTTGGCCTTGCCGGTCGCGGTGCCGATGCAGACCACGCCGCCAGCGACCAGTGTAAAGATCAACACGCCTGCGCTTGAGGAGAGCGAAACGTTGAACCACTCACTGATACTTGAAGCGAGCAATTCACCAGCACCGCTGATATAGGCAGCCGTTAGCGCATACATCAGAAACATCATGCTGAAGCCGGTGATCAACTGCCCGTAACGACCCAGATAGCGCTGCGCCAGTGTGCCGAGCCCGGTCTCAGCCGGAACATGCTGATAGACCTCAAGCAGCAGCAGGGCGGTATAACACATCACTGCCCATAAGATGAAAAGCAGCCCCAGCGTGGTTGCAAACCCTACGCCCGCCGCTGCCAGCGGCATCGCCAGCATACCCGCACCAATGGTGGTGCCAGCGACAATAAATACACTTCCAAGTGCCCGATTTTTCACACTTTCCTCTATCACTTAACTCACTGCACACGCAATACGCGGCGCAGAGTAAGATAATTCCACCGTTTCGTCAAATGACCGTTACATCTGCTGTAATCTTTTGTTTACGGCTCATCAGGCGAACGAGAAGGAGCTATCACCGGGGGTGTTGAGTGCGGAATCAGGCAGTGTGTTGCAGCAGGGGGGATAGACAGAGAGAAATGTTCTGGAGCAGAAGAAAAAGGCGGTACAGAATTAACTGAACCGCCTTTGTTATTAATTTTGTGCGTCGAGGGTCGCCAGCTCTTTATCAATAAAGTAGAGGCCTTCACCACTTTTACCCGCCAACGTTAATTTATCAATTACCGATTTAAAGAGTTTCTCTTCTTCATGCTGCTCGGCAACATACCACTGCAGGAAATTAAAGGTCGGATAATCCTGCGACATCATTGCAACGTGCGCCAGCTCATTAATTTTTTGCGTAATATGCTGTTCATGTTCGTAGGTCGCGCGGAACAGTTCATCAAGGGAAGCGTACTCAGCAACCGGTGAGGCAGTATTCGCGATGCGCGGCAGGCTGCCGGTGTCCGTCAGGTAGTCGAACAGGCGCTGCATATGGGTCATCTCTTCCTGAGCGTGGCGGCGCAGAAACGCGGCAGCACCTTCAAAACTGTGATAGCTGCACCATGCGCTCATCTGTTGATAGAGCAGGGAGGAGAAGAGTTCCAGATTCATCTGTTCGTTGAGTTTTTCAATCATCTCTGCTTTTAACATCGCACGGCTCCGGAATTAAAAATATAACAGGGGAAAGTGCCGCCACTATAATTTGTTATTTAATTATTTGCAAAAGGTAAAATAATAAAACGTTTGATTAATAAAGAGAATGCGAATAACACGCATTGCCGGGGTAATATTTAAATGAATGAGAATTGTTTTTATTATTAATAAAAGAAAAAGCCAGCGCTAATGGCTGGCTTAAGAATTTACCAGGCCGCGCGGTTGGGATCGATAGCGATACCGCGACACTGATATTGAATGGTGATTTTGGTGTTCATGCAGCCTGAACCGCTGATCAAACTACAGGTCTGCACTGGCTGGCCAAATGCCACGGCGGTGGCATAGCCCAACTGCTGGCACTGTTTGTTGGCGGTGCCCTGCGCGACGTACTCATCATAACGCGCGGTCTGCATCATCTGCTGATTAAAGCTCAGACGTACCACACCGCTGGTGGTGTCCACGCTGCTCACTTCTGCTTCTTTGGTGATGGTGCACCCGGCAAGGAGTAACAGCGTGGCGGCAATAACGACTCTCTTCATGACGTTGCTCTGCTTCATTTTTTGCATCTTCTCATCTTAATCGCCCCCTTTGTGCGGCAATCGACGGAATAACCCCCCGAACACCCTCTACTAATCAGGACGGCTCAAGCGGGCCGCTCAAAACTGTGAGGCGCCTTTTGATTTTTAAAACCATTTTTCACTAAATTTGAAAGTATGTTTGTGAGGTAGTAAGGTTTAGGTAACCTTTGCTATCCGAAGCACGTCTACAGGAGATGAAAATGAAAATTGCACTGATGATGGAAAACAGCCAGGCGGCGAAAAACGCCATCATTCTCAAAGAGCTGAAAACCGTAGCCGATGAGAAAGATTTCCCGGTGTATAACGTCGGCATGAGCGACGAAAATGACCATCATCTGACCTATATCCACCTCGGTATTATGGCCAGCATTCTGCTCAACTCTAAAGCGGTGGATTTCGTGGTGACCGGCTGCGGCACCGGGCAGGGCGCGCTGATGTCGCTGAACATCCATCCGGGCGTGGTCTGCGGTTACTGTATCGATCCGGCCGATGCGTTCCTGTTCGCGCAGATCAACAACGGTAACGCGCTGGCGCTGCCGTTTGCTAAAGGCTTTGGCTGGGGCGCTGAACTGAACGTGCGCTTTATCTTTGAGAAAGCCTTTACCGGACGCAACGGGGAAGGTTATCCGCCGGAGCGTAAAGAGCCGCAGGTGCGCAACGCTGGCATTCTGAACCAGGTAAAAGCAGCAGTGGTGAAAGAGAACTATCTCGATACGCTGCGCGCCATCGATCGCGAGCTGGTGAAAACCGCCGTCTCCGGCGAGCGTTTCCAGCAGTGCTTCTTTGAGAACTGCCAGAATAAAGAGATCGAAGCCTTCGTACGTGAAGTGCTGGCCTGATAACTCCTTTGCCTGATGGCGCTACGCTTATCAGGCCTACGGGCAGGCAGCTTGCCACCGGTGTCTGCTTTGCCTGATGGCCAGGCCTACAGGGAGCAAATTTCTGCATCGCCCCCGTAGGCCGGATAAGGCGTCAGCCGCCATCCGGCATTGCTGTTTAACGACTTTTCTGCGACACCGCGCTGCCGGCATCCTTCGTCAAACGCAGCGTATCAATCATTCCCACCAGACAGATCAACGCAATAAAGACAAACGCCAGCCGGAAACTAATCCCTTCCATCGCGGCGATCCCTAACCAGCCGCTGATATGCTCGCCAATTCGAATGCCAATCGCGCCAAGCGTAATGCCAAGACCCACCGCCAGCTGTGTCGCCGTGCTAAACAGCGTATTGGCATAGCTCATCTGCGCGCCAGGCACATCGGCAAAGGCCAGCGTACTGACGCCGGTAAACTGCACCGAGCGAAAAACGCCACCAAGATAGAGGATGATAAACACCAGCCAGACCGGGGTATCGGCGGTGAGGAAGGCGCAGGCCAGCAGCGCAATCACATTTAGCGCGCCGTTAATCAACAGCAGCTTACGAAAGCCCAGCCAGCGGATAAGCGGCGTTGTCGCCGGTTTAATGGACAAATTCCCGGCAAACACCGCCAGCACCAGCAGCCCGGCGTGGAAGGGATCCATCCCAAAACCGACCTGAAACAGCAGCGGCAGCAGAAACGGCACTGCGCTGATCGAGGCGCGAAATAGCGAGCCGCCATACATGGTGACGCGAAAGGTCGCCACCTGCGCGGCAGGTTCGCGCCCGCTACGCGCCGAGTACGCGCCGGATTCGCGACACTCGCGCGGCAGAGGCGCGGCGCCGAAGCGACACAGCGGAGAGAAAGAAGATCGAGCCGCCTGTCCATCGTCGGAACAAAAGCAGATCAAATCCTATTTTACCAGCCCCCGCGAAAGGAGGGAGGGTCGTAGTGCTCAGCTGTCGGCGGGAAGACGGCAGATATCCACCCATTCCGCATCGATCAGCGTCGCGAGGCGGTCTGGCGCGACCCTGATCGAGCTGTTGAGCGACCCCGCCGCAGGAAAGACGATCGCGAAGGCACGAAGGCTGACGTCGCAATAGATCGGCAGCGGGGTTGCAAGTCCAAAGGGGCAAACGCCGCCGATCGGGTGACCGGTGATCGCAAGCGTTTCGTCCGGATCCAGCATGCGAGGCCTGTCGCCAAACGCCGATTTGGTCTTCTGATTGTCCAGCCGGGTGTCCCCGCGCGTCACCAGCAGCACCACCCGGCCGTTGATGCGTAGCGCCAGTGTCTTGGCTATCTGGCCGGGCATTACGCCCAGCGCTTCCGCAGCCTCTCCCACCGTGGCCGTGCTTCGCTCGACTTCGATAATCGGCAGATCCGGAGCGCGTGCGGAGAGATCGGCTTGTACGGATTGATAGCTCATGCCAAAGCGAGGTAACCCAGCTCCCGCCCAACTCCAATGCCGTCCCCACGCGCCCGGCTCCGGCCGACCCGCGCTATACGCTTATGCTGGAAAGCAATTCGTCGAGCTGCTCCAACTGCTCCGGCAATCCGGCCGCCGAGCCCTGCAGTGCTTCCTCGAGCGCTTCGCTGGACGGATAGGCTTCGTGGAAAGTCAGCAGCGTCTTCCCGCCCTGGTCCTCGAAGGTCACGGTCGTGATCGCGCCCTCTTCGCCCTCGTCGTTGGTCCAGACGATGCGCTCGTTCGGCACCACGTCGAGATACTTGCCGTAAAAGGCCATCGTATCCGAACCGCCGGCGCCGAATTCCAGTCGATATTTGCCGCCGGTACGGACGTCCATATCGCACGATACCAGCGAAATGCCGGGTGCCGATTTCGGCACCCACCAGCGCTGGAACAGCTCAGCCTGGCTCCATGCCTTGTAAACCATGCTCGGCGGCGCATCGAATGTCCGCGTTGCGACGAGTTCGCGATCCCCTTTGCGCTCGACTGACGTGCGGTTCCGCGCAACCCCTGCGCTGTTAACCTGCTGATCCATCGTTTTCCTCCTGTTTCAATTCGCCGATGATTTCGTCCAAAGCGTCGAAGCGGGCCTCGAAGAGCTTGCGGTGCGCCTCGATCCACTCGGCCTCCGCCGTGAGGCCACGTTTCCCAAGCTTGCAGGTTCTCACCCGCCCGACCTTCTGCGTGACGACGAGCCCCGCCCGTTCGAGAACCTGAACGTGCTTCTTCATGCCGGTCAGCGTCATCCGGAACTTATCCGCGAGACTGGTGATCGACGCGTCCCCTCGCCCAAGCTGATCGATGATCCCGCGGCGAGTCGCATCGGACAGCGCCGCGAACGAGAGATCGAGAGGAGGGCTTGCATACTGAACCATATAGTTCAGTGTCTAACCTGATCGCGCAGGAAGCGCAAGCCTCCCGAACTTTCCCTGCCGTAGACCGGTCATTCGAGGCCCCGCGGCGGCGGCAGCAAAGATCGTCTGCCGCAGGTCAAAAGCGGACCTTCGCCGATGATGAAGGAATGTCGGCTTTCAGAGCCTACCTCCCGAAACCACTCCGCTGGCAACCGGTTCGGTAGACGTCTATTGCATCCGGCACTCGGCCGTACGCCGCATGGGCGCATTGCCAAGCGACGCCAATTCGGCTTTCAGTCCGCGCAGAACCAAAGGGAATCTCCACATGCGCGCCACCATCGTCCTCGGAACCGTCGCCCTTGCGCTGGCAGGATGCCAATCCGCCGAGGAGAAGCACGCGGCCGAGACCGGCGAGATCGAAGTGACCAACGCGAAGACCGAGCAGGTCTCCAGGCTGATCAAGGCAGCGGCACCCAAGACCGCGGTCAAGCCGGGGCTGTGGAAGGCCGAGCTTCGCATCGAGGCAGTCGATGTCGGTCCCGGCGCCGACAACGCGAAGCAGCTCGAACTCGCCAAGAGCGTCGAGCGCAATGCGACCGAATGCAAGACAGCCGAGCAATTGAAGCCGTTCGACATCGCCAAGCTGGAACAGGCCGCCGGCGCGTGCACCTTCGTCCGCTATGTCTCGAAAGGTGGCAAGGTCGATGCCGAGATCCAGTGCAGCAAGAAGGCCAGCGAAGCGGGTACGACGCTGCTGATCAACGGCACCACTTCGGCCACCGGCTTCGATGTGGTGACCGAGAACCGCACCGGCACCAAGGGCCAGCCGGGCTACTCACTGCTGCGGATGCGCTCCACGGGCACGCGCGTCGGCGAGTGCGCGCCGCAGGCGAAGGGCTGAACGCGGTAAGGCACTGCCCCGTCCGGCTCAGCCTTCGTTCCGGCGATAGGCGATCCGCCACATGATCACCGCGATCACCGCCGCCAGCCCCGCGAGGAGCACGCTCGATGCCATCGCGCTCAGCCAGCGGAACAGCCAGGTGCGGCCGTCCATCTCTGGCATGTCCAACATTCCGAAGCCATAGGTCTGCGCGCCGACGAAGATCACCATCGCGATCACTGCGCCGACCAGCGCCGCATGCCAGGCCCGGCGCAGGCCGGCGACGTGCATCACCAGCCAGACCGGGCCGCCCACCGCAGTGATCGCCAGTCCGGAGAAGATGCCGCCGATCAACCAGCCGCCAAGCAGGTTGAGCGGTTCGCGCTGACCGCCGAGCAGCAGCAAAACGAGCACGATCACGCCGGCCAGCGCGCTGCCCGCGCCGAGCGCGATCCCCGCCCGGTCGATCGTGGTATCGTAACGGCGCTGCACGCGAATCACGCGTCGATTGATCTGTTCCAGGGCCCCTCTCCCGAGCCCCGACGATACTCCTGCGCGGACGCCGCCTCAAGCGGCGGCGCGACGGTTCAGCGCAAAGCGTTGCAGCGGCGTCGTCAAACATCAGGTGGTGGCAAGGGTCCCGCTGCGGCATTAGAACAGCCCAGCACCGGTCACGGAAGTTCAGGATGCAACACAGCGAAACCCCGATCGCCATTGCGCTTCTCTGCCTCGCCGCGGTCACCGGCTATGTCGATGCGCTCGCCTTCATGCACGCCGGCGGGTTCTTCGTCGCCTTTGCGAGCGGCAATGCGACGCGGTTCGCAGCCGGAATCGGCACGGGCGTCGGCCGCGAAGCGATGATCGCCGGCGGACTGATCCTGAGCCTGATGAGCGGTACGATCCTCGCGAGCGTGCTGGCGCGGGCTACGGGCGCGCGGGCGCGCGGCGCAGTGATGGCTGCGGCGAGTATGATGTTGCTCGCCGCGGCGGCGATTGCCTGGAAAGTCTCCGGCATGAGCGCGCTGCTGCTGCTCGCGACTGCAATGGGAATGGTCCATCTGTTGTTCCACCGCGAAGGCGCGATGCCGTTGACGGCGACGATGGTGCGCATGGCGGAGGATCTCGCAGGTGCGCTGATGGGGGACCCGGATCGATGGGGCTGGGCGCGGCAGCTCGCACTGGTCGCGGTGTTCGCCGCGGGGGCAGTGATGGGCACTAGCGCCGAAGCGATGTTGGGCATCCATGCCTTCTGGTTCGCGGGGCTGGCGGCGGCAACGCTGGCACTATGGTTTGCGCTGCTCGACCGCAGGGCGACTGCCAAGGGTTCGCCGGTCGTCCGCGCATAAGTATTATGATCTATAATTGATGTTCTAGACATCATATTCTAGGGGATTTACATCTGCGGCGGAGGAGTCGCTGATGATTACTGCCGCCCAAATGCGCGCCGCACGCGCGCTGCTCGGAATCGACCAGCGCCAGCTTGCCGAAATGTCCGGCGTGTCGCTGCCCACCATCCAGCGGATGGAGGCGAGCGAAGGCAATGTGCGCGGCGTAGTCGACACGCTGACCAAGGTGATCGAGGCATTCGACCGCGCGGGCATCGTTCTGATCGGCGAAGGCACCCCCAGTCCGCAGGGCGGGCGCGGCGTGCGCTTCCGGGAGCCGAGCGCGAAATGACCGGCAAGGCGGCGTTCGGCGAGCTTTACACACCCAAGCTGATTACGGTGCTGCGCGAGGGCTATGGCGCCGCCACGCTCAAGGCCGACGCCGTGGCGGGGCTCACCGTCGCGATCGTGGCGCTGCCGCTGTCGATGGCGATCGCCATCGCGTCGGGCGTGGGGCCGGAGCGCGGACTCTATGCCGCGATCGTCGGCGGATTCCTGGTCTCGGCGCTGGGGGGCAGCCGCTTTCAGATCGGCGGGCCGGCGGGGGCGTTCATCGTGCTCGTCGCCGCGACGGGGATGCAGCACGGCATCGACGGGCTCATCCTGGCGACGCTGCTGTCGGGCCTGATCCTGGTGGCGATCGGGCTGCTGCGGCTCGGCACCTTCATCAAATACATCCCCTATCCGGTGACGGTGGGCTTCACTGCCGGGGTCGCAGGGATCATCCTTGCGAGCCAGTTCAAGGACCTGTTGGGGGTGAGGCTGGCGGGACCCGAGCCTGGGCCGATCGTCCCCAAGCTGACGGCGCTGGGGAGTGCGCTGCCGACTGTCAACGCGGCCGCGGTTGCCGTGGCGCTGGGCGCAGTCACGCTGATCATGATCCTGCGACGGTTGCGGCCGCATTGGCCGGGTTTCCTGATCGCGGTGGTGGCAGCGGCAATCGCGACGGCACTGCTCGGGCTGCCGGTGGAGACGATCGGATCGCGCTTTGGCGGGATCCCGCGCGCGTTGCCCGCGCCGACACTGCCCGATATTTCGCCCGCACGGATCGTTGCGGTGCTGCCCTCGGCGCTGTCCTTCGCGCTGCTCGGGGGCATCGAGAGCCTGTTGTCGGCGGTAGTGGCCGACGGCATGACCGGGCGGCGGCACCGGTCGAACTGCGAATTGGTGGCGCAGGGCGTGGCGAACATCGGATCGGCGCTGTTCGGCGGGATCTGCGTGACGGGGACGATCGCGCGCACTGCCACCAATGTGCGGGCAGGCGCGCGCGGGCCGGTTTCCGGCATGCTTCATGCGCTGTTCCTGTTGGGCTTCATGGCGCTGGCCGCGCCGCTCGCCAGCTATATCCCGCTCCCAGCGCTTGCCGCAGTGCTGGCGGTGGTCGCGTGGAACATGGCTGAGATGCACGAGTTCGCGGTGCTGCTGCGCGCCTCGCGGGGTGACGCGGTGGTGCTGCTCGCGACGTTCCTGCTCGTGGTGTTCCGCGATCTGACCGAAGGCATATTGGTGGGCTTCGGTATCGGGACGTTGCTGTTCCTCCACCGCATGGCGCAATCGGTGGAAGTCGAGACCGGCCTACCGCTGATCGAGGAAGACCGCGCGGACAGCGACGACGGCTATGACGCGGCGCTTTCGACCGATTCGACGATAGCGGTCTATCGCATCTCGGGCGCCTTCTTCTTCGGCGCGGCGGGGGCAGTGGGGGCGGCGCTCGACCGGATCGGCGAGCAGCCGAGTGCGCATGTGATCGACATGTCGGCAGTGCCGCTGGCCGATTCGAGCGCCGCGGCGAGCATCGCGGGCTTCGCGCGGCGTGCGGCACGAAACGGGGCGGCGGTCTTCATCGCCGGCGCACGGCCCGCGGTCCGGCACTTGCTCCGGGCGCACGGCGCACGCCCGCCAGCGGTGCGATATCGCCGAAGCGTCACCGAGGCCGCGGCCGAGGCAAGCCGCGAAGCACATCCGGGAGATGCGTCCGCGGCATGACCCGCCTCAGACGTGGATCGGCTTGCCCAGCACGGCCATCGCGGCTTCCTTGATCGCCTCGCTGTGCGTGGGGTGGGCATGGCAGGTATAGGCGATGTCTTCGGAGGTCGCGCCGAACTCCATCGCCTGTGCGACCTGCGCGATCATCGTGCCGGCGACCGAAGTGATGATCCACGCGCCGAGCACGCGATCGGTCTTCGCATCGGCGATGACCTTCACCCAGCCGACGGTGTCGTCGATCGCCTTGGCGCGGCTGTTGCCTGCCATCGGGAACTTGCCGACCTTGATCTCGCCCTTTTCCTTGGCTTGCTCCTCGGTGAGGCCGACGCCGGCGATCTCGGGATGCGTGTAGACCACGCTCGGGATGACATCGTGGTTCACGATGCCGGTGAGGCCGGCGATGTTCTCGGCGACGGCGATACCTTCGTCCTCGGCCTTGTGCGCGAGCATCGGGCCGGGGATGACGTCGCCGATCGCCCAGACGCCGTCCACGGCAGTACGGAAGCTGTGGTCGGTCTCGATCTGGCCGCGCTGGTTGGTGGCGAGGCCGATCTTGTCGAGGCCGAGACCGTCGGTGTTGGGCTTGCGGCCGATCGAGACGAGCACGGCATCGGCCTCGATCGTCTCGGCAGTGCCGCCGGCGGCGGGCTCGACGGTCACGGTCGCCTTGCCGCCGTTGACCTGCACGCCGGTGACCTTGGTCGAGAGCTTGATCTCCATGCCCTGCTTCTTGAAGATCTTCGCGGCTTCCTTGCGGACTTCGCCGTCCATGCCGGGGAGGAGCTGGTCGAGGAACTCGACCACGGTGACCCTGGCGCCGAGGCGCTGCCAGACCGACCCCAATTCGAGCCCGATCACGCCGCCGCCGATGACGACGAGATGCTCGGGGACCTTCTCCAGCGCGATTGCGCCGGTCGAATCGACGACGGTCTTCTGGTCGATTTCGACGCCAGGGAGCGGCGTGACCGACGAGCCGGTGGCGATGACCACGTTCTTCGCGGTGACCTTGCGGTCGCCGACCTGCACGGTGTGCGCGTCGACGAAGGTGCCGAGGCCCTTCACCCACTCGACCTTGTTCTTCTTGAACAGGAATTCGACGCCGCCGGTCAGGCCCTTCACGGCCTTGTCCTTGTCGGCCATCATCGCGGGGAGGTCGAGCTCGACGCTGCCCAGCTTGACGCCGTGCTTGGCGAGCGCGCCCGAGGCGGCTTCGTGGAAGAGCTCGGAGGCGTTGAGCAGTGCCTTGGACGGGATGCAGCCGACGTTGAGGCAGGTGCCGCCCAAAGTCTCGCGGCTCTCGACGCAGCCGGTGCGCAGGCCGAGCTGCGCGGCGCGGATCGCGGCGACATAGCCGCCGGGGCCGGAGCCGATCACGAGGACGTCGAAGTCGTATTCAGCCATTTTCTTCTCTTCCTTGTTCCCCGGCGAAGGCCGGGGCCCAGTTTCGAGACGGGATTTGGTGAGCGTCTCGCGTCGTTACAAATGTCGGTCCGACTGGACCCCGGCCTTCGCCGGGGGACAGGGGATTACAGATCGATCAGCAGGCGGGGCGGGGCCGCGGTTGCGGTCTTTTGGGCGCCGGGGGAAAGGGCTGGCCCCCGGCCGG
>Ga0102587_1002379_pt1 | contig 11000 bp, 9 predicted proteins | sample AraplaF_Col_mTSA_FD_76853 | JGI IMG/M metagenome (GOLD analysis project Ga0102587, IMG submission 76853) | Arabidopsis root microbial communities from the University of North Carolina, USA - plate scrape MF_Col_mTSA (SPADES assembly) (version 2) | ecosystem: Host-associated > Plants > Roots >... | reverse complement strand
GCCAGACCGCGGGCAGACTGGCCTTCATCGAAAAGGATGTTGCCGAAGACCGACATGGCGCCGGGGTGGCCGCTCTTGCGGGCCTGATTGAGCCATTTCTTGGCCTGATTGATATTGGCGCTGCCGCCCTCGCCTGCCAGCATCATCTGCGCAAGCTGGAACTGCGCTTCGGGAACACCGAAGGTGGAAGCGACCTGGAAATAGAGCTGGCGGGCCTGATTGAGATCGATCTTCACCGGGCTGCCGGCAATGCCGTGCTTGTAATAGCTGGCAAGCGACAGCAGCGCATTGATGAAGAAGCCGGTATCTTCCGAGCCAGGCTCCACGCCCTGCTGCGCGATCTCGCTATAGATCTTGAAGGCTTCGAAATCATCCTGCGCCACGCCGTCGCCGTCGGCATACATGTTGGCGAGCGCCCAGCGCGAACCGGTGTGGCCCTTTTCGGCGGCGTATTTATAAGCCTCGACCGCTTCTTCCTTCTGACCGTTCTTGTATGCCTTGAACCCGAATTTGAAGAGATCGAAGGGGCCTGATTCTTTCGTAACGCCCGTCTTGATGTCGAATGCCAGGACCGGACAGGCTAAAGCTAGGGAAACGGCCATCGACATGCTGACCAGCATGAATTTGAACAATCTGAACTCGGACGTTACCATCTTTACCGGTTTCTTTCGTTCATCCCAGACGCCTGGCGGCGGCCTTGTTCGCCGTTCTGCCCGCGCGGATGCATTCCTTCCAGGCGAGCGATCCCGCGGCGGGCTCCAAGACCCCTTTACCCGCGTCGCTTCCAGCCCCATGCCCCTCTTTCAAAACCAGCACATCCTTGCAAACCATCCGGCTTCCGGCACGGCCCGCATGTGATGCCTGCGGTACTTCCTCTGCGATCCAGGTCCCCGCCCGTCCGCCTTCATCATCTTCGTAAACAGCAAATGTGACCAAACCGGTATCGCACCCTTCCCTGGGGAACGAAGCTTCATGCCGGGGGACCGAAAATGATGGAAAGACGTGAATCTGCAACACTGCCGAAGGTGCGGATTTCCGGCCGGAAATGCCTTTGGCGGAAAGCAAAACGGCTGCTGCCGCTGGCTTCTCGCTGCTGCTATCGCACTGTCTGGCTTTACCGGAAAAAATTCGAACCATGCTACTGCTTACGCATACCCTACGCTTGCCATCTCCTCGCCCGCCAATATCGCTGCGCCCTCTTTGTGGCGGGAAATGGACAAATTCGCCCCGCCGACACCATACGCGAACCATCGTAAAAAAGTGTTGCTGAATCGTCACAAAACGAGACGAGAAAATGGGATGATTAACGGCGGCAAACAAAAGAAGAGCCCGGCAGTGCCGGGCTCCTCAATTCTTCAAATCAGGAATTAAAACTTGACCTTTATACTGGTCGACAGCGCGGCAACCAGATCGTTGCCAAAGGAATAGGAGACATCATCTCCAAACGTGACGCCGTCCTGGGTCACAACGCCAGACGAACCGCTTGTCAGCACGCCAACGGCACCAGCGACGCGCCACTCGATATGCTCGGTCGGCGTGTATGCAGCACCAACGCCGAGCGTCCAGCTATCGGTCTGAGAGCCGTAGCCCTGGCTGGTGCCACGGTCCCAGGTCAGGCTGACAGCGCCTGCCCATTGGTCATTGAACTTGTGGCCGACACCACCCGTGACGGTCCAGCCGTCACGATAGAGAAGGTCGAGCGAGGTCAGTTCCGTCGCCCCGCCGGAGGTGCAGGCGACCAGGCCCTTCGTCGACGTCGGGCAGAAGGGCACGGACTGCAGGACGCTCCAGTTCGTCCACTTGACCGAACCGAAAGCGAGCCAATCCGGGGCGATACCGCTCTGCAGCTTCAATTCCAACGAATCCGGCGCTTCGGCGGAACCGAAAACGGGTGTGATTTTGCCACCGAATATCGGCACAACTGGAACCTGACGGAGATCAACAGTCCCGGTCAGGTTATCGTACTTGACGCGGCTGTTATAGACCAGGCTTGCGCGCATCGCATATTCCGGGATCTCATAAGCGAGACCGGCGCGCCACCCCCAGCCATTGTCTTCGAGATCGAGACGACCGATGCCGTTACCTGTACCGAGCAGACTCGGAAGCGTCGAAACCAGACGCTCCTTGAAGCCCTCGACTTCCTGATAGAAGGCGCCGCCGATGAAGCGAAGCTGTCCCGGACCGACATCGAAGCGATAGGAGCAGGTGCCGCTATAATTGCGGGTTTTAATCTCCGTCTCGATATTGTTGTTGGCGCCAGCCCAGTTCAAACCGGGATTGGAATGCCCGCCGAATGGCTCAGAATAGTCGACAAGGCAGTCGATCGCATCGCCGAAACCAGCCTTGAAGCCAATATAAGGAACGGTGTAATTCGCCGTATCGTCTGCAGTACTCGGACGGTTGTTCAGATTGCCGCCGCCACCAATTGACGTATCCGTGTCGCGTACGTCCTTTAGCTTGCGCTGAGGCGTGACGTAGATAATGCCCGACTGAAACGAAAAAGGCGACGTATCGAACAACTGATCGATATTGTAACCACCGCGCTCCAGACCGCCCGCAAAGGACGATGAAGCGAGTGCCGAAACAATGATGAGCGATGTTACGCCCGTGGAAAACATACGCGCTGCCATTGTGTCTCCCCCACTCAAGCAATTGAAGTAATCACACTGTGCTAGTGAACTTAATAAATCGCAACGAGACGCTCCGCTGCGACGCGAAGTTGCGTTATGACTAATTTACGTAACTGATTGACGGGCACGTCAAAAAATCAGATGAATAAAATTCTATTCTTCTTTCTGTCTGTTTTTAGGGGTCCATTAGATTTTCATTCCACGAAGGGTAAGAGCTGTATCAAACTGACAACAGTGGCAGTTTTCACATTCAGCATCCCCCAAACGGGTGATATCCACAGGCCGAAGGGTCAAAACAACACGTTTTTCTCGAATCATCATATTTTTAAAACGCAAAAGGCGCGCCCCGGGGGAACGCGCCTTCAGGAATATTATACTCGTTAGCCGCGATTATCCCGCTTCGCTAACTCGCGCCAGAGCAGTCCTCAGGCTCTCGATCTGGCCCGTCAACTCAGCGTGGCGTTCGCGCTCGGCTTCCACCACTTCCGGATTGGCATTGGCGACGAACTTCTCATTCGAGAGCTTGCCGTCGATGCGCGCGATTTCGCCATCGGCCTTTGCAATCGCCTTTTCAAGGCGGCTCTTTTCCGCCGCAAGATCGATCAGATTGCCGAGCGGCAGGCAGGCGGTCGCTTCTGCGACGATGATCTGAGCGGCACCCTTCGGTGCAGCTTCAGCCAGCGAAATGGCCTCGACGCGCGCAAGGCGCTTGATGGCTGCATCGTGACGGAACAGCCGTTCGCGCGTCAGGCTGTTGGCACCGACGACAACGAGCGGCGCAGTTGCCGACGGCGGGACGTTCATTTCCGAGCGGACCGAGCGGATGCCGGAAACGAGGTCGATCAGCCAGTTGATTTCATCGGCCGCAGCATCGTCGGCGTAAGCCGGCGCCGGCCATTCGGCATGGCAAAGCAGACCGTCGCGTTCGGCGCCCTCACCCGCCGTATGCGCCCACAACTCCTCGGTCATGAAGGGCATGAAGGGATGCAGCAGCTTGTAGATCTCTTCCAGAACATAGGCGCTGCAGGCCTGAGCTTCGGCCTTTGCGCCCTGATCTTCGCCACTGAAAACCGGCTTCAGAAGCTCGAGATACCAATCGCAGAACTGGTTCCAGACGAAACGATAGAGCGCACCGGCGGCATCGTTGAAGCGATAGGATTCAAGAGCTTCTGTAACGTCACGTTCCGTACGGGCAAGTTCCGTCAGGATCCAGCGATTGATCGTCAGTTCGGCGGCTTCCGGCACAAAATGCGGATCGCTCTTCACGCCGTTCATTTCCGCAAAACGCGTGGCGTTCCAGAGCTTGGTGCCGAAATTGCGGTAGCCGGCGATGCGGGCCGGGTCGAGCTTCACGTCGCGGCCCTGGGCGGCCATGATCGCCAGCGTGAAGCGCAGCGCGTCCGCACCATATTCGTCGATCAGCTCGAGCGGATCGATGACATTGCCCTTGGACTTCGACATCTTCTGACCGTTCTTGTCGCGCACCAGGGCGTGGACATAAACGGTGTGGAACGGCTCGATCGGATTGTCGTCGTCATCCTTCATGAAGTGCAACGACATCATCATCATACGGGCGACCCAGAAGAAGATGATATCGAAGCCGGTGACGAGAACGCTGGTCGGATAGTAGAGCTCGAGCTCCGGCGTCTTGTCCGGCCAGCCGAGCGTGGAGAACGGCCAGAGGGCAGAAGAGAACCAGGTATCGAGCACGTCTTCGTCGCGCGTCAGAATCTCGCCGGGCTGGAAGTTCTCCAGCTTGTCCTGAACGAAAGCCTTCATCGGGCCTTCATGCGAGAGGTAATGCTGGATGGCGGCCTGAAGCGCCTCTTCTTCAGTCTTCTCGACGAAGACCTGACCGTCAGGACCGTACCAGGCCGGGATCTGATGGCCCCACCAGAGCTGGCGCGAGACGCACCAGGGCTGGATGTTTTCCATCCACTCGTAATAGGTCTTTTCCCAGTTCTTCGGCACGAAATTGGTGCGGCCTTCGCGAACGGAGGCGATCGCCGGCTCGGCGAGCGTCTTGGCATCGACATACCACTGCTCGGTCAGGCGCGGCTCGATCGGCACACCACCGCGGTCGCCATGCGGAACCATATGCTTGTGCGGCTCGACCTTGTCGAGCAGGCCTGCCTCTTCGAAGATCTCGACGATGATCTTGCGGGCATAGAAACGGTCCTGCCCTTCGAGGCGATCCCAGGCGCCGTGCAGGGCGGCCGGATAATCGAGCCCTTCGAGGAAATCCTCGTTGTCCTTGATGGTGATCGTGCCGTCGACATTCATGATGTTGATAACACGCAGGCCCGTCCGCTTGCCGACATCGAAGTCGTTGAAGTCATGCGCCGGTGTAACCTTGACCGCGCCGCTGCCGGCGGTCGGATCGGCATAGCTGTCGGCAACGATCGGGATGCGCCGGCCAACGATCGGCAGGATGACATGCTTGCCGACAATCGCCTTATAGCGTTCGTCCTCCGGATTGACGGCGACGCCGGTATCGCCGAGCATCGTCTCCGGACGCGTGGTAGCGACAACCAGATAATCGCGGGCTTCCCATTCTGTCGGTTTGCCCTCTTCATCGAAAGCAACTGGATGCTGATAGGTGACGCCCGGCTCCAGCGGATAACGCAGGTACCAGAGATTGCCTTTGATTTCGTGCTGCTCCACCTCGATGTCGGAAATTGCCGTCAGCAGCTTCGGATCCCAGTTGACCAGACGCTTGTCGCGATAGATCAGGCCTTCCTTATAGAGCGTGACGAAGACTTCGAGAACGGCCTGCGACAGGCCCTCATCCATGGTGAAGCGCTCGCGCGACCAATCGCAGGAGGCGCCGAGGCGCTTCAGCTGGTTGAAGATCAGGCCGCCCGATTCACCCTTCCACTCCCAGACCTTTTCGATGAAGGCGTCGCGGCCCATATCGCGGCGGCCGGGAAGCTGCTGTTCCATCAGCTTGCGCTCGACAACCATCTGCGTGGCGATGCCGGCATGGTCCATACCCGGCTGCCAGAGAACATCCTTGCCGCGCATGCGCTCGAACCGCACCATGACGTCCTGCAGCGTGTTGTTCAACGCATGCCCCATGTGCAGCGAGCCGGTGACATTCGGCGGCGGGATGACGATGGTGAAGCTGTCGGCACCCGGCTTTGCATTGGCGCCAGCGCGGAAGGCATCGGCCTCATCCCATTTCGCAGCGATTTTCGGTTCGACGGCGGTGGAATCGTAGGTCTTTTCGAGCATTTTCTGACCAATTCGAGGTTCGAGGATGGGCGTTTTGTAAATAGGATGGCTACGGCCAAGTCAATAAAAAAGCCGCCCCGGAGACCGGAGCGGCTCTTGTCTGGAAAAAGCGGTTCCGATCAGCGGCGCGGGCCGCGCGCCACGCGTTCGATCTCTTCGCGCACGAGGCGTTCGACGAGCGTTGGCAGATTATCGTCCAGCCACTCGCGCAGCATAGGACGCAGCATGTCTTCGGCGATCTCATCGAGCGAGCGGCGCTCGGCGGCACCATCGATGGCAGCGGCAAGCTCTTCGAAGGAGCGGGCAACCTGCAGGCCGGTATTCTGGGACAGAAGTGACGGCTGAGCTTCTTCTGCGACACGCGCAGATGCAAGCTCGGCGGGTTGGAAGGCTACCGGCTCGACGCGCAGTTCGGCCGCGGGAAGCAGGGGCGCCTCCTCGACGGTTGCAGGCTGCGGAATCTCGGGCAGGCGCGGCGCGGCAAAGACGGGTGCAGGCTCCGCTGCATATTGGGCGACGGGAACAATCGGGGCAGCATGGGGAGCCGGAGCCGGGTCGACCGGACGCAGAGCGGCAGCGGTGCGCGGCGCTTCGTAGGCCGGCTGCGGCTCGAATTGCGGCTGCGGCTCATGGAACGGCTGAGGCATATCACGCGGCATGTCACGGAGAGCCTGGCCGGCCTGAACGGCACTGCGCTCGGAAGCGGCGCGGACGCGGGCTGCGACATCGGCAAGCGACATGGCGCGAGCGGGCATTTCCGGCTCCGGAGCGGTACCAGCGGAATTTGCAGCGACGAAACGCGGATCGCCACGCAGCGCTGGAGGCTCCGGGAACTCGACGCCAGCATAGGTATCGTCAACCGTCAGATGGATTTCGGAGTCGTTTTCCTCTTCCGCACCGTAAACGGGGGGAAGCGAGGCGGAAATCGCCTTTCCGGCGCCTGGCTCATTGCTTTCGATGATCTGGCGAATGGAGGCCAGGATCTCTTCCATGGACGGTTCACGCACTACACCTGGCTGAGCCATATCTATCCCCGTTATCCCTTAAACAACGACCGGATGGCGTGGAGCATGCACCCGAATCACCATGACATTAGAATACCCCAAAGGGGAAAAAAATCAGCGCGAATCAAACAAATGCAGCCGTGCACAGTTTTGTTACCCAAGTGTAAGCGAAGTCTATGAAGGCCTTTTTTGACAGTCGAAACAAAAACGGGCGCCTATGGCGCCCGCTCAAAAAATCGGCGGCAGAAACGCCTTAGAATACGAATTCGCGAGCCTTGGCAAAACCGGGCAGCGGCTTGACGGACGCATTGAAGAAGACGTTTTCGGAAACAGCGCCGCGCTCGCTGACGAAGACCTTCGCGCGGGCGGCATTGCCATAACCCTGCACGGCAACGAGACGGCCGCCATCCTGCAACTGGCCGAGAAGTGCAGCTGGAACTTCTTCCACCGAACCGTTGATGAAGATCAGATCATAAGGAGCGCCGGCGGCATTGCCCTTCTCAAGCGGGCCAGTTGCCACCTGCACATTTGCATAACCGGCGAGATTTGCCTTGGCTTCAGCAGCAAGGGTCTCGTCCGATTCGAGCGCCACTACAGAGCCTGCGATCAGCGACAGCAGCGCGGAGGTATAACCCGTGCCGGCGCCGACTTCGAGAACGGCATCATCCTTGGTGATGGCTGCGAGTTGCAGCAGCTTGGCGAGCGGCGACGCCTCCATGAGGAAACGGCCGGGATTGCCGGCAGCCGCCGGAGCAATTTCGATATCATTGTCGATATAGGCCAGCACCTTCGCCTTTTCCGGCACGAATGCTTCGCGCGGGACGGTGAGGAAGGCCGTCAGCACCGAATGCGAGGTAACGTCCGTGGTGCGGACCTGGTTGTCGACCATCTTTACGCGTGCTGCTTCGAAATCCATGATATCCTCTCGCCGATGAAAGCGGTTCTGTCTTCCGTCTCTTAATCTCCGGCACGAATGCTTTCAAGGCTTGCCGGAGGCGCGTTTGAAGAATCCCGGAAACCCCTCGCCGCATGCAACAGGTGAAAAGCGACAGCTGCAACTTCTGCGTGGAACAAATGGCGATTCCATGGTATTATTGTGACCGGAGGAAATGAGGAGGAGCAGGCCATGTCTGCCATTCTGCAATATTTCACGCTGTTCGACTTTTTCATCGGCGCAGCTCTCGTAGGCATATTCTGCTGCGGGCTGCTGGACCACGAGACGAACTGAACAGATCGTGCGCTCCCAGTAAAAGATTCTTGGCCGCTTGCTCGGCGCGCCGGAGAAATAGATTTCGGCGTCCAGTCGGATCAAGCCGGCACAGTCGATTGCGCCATTAACTCTATATCAACCATATTGTTGCGCCAATCGCGGCTTTCGATAGTTTGGCCGCATGCAAACATTCGCCATTCAATCGCCAGATATCGAAGCGCTTCACTACAATCCGGAAGCGCGGCTGCTGCTTGTGAAGTTCAAAGGCGGCGCCATCTGCAATTTCACGCGGATCTCGGCGCAGTCGCTGCAGCGACTGCTCGGCCCCGATGTGCAGATAGAGAACCAAACGGCAGAAGATGACGCCGACTATCTGGCGAGCCTGCGCAGCGGCGGATTGCGGGCGCTTTATTCCCTCACCGGCATCAAGCCAGCCCAATTCGATTTCGCCCAGGTTCCTTGCATCTGGTGATGCGGAACTGCCGAATCGATGCCGCGCCTCATTTATGAGGCGGATCGGATTTCTATGTCGGTGAAAATTTTTTGGAGGCCTCGCCCGGAATTGAACCGGGGTACAAGGATTTGCAGTCCTCTGCGTCACCACTCCGCCACGAGGCCTCACTGGTTCAAATTATCGAACCGTGGCGGTCGTTTAGAGCCATCCTAAAGAAATCGCAAGAGGGGTCATTCTGAATATGATCCTTTTTTCATTCTGAATAGCCGTTTCCAGAACGTTCTTCCACAGGCTTGACGTAAGGGCGCCTGAGGATGGATCAAGAGGCATGACGGAAGAGTACAAACCGAAATATCTCTGGAAGCCGACTTGGCCAGGCGAGAGCGGGCTAGACGGCAAACCGCTGCAAGATTTCCAAGGATGGGATGGGGAGACGCCGGTCGGCCGGATACGGCCTCACGAGCTGTAGGCTCGAACCCCTGATGCGGTAGCATGCAGATGAGCTCGAGAGCTTTATCAAGAGAAATGCGGAGCGGGTGAATGATTCGCCGCAGATGAAGACAGTGCGCACCAGAGCCCGCCGGAGCGTCGGGTCGGACTTTTCTGCTCCGTTCGAAGCTCGCCTGGCAGCAGCCAAAGTGACGAAGAAAAGATGACCGAGCCTCCCGCCTCATCGGCCGCAGTGCTTGACGGTTCCCTTGAAAGCCCTAGCTTCACCTCATCGTGTCTCCAGCGACCCGACCACGGATGTACCGGCGGTTGTTGTTGAGACAGATTGAGGAAGGTCGACTCCGATGGAGGTGTCGGCCTTTTTCTTTGCTTTTGGGCACGCCGATTGGTTGCAGCAGTGGAAATCACGCTCAACCTTGAATTACTCCTGCCAAGCCACGACACGTCATGCATATTTCGTGATTGGGTTAAGAGTCTTTCTAATGGCGGTGTGCGGACCTACTGAAGCCTGCGTTTCATATAGTTGATGTATTTGAAGCCGCAGTCGATTTTGCCAAAGAGCATGTTACCACCGGCATCGCGGTTGGAGCCTTCTTTCAAAGCACTTCTGACGTCCGCTCCCAGGCAGGCGCCCACTCCAAGTTCTGACTGGGCTTGGATCTAAACTGTCCTCTCGTCCCGAGATCACCGTCAAGCGATCTGTCATAGGCGGGATATAGCTCATTTGAGGCACGGTACTCGATCTCGGCAATTAGCGTCGGCTGCACCCAAACAAGGTTCTTGCGTCGCCCTACGTACTTTACCGGCGGCGTCTTGCGCTTGATCCGATCGAGCGTCTTCCTGAGATACTCGGCGCTGCGCTCGTTGAAGCCGGTCCCGACAGATCCAACGTAAACCCAGTCATCGCCTTCCGGGCTGCCGGCAGGAGACTGCCGATCCCCGATCGCGCCACCAGTGAATGTTCGTAGCCCACGACGATGAAGCTGTCGGATCGCGCCACTTCACCTTCACCCACTCGCCAAGTCGGCCTGATCGGTACGGGCTATCCTTGTATTTGGCGATTATGCCTTCGAGGCCATGTTCGCAGGCAGCGGCGAAAATCACGCGGCCATCGCCCTCGATCTCTTCCGAAAATCGGATGGCGCCGTCTTCGTGCTCTAGCAACGAACGAAGGAAGTAGCGGCGAGCTCCATGCTCCGGATGTCGTGCCCGTCGAAGTAGAGAAGATCGAAGGCGAACATGATCGCGTTGCCGGCCGGCAGTTTGCCACCGCGGCCACCAAGCGAGTTCTGCAGCCTGCCGAAATCAGGTCGCCCTTCCTCGTCGAGCACTACCGCTTCCCCGTCAAGGATGGCGGTACCGACGCCGAGGCGCTTGGCCGCATCCTCGATCCCTGGAAAACGATGCGCCGCTTGAAACCAACGAAACCGCAAACCGATGAGGGGGTCAGTTCTTCAATTCGGCAAGGGGGTCAATTCCTCGATTCGCTTGACAAGGAGCGCGAGACAGGGCTCGACGCGGTCAGGCATCGGACGAAAGGAAGTCGCGGCTGGGAAGGATCTCGCGGCTTTCGCGGTCGACTGCGAAGCGGCTTTTCTTCAGCAAGAAGGGGCTTGGGACGCGGAGATTTTGCCATCCCTCAAGTGAGCCACAGATTTTTGAAAATGCAATGACCGTAGTCTTGACGCTGCTGCCAAGTCTCGCCATCTGACTCGCAGCTCGGGCGGGAGCGAGATCCACAATCCCTCGACATCATGCGGCTGTCGGCAACCTCTTCAAGGAGAGGCGCTATGCGCATGGCTTACTACCCGTCAGACTTCATCGGTCACGAGATCCGCTATTTCTGCAACAAATGCCAGCGCAGCGGATCAATGGCCGCCGCGGACGCCCTCGCCCGCTACGGCACAAGGCGATGCCTGCTAAACCCCTCGGAGCCTTCCGGAACCCGGGGGGGGGGGGGGGGGGGGTGGTTTGTCGTCAAAGAGAACCGCTGTTGTAGAGAACACACATAAAGGAGC
>Ga0102587_1002376_pt1 | contig 11008 bp, 9 predicted proteins | sample AraplaF_Col_mTSA_FD_76853 | JGI IMG/M metagenome (GOLD analysis project Ga0102587, IMG submission 76853) | Arabidopsis root microbial communities from the University of North Carolina, USA - plate scrape MF_Col_mTSA (SPADES assembly) (version 2) | ecosystem: Host-associated > Plants > Roots >... | reverse complement strand
TCGATGAAAAGGCGCACCTTGGCCGGCAGGAACTGGCGGCTCGGATAGACGGCCGAGAGGGTCAGTTGCTTGGAGCCTTCCCATTGCGGCAGCACCTGTACCAGCTGGCCGCTGCGCAATTCCGGGCCGATATCCCAGGTGGAGCGCAGCGCAATCCCCGCGCCGGCGATGACGGCGGCGCGCACGATCTCGGAGGAATTGGTCACGAGCGGCCCCTCCGGGTGCCAGACCAGCGCGCCTTCCGGCCCTTCGAGCTTCCAGTTGTCGTTGTTGTGCGCCGGCAGGCAGAGATGGTCTGCGAGGTCGCCGATCTCCTTCGGTTCGCCATTGCGGGCGATGTATTCCGGCGAGGCGCAGAGAAGCCGCCGCACCGGCGCAAGCTTCCTTGCCACCAGGGATGAGTCTACCAATTCGCCGATCCTGACCGCCATGTCGAAGCCTTCCGCGACGATATCCGTGAATTCGTCCGTCAGCACGATGTGCAGTTTCAGGTCCGGATGGTCCTTCATGAACTTCGTCAGGTGCGGCGCGATGTGCATCCGGCCGAAGGAGGTGGGCGCTGAGATTCTGAGCACGCCGAGCGCATGCGACGAGCGTCCGGAGGCATAGGCCTCGGCCTCCTCGATGCCCGAGAGAATGCCGAGTACGCGATCGTAGAACCCCTGGCCGGCTTCGGTCAGAGAGATCTGGCGTGTCGTGCGCTGCAGAAGCCGCGTTCCGAGGCGATCTTCGAGCCTCTTGATGCGCTTGGAGATCACAGCTGGGGAAAACCCCAGCGCCCGCCCCGCTGCCGACATACTGCCGGTGGAAACGACCCGTGCAAAAATCTCAAGATCGCCTAAATTCGTCATCAATCGTTGCCATTGTTTCCAAAACGGAAAAGCTCAATAGCATTTGCAGGGACTCTAGCCTAGTGGTAAAGAAAATAGACCAATTTACATGCGGCGGGAGAAACTGATGGCGGAGACGATCGGTTTTCTGCAACCGAAACAGGCTGTTATCGCCCGGCGCCGCGAGATCGTCGCCGACCTCGCCGACCTGTTGCCCGAGGGCTGCCTGATCAGCGACGAGCGCGGGCTGAAGCCCTTCGAGACAGATGCCTTTATCGCCTATCGTCGCATGCCGCTTGCCGTCGCGCTGCCGGAGACGACCGAGCAGGTCGCAGCCCTTCTCAAATATTGCAGCCGCTATGGCATCCCGGTCGTGCCGCGCGGCGCCGGAACCTCGCTTTCGGGCGGTGCCATCCCGCAGGAGGATGCGGTCGTCATCGGCCTTTCGAAGATGTCGCGCATACTCGATATCGACCTCTTCAATCGCGCCGCGACGGTTCAGGCAGGCGTCACCAATCTCAATATTTCCGAGGCGGTTTCCGCCGACGGTTTCTTCTATGCGCCGGACCCGAGTTCGCAGCTTGCCTGCACGATCGGCGGTAACATCGGCATGAATTCCGGCGGCGCCCATTGCCTGAAATATGGCGTTACCACCAACAATCTGCTCGGCGTGAAGATGGTGCTGTTCGATGGCACGGTTATCGAGCTCGGCGGCAAGGCGCTGGATTCGGTGGGCTACGATCTGCTCGGCCTCGTCTGCGGTTCCGAGGGGCAGCTCGGCATCGTCACCGAAGCGACGGTGCGGTTGATCGCCAAGCCGGAGGGTGCCCGTCCCGTGCTCTTCGGCTTTGCCTCTTCCGAAGCGGCCGGCGCTTGCGTCGCCGATGTCATCGGCTCCGGTATCATCCCCGTCGCGATCGAGTTCATGGACAAGCCGGCGATCGAGATCTGCGAAGCCTTCGCCCATGCCGGCTATCCGCTCGATGTCGAAGCGCTGTTGATCGTCGAAGTCGAAGGCTCCGAGCCGGAAATGGATGCGACGCTTGCCGGTATCGTTGCGGTCGCGCGCCGTCATGGGGTGGCGACGATCAAAGAGTGCCAGTCGGCCATGGAAGCGGCTGCGATCTGGAAAGGCCGGAAATCCGCCTTCGGCGCCACCGGCCGCATCGCCGATTATATCTGCATGGACGGTACGGTGCCGCTCAGCCAGCTTTCGCATGTGCTGCGTCGCACCGGTGAGATCGTTGCGAGCTACGGCCTGCGCGTCGCCAATGTCTTCCACGCCGGCGACGGCAACATGCATCCGCTGATCCTCTACAACATCAACGACCCGGAGGATGCGGCGCGCGCCGAAGCCGCCGGCAACGATATCCTCAAGCTCTGTGTTGACGCCGGCGGTTGCCTGACGGGCGAGCACGGCGTCGGCATCGAAAAGCGGGACCTCATGCTACACCAGTACAACCGGATCGACCTCGACCAGCAGATGGCGGCACGGGCCGCCTTCGATCCGCAATGGATCCTGAACCCGTCCAAGGTCTTCCCGCTCGAAGGGCGTCCCGCCGCATGATCGTGCATTTCGAACCGGCAAGCGAAGAGGGGATTGCGACCGTCGTTCGCGCGATGGCGGCCGATAGGGCTTCGCTCGCGTTGATCGGCGGCAACACGCGCTCGGGTCTTGGCAATCCCGTGCGTGCCGACCGGGTACTGTCGACGCGCCGCTTGTCCGGCATCGTCAGCTACAATCCGGCCGAGATGACGATCACCGCGCTTGCGGGGACGCCGCTGCGCGCGATCGAAGAAGCACTGGCCGAGAACCGGCAGATGCTTGCCTTCGAACCGATGGACCATCGGCCGATTTTCGCCTCGTCGGGCGAGCCGACGATCGGCGGGGTCTTCGCCGCCAACGCCTCCGGCCCCCGGCGCTATGTCGCCGGTGCCGCCCGCGACAGCCTGCTCGGCGTTCGCTTCGTCAACGGTGAGGGGGAGGCAATCAAGGCCGGCGGACGGGTGATGAAGAACGTCACCGGCCTGGATCTTGTCAAGCTTTTGGCCGGCTCGCACGGCACGCTCGGCATCCTCACCGAAGTCACCTTCCGCGTCCTGCCGCTGCCGCCAGCGTCCGAGACCATTGTGGTCTCCGGGCTCAACGATGCCGAAGCCGCGGCGATCATGGCCGAGGCGATGGCGCAGACGGTGGAAGTTTCGGGTGCTGCCCATCTACCGGAAAGCGTGCGCGGGCGGTTCCTGGATGGCGGGCTTCCGGACGGCGCCGCGACGGTACTGCGGCTCGAAGGACTGGAGGCATCGGTTGCGCTCCGGGCTGAAAAACTGACGAATGCGGTCGGTCGCTTCGGCGCGGTGACCCGGCTCGATGCTATCAGGACATCGAGGCTCTGGGCCGAGATCCGCGACGTCAAACCCTATGCCGACGGCACCAGGAAGCCGCTCTGGCGCGTCTCCGTCGCTCCATCGCTCGGCCATCAATTGGTGGCGGCGCTCAGGCTGCAGACCGGCGTCGATGCCTTCTATGACTGGCAGGGCGGTCTCGTCTGGCTGCGCATGGAGGCCGACCCCGAAGCGGAACTCGTGCGTCGTTATATCAAGGTTCTCGGTGGCGGCCACGCGACCCTCGTCAAGGCCGAAGAAGGCTATCGTGCCGCCATTCCATCGTTTGAACCACAACCCTTGGCCGTGGCACAATTGAGCGAGCGCGTCCGCGCGAAGTTCGATCCGCACCGGATCTTCAATCCGGGCCGCATGGCTGCGGTCTCCTGAGGCGACGGCGGTGGAACATGGGAGGAGTTGATGAGCGATAATGGTCCGCAGACACCGTTTTCCCGCGAGACTGATCGCTGGCTGGAGCCGGGCAAGATCAATGTCCAGGTGATCTATGTCCTTTATCTCGTGGGCTTTGCGGTGGGGATCACTCCGATCATCGGCGTGGTGATGGCCTATCTCAATCGCGGCAAGGGTGCGCCGTGGGTCCAGACGCACTATGAATGGGCGATCCGGACCTTTTGGATCGCCCTGTTGTTCGGCGTAATATCGTTGCTGCTGACGGTGCTGTTGATCGGCGTTCTCGGTTTCATCGCCACCGCCGTCTGGATCGTCGTGCGCTGCGTCGTCGGCCTGCAACGGGCCGCGCGCCAGGAGCCGATCACCAATCCCGAAAGCTGGATGGTGTAGACCACGGCGCAAACCCTGAAACCGGGTCCGGTCGAAGGATGCTGAAATGAGAATGCCGCGGTGACCGAAGCACGTCGCAAGTGCCCGTTACCGCGGAACCGGAAAGTGGAGTTCGCGTTTGCAGACCAATTTTACCCCCGCGCAGCTTGCCGACCCGCATGTGGCCGAATCCGAGGCCATCCTGCGCAAATGCGTGCACTGCGGCTTCTGCACCGCCACCTGTCCGACCTATGTGACGCTCGGCGACGAACTCGATAGTCCGCGCGGGCGCATCTATCTCATCAAGGACATGCTGGAAAACGGCAGGGCGGCCGACAAGGAAACGGTCACCCACATTGACCGCTGTCTCTCCTGTCTCGCCTGCGCAACCACCTGTCCCTCCGGCGTCGACTACATGCATCTGGTCGACCATGCGCGCGTCCACATCGAAAACACCTATCGGCGCCCGTTTAGGGATAGATTGGCGCGTTCCGTGCTGGCGGCGGTGCTGCCCTATCCCGCGCGCTTCCGCCTGTCGCTGAAGGCGGTCGGCCTTGCCCGGCCCTTCGCAGGGATGATGAAGCGCATGCCGTTGCTGAAGACCTTCGGCGTCATGCTCGATCTCGCGCCAAGCGCCGTGCCGCAGCCCTCCACTTCCGCCATGCCCGGCGTCCACACGGCGCAGGGAAAACGTGTCGGTCGTGTCGCGCTCCTGTCCGGATGCGCGCAGCCGGTGCTGAAGCCGGAGATCAACGAGGCGACGATCCGTCTTTTGACGCGCTTTGGTGTCGAGGTGGTTGTTTCGGCCGGCGAAGGCTGTTGCGGCGCCCTGGTGCACCACATGGGCCGCGAGAACCAGGCGCTTGAGGCGGCGCGCCGCAACGTCGACGCCTGGCTGAAGGTCGCAGACGAGGGCGGGCTCGATGCCATCGTCATCACCGCTTCGGGCTGCGGAACGACGATCAAGGACTACGGCCACATGCTGCGGCTCGATCCTGAGTATGCAGAAAAGGCGGCACGTGTCTCGGCGCTGGCAAAAGACATCACCGAGTACCTGTCTACGCTAGACCTGCCGGAACAGGATGCGAGGGGCATGACGCTTGCCTATCATTCCGCCTGCTCCATGCAGCATGGCCAGAAGATCACCGTGGCGCCGAAGCAGCTTTTGAAGCGTGCTGGCTTCGTCGTCCGCGATCCGGCCGAAGGCCACCTCTGCTGCGGTTCGGCCGGCACCTACAACATCCTGCAGCCGGAAATCTCGGCGAAACTGAAGGCGCGCAAGGTCAAGAACATCGAGGCGACGAAGCCGGATGCGATCGCGACCGGCAATATCGGCTGCATTACCCAGATCGCCAGCGGCACTGCGATCCCCATCCTGCATACGGTCGAACTGCTCGACTGGGCCTATGGTGGAGCAAAGCCCAGGGGGCTCTGATGGACAGGCAAAAGGCCGGCTCCGTGAGGAACCGGCCTTTCAAACTGTGCATGGTCGATGACCGTCAGCCGCCGAAGATCTGGCGGAAGATGTCGACGCCGCGATCGTCGAAATAGGTGTCGCCGGCTTTGCTGCCGGGGCCGATGACGATGACCTTGGTGCCGATGTCGGCGCGATCGTAGAGGTGTTCCACGTCGTCGTTCATCATGCGGATGCATCCGGATGACATGTTCTGGCCGATGGTCCAGGGCTGGTTGGTGCCATGGATCCGGAAGATCGTGTCGCGGCCGCCCTTGTAGAGATACATGGCGCGGGCGCCGAGCGGGTTGTCGATGCCGCCTTCCTGGGTGACCGGCAGGATGCGGCCCTTGGCAGCCTCGCGCTGGCGCATCTCCGCCGGCGGTGTCCAGGTCGGCCATTCGGCCTTGCGGCCAACCTTCACGACACCCGACCAGCCGAAGCCGTCGCGGCCGACACCGATGCCGTAGCGCGTCGCGCGGTTCGGGCCGTCGATGTAGTAAAGGTACTTGTTGTTGGTATCGACGATGATCGTGCCGGGGGCTTCGTCGGTGCGGAAGCGAACCTTGGTGCGCCAGTATTGTTTTGCCGGCTTCTTCGGCGTGGCCACGAGTACAACGTCTGATGATTTGACCTTGGAGCCTGTCGCCGGCGTCGGCGTGAAAGCCGAGGCGCTGGCGGCGACAAGAATAGTGCTGGTCGCGATGGCGATCGCGACCACTTTGCTGGCATGACGCTTCATATACGATTCCCTCTAACCCTCGTTGCAGGCAGGCTAAGCAAAATGCGCCGAAGTTCAAGCCTGCCATACAGCCGGCGGACCGCCGAACTTATATCTGTTCATGCTGCTGTTGCCTGAAAATCACGCATAGGCAATAGCAAAACGTGCGAGGGGGAGGGAATATTCTATGCTATGCTCCAATTATATGACGATAACCTTCGTGCCCACCTTCACGTGCTCGTAAAGGTCGACGACGTCTTCATTGCGCATGCGGATGCAGCCGGAGGAAACGGCATAGCCAATCGTCCAGGGCGCATTGGTGCCGTGGATTCGATAGAGCGTCGAGCCGAGATACATGGCGCGCGCGCCAAGCGGGTTTTCCGGGCCGCCGTCCATGCGCGCCGGCAGGTAGTGGCCCTTGGAGGCCTCGCGGCTGATCATCTCCTGCGGCGGCGTCCAGCTCGGCCACTCCGCCTTGCGGGTGACCTTGTGGGCGCCTGCCCATTCGAACCCCGGCTTGCCGACGCCGACGCCATAGCGCCGTGCCTCGCCGTTGCCAGTCACCAGATAGAGAAAGCGGTTGTTCGTATCGATGACGATCGTGCCCGGCTTTTCCTTGCTCTCATAGGCGACCGTCTGCGGCAGGTATTGCGGGTCGAATTTCGACTTGACCGGCCGCTGGGCGCGCATGGCGTTGGCCGGCTGGATCAGCGGGTTGATGGCGCGGCGCTTGACCTGCGGCTGCGCGACCTGTCCCTGATAATACTGTTTTCGGGTGGCTGCCGGAATCTGCTGCCGGTAGATGACCTGCCGCGTGCGGGCCTGCTGCCCGCCGAGCTGCATTACCCAGGGGGCGGTGAGGTCGGGGCTGACGACCACCGGAGGCCGGTTCTGATACCGATCCTGCGCCACGGCGGGAGCGGCGACGAGGGTCAGCAGGGAGACTGCTAAAAGAAGGGATTTTTTCAACATCGGACGGACTCGCTACCTTTCGCCGAAATTCATCAAGGGGGCGCAGACAGCCGAAGAACCGGACGCTCGAGCGGGGGGTATGCGCCTTGGCAATGGCGCGATCGTGTCACCGGGGGGCCACCGAATGGTAAACGGCGCTTCATTAAAAGGCGAAGGCGCCGATAAAGCTTTGGGTAGGGTTATCCGCCGCTTTAGGAATCTGGTTTGCAAATGGTAAAGGCAAGGAAATGAACAGGATGGAGCGAGGAAAGCGATGACGGTCAAGGGCATAGTGATCGGCGAGGACGGACTTCAGCGCTGCGCCTGGCAGGGCAATCTCGACGACTACCGTCGCTATCATGACGACGAATGGGGCCGTCCGGTCACCGACGATCGCCGCCTGTTCGAGAAGATCTGCCTCGAAGGGTTCCAGTCCGGCCTGTCATGGCTGACGATCCTGCGCAAGCGCGAGGCGTTCCGCGCGGCCTTTTCCGGTTTCGATTTCGATAAGGTCGCGACATTCGATGAGACGGATATCGAGCGCTGCCTGGCAGACACGGGCATCGTGCGCCACCGCGGCAAGATTGTCTCGACCATCAACAATGCGCGCCGCGCCCAGGAGCTCAGGCAGGAGTTCGGTTCGCTCGCGGGCTATTTCTGGTCCTACGAGCCGCAGGCAGCCGAGCGCCCGAAACTGGTAACCTACGAGGCGATCGTCGCCAACCCGACGACCCCGACCTCGACGCGGATTTCCAAGGACCTGAAGAAGCGCGGCTGGACCTTCGTCGGCCCGACGACGATCTACGCCTTCATGCAGGCCATGGGCCTCGTCAACGATCACATCGAAGGCTGCCATTGCCGCGTGGTTGTCGAGGAACTGCGTGGCAAGCTCGCAAGACCCAGGGCTCGCGTGGCCTGAGTGAAGCGCCCGTCGTCAGCTTGGCGATGGGCGTTTCCCGGTGAGGGAGCGCCATCGAGGCGCCTCATAGAGCTGCTTCAGTCCAAGGGAAAAGGGTCTGCGGTTTCAAGTTTTGCGCTCAAGCGCAGAGTATCCCGCGCTCGCGCGGAAAGGCAAAGACGCCTTGCAGCAGATCCTCGCCGGTTGGGGTATCGAGCACGGACCGCCCGACGCAGATAAGCTGCGCCGCTTGCGATGTCGGCGCGCGCACCATGGCGGTAAAGCAGAACGAGGATGACGAGGCGGTCGCCTGTTCGAGTATGTTGAGCACGGTTGGGCGATCCTTGCGGTCATAAGCGCGCACCAGATCGATGACACCGCAGGAAGGAGCGGAGATGCCGAGCAAGGCGGCGGTATTTTGGCCGAGCTGGAAAATGCCGGTCGCGAGATCGCAGCGCCAGGCTTCGATGAGGTAGGTCCCCTCGTCGAGGCCCCGCATCCAATTGTCATGTGCGCCCAGATGTCCGGGCCGGATCGCCCCGCAGCCCGGTGTCATGAATCTCAACATGATGCCCATCCCTCTCTTCGCGCCGACCGCGAGACGTCTCCGCAGAAATCCGCCATTCCCGATGAAATGGTTCGCCGTTCCATTTTGCCGTTGGGGTATTGGGTCCGATGCTCTCATTGCATCCGGAATGACCTGCGGGTAAATGCTCCGGACCGAAATTAGCCGATGATCTTCATGATCGAAACGTCGGCGATCGATCGGGTGATAAACTTTTAGTGATTGTTGGCGATTTAATGCGCCTTATGGTTGAGGTCAACCCGATCCGATCGATAGGTCGAGACAGCCGGCTCCAGCTTCGTCTCGCGCCGAGTAACCCGCATCGCTTGCTACGACCGGCGCAACGCGCGCTTTGCGCGGTGCAAACCCTTGCCGCCCCCCACTTGATCCGATAGGGAAAGCAGCCAACACGCTGACAGTCCGGAATGCTCCCATGACCGAGAAACAGAAGAAACCGCAGAAGCTCAAGGCGCGCCTGCCGCGCGGCTTCGTTGACCGCTCGGCTGCCGATATCCGCGCCGTCAACGAAATGACCGCGAAGATCCGTGAGGTCTACGAGCATTATGGTTTCGATCCTGTCGAAACGCCGCTCTTCGAATATACCGATGCGCTCGGCAAGTTCCTGCCGGATGCCGACCGTCCGAACGAAGGTGTTTTCTCGCTTCAGGACGACGACGAGCAGTGGATGAGCCTGCGCTATGACCTGACGGCGCCGCTCGCACGCCACGTCGCCGAGAATTTCAACGATATCCAGCTGCCCTACCGCACCTATCGTGCCGGCTACGTCTTTCGCAACGAGAAGCCCGGCCCAGGCCGCTTCCGCCAGTTCATGCAGTTCGATGCCGATACGGTCGGCGCGCCGGGCGTCCAGGCCGATGCCGAAATGTGCATGATGATGGCCGATACGATGGAAGCGCTCGACATCAAGCGCGGCGACTACGTGATCCGCGTCAACAACCGCAAGGTTCTCGACGGCGTGCTCGAAGCGATCGGCCTCGGCGGTGACGACAAGGCCGCCCAGCGGCTCAACGTGCTGCGCGCCATCGACAAGCTCGACAAGTTCGGCCCCGAGGGCGTCGCCCTGCTTCTTGGCCCCGGCCGCAAGGATGAGTCCGGCGACTTCACCAAGGGCGCCGGTCTCGATCAGGGCCAGATCGACAAGGTCCTCTTCTTCGTCGGCATCAAGGACTATGCCGAAAGCGCAGCAAAGCTCGCCGAGTTGGTGGCGGGCACGTCCAAGGGTGGCGAAGGCGTCGAGGAACTGAATTTCATCGGCAACCTGGTCGCCAGCGCCGGCTACGACAGCACCCGCATCAAGATCGACCCCTCCGTCGTCCGCGGCCTCGAATATTACACCGGCCCGGTCTACGAGGCCGAACTTACCTTCGACGTCACCAACGAGAAGGGCGAAAAGGTCGTCTTCGGTTCGGTCGGCGGCGGTGGCCGTTATGATGGCCTCGTCTCGCGCTTCATGGGCCAGCCGGTTCCGGCAACCGGCTTCTCGATCGGCGTCTCGCGCCTGATGACGGCGCTGAAGAACCTCGGCAAGCTCGGCCAGAGCGAGGTTATCGAGCCCGTTCTCGTCACCGTCATGGATGGCGATGTCGAGGCGATGGGCCGCTACCAGCGCCTGACGCAGGAGCTGCGCGCCGCCGGCATCCGCGCCGAGATGTATCAGGGCAACTGGAAGAAGTTCGGCAACCAGCTGAAATATGCCGACCGCCGCGGCTGCCCCGTGGCCATCATCCAGGGTGGCGATGAGCGGGCTGAGGGCGTCGTGCAGATCAAGGATCTGATCGAGGGCAAGCGTCTCTCCGGCGAGATCGAGGACAATGCCAGTTGGCGCGAAGCGCGCGTCGCCCAGGAAACCGTGCCGGAAGGTGATCTGGTCGCCAAGGTGAAGGAAATCCTGGCGGCTCAGGCGGAAGACCGGAAGCGGGCGTCGAATGCGTGACCTTCCCCTCCCCAACCCCTCCCCACAAGGGGGAGGGGCTTCACGCGGCGCAGTCTCGCGCAATGCCGCAACTGAGAGATTTCCGGCCTCGCTCGGCGAGTGCCGCGGGTTAGTCCCTCCCCCTTGTGGGGAGGGGTTGGGGAGGGGACTTTGATCAATCTACCCAACTTCGCCACCGACCTCCTCGCCGAGTTCGCCACCCGCAAGACCGAGCGGATCGACACGCCCGTCATCCAGCCGGCCGAACCCTTCCTCGATATCGCCGGCGAAGACCTTCGCCGCCGTATCTTCATGACGGAGAGCGAGACCGGCGCCAGCCTTTGCCTGCGCCCGGAATTCACCATTCCCGTCTGCCTGCGCCACATCGAGACCGCGACCGGCACGCCGAAGCGCTATTCCTATCTCGGCGAAGTCTTCCGTCAGCGCCGTGATGGCGGCAACGAGTTCTATCAGGCGGGGATCGAAGATCTT
>Ga0102587_1002360_pt1 | contig 11067 bp, 8 predicted proteins | sample AraplaF_Col_mTSA_FD_76853 | JGI IMG/M metagenome (GOLD analysis project Ga0102587, IMG submission 76853) | Arabidopsis root microbial communities from the University of North Carolina, USA - plate scrape MF_Col_mTSA (SPADES assembly) (version 2) | ecosystem: Host-associated > Plants > Roots >... | reverse complement strand
CGCCGGTTGCGTCCCGCGGGCCGACCAGCGCCTCCGCACCATCGCCCACCAGCCCTTCGGGCTCCTGTCCGAGTCTTCCGCCATGACTGCACGCCTTTGCCGGAGATGAGGATTGATTGCAGCACAGGAGCAAGCCGCGCGCCGCCCCCTGGAGCGGGGGAGGATAGGCGCTCGCGCGACGCCGCGGCGCATCAGATGTAACGAGTCGGGGCTTCGCGGGACGGCGCGCGCACGACCGCGCGCCCTGCCCTACAGTTGTCGGCTGTGTCCAGCATCCGCGGTCCCGCCGCCCTGCCCGTGCACGACCCTTCCGAGCCCGTGATCGACACCGCGCGCGCCGCACGCCCCAGCGCCGGCGACCTGCCGATGACCGCCGTCGTGGCCGCGCTGCTGGTGCTGCTGGCCGGCCTGGCGATGACGCTCAGCGCGATGCTCTGGAACCGCAATCGCGTGGTGTCCGAGGCGCATCGGCTGCTGGACGCCCAGGCGGAACGGCTGGAGCGCGACATCGTGCAGCGCTTCATCCAGCCCGTGTACGGCCTCAAGGGCGCGCGCGGCGCGATCGCCGCGCTGCACGGCCGGGTCGATCGCCAGGCCTTCCGCGCCTACGTCCAATCCCGCGACCTGCCGCGCGAGTTCCCCGGCGTGCGGGGATTCGGTTTCGTGCCACGCGTGATGCGCACCGAGCTGTCCGCCTTCGTCGCGGCCGAGCGCGCCGACGGCGCGCCGCAGTTCTCGGTGCGCGGCATGAGCCACGCCGCCCCCGACCTCTTCGTCGTGGCGCACATCGAGCCGCTGTCCGAGAACTACCCCGCCTGGGGCTTCGACCTGGGTTCCGAGGGCATCCGGCGGCGAGCCATCGAGCACGCCATCCTCACCGGCGAGGCGACACTGTCCGCGCCGGTGCCGCTGGTGCAGGACCGCGCGCACGGTCCCGGCATGCTGCTGCTGGTGCCGGTCTTCCGCGAGGGCGCCGATCCGATCGACGCGGTGCAGCGGCGCCGCGCGCTGCTGGGCCTGCTCTACGCGCCGCTGGTGGCGCAGGAGATCCTGCACGGCCTCAAGGAGGGCCTGGCCGACGCGCCGATGGACTTCCGGCTGATCGTCGACGACCACACCGCCACCGAGGACCTGCTGCTGGACTCCGCCACCGGCATCCAGCCGCTGGATGCGCCGGTCACCGCGCAGCCCGGTTTCGACAACCGCGTCGTGACCCAGCTGCGTCACCTGGAGATCGCGGGGCGCGCATTCCGGCTGGAGACGGCGCTGAACGCGGCCTACGAGCGCCGCGTGATCGACGCCGCCGGCTGGGGACCGGGGCTGATCACCTGCATGAAGGTTTCGAACTCGCCCCGCTTCACGCCGGCATAAAGCCCGATGAACTCTGCGCCGAAGACCTCTTCGAAAGCCGGCTCGTCTTCCAGCAGTGCCACGGCTTCCAGAAGGCCGCGCGGCAGGTCGATCGAGCCTTCGTTGGCGGCATCCTCGGTCGGAGCCGTGGGCTCGATTTCCTTCACGATGCCGAGCAGACCGGATGCAAGCGAGGCAGCGAGCGCCAGATACGGATTGGCATCCGAGCTCGGCAGGCGGTTTTCCACGCGCCGCGCCTGCGGATCGGAGACCGGCACACGGAAGGCCGTCGTGCGGTTGTCGTAACCCCAGGCATTGTTGACCGGGCACGACATGTCCGGCTGCAGGCGGCGGTAGGAATTCACATAGGGCGCCAGCATGGCAAGCGCGCTCGGCACGTATTTCTGCATGCCGCCGATGAAGTGGAAGAATTCCTTCGAGGCAGAACCGTCATTGTTCGAGAAGACATTCTTGCCGGTGCTGATGTCCACCACGGATTGGTGGATATGCATCGCTGAACCCGGCTGGCCCTGCATCGGCTTTGCCATGAAGGTGGCGTAGATGTCGTGCTTCAGCGCTGCCTCGCGGATCGTGCGCTTGAAGAGAAACACCTGGTCGGCAAGTTCGATCGGATTGCCGTGACGGAGGTTGATTTCGAGTTGTGCCGGTCCTTCCTCGTGGATCAGCGTATCGATCTCGAGGCCCTGCTTTTCCGAGAAGTGGTAGATGTCGTCGATCAGTTCATCGAACTCGTTGATGCCGGCGATCGAATAGCCCTGGCCGCCGAGGATCGAACGACCCGAACGTCCCTTGGGCGGGTGCAGCGGATAGTCCGGGTCGTCATTCGTGGCGACCAGGTAGAATTCGATTTCCGGCGCCACGATCGGCTTCCAGCCCCGCTCGGCATAGAGGCTGAGAATGCGCTTCAATACGTTGCGCGGCGTGTAGGGAACTTCCTGTCCGTCGGAATTGACGATGTCGCAGATGACCTGCGCAGTCGGGTCGGTTTCCCAAGGCACTACGGACAGGGTGGAAAGGTCGGGCACCAGCTTCAGGTCGCTGTCGCGCGGCTCGTAGCGGAAACTTTCGGTCTCCTCGGGATACTCGCCTGATATCGTGTGGCGGTAGATCGCCGAAGGCAGAGCGAGCGACGTGTTGGAGGTGAACTTGGAGGACGGCATCATCTTGCCGCGCGGCACCCCGGCAAGGTCGGGGGTGATGCATTCGATGTCTTCGATCCCGCGTGCCCTCAGCCACTGCGCCGCTTCCTTCCAGTTCGCAACACCACGGAGAGATCCAGGATCAGGGGGGGATTTCTTCGAGGCGGGTACGTTTCTGGCAGGCTTCAGCGTCGTCTTTTTTGGGGACATGACACACCGGTTTGTGTTGATCGTAACGCCATCATAACCGGAGTTTGGCAATTGGCGAGGGGGTGGAAGGCGTTGACATCAGCCCTTTGATGGAAAAAAGAAGACGCGACTTCAGCAAGGAAAATAGATTTTGCAGCGCAAGAGCGATGTGATCGTCATCGGAGCGGGTGCCGCAGGCATGATGTGCGCCATCCGCGCCGGACAGCGCGGCCGTTCCGTCACCGTGTTGGACCACGCCCGCGCACCGGGGGAAAAGATTCGTATCTCCGGCGGCGGCCGCTGCAACTTCACCAATATCAATGCCGGCCCGAAGAACTTCCTCTCCGCCAATCCGCATTTCTGCAAGTCGGCGCTTGCCCGTTTCACGCCGGCTGATTTCATCGCCATGGTAGACCGTCATGGGATCGCCTGGCATGAGAAGACGCTTGGCCAGCTTTTCTGCGACAACAGCGCCAAGGACATCATCTTCATGCTGCTCGACGAGATGCGCGCGGCGGGTGCCGCCTGGCATCTCGGCGTCGAAATCTCGGGCGTGGAGAAAACCGAAAGCGGCTTCCGTGTCTCGACATCGGAAGGCCCCTTCGAAGCTTCCTCGCTCGTTGTCGCAACCGGCGGAAAATCCATTCCGAAGATGGGGGCGACGGGCTTTGCCTATCGCGTTGCCGAGCAATTCGGTCTTGCTCTCACCGAAACGCGCCCCGGCCTCGTGCCCGTGACGCTCGACGCGATCCTGCTTGAAAGCATCGCGCCGCTGTCAGGCATTTCCGCGCCCGCCGAGATCCGCCACGGAAAGACGGCCTTCCGCGAAGCCTTGCTCTTCACCCACCGCGGTCTCAGCGGCCCCGCCATCCTGCAGATTTCCTCCTACTGGCGGGAAGGCGATGCCATCACCATCGATATCGAACCGGATGTCGATATCGCCGCCCATCTGAAGAAGGCCAAGCAGGCGAACGGACGCCAGTCGGCGCAGACAGCACTCGGCGAAATCCTGCCGAAGCGCCTGGCGCAATATATCGTCGAACGCGAGGCGATCGGCGGCAATATGGCCGACCTCTCCGACAAGCTGCTGACCCGGCTTGCCGACGCGTCGCAGAACTGGTCCGTCACGCCCTCCGGTTCCGAAGGCTACCGCACGGCGGAAGTCACGCTCGGCGGCATCGACACGGTGGCGCTCGATTCCCGCAGCATGCAGGCCAAGGCCGTTCCCGGTCTTTATTTCATCGGCGAATGCGTTGACGTAACCGGCTGGCTCGGCGGCTATAATTTCCAATGGGCCTGGGCTTCCGGTTTTGCCGCCGGTGAGACATTGTAAACGCTGATATTTATAGACGCGAAACCTCTTCTTCGATTCAAGACTTCTTAAGGTTGGCTGCGCCATCCTGTCTCAATGGCAGGTTGGCAAAGCCGTTCCTAAATTAAGCTTTACCGGCAAGCTGTTTTGTTGGATTGTTGTGTTTAGACAGAAGTGAGGTTTCGCAATGAACAGAAACACTCGACGCGCCCGCGCCATCGCAATCGCCCAGGCAAAGCCTGATACAAAGCTCGTCACTCTGCGCTATCTGATGCTCGCCGCCGGCGCGACCGCCGCCAGCATTGCCGTTCTTCTTTCCCACTTCATCTGATCTTTCAGCAGTTTGAAATGGAAGTTTTCGGTCTCGCGACTGATCTGTCGCCGTCCGGCAGCGCGCAATTTGCAACTATTGCGCTGCATTGGTTAGTCGGGCATCATCGTTTATCCGAAAATTAACATCTAATCCTACACATTATAGACGAATATTTGGGTGTTTCCGGTCTTGCCGGAAATGAACTGGCAATGATTGCCGCCCGCTCCAGGGTTTTCCCAACTGTTGTAGATCAGCTCGATATGCACCCGGCTGGCGCCAGAAGGCTGCCGGCGGGAGGAGTGGTGTATGAAAGGCACGGCGCGCCATGTTCATTGACAGGATTCTTTCTCGTTTCAAGATTCAGACCAAGGTTCTGATTTTTGTTCTGCCATTCGTCATCACCATTTCCGCCGTCGGTCTGACGGGTCTTTATGCCTCCGGTCTGCTGCAGGGCCGGATGGAGATTTCCAACAGCGTTCTCCAGTCGCTGAGCGGATTCAAGGATCTCTACGCCTCGATGGACGACTTCCTGCAGACGACCAACGAGCAGGCGCGCGACAAGCTCTACGCCGATATCAAGACCCAGGGGCAGACGCTGAACGCCACCATGGCACAGATCGGCGACAATGCCGGTCATGAGAACCTTCAGGCTGCCATCGAGGGCACGAACGGCATTTCGGATACCGTCGGCAAGCTATGGACCCTGCACGAGCAGGAAATGGCCTTTCGCAAGCAGATCGACGATGCCCAGAAGGTGATGATTACCAACCGCTTCAATGTCAGCTATGACGCCAAGCAGCTGGAAGAAAACATCCGTACCGACGAAGGCAATGCAACGGCCACGCTGCGCGCAGCCGACCGCCTCCTTAAGGGCGGCGATGCGCTGGCTGCTACTATGAACGATTTCAACAAGGCGCAGGCTCCGGCCGACAAGCTGAAGGTCGTGACCGACGCGCTTCCTGCGATCGTCAAGGCGCAGCGCATGATTGAAATCTCCGTGCCGCAGAACCAGAAGAGCATGACCCAGTCGATGGCGCAGACTGTCAGCGATCTGAAAGCTCAGGCCGCGGCGCCGGAAGCCGGCACGGATGAGGGCGTCGCCAATCTCGGTCGTCTCGTTTCGCGTTTCCGCCAGATGTCGACCTATACACAGCTCACCGCCACGCAGATGATGCGTGAGGCAACGACGACCTTCGTGGAACTCGACAGCCGCATCGCCCAGACCAACTCCGTATTGGAAGACACCCGGCGCCTTGAAAGCTCCATCTATTCGCTGCAACTCGTGCTCGCCGAATTCAACGCCAAGTCGACCAAGGAAAATCGTGTCCGCCTGAACCAGGAAATCGCCACGCTCAACACCATGCTGAACACCCTTCAGGCAAGTGCCAAGGGCATGAATTTCGCCGGTGACATTGTCGATGCGATTTCGCCGGCTCTTGTCTCGATGGATAAGGGCGCACAATCCCTCGTCGATGTGATCAATCAGCGCACGACCGATTATGTCGCCGCGCGACAGCAGCTCGATGGTGTCTGGCGCCAGTTGACGAGCTTCGCGGAAGTACAGAAGCAGACCGCCGGCACGGAGCGCGACCAGGCCAACAGCATCTCCGTCGGCACGACTGCGCTCGGCATCCTGGTGTCCATCGTCGGCGGCATCGCCCTCGTGCTGACGCTGCAGCGGCCGATCGCCCAGATCACCGCAGCCATGCGCCGCATCGCGGAAGGTGCGCTCGACACCAGCATCTCCGGCGAGAAGCGTTCCGATGAAATCGGCGACATTGCCCGCGCACTCGGCATCTTCAAGGAAAATGCCATCTCCAAGATCCGTATCGAGGAGCAGAGTGACGAAGAGCGTCAGGCCGCCGAGCATGAGCGCCAGCGCAACGATGATGAAAAGCGCGAGATGGACAGGCAGATCGAATATGCCGTCAACCAGCTTGCTGCCGGTCTCGAGCGCATGTCTCAGGGCGATATCTCGACGACGATCGATACGCCTTTCATCGGTCGCCTCGAACAGCTCCGTCAGGATTTCAACGGCTCGATGATGCGCCTGCAGGCGACGATGAGCCAGATCCGCGACAACGTCCAGATGATCCAGGGCAACGGCAACCAGATGGCCCAGTCCGCCGAGGATCTCTCCAAGCGTACCGAGCAGCAGGCCGCATCGCTCGAAGAAACCGCGGCTGCCGTCGACCAGATCACCGTCACCGTCCGCTCTTCCGCCGAGCGCGCCAAGGATGCCGACCAGATCGTTCGTCAGGCCAAGCGCAGTGCCGATGACTCGGCCGTCGTCGTCAACAATGCGATCGACGCCATGAGCCGCATCGAGGACGCGTCGCGCCAGATCGAGCAGATCATCGGCGTCATCGACGAGATCGCCTTCCAGACCAACCTCTTGGCACTCAACGCCGGAATCGAAGCCGCCCGCGCCGGTGAAGCCGGCAAGGGCTTCGCAGTCGTCGCCATGGAAGTCCGCGAGCTTGCCCAGCGCTCTGCCGCTGCCGCACAGGAGATCAAGGGCCTCATCAACAAGTCGACGAACGAGGTCAATTCCGGTTCGCAGTTCGTACAGGAAACCGGAACGGTTCTCGCCAAGATCAGTGCCCAGATCGTCACGATCAGCCAGCACGTCGAAATGATCGCCCGCGCAAGCCACGACCAGTCGAGCGCGCTGCAGGGGGTCAATTCCACCGTCAACCAGATGGACCAGATGACCCAGCAGAACGCCGCGATGGTGGAAGAAACCACTGCCGCAAGCCGCGAGCTGGCAAACGAGGCGGACGCGCTGCTGCATCTCGTGCAGCAGTTCAAGATCGACGGCGGCAGCGACTTGCAGGTGTACCGCGCCGCCTGATTCCGATATTCAGCCCGCAATACGAATGGCCCCATTTTCGGGGCCATTTTGTTTTCGCTAAAATCGCTCTCAGGTTGCATGAAGTCGAGTGGATTGAAATTTTCTTTCTCGATCCGACTGCCATGTCCAACAAGTCATACTAAATTTGAAGAAACGCAAGTAAACCGCCTAGCGCGGTCCGATGTTAAGGGAAAATTTTCCCTAACGCATTCTTATGAACCTCATACCGATTGTGTTTGCCAGAGGTTCCAGATGCCGCGTTTCTTTTCGACATCCATCGTGCGCCAGATCGTTGCGATCACGCTGCTTCTGCTTGCGGTCAGCACCGCGGCGATTGTCGGCGTGACCTATTACAATCTCGGCAGATATGTCATGGACAGCGCGGTATCCGACGCGAAGGATGCAAGCCGGTCGATGGCGGTTCTCTATGGTGCCAGCGACGCGACTGTTGGCGTCGATGTGAAGAACAACCAGCTCGCCGGCGTCACCGAAGACAAGATCCCGGCATTTGGCGATTATTCGCTGGTTGACCGCACGGCCCAGTCGATTGCCGGCGTCGCCACCATCTTCGAAAAACAGGAAGGCGATTACGTTCGAGTCTCCACCAATGTGAAGAAGGAAAACGGCGACCGTGCCGTCGGCACCAAGCTTGCCGCCGACCATCCCGCCCAGCCGGTGCTGGCGCAGGGCAACGCCTACTATGGTCCGGCGGATCTCTTCGGCCGCAAGTTCATGACGGGCTATTTCCCGATCAAGAACCCATCTGGTGCTACGATCGGCATCCTCTTCATCGGCATACCCATGGAAGTCTATTACGAGCGGATGAACCATCTGCAGATGCTGGTTCTCGGCGTCGGCGCCGTGGTGATGCTGCTCGTCGGCATTCTCGCCTTCTATGCGATCCGCCGGTCCGTGAAGCCGATGCAGGCATTGACATCAAGCGTGCGCGCCATTTCGTCGGGCGATCTCGTCAGCGCCGTTCCCTGCGTCGAAAAGAAGAACGAATTCGGCGACATCGGCCGTGCCCTCGCTCTCTTCCGTGACAGCGCGGTAGCCCGCCAGGAACTGGAAACGCAGGCCGCCGAACAGCGTGCCCTGAACGATGCCGAGCGCAGCCGCAACGATGCGGACAAGCGCACGCTGGACGGCCAGATCGATTTTGCCGTCAATCAGCTTGCCGCCGGTCTCGGACGCCTGTCGCAGGGTGACGTCTCGCAGACCATCGAAACGCCTTTCGTCGGGCGGCTCGAACAACTCCGCATGGACTTCAACACCTCGCTCCTGCGCCTGCAGGATACGCTCACGCGCATTCGGGCGAGCGCTGCTTCTATTCAACGCAACAGCGGTTCCGTTTCGGCCTCGGCTGACGAACTCTCCAAGCGCACCGAATCCCAGGCCGCGAGCCTTGAGGAAACGGCCGCCGCCGTCGAAGAGATCACCGTCACAGTCCGCTCTTCCGCTGAGCGCGCGCACGAGGCAAACAATGTCGTTGCCGCAACCAAGCGGACGGCCGACAGTTCCGGAGTCGTCGTCAGTGACGCGGTCGCTGCGATGGGCCGCATCGAGGACGCCTCGCAGCGTATCGAACAGATTATCGTCGTCATCGACGATATCGCCTTCCAAACCAACCTGCTGGCTCTGAATGCCGGCGTCGAGGCAGCGCGTGCCGGTGAGGCGGGGAAGGGTTTTGCCGTCGTTGCTCAGGAAGTGCGTGAGCTTGCCCAGCGCTCCGCAACTGCCGCCAAGGAAATCAAGGCGCTGATCGACCAGTCGACGCGCGAGGTGAATGCCGGTTCCGAACTTGTGCAGAAGACCGGCAGCGTGCTCGCCTCGATCAGCCATGAGATCATCGCGATCAGCGGTCACGTCGAAACCATCGCCACGGCAAGCCGTGACCAGTCGGCCGCCCTCCAGGATGTCAACAGCTCCGTCAACGCCATGGACCAGATGACCCAGAAGAATGCCTCCATGGTTGCCGAAGCCACGCAGGCAAGCCGCCAGCTGGCGGAAGAGGCCGACATGCTGATGGCGCTCATCGAACAGTTCCGCCTCGCCGAAGGTGCTGCCAGTCATGGCCGCGTGAGACAGGCGGCCTGATATTTGCATTCATTTCTGCCGGGCTGCACTTTCGTGTGCTCGGCGCCTCGATTTCTCGGCTCGGTTAGCCAGGCGGCAAATCGCACCAACGGGCTGCTTGCGACCGTATTGTAAAACGCGTCTTCGTCTTTAATCCGGTCGCGTCTCGTTCGCTGCAGCAATCTTGCCCGCTGCATCCGGCCAGCAATGTCGGCGATCAGGAAACTTTCGATCATCGTGATGTCCTTTCGTTTGTGGACATCAATTGATCTACACATCAAAAAACGCTTCTTAAACAGGCGAAATCCCATTATGTTTTTCACCCATGAAAAACAGTAATTGGGATTCCTATCAGCTTTTCCTTGAGGTCGCCCGCACTGGCGGCCTGACGGGCGCCAGCGCTGCCACTGCTTTGAGCCCGGCTACGATCGGCCGGCGCATGCTTGATCTGGAGCAGGAACTCGGCCGCACACTCTTTCACCGCAGCCAGACAGGCTACCGCCTGACATCGGATGGGCAGACCCTCGTCGATCATCTGCAGGAGATGGAGGCGGCCGCCCGCAAGGTCGAGGCATGGCGCCAATCGACAGATGGCGGCGCGACCGTCAGGATCGCCACCGGCACCTGGATCTCCTGGCTGCTGACGGAGAATTTTTCGGCGATCCGCATGCCGGGCGACACATTCAGCATCTCTTTGATGATCGGCGAAGCGCGGGCGAACCTGAACTACCGGGAGAGCGATATTGGCATCCGCGCCTTCGAGCCGGAAGAAAGCAATCTCGCCGCCCGTCAGCTCGGCGAAGTCGCCTATGCCGTCTACATCAGACGCAATGCCAGCCAGGACGACACCAGATGGATCGCCGTCGGCGCAGAGGATGCGATCTCCGCCTATCTGCGCTGGCCCTATCAGAATGCTGCATCCGCGATCGTCGCGACGGTCAACCGTCCGCGCTCCCTGCCGGACCTGGTGCGTGCGGGGGCGGGAAAGGCGGTGCTGCCCTGTTTCGTCGGCGATCTCGATCCCGAACTGGAGCGGTGCGGTGGCGAACTGCCGGAACTGCGTCACCGCCAGTGGATCGTCATGAATGCCGAGGATCGTCACCGCCCGGAAATCCGCACGGTTGCCGACCGCATGACGAGGCTTTTGAAAAGCTACACGGACCTCTTCGCCGGCAAGCGCGCCAGTCGCGGATGATCTGGCGCTACGGCATCAGCCGCCGCACGAGCCCCACCTGGCTGTTCACCCCGAGCTTCGAATAGATGTTCTTGAGATGCGAGCGCGCCGTCTCGTAGCTGACATCGTTCGTTCGTGCGACTTCGCGCAGCGACAGGCCTGCTGCGATGCCGGCGGCAATCCGCATTTCCGCTGCCGTCAGCTGGTCGATACGCAGCAAGGCGTCATTGAGATCGGGACGCAACGGCAGGCTCGCCCGCTCGATGATCATAGCCACCGTCGGTCCCTCGAGAAATTCGGTGATGAAATCCGACTGCATTTTCACCAGCGTGCATTTGAAGCTGGTGTTCTTCATCCTGATCAGCGTGCTCGCCGGCGAAGCTGCCGGCAAATGGTTGCGCAGCAGAGCAGACAGGCGGGAGGCGAGTTCTCCGTCATTGATCATGATCCGCCCGGTCGAGGTCGCGCCGATCGCCTCGCCCTCGGCGATCATCCGCTCCGCCGCGCTGTTAATCGAGCGGATATTCTGATCCTCGCCGATATAGACGATACCAACGCCGATCGCATCGAAGAGCGCCAATCCGTTTTCATCATTATTGGGATCGCGGTGCTCGCGGCGGATGAAATCGAAGGCGCGGC
>Ga0102587_1002350_pt1 | contig 11116 bp, 11 predicted proteins | sample AraplaF_Col_mTSA_FD_76853 | JGI IMG/M metagenome (GOLD analysis project Ga0102587, IMG submission 76853) | Arabidopsis root microbial communities from the University of North Carolina, USA - plate scrape MF_Col_mTSA (SPADES assembly) (version 2) | ecosystem: Host-associated > Plants > Roots >... | reverse complement strand
GCTGGTAGCGGTACACATTGGTCACGTTGACCGTGTTGTTGACCACGATGTTGTTGTTCACCTGCGTGACGTAGCGCGGGCTCACGCGGTAGGCCGGGCGGAAGGCCTCGCCGGGCGCCAGCGGGAACCAGCCCACGCCGGGGCGCGCCGCGCCGCCTATCGAGATGTTCCAGCTCACGCCGCCGTTGCTGCCGCCCACAAAGGCGACCAGCGCGGGCGCGTACACCGGGCGCGGCGCGAGCCGCCCCGGCACCCAGGCCCAGCGCGGGCCTATCTGCGCCCAGCGGCCGTAGTGAAAGGGCGCGAAGCCCCAGGGCGCGTCGTCCACCCAGGTCCAGCCCCAGGGCGAGACCCAGGCCCAGTGGCCCATGCGGTAGGGCGCCCAGTTGACGGGCACGGCGCGTGGTATCCAGATGGCGCCGTAGCTCGGGTCCTGGCTCCAGCTGCCGTAGCTGTCGAGCTGCTGGTAGCCCACGGTTTCGCGCGGCACATAGCGCGCGGACACCGACTGGTCCTCCAGCCGGTCGCGGTTGGCGGCCCACAGGTCGAAGTCATCCTGGCGCGAGGCGCCCGGCCCGGCCGGCACCAGCTGCGTGCCGCTAAAGTTGGCCTGCTGGCCGGCACTCAGGTTGACCGAGGCCGAGTTGTCGCCATAAATCACGCCGCCGCCCGATTGCGCGATCACGCGCGTGGTGTTGCCGGCCGGGTCCACGTCGAGGCGGTAGTCGCCGGGCTGCGAGACCACAAAGGCCAGGTTGGGCGTGTCGATTTCCAGGCGCTGGCCGTCAAACAGCTGGCGCACGCGCAGCTTGAGCGTGCCCTGGGCCAGGCGCAGCTGGGTGGTGTTGTCGTCCAGCGCGAGCAGGTCCAGGCTGGTCTGGTGGTTCATGCGCACGGCGGTGGAGCCGGCATGGAGTTCGGCGCGGGCCTGCGGGCCCGTCCACAGCCTGTCGCCGGCGGTCAGCGGGCGGTTCAGTGCGGCGGGTGTCCAGGCATCGTTGGCATCAGCGGGCGCGAAACTCACGGCGCCTTCAGCCAGGTTGAGCCGGGCCACGCGGCCGGGCGGGTCCAGCGCATCAGCCTGCGGCGCGGGCTGCTGGGCCCAGGCCACGGGCTGCAGCAGCGCCAGCACGAAGGCGATCGCCAGCAGCACGAGATACCAATAGAGGTCGGAAAAGCGAAAGCCCCGGAAATCATGGCCGGTGTCGCTGCGGGATGGTTCGATGTCGGTGCGGGTCATGGTGCACGCTCTCTTCCTGTCGTTGCGGGCTCATCGCTGACGAGGCCGGGGTGGAGGCTGTGGCCCTATGAGGACCACCATACCTAAGACAACGTGCCGCACGATGGATGGAGTGCTAACAAGCGGTAAAGATTGCGCCATTCGCGGGAGCGATGAAACAGGATGTAAGGCACGGGCACCGAAACGATGTGCGACGATGTCGCCCATGCAAGATTTCTGGCCTTCCAGCGGCTTCAAGCAACTGCGCCGCACCCCGCGCGGCTGGCTGCAGCCCACCGACGATTACCTGCGGCTGTTCCTCGCGCGGCCCGAACTGGCCCTGGTGCCGGAGTCCTGCGAGGCCGAGCGCGCCCTGCATGCCGCGCTGGCGGCTGCGCCCTCAAAGTCGGTGGCACCCGGCGAATTGCAGGCGCTGCAGGACGCCGACGCGCGGGACAACTATGCGCATTTCCTGCGTTTTCGCGACGGCCTGCTGGCGGCGGGCACGCTCGAGGCCTATTACCTGCGCCTGTTCCCGCGCGACGGCTCGGGCCGCGTGGACATACCGCCGCTCTTCATCGACCTGATGGTGCAGGCCATGCTGCGCAGCCTGCTGGACGATTGCACCGATGCCTATGAAGTGCGCGCGGCCGAAATGCTGTTTCGCCCGCAGCGCATCAGCACCGAAGGCGGCCGGGTGCTCAGCGGCGACCTGGCGGTGCTGGACATGCTCCATGAAACCGGCGGCGTGGGTGACTTCGGCCGCTTCCTGGCCGAGGCCGGCGCACCTGTGCCCGCCATCGAACTGCGGGTGCTGGCTGAGGACAATGCGGCCGCCTATTGGCAAGAGGCCGAAGAGGCCGAAGGGGTGGGCGGCCAGCGTTTTCTGCTGGACCTCACGCATGAGCTCAACAATGAGCTGGGCCACGGCCTGGTGCTGACCGTGGTGCGCGCGCACTCGGGCCTGAAGGCGCTGGCCGCCGTGCTGCAAAAATGGGTGGCGCATTTGCTGGGCGTGGCCGTTGCCATACGCCCGGTGCAGAAGGTGGACGACGAAGCCTGGCGCTGGCATGTGGGGCTGGACGCCGGGGCCACGGCCTTGCTCAATGATTTGTACGAAGGCCGCGAGGTGGAGCCGGCGCGCCTGCAGCGGCTGGTCAGCCTGTTCCGGCTGGAGTTTGCCGACCCGCGCGAGATGCGCGCCGACGTGGCGGGCAAGCCGGTGTACCTGGGAATGACGATGGACGCCGGCGGCGTGCTCAGGCTCAAGCCGCAAAACCTGCTGGTCAACCTGCCGCTGACGGACGCGGCTTCCTGATCGCGCCGCAGGTTCAGTCGCTGCCCTCCACTTCGACCACCAGCACGCGGGCTTCGCCCACCGGCGAGGCGACATGCTCGGTGCCCGCGCTCGCGAAAAAGATGTCGCCGGTTTCCAGCATTACCGAGCATTGGCCGCAGTTGTCGCGGTAGCGCATCTCGACGCGGCCGTCGAGCACGGCGAACACTTCCTCGCCTTCGTTGATGTGCCACTTGTAGGGCTTGTCGGTCCAGTGCAGCCGGGTGGTGATGCCCTGCATATTGGCCACCGTCATCGCGCCCCAGGCGCGTGTCGCGGTGAAATCCTTGCTTCGAATGATCTTCATGTGGGTCTCCAACAGGTGAGCGCGTGGCGCAATGAAAGCCACGCCATGCTACGTCGCGGGGCCGCCGCAAACATGAATTCTTCGGTGTGGATTGATTCCGTATCCGCATCACTGACATGAGCGGCCGAGAGCTAAGATGACCGCATGAAAACCGTATTGCTGCCCGGTGGCGAAGCCGTTCCCGCCCTCGGAATGGGCACCTGGAACATGGGCGATGCGCCATCGCGCCGCGCCGACGAACTCGCGACCTTGCAGCTGGGCCTGGACCTGGGCTGCACGCTGGTCGACACCGCGGAAATGTATGGCGAAGGCCTGTCCGAGGAACTGGTCGGCGAAGCGCTGCAAGGCCGGCGCGACGAGGCCTTTGTCGTGACCAAGGTGTATCCGCACAATGCATCCAAAGCCGGCACGGTGGCGGCCTGCGAGCGCAGCCTGAAACGGCTGCGCACCGACCGCATAGACCTGTATTTGCTGCACTGGCGCGGATCGGTCCCGCTGGCCGAAACCCTGCAGGCTTTCATGGCGCTGCAAAAGGCCGGCAAGATCAGGCACTACGGCATCAGCAACCTGGACATCGCGGACATGAAAGAGCTGTGGGCCTTGCCCGGCGGGAAGGATGTGCAGGCCAACCAGCTGCTCTACAACCTCACGCGGCGCGGCATCGAGTGGGACTTGCTGCCCTGGCTGCGCGAGCGGCGCGTGCCGGTGATGGCCTATTCACCGATCGAGCAGGCGCGCCTCTTGCGCCATGCGGGCCTGGCGCGCTTCGCCAAAAGCCACGGCATGCCGCCAGCGCAGGCGGCGCTGGCCTGGCTGCTGGCGCAAGAGGGCGTGATCGCGATCCCCAAGACCAGCCACCCGGACCGCTTGCGCGAGAACGTTGCGGCGGTGGGCATTGAGTTCAGTGCCGGGCAGCTGGCTGAACTGGACGCGCTGTTCCAGCCGCCGACAAAACCGGTTCCGTTGGAGATGATCTAGTCCAGTGCGCTGCGCCGGTCGGTCGGCTCGTCTTACGCCTTCAGCCGGCGCGACGGGTCGGTCTGGTGCAGGTACACCGCGAAGGTGTCCCATGGGATGCTGATTGCGAGCCGCGACATGATGCGTCCGATCTCGCCGCGATGGTAGCCACTATGGATGACAAGGTGGGTCAGAATTTCCTCGCGTGACATGCACCCTCGGTCCCCGTCGGTGAACACAAAGGGCACGGATTCGGACAACAGTTCAGGTGTGGCGGTTTCCAGGTAGTTCAGGTACCAGCGGTCGGAAGCCGTCAGCGCTTGGCGCAGGTCTTCCAGTGTGGGTGTGCCCGGCGTGTTGTCTGCGGCAAAGTTGTGCGGAGCACCGGCGAGATGCGCCGCGAATATCTGGTCAACGATGTAGTTGTGGTTGAGCAACCGCAGGGCGGCCTGCCGGTCTTCGGCATGCAGGTTGGCATCGAAGCCCTTCATCTTGTCCAGGAACTCGGCATTGGCCCAGGCGCGGTAGCTAAAAAGGGTCCGCAGCAATGCGATAGCGCTCATGTTGAAGGTGTCCTTTGTTGTTCGAGAAATGTGAGTACCATGTACATATATTCATGGGAGTGGGATCACGTGTCTACTCGCATTTCAGCGGCACGGTCATCGATGCGCAAAGAGCCGCGCCAAGCGCGTTCCCGGGCTACGGTGGAGGTCATCGTTTGGGCCGGGGCTCGCGTTCTGGCCGACCGGGGCTGGGCTGGCTTCACGACGAACGAGGTTGCCGAGGTCGCCGGCGTCAGCATTGGCTCCATTTACCAATATTTCCCCGACAAGCTGGTGTTGGTAGATGCCATCCGGCGCCATCACCTGGACGACGTGCTGGGGGTGCTGCGAAAGGCCGGGCAGGGGGCGTCGCTGGACCAGCTGATTGATGATCTTGTTGACGGCATGGTTGCGGTCCATAGTCTTCATCCCGCCCTCCACCGGGTGCTGCTGGACGAGGTCCCGGGCGGCGCCGGGAGCTCCGCGCATCGCGCGTTCGAATCCGAGTACCTGGAGCGTTACCGAGCGATTGTTGCGAAGTCCGGCCGTCGCAAAGGCCTGGCCGTCGACGCCGTGGTCCAGGTGCTTTCTTCCGCGGTGGAAGGCGTAATTCATGGTGCTGCCCGGAGAGGAACTTTGGCGTCGCCGGACCTCAAGTGTGAACTCGCGACGATGATCCACTCGTACCTGATCCCGCAACGCCATGTGACATAGGCCGCTGTTGCGCTGGAAACAGCGAATTGCCACGAGCCCATCGCCGGACGCGAGGCCGGCCCCCGCGGATCACGGTCCATCCAGGCCTTGTATAGACAGGTCGGCGAATAAAATCGAGGGTCAAAAACCGGCTGCACGCGGGGTGCCCATCTTGGCCTTATGCTTGCAAGCCCCATCTGGAGACCTTCCCCCATGCTTCGCAAAATCGTGTCCTTTCTGGCCCTCGCGTTCGTGCTCTGCGCCGCGCAGGCCCAGAGTTATCCCACCAAGCCCATTCGCCTGATCGTGCCTTTCCCGCCCGGCGGCGGCACCGACATCCTGTCGCGCCTGGTGGCCACCAAACTCACGGAGGCCAGCAAGTGGACGGTGGTGCCCGACAACCGCGGCGGCGCGGGCGGCACCATAGGCATTGCTGAAGCCGTGCGCGCCGCGCCCACGGGCTACGACATGGTCATGGGCCAGAAGGACAACCTGGTCGTCGCGCCCTGGCTCTATAAAAACCTGAGCTACGACCCGACCAGGGACCTGGTGGCCGTGGCCCACGTGGCCTACACGCCGGTGGTCATCGTCACGGGCGTGCAGTCGCGCTTCAAGACCCTGGCCGACGTGGTGGCCGCGGCCAAGGCCGCGCCCGACAGCATCACCTACGGCTCGCCCGGCAACGGCACCACCATCCACCTGGCCGGCGAAATCTTCAACGGCGCCGCCAATATCAAGCTGCGCCACGTGCCCTACAAGGGCTCCAACCCGGCCATGATGGACGTGCTGGCCGGCAATGTGGACCTGATGGTGTCCTCGCTGCCCTCGGCCATCGCCCAGATCAAGTCGGGCAAGCTGCGCCCGCTGGCCGTCACTTCGGCGCGCCGCAGCACCTCGCTGCCCGAAGTGCCCACCGTGGCCGAGCTGGGCTACAAGGACTTTGACGTCAGCACCTGGTACGGCCTCTTCATGCCGGCCGGCACGCCCAAGGACATCGTGGCCACCGTCAATGCCGAGGTCAACAAGCTGCTGGTCACGGCCGACATGAAGGCCGCCATCCACGCCCAGGGCGCCGAGGTGCAGAACATGACGCCCGAGCAGTTCTCCAGCCTGCTCAAGACCGACTACCTGAAATGGAAGAGCATCGTGCAGGCTTCCGGCGCAACCATCGAATAAGCGCGGTCCAAGGCCCTGCGCACAAAGCGGCGTCCGTACGGGTGCCGCTTTTTTTTGACCGCAGTGCTACGTGTAAACCCTAGGAGGCTGAAGCTTTGCTACATGACATGATCTAGTCATCTATAGGACTAGATCAATCATGAGCGCCCCCACCCTGACCGTGGTGCCCGAGCCGGGCCAGAGCCGTTATGCCGCGCTGGCCGCCGCCTTGCGGACGCGCATGGTGGCGGGCGAATGGCCGCCGGGCAGCGCGCTGCCGGCCGAGCAGACCCTGGCCGCCGAGCACGGCGTGGCGCTGGGCACGCTGCGCCGCGCGCTGGAACTGCTGGCCAGCCAGGGCCTGATTGAGCGCATCCATGGCCGCGGTACCTTTGTGCGCGCCGGCCTGGCGGGCGACACCATGATGCGTTTCTTCCGCTTCGGCGAGGGCACGGGCGAGGTGCCGGTCTCGCGCATCGTGTCGCGCCAGCTGCTGATCGCGCCCGCCGAGGTGGCGCGCCGCCTGGACCTGGCGCCCGGCGACACGGCGCTGCGCCTGCAACGTGTGCGCTCGCTGTCGGGTCACCCCTGTGTTTATGAGGAAATCTGGCTGCCACTGGCCTTGTTCGCCGGGCTTGCCGAGGGCGATGCAGCCAGCTGGGGCGATCTGCTTTACCCCATGTTTGCCGAACGCTGCGGCGTGCGCGTGGCCCGCGCGATCGATGAAATCGCCTTCGGCATGCTGACCGCGGCGCAGGCCGGGCACCTGGCCCTGTCGGCCGGCCACCCCTGCGCGCTGGTCACGCGCAGCGCCTACGACCTGGCCGGCCGCTGCGTGGAAGTGCGCCACACGCGCGGCGATGCCCATGCCTTTCACTACACCGTCACCATCACCTGAACGCGTTCTTGCGCGTCTTTGAACCATCCCTGAAACCGGAGAAACCATGCCAGCCAAACCCCATCACCCCGCACCCGCGGCCCGGCCGCTGAACCGCTCGCGCCGCCTCATGCTGCAGGCCACGGGCGCGGCCGTTGCCGCACCCTGGGCTTTTGCCGCCAGCGCGGCCGGCCAGATCGCCGGCGGCAAGCCGATCACGCTGGTTGTGTCTTATGCCGCGGGCGGCGGTGCCGACCTGATGGCACGCCTGATCGCGCCGCGCCTGGCGGAGTTCCTGGGCCAGCCCGTGCTGGTGGACAACAAGCCCGGCGCTGGCGGCCAGATCGCCGCCACCCAGGTGGCGCGCGCCACGCCCGACGGCACGCAGCTGCTGGTCGATGCCTCGTCCTTCGCGGTCAATCCCGCGCTCTATCCCAAGCTGCCCTACGACGTCGACACGGCCTTCGCGCCGCTGGCCGTGCTGGCGCAGTTTCCCAACGTGCTGGTCTGCACGCCCGGCTTTGAAGCCAAAAGCGTGAAGGACCTGATACGCCTGGCCAAGGCCAAACCCGGGCAGATCGCCTATGCCTCCTCGGGCAACGGCTCGGCCCAGCACCTGGCCGGCGCGCTGTTCGAGGACCTGGCCGGCGTCAAGCTGGTGCATGTGCCCTACCGCGGCGGCGGCCCGGCCATGAACGACGTGATGGCCGGCCAGGTGCCGCTGTTCTTCGCCAACGTGGCCTCGTCGCTGGGGCAGATCCAGTCGGGCCGGCTGCGCCCGCTGGCGGTCACCAGCCGGCGCCGCACGCGCTCGCTGCCCGACATGCCGACCATGGAAGAAGCCGGCGTGCCGGCCTATGAGGTGCTCGAATGGAACCCGGTGCTGGCGCCCGCCGGCATAGACGCCAAATCAAAGGCCGCGCTGGTCGCGGCCATTCGCAAGACCATGGCCGACCCCGAGGTGCTGGGCCGTATCCGCAGCCTGAGCGGCGAGGTCTTCCCCGACGGCCCCGAAGCGCTGACCGTGGCCTTTCTCAAGGCCCAGCAGCTCAAATGGGGCCGCATCATCAAAGACCGCAAGATCACCGCGGGCTAGAGCCTTGGCCGTGCGAAATGCAGTGACAGCCCCGGTGGCGCCCGGCTGGGACAGCCATGTCCATGTGTTCGACGCCCAGGCGCCCGTGGCCGCGGGCCACTACCGCCCCGCGCACCGGCCGCTGGCCGACATTGAGGAGCTGGCCCAGGCCTACGGCTTCGGCCATCTGGTGCTGGTGCAGCCCAGCGTCTACGGCACCGACAACAGCGTGCTGCTCGACGCGCTGCGCGCCGGCCGGAGCCGGCACCGCGGCGTGGTGGTGCTGCCGCCCTCGGTGGACGACGCGGCGCTGGCCTCCATGCATGCGCTGGGGGTGCGCGGTGTGCGTTTTAACCTGGTATCGCCCGTCGGCGACAGCCTGAGGGCGGTGCAGGGCGGCGCGGCGGAGCGCTTCCAGGCCCTGGCGCCGCGCCTGCGCGCCCTGGGCTGGCATGTGCAGTGGTACGCCTCGCCCGAGGACCTGCCGGCGATCGCGGCCCTGCATGCCGCCCACCCGGTGCCCGCGGTGCTGGACCATCTCGCGGGCATGCACGCGGGGATTGGGCCCGGCCACCCGGCCTGGCGCGCGCTGGAGCAGCTCACGGCCCAGGATGCCTGGGTCAAGCTTTCGGGCTGGTACCGCCTGGGCGCGCAGGCGCCGTATGAGGCGCTTTATGACGTGGTCCGGCGAATGGCGGCGCTGTTCGGCCGGCGCCTGGTCTGGGGCTCCGACTGGCCGCATACCGCTTTCGCACCCGATGCGCTGCCGGCCTATGCCAGTACCTGGGAGCCCGTATCGCGCGCGCTGACGGCGGTCCAGAAACAGTGTGCCCGGGAGCTGGCGCCGGCTGCCCTATACGGCTGATCGCTCCCTGCAGAGGCCCGGAGCCCGGAGTGGCTTAAAATCACGGGCTACGCCATTTTTAACCCGGAGTTCTCCATGCCCAAGAAAATCAGAGTCGAAGCCGACATCTGCGCCCCAAAGCCAGTCCCTCCCAAGGGCTACACCATCACCACCGGCCGCGGCCAGAAGATCAGCCTGGAGCGCGGTTCGCACACCCGCAGCAAAAAGAACCCTGGCAAGCGCCCCCATCAGGGTTGAGCCGGTTCTGCTGGTGCGGCCACAGGCTGCATCCAAAAAAAGCGCCCTGAGGGGCGCTTTTTTTATGGTCCAAATGGCTGGCGTTCAGTGAATTGGGTTCGATGCGGTATCCAATCCAGATAAAAAACTCCTCTTGATGGAAGACGGCCATGATGTTTAATCCATGAATAACGTCAACGGGGGGTACCGAAAATGTTGTCCAGAATTGCAGTTTGCCTGGCATTGATCCTGGGACTTGGATGTTTTTCCATTTCAAGCAGCCAGCCAGTTGCAAAACCCGTCGTAACAATAGATCTCTGGGTACCGCACGCATTTCCCATAGCGATCTACCGCAACATCAGGGCGGATCATTTGAATCAAATGCTGGTTGATTCATTTTCGGAATTCAATTTTTCCCTGCTTGCTAAAAGAAAAGGTGCGGATGACAGCACGGTCTTCCAGTTCTCCTATCCTATGGATAAGAACGGTAAATCCGGAACCGTGATTTTTGAATTCAAGGTTGACGGCACCGTTGTCAAGAACAAGTGCATGAATTGCTTCTTGCGAAGGGGACGAATACTGAACGAGAGGGACATGGGGAAACTGCCATGGATGGTCCAATACGATCTCAGCGGCCGGCTCTACCCTGACATCGACCAAGCGTATGCGTCAATCAAAAGCAAATCCCGGGATTACCTCGATCCCCAGCACGGGTTTGATTACAAAGCCATGTGGAGCGGGGAGCGTAACCGTCCGGGTTACGACAATTCCTACGTCAAGGTCAAACTGCCGGATCTGAAGCGGGAGGTAGCCCGCGCCTTCACGGAGTCCGGATTCATTTTGCTGCGTGACAGCAATCCTGCCGCCGATGCGGCTGATTCCGTTCTGGCCTTTTCATTTCCGGTCGACGGCGATAAACCCGCCGGGGTGGTGTATTCGATTCAGGTCGAGAGCCAGTTCGATGCCGATGGCTTTTGCTACCCCTGCGAAATCAGGCCGGTGTATGACCCTTACCAAGCATTGCCGCCCGCGGGCCTCTCCGCCATGTCCGGCAGGCTGACACTGGCTTCGCGGTTCGAGGCCGGCCTCGACAGCGCCTACGAGCACACCCGGGTGTCAACGGAGCGCTACCTTCGGCCTAGAACCCAATTCATGCGACCGCCAAAATCTGCTCCGCTGGGTTCTGTGCGGCCACCACCAGCTCCTCCGACATGAGTCTGCACATGCCGGTCGGCTTCGCCAGTCGCGGCCCGTTTCTCTACGGGCCGTGGTTTGACGGGCTATTCCTCTTCGGCACAGTAGGCATCGCGCTGGTCCTGGGCGCTTTGGCCATGATCTCGCCGGCGATGTTTGTGGCGGTGGTGCTGGTGGATATCTGGTTGTTCGCCAGCCCTCACGTCATTGCCACCTATACCCGGATCGGGTTTGACAAAGCCCACATCAAAAAGCACTGGTTCCTGATCTTCGGTTTGCCGCCCATCGTGCTGGTACTGGTCACGATGGTCGCACTGGCCTATGAACTGGGTGGCCTGTTCACCTTGTATTTCATTGCCCAGACCTACCATGTCACCCGGCAGTCCTTCGGTATTTCGAGGGCGTACAGAAGGGCCGATCCGCAGGCTTCGGGGCCCGACCGTCTGTCGGAGAGCCTGATTTACCTGTTTCCCCTTTGGGGTTTGTTGCACCGGTGTGCAACGGCCCCTGAGTTTTTTTATGGGTTCCCCATTTATCTTCCGACCGTTGACGCCGCACTGGCCGACGCAACAGGCATAGTCGCGGTCCTTGCCGCCGCATGGTGGGCGTATCGGCAGATACGCCTTGCGCTGGCGGGGCGGCTTAACGCGGGACACAGCCTGTTTGTGGCATCGCACCTG
>Ga0102587_1002347_pt1 | contig 11131 bp, 13 predicted proteins | sample AraplaF_Col_mTSA_FD_76853 | JGI IMG/M metagenome (GOLD analysis project Ga0102587, IMG submission 76853) | Arabidopsis root microbial communities from the University of North Carolina, USA - plate scrape MF_Col_mTSA (SPADES assembly) (version 2) | ecosystem: Host-associated > Plants > Roots >... | reverse complement strand
CGCCCGACCATGGCGGCACTCGCGATCATCCTCTTCCTCGCGTCCTGGAACAACTATCTCTGGCCGCTGCTGATCAATTCGAAGCCGGGCATGATGACGGCTCCTGTGGCACTCGGCGTGCTGATCGGCCTCACCAAGGTTTCCTGGGGCGGGATCATGGCGGGTGCGGTGCTTCTGACGGCACCGATCCTCGTCGTCTTCGTGGCTCTGCAGCGTCACTTCATCGCCGGCATTGCGGCCGGCGCAATCAAATAATCGAGGGGCCTATGGCAGAGCTTTCACTCAACAATATCGTCAAACGCTACGGCGCGCTTGAAATCATTCACGGCGCCGACCTCGACGTGAAGGACGGCGAATTTGTCGTCTTCGTCGGCCCCTCCGGCTGTGGCAAGTCCACGCTCTTGCGCATGATCGCCGGCCTTGAGGATATTACCGGCGGTGAACTGAAGATCGGCGGCCGTGTTGTCAACGACGTCGAGCCGGCCGACCGTGGCATCGCCATGGTCTTCCAATCCTACGCGCTCTATCCGCATCTGACCGTCGAGGAGAACCTGAGCTTCGGCCTGCGTATGAATGGCAATCCGAAGGCAGATACCGAACGGCGTGTGCGCCATGTCGCAGAGATCCTGCAGATTACTGAACTGATGAAACGCCGGCCGAAGCAGCTATCCGGCGGCCAGCGGCAGCGCGTCGCAATCGGCCGGGCCATCGTGCGCGAACCACAGGTCTTCCTCTTCGACGAGCCATTGTCGAACCTCGACGCGGAACTGCGGGTGCAGATGCGCGTCGAGATCTCCAGGCTGCACAAGCAGCTCGGCACGACGATGATCTATGTGACACATGACCAGACGGAGGCAATGACGCTCGCCGACAAGATTGTCGTTCTGCGCGCCGGCAATATCGAACAGATCGGCGCGCCGCTCGATCTCTATGACGATCCGGCTAACCAGTTCGTCGCCGGCTTCGTCGGCTCGCCGAAAATGAATTTCCTCAAGGCCGAGGTCGCCGAGATACAGGCGGGCAAGGCGACAATCGTGCTTGCGGACGACAGAATGGTGCGCCTTGAGGTACCATTGCGCGACCCGTCCATCACATCGGGGACATCAGTCACACTCGGCATTCGGCCGGAGCATTTCGGTGAGGCAGGTCGGGGCGAAGCGGACCTGACGGTTGCCGTCGATGTCGCCGAGCACCTCGGCAACACCAGCTACATCTACGCAAACTTCGGCGGCGACCAGCTCATCATAGAACAGCCAGAATCCCGCAACCTCGGCAAGACCGAGCGGCTGACGGTGTCGCTGTCCGCCGCCCGCACCTTCCTGTTCGATACCGCCGGCAAGCGGCTTCGATAACGTGATCCCAAGACTGAAATACGAAAGAGGATAGTCATGACTTCAGATAATCCGATCCGCTGGGGCATTATCGGCCCCGGCACCATCGCCCGCACCTTTGCCGATGGCGTCGCGCATTCACGCACCGGCAAGCTCGTGGCCATCGCGACCCGCAACCCCGATAAGCCGGGCCTCGCCGACGGCTTTCCTGGCGCGCGTATCGTCAATGGTTACGAAGCACTGCTAGGGGACAACGAAGTCGACGCGATCTATATCGCCACGCCGCATACCGGCCACGCCGAATGGGCCATCAAGGCGATCCGCGCCGGCAAGCATGTGCTGGTCGAAAAGCCGATCGCTCTCTCAGCCTATGATGCCGAGGCGATCTACTATGAGGCGAAAAAGGCCGGCGTCTTTGCCGGTGAAGCCTTCATGTATCGCGTCCATCCGCAGACCGAAAAGCTGGTAGAACTCGTCAAGAGCGGCGTGATCGGCGAAATCCGCATCATCCGCTCGAGCTTCGGCTTCAGCATGGGGACATACAGGCCGGAACACCGCCTGTTTGCCAATGAAACGGCTGGCGGCGGCATTCTGGATGTCGGGGGCTATCCCGTTTCCATGGCCCGGCTGATCGCGGGTGCGGCGGCGGACAAACCCTTCCTCGATCCGGAAAAGGTTTCGGGTGTCGCCCATCTCGGCCAGTCCGGCGTCGACGAATGGGCGTCGGCCGTACTCAAATTCCCTAACGAAATCATAGCCGAGGTCTCATGCTCGATCATGGCGCAGCAGGACAATGTGCTGCGCATCATCGGCTCGCAGGGCCGTATCGAGGTGAAGGATTTCTGGTTCGCCTCCGGTCACAAGGGCGGGGTCGGCAAGATCGAGATCTTCAAGAATGGCGAGCAGGAAACAATCGAAGTCAAGGAAGACCGCTGGCTTTACTCCTTCGAAGCGGATGCTGCCGGTGACGCGATCCGCGCCGGCGAGAAGGAATTCCGCTCACCCGGCATGAGCTGGGCGGACTCGATCAACAATCTGAAGGTGCTCGACCAATGGCGCGCTTCGGTTGGCCTCGAATATGGTGTCGAGAAAGCCGCCAAGCGCACCGTGAACATTGCCGGCGACGCCGTCCGGCGCGGCAACTCCATTCCGCAGCGCCAGATCCCCGGCATTTCCAAGCCCGCTTCGGTCGTCACCCTCGGTTTCGAATTCTTCCCGAGTTTCGCAGCCGCCTCCCTGACGCTCGACACCTTTTATGAAGCCGGTGGCAATGTCTTCGATACGGCCTTCGTCTATGGCGGCGGCAAGACGGAGAGCATTTTTGGCGACTGGCATACAAGCCGGCAGGTACCACGCGAGGAGATCGTGCTGATCGGCAAGGGCGCCCATTCGCCGCTCTGCTATCCTGATGTCATCAGCAAGCAACTCGACCAGTCTCTCAACCGCCTGAAGACCGATTATGTCGATATCTACTTCATGCATCGCGACAATACCGATGTACCTGTCGGTGAATTCGTCGATGCCATGGATGCCGAGGTCAAGCGCGGCCGCATCCGCGGCATCTTCGGTGGCTCGAACTGGACGCGCGAGCGCTTCGACGAGGCGATTGCCTATGCCAAGAAGAACGGCAAGGCAGCGCCCGCCGCGCTTTCCAACAACTTCTCGCTTGCCGAAATGCTCGATCCAATCTGGGCCGGCTGTGTTGCCGCCTCCGATGACGAGTGGAAAAAGTGGCTGAACGAAAAGCAGATCCCGAACTTTGCCTGGTCGAGCCAGGGCCGCGGTTTCTTCACCGACCGGGCCGGCCGCGACAAGCGTGACGACGAGGAGATCGTGCGCTGCTGGTATTCGGATCGCAATTTCGAACGGCGCGATCGCGCGATCGCGCTTGCCAAGGAGCTTGGCCGGCATCCGATCCATATCGCACTTGCCTATGTCATCGCCAAACCCTTCCCGGTCATTCCGCTGATCGGGCCGCGCACGATCGCCGAACTGGAAGACAGCCTTTCGGCGTTGGACATCAAGCTGACGCCCGAACAGGTGAAATGGCTGGAAGCCTGATAGCCTCTCCGAGAGAACGCGCTACGATAAGCGGCAGGCCTCAGCGCCTGCCGCTTTTCTGTTGCGCGACGGCGCACGGGCCGACGACAACTAATCCGTCAGTGTTGCATTCTCGCCATTGCCCTCAACCATAGGTCATCTAGTGTGTGCCCCGCACCAGGGAGCAAGGCAATGACGCGAACGGTTTGGCCGAAAGAAGTCCTGACGTCGGAGACGATGAATTTTCTTGACGGCATTCACCAGGAATGGTGTGCGGCCGCGCGTTGCGTCCGTAGCAGCAATCTCGGAATGGCAAAGGCGAAAGCGCTGGTCGACTGGTTCGAATTCGGTGTGCGCGATCGCGGTGAATTGCTCGGCCTGCTGTCGGAAGATTTTTCCGGCGCCGTCTGATGGCCCCACTTGTTTTTGCCGTATCGGCGCTACCTCACTCAGAACGATACAATGAGGAGACGCGCTTGCGTAAACATCTAGTATTATTCGGCATTATCCTGTTTCCAGCGGCAGCTTTCGCGCAATCTCCGGATCTGGAGGCGACATGTCAGTCAGTCGCCAAAGGCTTCTTCATGAGCGATCAGCTTTTGATCGGCACCGTTCAATCTTTCCCGGAACTCAAGCCACCGGGCGTCCGCATGACCTATTCGACGCGACCGGGGACCGCACCGGGAGAGATGACCGACGAGTTCGAGTGCGAATTCGACAAAGCCGACAAGCCGCATCATCTCGCGCGGTTCTGCGTGTCGAATACCTGTTATTCGCCGAGTGAAGATGATGCCGATCGAAAGCGCCGCTTCGAGGAAGCCCGAATTCTACTGGAGCGAACCGAGAAGTAATCTACCTATGCGCGACTAGCGGCGCGTATGAATGTCTCCGCTCTCACCGGCGCCTTGGAGCAAAGCAGCATCGTCGCGATCGTCCTCATCGATCAATTCCTGCATCGTCTCGTGTTCGTCGTCGTCGCTGAATTCGTCGGATGCCTGGAGCCAATGCCGAAGCGCCGCTCCTTCCGGTCGGCCCTCCTGCTCCCAAATCTCGTAGGCGCGCTGCCGAATTGCTTCTTCTTTGTCCCTAGCCATTCTGTTACCTCCAACCGCTCCAATCTGCCGGCGTCTTCTCGTCAGTGAGCAACGCCGGTGATCGGATCGACGATCGGCCGCTCGCTTTCATCCCTTGCGCCTGGCGGCTGGATCGTCGGCGGGGCAATGGACTCCCTGTCTGCACGATCTGGTGTTTCCGCAATCGGTCCGACATCCCTCGGACGGCGTTGTTCGGCTTTGGCGTTGGTATCCTTCGTGCCCATGACGCATCTCCTTTTTCAGAAAACACCGGCATTCGTTCGAGGTTCCACCGCAGAGTTCAAATGAGGGTCTTGCCAGGCCGCTCCGGCCGACTGGCGGGAGCGATATGGCGGAGCCGAGGATTTTCTCGGCTATCAGAACTTTTCGGTCGTATCGGCCTTGCCGTTGACCCAGTAACCTGAGGCCTTGATCCAGCTCAGCGGATAGCCGCGTTCTTCGACAAGATAGGCACGGATTGCCCGCACCACCGACGCCTCTGCTGCAATCCAGACGAATGTCTGGGGAAGGATGTCGATCCCGGCCAGAGCAGCAATCAGCGGTTCGGCATTCGTTGCATCGGAAAGAGGACGGTAGATCCAGCGGATCGTGAGTGCCGCTGATGTCTGGAAGGATTGCTGTTCTCCCGAATCTGCGACAGCGGCGATTGCCGTTATGGTCGTGTCGGCACCGCTCTCTTCGATCCGCCGGCCGATGGCGGGCAGCGCCGTCTCATCGCCGATCAGAAGCCATCTGTTCACGCTGCCGGCAACCACGGCAGAGCCGCGCGGGCCACCGATCTCAAGAGGCGCGCCGGGCTGGGCGTCGACCGCCCATTGCGTGGCCGGACCCGCCTCGTGCAGGGCGAAGTCGATCGTCAGGCTGCGGGCGGCGTTATCATAGCTGCGCGGCGTATAGTCCCGACGTTCCTCGGCGCCGCCGACGCCGGGCACGATGATCTTGATGTGATCATCCGGTGCAAGGCTGGTGAAATCGGCAAGATCATCGCCTTTCAGCACGATGCGCCGCATGCCGGGCGTGATATCGGCCACGCTCTCGACAATCAGCGAACGGCGGCGCAATTCATGGCGTACCCGCTCGATAGTGGGTGCTGGAAACGGGTGATGTGCGGATTGTTTGTTATCCATTTTGTCCTTCCGGGGCTTCGGGAAACGATCCGCAGGACACAGTCGCGCAGATCGAAGCCGCAAAGCCGTTCGATCATACGCGTTGAGTGACGTTAACGCTTACGTGGCCGGGTGACCCGACCATTGAGGGCATGATGTAGCCGACGACGGCGGCATGTGCAACCGCAAGGGAGCCGACAACGGCGATGATTGCCAAAGTTTAACTTTCCGGTGCCGTTCCGGGCCGGGCAATGATCGGCCGATCAGCGGGCAGGAGTTCCGTCCGATGGAGGAGGGATTTGGCGCCCAGCCACGATAACCTCCCAAGCGCCATCTGCCCTGGTTGCTACTTTTGAATGCAGCATAAAAGATGACACGTTTGAAGCTAATTTCCGACACTTTCCCGATCGAAGCTCTGCGCTATTGCGAGCTTTGGAGATACGATGTCGGGCATTCTTATCGCCACCCTTTTGGCAACGGTTTCAGCAAAGATTCCCGCCGGATTTGCCAGCGGTGATCTCCTTTATTCTGATTGCGGCGGCTCACGGCAGTTTGTCGTCGGATATGTCGCGGGTTGGTTGGACAAGTGGAGCCGGGACGAGTATCTGGCCCGCCGTATTTTCACCGAAGCCGTTCCTGCACAGAAGGCGATGGTGAACTCGGCTTATTTTGCCAATTCCGTCGGCGTAAACCTGTGCGTCCCGGTTGGAACCACCGCTGAGGCGATCGGCAATACGTTGTGTAGATTCCTGGATGAGAACCCCGGCATACGTGAGGCCACCGGCGACGAGCTGATGACAACCTTGATGGCCTATAAATACCGTTGCCCCGTGCCGTAGGACGTCAAGCTCATATCAGCTTGCCGGCCTCGATAAACCGGTTGAGCGAGGTGGCGGCGTTCAGCATGTGGGCGCGCATGCGCCGTGATGCCATCTCGCCGTCTGCGATCGCCTGCATGATAGCCTCATGTTTGTCCTGAGATCGGCGCAGCCGTTCGCCCTGGCGCAGTGTGTGCGCCGGAAGGGGCATGCGGTTGCGCATGGCGACGCCTGCCGGCAAGGACGCCATTGTGCGCGGTGGGATGTGGCTTCATGGACCGGATGGGAATACATAAGTCTCCAGCAAGCAGGCTTCTCCATAGATGAAGCCGCTTCAAATGCCGAGTTTGAATATGCGGGAGCGCAACGGGGCGAAGGTTGACGCCTTGCGCCGGGCAGGGCGAACCATCCCGACATCGTATTGTAGATCAGCCGATTTCGACTGGGCTTCGGTTCTTCAGGCTTGAGCCGACATGCTTTCGATCTTTCAATTTCTTGACCCACAAGGAACCAGATCATGATGATGAACAGACGGACTTTCTCGGCCGCCCTTGTTGCCGGCGCCGCCGCTTCTCTGCTCGCCACCCGCGGCATGGCCGCGACATCCGCTCCGGTGAAGGCGCGCAACGTCGTGCTGGCGCACGGGCTGTTTGCCGACGGCTCGTGCTGGACCGAGGTGATCGCGCGCCTGCAGGCGGCCGGGCTCAATGCCACCGCTGTGCAGAATCCGCTGACGACGCTGCCCGAGGCCGTCGCTGCCGTGAAGCGAGTGCTCGACCGGCAGGACGGCCCGACAGTTCTGGTCGGGCATTCGTTTTCCGGCATGCTCGTGACCGAGGCCGGCGTGCATCCTGATGTTTCGGCGCTCGTTTATGTCGCAGCCCGGGCGCCGGATGCGGGCGAGGATTATACCGCTCTCGCCAAGACCTTCCCGACTCCACCGGCTTCGGCCGGCATCGTCTTCGACGGCGATGAGGGCCGGCTCAGCGAGGAAGCCTTCCTGCGCGATTTTGCCGGCGACCTGCCGGAGGCGAAGGCGAAAGTGCTCTATGCCGTGCAACAACCGTTCCAGAAAGAGCTGCTGACCGGCAAGACAACGCAGGCCGCCTGGCATTCCAAGCCGAGTTGGTATGCCGTCTCGACGGAGGACCGGACGATCAATCCCGATCTTGAACGCTTCATGGCCAAGCGCATGGGCGCGAAGACGATCGAGCTGAAGGCCAGCCACCTTTCACTGATCTCCCATCCCGACGAGATCACCCGGTTGATCCTCGAGGCGGCGGGGCAGAATGCGGACTGAGCCAGGCCCGCGGCTGGTGGAGGCGGGCGTGGATCCCAGGCTTGCGCAGCACGCTGTTTCACGGGACAAAGCCCGGATGAGCATTCCGAAGACACACCCCTTTGATTTCGATCCCACCTACGGCATGCGGCTCGAAGAGCTTCTCGCGGTTAAGCCGCCGGAGCCGCCCGAGGGTTTCGACGATTTCTGGGAGGCGCGGTATCACAAGGCGCTGGCGGTCGATCCGCAGCCGGTGCTTTCGCGCAGTCGGATCACCCATCCCGACTGGCATGTGCTCGATCTCGTCTATCTCTCCACAGACGCATTCCGGATCGGCGGCTGGCTCATCCTGCCGCGTGAAGGGGAGGTCCGGCGCGGTCTGGTCGTCGGCCATGGTTACGGCGGGCGGGATCGTCCTGATTTCGAGCTGCCGATCAAGGAAACGGCGATCCTCTTTCCCTGTTGCCGCGGGCTGTCGCTCAGCGCCCATCCGCCAATCTCCCAGAATCCGTCCTGGCATGTGCTGCACGATATCGACAAGCCGGACTCCTATATTATCGGCGGCTGTGTCGAGGATATCTGGCTTGCGGTCTCGACGCTTACGGCGTTCTATCCTTGGCTCTGTGGCCATATCGGCTATAGCGGCATCAGCTTCGGCGGCGGTGTCGGAGCGATGGCGATCGCCTATGATGAGCGCATCGATCGCGGCCATCTGGCACTGCCGAGCTTCGGGCACCAGCCACTACGGCTGAAGCTTCCAACTGTCGGCAGCGCCCAATCGGTGCAGGAATATCAGGCAGAACACGGAAATGCGCTCGAGACGCTGCGCTTCTACGATGCGGCGACCGCCGCCAGACGGATCAACGTGCCGATGCTGACGGCCGTCGCCCTTTTCGATCCCGCGGTGGCACCGCCCTGCCAGTTCGCCGTCGCCAATGCGATACGGAAACCAAATGAGATCTTCATCCTGGATGCGGGGCATTTCGACTATCCTGGCAGCGCTGAGCAAGAGGCCGCTCTCCGCGACAGGGTCGGTCAATTCTTCGGAGTGCCGTAAACCGCAATTCGGCATCGATTTAAGAATAAAGTTATCTCCTGGAGAGACGCACGGCAGGATGCGGTTACAGCCAATGCAGCGCTGCCGTAGCCACCGGCGCGTCCCAGAGCGCGAGTTCCTCCTCGGTCAGCAAGGCGAGGGTGACGGACAGTCCCTGCATGTCGAGCGAGGTGACATAGGTTCCAACCAGCGAGCGCTCGATCGGCATGGCTTTTTCCTCGATGAAACGGCGAGCACTGTTATAGGCGAGGTAGAGTTCGGCCGGCGGCGTGCCGCCGAGGCCGTTGACGAAAAGCAGGGCGCAGGTGCCCGGCGCCACTGTGATATCGTCGGCGATGGTCTCGCAGAGATGGCCGATGATGGCGTCGGCGGTGGTGAAGGGCTGCCTGGCATGGCCGGGCTCGCCATGGATGCCGACGCCCATTTCCATTTCGCCGGGTCCGAGCGAAAACGTGCTGCGTTCGGTCTGCGGCACCGTCACGCCGTTGAGCGCCACACCCATCGAGCGCATCCGCGAGTTCAGTCCCTCGCCAAGCTGCTTCAATGCGGCAAGCGACATGCCGCGTTCGGCCGCAGCACCCAGGATCTTTTCGACGATGAGCGTTCCGGCGACGCCACGCCGGCCGCGGCCCTCGCCTGTTCTCGACGTTTCGATATCGTCACTGACGACGACCATATCGAGGCTGTGGCGGTCGCCGGCCATCTCGATCGCCATTTCGAAATTCATCAGGTCGCCGTCGTAATTCTTGACCACGAGCAGGCAGCCGGCGCCGGTATCCGTCTCTTCGATGGCGGCGATGATCTGGCTCGGCGTCGGCGAGGTGAAGATATGGCCAACGCAGGCGGCATCCAGCATGCCCTGGCCGACAAAGCCGATATGCATCGGTTCATGGCCGGCGCCGCCGCCTGAAATCAGCGCCACCTTGCCTGACGTGAGATGGCGGCGGCGAATACATTTGCGCTCAGCCCCGAACACCACGAAAGCCTCATGGGCGCGCACGAAGCCTTCGACGCTTTCGGCGACCATGGTTTCCGCAGTGTTCATGAACTTCTTCATCAAGCCTCTCCCAAGGCTAAGACATTACGTCACGTCAACCAGTTCACTCATCATTCCGCGCCCGATATCGCGACGATTTTCTGCACCAGATCCGAGATCGCCTCTTCCAGCAGGCGGTTTTTCCTGTCGTCACCGAAATCTGGCACCATCAGTGACAGGTGCCGCAATTTCTCGGAATGGCCGAGGTCCGGCAGCTTGCCGGGATGGGCGGCCTGATAGGCTTCGAGAAAACGCTCCTGTTCGGCACCGCTGAAATGGCAGACGCGAACGATGGTCGCGAGATGGCGCGCCGGCAGCGGCGTCGCATAGGTCGGGCTGGTGATCTGGGTGACGAAGCTTCGATGTTTTCCAAGCGCCGTCGCCAGGCGCTGGCGTGTGCCCGATGGCCTGTTGTCGATGATCTGCGCCAGAATGGACTTGTAGGCGATAATGGCGTCTTCGATGTCTTCGCGCGCCATCCTACTCTCCGGCTGCCCTTGTGCCATCGGCATTGAGGCCGATGATCGCCGATCTTATCGCGGGACGCCGGGCCGGCGCCACGGAAAAATGCCGGAGGCCGGCGGCGAGCAGCCTGGGCAGATAGCTGGGATCGCCGGCCATGTCGCCACAGATACTGACTGGCTTGCCGGCGGAAAGCTTCACCGCCTGGGCGAGCAGCCGGAGCACGGCGGGTGCAGCCTTGCCGGCATCGGCGTCCATATCGTCGCGGGCGGATGCGGCAAGATATTGGGTGAGGTCGTTGGTTCCGAACGAGAAGAAGGCCGCCGACCCGAAGGCGTCGAGCATCAAGGCGGCTGATGGTACCTCCACCATCATGCCGATCGCCGGCATTCGGTGGGGTATGGCGCGGCGGCCGAGCTTTTCGGCTTCCTTGCGGAATAGCTCGCGCATCCTGTCGACCTCGTCGGGAAACGTCACCATCGGCAGCATCACCGACAGCCTGCCGAAGACAGCGGCGCGCAACAGGGCGCGGGCCTGCACGCGGGCGATTTCCGGCCGGGCAAGCAGCAGCCGGATGCCGCGCAGGCCCGAGGCGAGAGCCGGCAGGTCTTCCAGGCCAGCGAGCGGCTTGTCGCCGCCGATATCGAGCATTCTTATGATCACCGGCCTGTCGCCCGCCTGCTCCAGCACGCGGCGATAGATCGCCAGCTGTCGTTCCTCGTTGGCAGCATCGGCGACCGAGGCAACTGAAAACTCCGAGCGCATCAGGCCGACGCCTGCCGTTGCCGGATCGAGCGCATCGATCTCGGCGGGATCGTTGATATTGATGGAGAGCAGGATCGGCACGCCGTCCGCCGTGCGCAGCTCACTGCTGCCGGTTTGCGTGTCGCTGGCAGGTGCTTGTGCCG
>Ga0102587_1002339_pt1 | contig 11164 bp, 8 predicted proteins | sample AraplaF_Col_mTSA_FD_76853 | JGI IMG/M metagenome (GOLD analysis project Ga0102587, IMG submission 76853) | Arabidopsis root microbial communities from the University of North Carolina, USA - plate scrape MF_Col_mTSA (SPADES assembly) (version 2) | ecosystem: Host-associated > Plants > Roots >... | reverse complement strand
AGGCTGGCGAGCTCGCGCGTCGGCGCGAGGACGGGCATGCGGCAGCCACGCGGCTGGGCGCGCTTGCCCGATGCGATCAGCCGATCGATCGAGGGAAGCATGAAAGCGGCGGTCTTGCCGGTGCCGGTCTGGGCGATGCCGAGCAGGTCGCGGCCTTCGAGCAGCGACGGGATCGACTGTGCCTGGATCGGCGTCGCCTCGCTATAGCCCTTGGCGGCAAGCGCGGCGAGAACGGTCTGCGAGAGACCGAGTTCTTTGAATTGCATTATGGACCTTACGAATACGGCCAGCGGGCGCGCACGGAAAATGGGCGCACGAAGGCGGGGTCAAAAAAATTGACGACCCGCGTGACTAGGGAAGCCGTGAAATCAACCGAGGCAGAGCCGGGACGGGGGCCAATACAGGCTTCGTCCGATCACGCTGCATGATGCCTCGCTGGGCGGCCATATGGTAGCAAAGCTGCCATAAGTCAATCCGCGCCGTATTTGCGTTGGTTTCCGGGAGCTAAACCGCCAATCGCAAGACTTTCTTAACCAATCGCCGCGTAGCCCGGATGCTCCTGTAGTTTTGGGGAATGCGCTGTGCTCGTCGCGCGTCTGGAAGTTCTTGGCGAAGTCGATCCGCGCGGGGCGATCCGCTTCCATGTCGCGAGCGAGAGCACGCTGCGGGGCGCCGACGGCAGGCCGTTCGAAGTGCTGGTCGACAATTTCTCGCGCACCGGTTTCCTGTTCGTCTCGGAAGAGGAATTCCCCTCGGGCACGCTGGTGGCGATCGGCCTGTCGGGTGCAGGATCCCGCGAGGCGCAGGTGGTCTGGCGCGAAGGCCGCCGCCACGGCTGCGAGTTCCTCGTCCCGCTTCCGCAGTCGAAAATGGCACGCGCGTTCCAGGGGCATCAGGAAGTGCTGGCCAATCTGGAAACCGCGCTTCGCGAGCGGCTTGGGCGCGCCCAGCCCGCAGCGCCCAAAGCAGCCGAAAGCGTCAGGCACGACGTTCCATCATCGCGGCACAACCGCAAGCAGAAGCTGGTCGAAGCGATCCGGGAATTCCTCGGCAACTAGCCGGCAAACCAACGCCCGATAGCTGACGACCTAATCCCGCTTTGGATCCGTCTGATAGGGCCGCTCGCGATAGTCGAACCAATCGAAATCGGCGGCGCGTCCCGTACCTGCCATATCCTGACACGCCATTCCCACGAACGCGCCGGTGAAGTTGGGCAGGCCCGGCTGAGTCGCCTCGTCGGAGAGAATGCTCGCGTCGAACTGCTCGGGAAGCCAGGTCCAGTCGTCGCCTTCGGCACGGAAGGCGAAGCGCAGGCGTTCGAAGTCCACCTCCACGCGCAGCTCGATCCGGCCCTCCGGAATCGCGATCGGCGCGGTGAAGGCGTCGGCGTCGGGCGAATCGGGCAGCGCGGACATCACGCGGATGTGGCGGCCGATTTCGTCGTCATGGCTGACATGAAGGTAATGGAATTTGGCGCCGTTGTAATAAGCGACCAGTCCCGCCGCCTGCTGGAAATGCTCCGGCGCGAATTCCATCGCGCAGGACGCCGAATAGCAGAAATCCTGCTGGCGCCGCGCGACCAGCGCCTGCGTGAACAGACTGCCGATCGTCTCGCGCCCGTAGAGGCGGAGATGGCCCGCTCGCGCGGTCAGGCTGAAGATGCGCTCGGGTTCGGGGGTGCGGAGCCATTGCAGATCGAGCGGGAGCACGGCGCTGTCGAAATCATAACGGGCTTCGGTCTCGCGCGGCGGCGAATGTGCGACATCGAGCGCAGGCGCTTCGAGCACCGGCATGCCGCTGCGGTCTTCGGTATAGAGCCAGCCATCCTCGGCCCAGATCATCGGCTGGATCGCGGTCTCGCGGCCAAGGATGCAGCGGCCGCGATTGGGCAGCGGACGGCCGCAGAGATAGGCCATGTACGTCCGGCCGTCGGGCGTTTCGACCAGATCGGCATGGCCCGCGCGCTGCAGCGGCGGGTCGGGGCGGGTGCGGCTGCTCAGGATGTGGATGTCGGGATGCAGTTCGTATGGACCGCTTATTTGCTTCGCGCGGGCCATCGTTACGGCATGGTCCCAGCCGGTGCCGCCCTCCGCGACGAGCAGATGATAATATCCGCCCCTTCTGTAGAGGTGCGGCGCCTCGGTGAGGCCGAGCGCGGTGCCGGGAAATATGTTGACGCGCTCGCCGATCAGCCGCCGTTCCGCGGGCGAATATTCCTGCAGCACGATCCCGGCGAAGCGATTGCGGTCGGGGCGGTGATCCCAGAGCTGGTTGACCAGATACTTCCGTCCGTCGTCGTCATGGAACAGCGCCGGATCGAACCCGCTCGAATTGAGGTGGACGGGATCGGACCAGTCGCCATCGATCGTGTCGCAGGTGACTAGGTAATTGTGGAAATCGCGCAGGCTCGCGCCCGACGCGCCGCCGACGGTAGTGCGGCCATAGCGCTTCACATCGGTATAGATCAGCCAGAAGCGCTCCCCGTCATGGCTGATGTCGGGCGCCCAGACGCCGCAGCTGTCGGGATCGCCGCGCATGTCGAGCTGGCGCGCGCGAACGAGCGGGCGGGCGATCAGGCGCCAGTTGGCGAGGTCGCGCGAATGGTGGATCTGGACGCCGGGAAACCATTCGAAGGTCGAAGTGGCGATGTAATAATCGTCGCCGACGCGGCAGATCGAGGGATCGGGATTGAAGCCGGGCAGAATCGGGTTGCGGATCATGCGGCGCGAGTCCTCCGGGCGCGGACCTCGATGACCAGGCCGAGCAGGGCGAGCGCCAGCCCGAAACCCCAGATGCCGCGCATCGCGATCGGCACTTCGCACGCACTGAAGCTGGTGAACAGACCATCGCACGGCACCGGCGCGATGCCGCTCGCGTAGAAGAGCGTCAGCCCGCCCGAGAGAATCGCGCCCAGCACGATCGGGATCCAGCCGCTCTCGCGCCCCTGGTCCTGCCCGGGCTTGCGCACCAGCGTCCAGAGCAAGGCGGCGGCGATCAGATCGAGCACGCCCAGTGCGATGAAGAACGGATCATAGCCGATGCGCACCACCAGCGCGCCGATCAGCAGAGTGAAGATCAGCACGCCGAGATTGGCCGTCGCCCCCGCCATGCCCGCGACGGTGCCGACCTCGTTCTTGGGGAACAGATCGCTCGCCATGGTGATGCAGGTGACCGACAGCGTCTGGTGCGCGAAGGCGCCGATGCTGAGCAAAGCCACGGCGGCATAGGGACTAGTGACGCCGCCGACGAACAGCATGCTCGTCATCATCAGTGCGCCGATCGTGAAGGTCCAGCGCCGCGCGTCGATCAGTGCGATGCCGCGGCGCTCGAGCTGGAGCACGAGGAAGGGGCCGAACAGGCAGCCGATATCGGCGGCGACGAAGGGGAGCACCACCGCGATCGCGAGCTCGCTCAGATTGAAGCCGCGGACTTCGCTCAGATAAAGCGGCAGCCAGAAGGTCAAGGTCGCCCAGGTGGGGTCCGCGAGGAAGCGGGGCAAAGCGATGCCCCAGAAATTCCGCCGCCCAAGCAGCGAGAGCACGCGCGGCTTCTCGCCGGTCGCCTGGACATGCGCTTCTTGCCCGGATTCGATCAGCGCGCGCTCCTCGGCGGAGATGCGGGGATGGTCCTCGGGCGCGCGGTAATAAAGCAGCCACAGCACGACCCAGAGCAAAGCGAGCCCGCCGGCGACGTAGAAGGCCGCGCGCCAGTTCCACCAGACGATCGCCATCGCGACGATCGGCCCGGCCATCGCGATGCCCGCCGAGGCGCCGAGATTATAGATGCCGCCCGCCAGCCCGCGCTCCTTCGCGGGAAACCATTCGGAGACGACCTTTAGCCCCGCAGTGTGCGAAGTGCCCTCGGCGAAGCCCAGTGCGCCGCGCAATGCCGCCAGCCCTTGCCAGCTCATCACCCAGCCATGCGCGAAGGTGAGCAATGCCCATGCGGTGGCGAAGATCGCCATGCCGGTGCGCAGGCCGATGCGATCGAGGATGTACCCCACCACCGGCTGGAGCATGATGAACGCCTGGAACACGCCGGTGACCCAGCTATATTGCTCCTTGGTCATCGGCACGTCGGCCTGGAAGCTCTCGGTCGCGACCACCACGCCTAGGGTCTGGCGGACGAGATAGTTGATGATCGTGCCGAGCATCACGATCGCGATGATCCACCAGCGCAGTGCGCGGGTTCGTTGCCAGAAGCCCATCTACTCTCCCTCGCGCCTTCCGCGCGTGCGGAGACTGTTAGCGTTAACGTTGCCGTCTGAAAATCGGAAGGGCAAGCGCTATCCGCTTTGAGCGCAAGTCGCGGGATGTGGCGCCGGGCGGGCGGGCCTATATCGGCTGCATGAGCAATCAGCAGACCATCAGCGACGATACCGCCTGGGCGGCATTCGACGCGCGCGACCGCGCTTATGAAGGGCGCTTCATCGTGGCGGTGACCACCACGGGCATCTATTGCAAGCCGACCTGCCCGGCGCGGCGGCCCAAGCGCGAGCATGTGATCTTCTATCCCGATGCAGATGCCGCGCGGAACGCCGGCTACCGTGCATGCCTGCGCTGCAAGCCCGACGAAGTGGGCCGCGACCGGATCGCAGTGGCCGAAGCCGTTGCGCTGATCGAGGCGGCAGAAGAGCCGCTGGGGCTCGAGGAATTGGCCGCGCGGGTCGGCTATGCCCCGCACCATTTCCAGCGACTGTTCAAGCGCGGGACCGGTGTGACTCCGGCGGCTTATGCCCGCGGACTGCGTGCGCGCCGCGCCGCCGCCGCGCTGACCGAGGAGGAGCGCGTGACCGATGCCATCTACGAGGCGGGCTATGCAGCGCCCAGCCGCTTCTACGAGACCGCCAATGCCCGGCTGGGCATGACGCCGAGCGCATGGAAGCGCGGCGGCGCCGGCGTGACGATTCGCTGGACGACTGCCGAAACCAGCCTCGGCCCGCTGCTGATCGCGGCGACCGACAAGGGGCTGTGCCGGGTCGCCTTCGACGAGGATCAGTTCGCGCTGGCGCGGCGCTTTCCGGCGGCGGAGATCGCACCGGGCGGGGCGGCTTTGGCCAATCTCGCCGCGCGCGTGGTGCGCGAAGTCGAGACGCCGGGGCGCGACTTGGACCTGCCGCTCGACGTGCAGGGCACTGCCTTCCAGGAAGCGGTGTGGCAGGCGCTGCGGGCCATCCCGCCGGGCGAGACGCGCAGCTATGCCCAGCTCGCCACTGAAGCCGGCAATCCGCGGGCGGTGCGCGCGGCGGGGACGGCATGTGGCGCCAATCATGTCGCGGTGCTGATCCCGTGTCACCGCGCCCAGCGGGCCGACGGCAGCATGGGCGGCTATGCCTATGGCGTGGATCGCAAGCGCGTGCTGCGCAAACGCGAAGGGGTGATGGAATGAGCTATGTCATCACCGGGCTCGACCCCGCACCGTTCCGGCGCTTCTACGGCCTGTCGAGCGAAGCGCTCGCCGCCGAGCATGTCGTGCGGATGACGGCGGACAGCCAGCCGGGCTTTCCGTGCCGCGTGACGCTGGAGGACGCGGAGCCCGGCGAGGCATTGCTGCTGCTCAATTACGAGCATCTGCCCGATGCCGGCCCATACCGCTCGCGGCACGCGATCTTCGTGCGGGAAGGGGCCGAGACGCCAGCACTCTTTACCGACGAGATACCGGAGCAACTCGCGACTCGACTTCTGTCGGTAAGAGCGTTCGATCGTGACGCGATGATGACGAACGCGGAGGTGGTGGAGGGAAATGCGCTCGAACCGCTGATCGCTGCGATGTTCGCCGATCCCGCGGTGGCGTTCCTCCACGTCCATAATGCCAAACGCGGCTGCTTCGCCGCGCGGGTGCATCGCGGCTGAACTGCAGCGGATTGAGTCTTTCTCCGCCCGAAACGAGCGGGTCAGAGTGAAGCCGACAAATCCAAGCCGTAGACCAATAAATCGAAGGTCCGGAAGTGGGTGGTTAGCCGACGTTCCGCTTTCCGATTGAGAAGCCAACCAGCGCTCCCGTGATCCAGATCGCCTCTGGCAACACCATGAACCCCATTCCGATCGACCACCACAGGAAGAAGCCTCCCGGTGCTGGGTCTGCAGTGGCCATCAACGCGGTGAAAACCAGCGGCGGCACGGCGATGAACAGCGCTAGCAAGACCAACCGCAACCTGCTTGGGGGGACCCTGCCAACCAAATAACCGGCGGATGGTGGCACGAGGAAAATCAGGAGCCAGAAGACCATCATCTAGTCACTATGCCGGAAGTCGCTGATGTCCGCTATTGGGGCGTTAGCAGTCGTTCGCAGTTTATGCGTTCACGACCTACTTCGCCGTCGCCGAGGGCGGCCCGGACGGGGCCGGGCTGCAGCTATAGACGAGCTTCTCGTTATAGACCGGCGGCAGCGCCGCGCGCAGCGCCTGTTGCTGCGACGCGAGGTTGGCCCGCGCGGCCTGATCGGACGAGCAGGTCTTGAGCTCGACGCCCGAGCGCAACTGCCGCGCCTTGGTCATCTGCCCGGACGACAGCAGATAGCGCGTGTTGGTATAGGTTTTGGTCGCCGGATCCCAGACGAGCACCGAGACGGTCTGGTCCTGATCGGGCACGAGGATGCGCTGCCACAACGTGCCCGATTCGGCATATTGGGTGCGCCCGTTGATGCATCCGTCCGCGCCGATATCGAGCTCGACCTTGGCGACGTTCGAGACGGTGATCCGGCTCCGTTCGGGCACGAGCGCGCAGGTCATCCGGCCGAGCGCGACCTGATCGGGCACGGCGGCCCCCGCGTTCGCCTTGGGTACCGGAAGCATCCGCGATTCGTCGAAGCTTGGGCGCGTCAGGAACAGCACCACCGCGCCCAGCATCAGCACGCCGCCGCCGACTGCGACCCAGATCGCCTCGCGTCGGCGATCGCGCGAGAGCAGCAGCCCGGCGCCGCCCAGCGCCAGCGCCCCCAGCACGAGCAGCAGGCCGGCGCCCGCCATCTGGTTCTCGCGCGCGACGATGTTGCGCGCCCGCGCCTGGGACAGCGCATCCTCGCGTTCGTTGGCGCTTTTCGCGGCGTCCGCCCGGGCGCGTGCTTCGGCATCGAGCCGCGCCTTTTCGTCGGCGTTGCGTTCCTGCGCCAATTGCTCCTCGACGCTGGTGCAGGGTACGCTGACGGTGGCGAAGGGTTGCTTTGCGCCCTGCAGGAACGCCGCGAGTTCGTTGCCCGCGATCGCGAAGGCAAAGGTCGAATCGCCTTCGTCGGCGCGCGTGATAGCCGAATTGACGCCCAGCACGCGGCCGCAGCGATCGAGCAGCGGGCCACCCGAATTGCCGCGCGCGATGTTGGCTGTGTGGAGCAGCACGCTGGTGCCCTCGAGCGTGCGGGTGCCCGCGAAGCCGCCCTGCGAACGGACCGGCGATTGCGGGTTGATGAAGTCGGCGGCCGAGCGCGCGGTGGCGAGATCGACATTGCCGGGATAACCGAGCGCGATCAGCGCCTCGCCGTCGCCCGGCGCGCCGGTGTAGAGCGTCAGCGGGGGCAGCCGGACCCCGGAGAATTCGATCAGCGCCAGATCGCGCTGCTGATCGATCGCGATGAGCTTGCCCTGATAGGACTTGTCACCTTCCGAGGGCACGATGCCGATCACGACATTGTCGGGATAACGATCGGCGAGTTCGACGACATGGGCGTTGGTGACGATGCGGTTCGGCGCGACCGCGAAGCCGCTGCCATGGCCGAAGCCGACGACTTCGTCGTTGACCACGGCGATGGTGACGATCCGCACGACGCCGCGGGCAGAGGCCGAGATATCGTCGGCGCGCGCAGGCATCGCCCAGGCGAGCGCCAGCGCGACCATCATCAGCAAGCGCCGAACCATTCCCACGCGACCTCCTATTTGGTCGCTGCTTTCAAGCAAAAGCGACGTCGGTTCAAGCGGGGGAATGCCTCATGCGAACCGAGCGCCGTCTGGCGACGGAGCGCGTTTCACGGACCGGGTTGCGGTGCCGGGCTGGTCGGTGGCGCGCCCTTGTCCTCGCCATCCTTGTCCTCGTCACCCTCGCTCGAATCGAGCGATTTGATCGCACCCTCGACATCGCCCTTGTCGATCGTCGCGATCATCGCCGCTGCGCGTTGGGCGAGGCCCTGACCGTGCGGATTATAAGCGAGCGGGGTGAGCATGGCGCGTGCGCGGGCCTTGTCGCCGTCCTTGAGATACATCCCGGCCGCATTGAAGCGGAGCCGGTCGTCCTGCGGCGCGAGATCGAAAGCGGCGGCAAGGCCGTCCTTGGCATTCTCGCTGGGCGGAAAGCCGAAATCGACGAAGCTGCGATAATAGAGAATGAGCAGGCGCGGGTCTTCGGGTTCGAGCTTGTTGCCCGCCGCTATGATCTTGCGGATCGCGGCGAGCGTCTCCTTGCTCCTGTCGCGTGCGACACTGGCGGCGGTGAGCCGCGCCATTGCCTTGAAGATATAGGCATCGACCGCCTTGGGGTTGGCGGCGATGGCGCGATCGGCGGCAGCTTCGGCTGCGACGAGATCGCGCGCGTCATAGGCTGTTTCGGCGAGAACGATCTGGGCGCCGGGATCACCGGGAAACGCTGCTGCGGCCTTCTGCGCATCGGCGTAGACGCCGGGCGCGGTCTTGCGGTTGACGCCGTTCTTCGAGCGGATGCGCACGTCCATCGTTGCCGCCTCGCCAGGGGTAAGCGGACGCAGCGCCACTTCGACGTTGGGCAAGCCGCTGACGAGAAACGCGGCGATCTTGCCGCGCTTGTAGCGCTCGAGCTCGTTATCGAGTGCCTGCAGATTGCCGAACGCCTGCGCCGCTTCGAGCGACGGCTTGCCCGCGTTGAGCGCCGCGAGATAGGCGCCGAGTTGCCCCGGCCGCTGGCGGGCGATCAGGAAATAATGGCTCAACAGCCAGCCGCGGCCGTACAGCGCGGCGCGTTGCTCGGGGCTAAGCTTGAGCGTGTCCGCGACGAGCAGCTTGCCGATCGGCAGATTGTTGCCCGTCATCAGCGTGCGGGCGCGATATTGCGGCGGGCGGCCGAGCACCACGTCGCCGTTCTTCTGGAAATCGGCAGTGGCGAAGAGCTCGGCAAAACCTTCGATGAACCATGCCGGATACACCGAATGGGGCGAGATGCTCCACATCAGGTGATGGGTATATTCGTGGAGCAGGATCGATTCGGCATCGAGGTCGGTTTCGCTTCCCGAACCCGACCTGCGCGGCACGACGGCGAGCGAACCGCCGGCGCGGGGCTTGTAGAATCCCGCGACGAACCGATTGCCGATGAGCTTCGACACCTCCTCGCGGCTGCCGACCACATAGACGGTGAGGCGGTTGGGCTTTGCCGTCGGCTGGTCTTTCCAGCCGCCGAGCTTGCGCACCGCCATGTCGAACCGCTCGAGATTGGCAGTGAACTCGCGGATTTTCTCGGGACGCTGATCCGAATAGACGACGAAATGCTGCGTGCTCGCTTCATACCAGTCCGCCCGCGCCGTGGCGGGCAACAACAGAAACAACAGCGGCAACAGCTTGCGAAGCATCACGAATCCCCCGATCTCGGCGCGATGCTAGAGGCGCAATGTGACAGCGGATAGAGGAGAATCCAGGGCTCAGACGAAGCTGTAGGGATCGACGTCCACTGCCACCCGCACCTTCGCGCTCCATTCGAGCGCGCCCAGCCAGTCGCGGATCATGTCCTGCAGGTCGAAGGCGCGGCGCGCATGAATGAGCAGGCGGAAACGGTGACGACCGCGCAGCATCGCGAGGGGGGCGGGGGCGGGGCCGTAGACGTGCATCTCGTCGCGCCGCGGCGCGGTGCGGCCGATCATCCGGGCGGTCTCCTCGGCGGCGGCCTTGTCCTCGCTCGACACGATGATCGCGGCGTAGCGGCCATAAGGCGGCGCGCCCGCCTCGCGGCGCGCTTCGGTTTCCGCTGCGTAGAAGGCGGCGCTGTTTCCCGAGATCAGCGCCTGCATCACCTGCGCGTCGGGCGCGTGCGTCTGGATATAGACGTGCCCCGGCTTTTCGCCGCGGCCGGCGCGTCCCGACACCTGCATGATCTGCTGGAAGGTGCGCTCAGCCGCGCGCAGGTCGCCGCCGTCGAGCCCGAGATCGGCATCGACCACGCCGACCACCGTCAGATTCGGGAAGTGATAGCCCTTGGTGACCAATTGGGTGCCGACGACGATGTCGATCTCCTTATGCTCCATCCGCTGGACGAACTCGGCGGCCTTGGCGGGGGACCAGAGCGTGTCCGACGTGACGATCGCGGTGCGTGCGTTCGGCCAGAGCACCGCCACTTCGTCGGCGATGCGCTCGACGCCGGGGCCGCAAGCGACGAGGCTGTCGGCCTCCTCGCATTCGGGGCAGATCTCGGGTGTCGGGATCATGTGCCCGCAATGATGGCAGGAAAGGCGGCGGATCAGCCGGTGCTCGACCATCCATGCGGTGCAATTCGGGCATTGAAAACGGTGGCCGCAATGCCGGCAGAGCGTCAGCGGGGCATAGCCGCGCCGGTTGAGGAACAGCAAGGACTGCTCGCCGCGTTCGAGCGCCGCGTCGATCGCGAGGATCAGCCGGGGGCTCAGCCAGCGGCCGCGATCGGGCGGCTCCTTGATCAGGTCGATTGCTTCGATGTCGGGAAGTTCGGCGAGCCCGTAGCGGCCGGGCAGCTTGAGTTCTTCGTAGCGGCCGAGCTCGACCTGGTGGCGCGTCTCGATCGCCGGAGTGGCCGAGGCGAGAATCACCGGGCAGCGCTCGAAATGTCCGCGCATCACCGCGACGTCGCGCGCGTGATAATGGACGCCTTCCTCCTGCTTGAAGCTGGTCTCGTGCGCCTCGTCGACGACGATCAGCCCGAGATTGGGATAGGGCAGGAACAATGCCGAGCGCGCGCCGACGGTGACCAGAGCCTCGCCGCCGGCGATCGCCCGCCATGCGCGGCGGCGCTGCGAAGTGCGCAATCCGGAGTGCCAAGCGACCGGCTCGCAGCCGAAGCGCTGGGCGAAGCGCGTGAGGAACGGCTCGGTGAGCGCGATCTCGGGGAGCAGCACGAGAGTCTGCCTGCCCGCGGCGATAGCGGCGGCAATCGCCTCGAAATAGACTTCGGTCTTGCCCGATCCGGTGACGCCGTCGAGCAGGAAAGGCTGGAAACGCGCGGCTTCGACCGATTCCCGGAGAATG
>Ga0102587_1002330_pt1 | contig 11181 bp, 8 predicted proteins | sample AraplaF_Col_mTSA_FD_76853 | JGI IMG/M metagenome (GOLD analysis project Ga0102587, IMG submission 76853) | Arabidopsis root microbial communities from the University of North Carolina, USA - plate scrape MF_Col_mTSA (SPADES assembly) (version 2) | ecosystem: Host-associated > Plants > Roots >... | reverse complement strand
ATGCGCGCGAAATCGGCGCAAAGGTGATTGGCAATCACCTTTGCGCCGATTTCGCGCGCATAGTCGGCCGCCTCGATCGGCGCGGCGTTCACGCCCGAATTGGAAGCGATGATGATGACATCGCCCGGCTGCATGCCGTAGCGCTCCAGCATCGGCCGCACCAGGCCCTGCGTGCGCTCATAGACCGAACTGATGACCGCACCCTCATGCAGCATGGCCGAGCCGACGAGCACCGGCACGGTGAAGGCGAGCCCGCCGGCACGATAGTGCACCTCTTCCGCCAGCATATGCGAATGGCCGGTGCCGAAAACATAGACGCGCTTGTCGCCGTGGGCAGCATCGAGGATGACGGCCGCGGCCTGCGCCATCGGCTCGGCAAGCGCCTGCTTCAGCTCTTCCAGCCGGCCGATGAGGTTGGCGAAATAGGCATCGGTAATGTCGGTCATCCCACGTCTCCTTGATGTCAGGCCGCTTCGCCGCCGAGCCAGGTAGCGGTGACGGCAAGCGCATCGGTGAGATGCACGAGATCGGCGCGCATGCCCGGCGAGAGATGACCGCGATCGGCAAGCCTGAGGAAGCGGGCGGGATAAAGGGTCGCCATGCGCAGGGCCTCGGCGAGCGTCAGGTCGAGATAGGTGACGCCGTACCGGATCGTCGAGATCATATCGACGTCGGAACCGGCGAGCGTGCCGTCGGAAAGCACCAGCTTCGAGCAGAAGCCACCCCTTTCTCGCCGGACGGTGCGCCCGTTCAGCGTGAACGAGTCTTTCTCCGAGCCGACGAGCGACATCGCGTCGGTGACGAAGAACAGCTTGCCTTCGCCGCGCTTGGCGCGCAGGGCCGTGCGCAAGGCCTTCGGATCGACGTGATGGCCATCGGCGATGATGCCGCACCAGGTCGAGGGATGGTCGATTGCCGCGCCGACGAGGCCGGGTGTGCGGTGTCCCAGCTGGCTCATGGCGTTGAAGAGATGCGTGACGCCGCGTGCGCCGGCATCGAAGCGTTCTTCCGCCGCCTCGCTCGAACAATCGGAATGCCCGATGCTGACCGTGACGCCGGCTTCCGCAAGCTCGCGCACCTGGGCAACCGTCACCTGCTCGGCCGCCATGGTGACGAGCAGCGTGCCGATCTCCTCGCGTGCTCGGATGAAGATCTTGACGTCACGTTCCTCCACCGGCCGCATCAGCTCGGCCAGATGCGCGCCTTTTCTCGCCGGCGCCAGATGCGGGCCTTCGAGATGCAGGCCAGCGACGCCGCGGCTCGCCTTGACCGCCTCCTTGGCCGCCTCGATCGCGGCAATGGAGGCTTCCGATGTATCGGTGATCAGCGTCGGCAGCAGCGACGTCGTGCCATAGGGCCGGTGTCCTCCGGCGATGATGTCCATCGAAGCGGCGGAAGGCTCGTCGTTCAGCATTCGCCCGCCGCCGCCATTGACCTGCGCATCGATGAAACCGGCCGACAGAACCCCGCCCGCAAGCGTCACGACCTCGCCGTCCGGCAGATCGTTTCTTGCGACGATCGCTTCGACTCGGCCGCCGGCAGTGATGAGCGCCTTGTCGTCATGGAAGCGTTCGCCGTCGAAGATGCGGGCGCCAAGGAAGATCTTGCGGGCCATCAGACCGTCTCCGTCACCTTGAGCAGGTTTGCCGGTCTGTCGGGATCAAAGCCCTTGCGGCGCGTCACCGACTCGATCAGCCGGTAATAGACGAGCAGCGACACCAGCGGATCGACGAGGCCGCTGCCCGTGGTCGGCACGCGCAGATGGACGCCGGACAGCGGCTGCGCCGAGAAGCCGACGGTGGTGGCGCCGAGCTTCTGCAGGCGCTCCAGTGCCTGGACGTTGTTGGCGAAGGCGGCATCGTCGGGCGCAAAGGCGACAATCGGAAAGCCCGGTTGCACCAGGCGCATCGGACCATGCATCAGTTCCGCCAGCGAGAAGGCCTCGGCATGCAAGCCGGAGGTCTCCTTAGCCTTCAGCGCCGCTTCGAGCGCGATCGCGAAAGCTGGGCCGCGGCCGGCCGTATAGAGCGAGGTTGCGTTGAAGAGCACCTCCTCGGCCGCCGCCGTGTCGATCCCGGCAGTTGCCGACAGCGCCTCCGGCAGCTTGTCGAGCGCAGTCTGCAGATCGGATGCGCCGCCGATCGCAGCCGTCACCCCGGAAAGGGCGGCGACCGAGGCAATGAAGGATTTCGTCGCCGCGACACTCTTTTCGGCACCGGCATTGAGGCCGAGAACGATATCGGCCTGTTTCGCAAGCGGGCTGTCGGTGACGTTGACGACGGCGATCGTCGTCGCTCCGCCCTTCTTCGCCGCATCCTGCAGCGCAACGATATCGGGGCTGGCGCCCGACTGCGAGACGGTGAAATGGACGCCGCCCTTCAGATGCAGCGCGGCACCATAGACGGAAGCGATTGACGGACCGACTGAGGCGACCGGAACGCCGCAGGTGATCTCGAAGAGATACTTGAAGAAGGTGGCGGCATGGTCGGAGGAGCCGCGCGCCGCCGTGGTCACCACGCTCGGGCGGGCGGACGAAAACAGCCGGGCGATCTCGGCAAAGACCGGCTTTTCCTTTTCGAGAAGCGTGGCCACCACCTCTGGCGACTGGCCGGCTTCCTGCAGCATCAGCGACTGGTTCTCACTCATAGGTCATCTCCAATTCTCAATTCGGCAACAAAATCATAGGCATCGCCGCGATAATGCGAGCGGGTGTATTCGACGACGCGCTGGTCTTCCAGGCGCGAGACACGTTCGATCAGAAGCGCCGGTGCGCCTGATTTGACGTTCAGGATCGCCGCAGAAGACGGGTCGAGCGTAACCGCAGTGAGCCGCTGCAGCGCGCGCACGGGCCTGTGGCCGCTGGCCGTCAGCGCATCGTAGAGCGATCCCTCGCCGCCGGCATCGTGCCCGAGGAACTTGATCGGCACCACGGCGCGTTCAATCGCCAGCGGCAGGCCGTCGGCAAGGCGCAAGCGGTCGAGTCTCAGCACCGGCTCGTCGCCGCCGAGGCCGAGCAGGAAGGATTCCTCCGGCGACGGCGTATTGACCGCCCGCGACAATACCCGCGCAGCCGGCAGACGCCCGCGCGAGCGCATGTCGGCGGAGAAGGAGGAAAGTCGCCAGAGCGACTGCTCCATGCGTTCCACTCTGCTCGAGACGAAAGTACCGCTTCCGTGGCGCGATTCCAGCGCCCCTGAAGCCATCAGATCGCGATAGGCGGTGCGCACGGTGACGCGTCCGAGCTTCAGTGCCTCGGCAAGGTCGCGCTCGCCCGGCAGCGCAGTGCCAGGCTTCAGCAATCCTTCCTGAATGAGACCGGTCAGCGTCTGCGCCAGCCGCTTGTAGAGCGGCCCGGTCAGCGCCTCGTCACGCAGGCCGCGGTTTTTCAGTTCCGCTATCAGACTGGTTCTATCCATGGGCGAACAATAGAACCTATCTAGAACCAATCGGCAAGCCGGAATCGAACGCAGAAAGAAAAAACCCTCGCCGGCGGACCGGCAAGGGTTTCATAGCAATCAAATTTGACAGCCGTGCGTGCGCAGAAACTCAGTTCTTGGTGAAGATATAATCCGTCTCCTGGCGAAGCACCTCGCCGGGACGCAGGACGGCATTCGGAAAACCTTGGTGATTGATGGCATCCGGCCAGACCTGCGTCTCCAGGCAGAAGCCGGCGAATGGACCATATTTGCGCCCGCCGATGCCAGGTGCCTCGGTATTAAGCTTGAAGCCGGCATAGAACTGCACGCCCGGCTCAGTGCTGCGCACTTCCAGCGACACCCCGGAATAGAGGCTGCGGGCAAGCGCGACGCTCCGCTTGGCGGTGCGCTCGGCGGACAGGCAGAAATTATGATCGTACAACACTTGTTCGCTGCCGACGAAACGCTTCATCGGCGCCATCTCGCGGAAATCGAATTCCGTGCCGTCGACGGAACGGATCTCCCCGGTCGGCACCTGCTTCTCATCGGTCGGCAGATAGTGATCGGCGGCAATCATGATGTCGTGGCCAAGCGCATCTTCGCGACCGTCGAGATTGAAATAGGCGTGCTGGCAGACATTGGCGAGCGTCGGCTGGTCGCTGGTCGATTCGTAGGTGATCGACAGTTCGCCATTGCCATGCACCCGGAAAGTCGCCTGGATGGTGCAATTGCCGGGATAGCCCGCACGGCCATCGGGATCGACGATCTTCAGCACCACGCGGTCGACGTCATGCTCGACGATCGTCCAGTTGCGTTTGGCGATATTGTCGCTGCCGCCATGCAGATGCGTCACGCCATTTTCGTTCAGCTCGAGCTGATGGTCCTTTTCGTCAAGCGTGAATTTGCCGCCGCCGACACGGTTGGCGCAGCGGCCGGGGGTCGCGCCGAAGTAGGCCGAATAAAGGGGATAGCTGTCGAAATCGTCAAAGCCGAGCTGCAGCGGAGCGTCATGTCCCTCAAGGCGCAGATCCTGGATGACCGCACCCCAGGTCATAATCTTGGCCGTCAGCCCACCGCCCTTGATCTCGACGCGATAGACGGTCTCGCCCGCCTTCGTCTGCCCGAAAACATCCCGCTTCAACTTATCCGACATCATCGACCGTCCATTCTATCCCGGCTGCCTATTCCTCATCGAAATCGATTTAGGAATTTCAGCGATTCAAACTGTTGCAGCGTCCTTGCACGGCTGACAAAGACGCGCGGGCGCTGTGGTGTTCCGGACCGGAACCTGCCCGCATTTGTTCCAAACCGCAACCGGGCGAAGTAGAAAGAAATGCCGCAGCAGCGATGCGGCATCGGCTCAAGGCGCGATGGTGCCCTCAGAGGTCCATGCCGATCTCTTCCACGTCATAGGGCGTCGTCTGGTAGATTTCGTTGATCCAGTTGCCGAACAGCAAATGCGCATGGCTGCGCCAGCGATTCTGCGGCGCAAGCGCCGGATCGTTATGCGGGAAGTAGTTGTGCGGCATCTTGATCGGCACGCCGGCATCGACGTCGCGGAAATACTCGTCGGAGAGCGAAGTGGAATCATATTCGACATGGTTGAACATGTAGAGCCGCCGGCCCTTCTTCTCGTGCACGAGGCACACGCCCATCTCGGCTGATTCCATCAGGATCTCCAGGTCTTCGGATTTCTCGATATCGGCGCGGCGCACTTCGGTCCAGCGTGACACCGGCACTTCGAAATTGTCGGAAAAGCCGTTGAGATAGATGGAGGAAGGCTTCAGGTTCCGGTGGCGATAAACCCCGAAGGCCTTCTCCTTCAACTCGTATTTCGGAACGCCGTGGAAATGATAGATCGCAGCCATCGCGCCCCAGCACACGTTCATCGTCGAATGGACATTCGTTTCCGTCCAGTCGAGGATCTGCTGCATTTCCGCCCAATAGGTGACGTCCTCATAAGGCAAAAGCTCGATCGGCGCCCCGGTGATGATGAAGCCGTCGAACTTGCGCTGCTTCACCTCTTCCCAGGTCTGGTAGAAGGAAAGCAGATGGTCTTCGGAGGTATTCTTCGCCTTGTGGCCGCCGATGCGGATCAGTGACAGCTCCACCTGCAGCGGCGAGGCGCCGACGAGGCGGGCCATTTGCAGCTCGGTCTTGATCTTGTTCGGCATGAGGTTGAGCAGCCCGATCTGCAACGGACGGATATCCTGACGGATCGCCATCGTCTCGGTCATCACCCGCACACCTTCCTGAACCAGGGTTTCGAAGGCGGGTAACGTATCGGGGATCTTGATGGGCATTGCGGTCACTCGATCAAAAACAAAAAACCGGCGGCGAAAAAAATCGCTACCGGTCCGCACGCGGCCCTTTAGCGACTTTTTTAACGTGGCTGCAAGCCGGCCGGCCAAATCACCACGGAGCACTTTAATTAGCCGCAGTCGGACCGCGAATCAATGGCGAAAGCATGCAGGCACGGCCCATGCAAGCATCATCACACTTTAATGACTGATAGAATCTGTTGATAGACCGGTAACGCCACCATGTTAATAATGGGGGCATGGGCGGTGTGGAAAAGTGTAATGGCAGATAAGATCGAGAGGAGGCCGGGAATCCGGAGGCAGGATAGGGTAGGGTATGATCTCAGCCTGACATATCGCCTCGGGGTGATGTTCTCAGCATTCTGGAATTCGGAAGTGCGTGGCAAGGTGCTGTTTCTGGCGACCGTGCTGATCCTCGTCATCCTGGCGACGTCCTACGGCCAGGTCATCCTCAATGAATGGAATGCTCCGTTCTACGACTCGCTGGAGCGCCGCGACCTCGGCGAATTCTTCCACCAGCTTGAAATCTTCGCGATGATCGCCGGCACGCTGCTGCTGCTCAACGTGCTGCAGGCGTGGCTGAACCAGATGACCGCGCTCTATATGCGCGAAGGTCTGTCGCGTGATCTCGTCGACCAGTGGCTGAAGCGCAAGCGGGCGCTGCGGCTTGCTTCCAGTGGCCTGATCGGCGTCAATCCGGACCAGCGCCTGCACGAGGATTCCCGCAATCTCGCCGAAAGCACGACAGGGCTCGTTCTCGGCCTGCTGCAGTCGACCATTCTTCTGGTGAGCTTCATCGGCGTGCTCTGGGAGCTTTCGAGCGGCTTCATCTTCCGCATCAGCGGCCATAGCTTCTCCATTCCGGGCTACATGGTCTGGGCGGCGATCTTCTATGCCGCTTCCGCCTCGGTGCTGAGCCAGGTCGTCGGCCGCAAGCTGGTGAAGCTCAATGCCGACCGGTTCTCGAAGGAAGCCGAGCTTCGCTTCACGCTGATGCATGCCAATGAGAACATGCCGGCGATCACCGTCGCCCGCGGCGAGGAAAACGAGCGTCGCCGCATCAACACCGATATCAGCTCGGTACTGAGGGTCGTCAAGCGGCTCGCCATGGCCAATACCAACCTCACCTGGGTTTCGGCCGGCTACGGCTGGCTGGTGATCGTCATCCCGATCATCGTCGCCGCCCCCGCCTATTTCTCCGGCGGCCTCACCCTTGGCCAGCTGATGATGTCCGTCGGCGCCTTCAATCAGGTCAACACGGCATTGCGCTGGTACGTCGCCAATTTCGGCCCGATCGCCGAATGGCGCGCCACGCTGATGCGCGTCACCGATTTCCGTCAGGCGCTGCTCGACATGGACGAGGACTTCGACCTGAAGGACAGCATCGCCTATGAAAGCACCGCGCCCGATACGCTGACACTGAAGGATGTGGTGATCGTCGCCAAGATCGGCGAAGACATCGACGAATGCGGCGGTTTCCGCCTGCGTGAAACCAATGTCGTGATCAAGGCCGGCGAAAAAGTCATGATCAACGGCGATCACAGCGTCAATCGTAAGCTGCTGTTCCAGGCGATGGCCGGCCTCTGGCCGTGCGGCAGCGGCACGATGGGGCTGCCGCCGGTCGACGACATGCTGTTCGTGCCGCAGATCGCCTATGTTCCCGGCGGCACACTGCGCGAGGCGCTGGCCTTTCCCGAAAGTCCTGATGCCTACGAGAAAGCCGCCGTCGAGGCTGCCCTCGAGAAGGCCGGCCTGCATTCGCTGATCGCCAGGCTCGATACCCGCGCCCGCTGGGACAAGCTGCTCGACAGCGACGAGCAGAAGGCGATCGGCTTCGCCCGCCTGCTGCTCGTACGCCCGCGCTGGATCATTTTCGACGAGGTGCTGGAAGGCATGGAGCCGGAATGGCAGGAAACCATGGCCAAACTGCTCACCACCCTGCCCGAAAGCGGCATGATCTATATCGGCCGTTCCGAAGCCTATCTCGAGGTGCTGAAGCCGCGCGTGCTGCATCTGCAGGCGCTGCCGTCAAGATCCGAGGAACCGCCTGTCGCCCAGACCGGCGCCAGCGCCAGTGCAGGCGCTGCCGCCGTGCCCGCGCCGGCGCTTTGATCCGTGCCGCCCCAAAGTGTGGAGCGGTTTTGGCATAACGGAATGCGTTAAGATAAAGATTTGAGCCGGCCGCTCACATCGGCGGCGTGATGCCGTTGAGGCCGACAGCCACCTGGCTGGCCGAGATACTGCCGTCAGCCGCCTTCTCGCCGGTGACGATAACCCCGGCGCCAGTCTTCAAATCATCCTTGGTCGCCGGCGCCAGTGTCACGATCGGTGTCGCATCGGCGATCGTGATGGTCTTTTCCTTGCCCTGATAGGTCAGCGTGATCGTGTGGCCTTCGACGGATTTGACGGCGTTGCTGACGGTCGCGTTGGTCATCTGGCTGTTCGGCTGCGCATCCCAGGGACGGTTCCCCTCGCCGGTCCCTTTCATCGACGCCGGAAAGATCAGCACTTCGATCGCCCCATCCGGGCCGTTGCCCTTCGGAAGCGAGGCAACGCCGACGAAATCGCCGGGCTTGATATCCTCGACCGAGGCTTTCCGGATACCGCCGACTTTCCAGCCGGCTTTCAGCGTGATCGTCGCATCGCTGCCTTCGCGCGTCTTGACAACGAGTTGATCACCGCTGAGGCTTTCGATGGCGCCGCGAATGCGGACGCGCTGGCTATCCTGCGCCTCGACGGCCTGCGATAGGGCAAGCGCGACAATGCCGCCGGCGGCAAGGGTTGTGAAAATTTTGGAATTGGGCTTGCGAGACATATGACTTTTCCTTGTCGCCATTGCGATCGGCAATATCCCCGGCTGCCGGGCGGCACTCTATGCCGCACGACGATCAACTGGCGAATCAAGGAAAGGTGAGCCGGCGCGTTTGGGAAGCCTCAGCCTTCCAGCTCTTCGCGCAGCATTTCGAGCTCCAGCCACTCCTCCTCCATTTTGGTCAGGCTGGAGCGCAGTTTTTCCATCTCGGCGGCAAGCCGGTTGAAGGCCGCGGCATCGCGCGTAAACAGATTGGGATCGGCCATCGCCTGTTCGCGCTTGGCGATCTCGGCTTCGGCTTTCGCCATCTCCTTCGGCAGATTGTCAAGCGCGAATTTCTGCTTGAAGGAAAGCTTGGTCTTGGCACTTCCTGCGGACGGCGCTGCCTCTTGCGTCTTCGGCTTCTCCGCCGCTTTCTCCGCCCTCTTGCGCTCCTCAAGCGCGCCCTTGCGCTGCGCAAGCATGTCGGAATAGCCGCCGGCATATTCGATCCAGCGACCGTCAGGCGCATCCGGCACGGCAGGCGCGATCGTCGAGGTCACGGTGCGGTCGAGGAAATCGCGGTCGTGGCTGACGAGAATGACGGTGCCGGGAAAGCCGGCGACGATTTCCTGCAGCAGATCGAGCGTTTCGATATCGAGATCATTGGTCGGCTCGTCGAGGATCAGGAGGTTCGCCGGACGCGAGAGGATACGTGCCAGCATCAGCCGGGCGCGCTCGCCGCCGGAGAGGCTTTTGATCGGCGTCCGCGCCTGTTCCGGTTGGAACAGGAACTCTTTCATATAGCCGGTAACATGACGCTGCTCGCCGTTGACGAGCAGGTTTTCGCCGCGCCCGTCCGTCAGGTAGTTGGCAAGCGTATTCTCGGGATCGAGATCCTCGCGCTTCTGGTCGAGCGTCGCGATCTCCAGATTGGTGCCAAGCTTTATCGTGCCGCTATCCGGGGAAAGCTGCCCGGTCAGCATCTTCAACAGCGTCGTCTTGCCGGCGCCGTTCGGTCCGACCAGACCGATGCAGTCACCGCGATGCACGCGGATCGAGAAGGGCATGACGATTGTCCGGTCGCCGAAGCTCTTGGTGATCTTGTCGGCCTCGATCACCAGCTTGCCGGATTCCTGCGCGTCCGAAACGGTCGCCTGCACGCTACCTTGTGGCCCTTTGTGGCCACGATATTGCGAGCGCATCGTCTGCAGTTCACCGAGGCGGCGCATGTTGCGCTTGCGTCGCGCCGTGACGCCATAGCGCAACCAGTGCTCCTCGCGCTCGATCGCCTTGCCGAGCTTGTGCTGCTCCAGTTCCTCGGCCTCCAGCACCTGGTCGCGCCAGGCTTCGAAATGCGCAAAGCCCCTGTCGAGCCGGCGTGAGGTGCCGCGGTCGAGCCAGACGGTTGCGGTCGAGACCTTTTCGAGAAAACGCCGGTCGTGCGAGATCAGCACCAAAGCGCTGCGGGTCTTCTGCAACTCGCCTTCCAGCCATTCGATTGTGGGAAGGTCGAGATGGTTGGTCGGTTCGTCGAGCAGGAGAATGTCGGGCTCCGGCGCCAGGACGCGGGCAAGCGCGGCCCGGCGCGATTCGCCGCCGGAAAGGGTCTTCGGATCTTCCTCGCCGGTCAGCCCGAGATGGGAGAGCAAATAGGTGACGCGGTAAGGATCATCGCCCGGCCCGAGACCGGCCTCGGCATAGGCCTGAACCGTGTTGAAGCCGGCAAAATCCGGCGCCTGTTCGAGATAACGCACCGTCGAGGACGGATGGCGGAAGACCTCGCCGGACTGTGCCTCGACCAGGCCGGCGGCGATCTTCAGCAGCGTCGATTTTCCCGAGCCGTTGCGGCCGACGAGACAGATCTTGTCACCAGGCTCGATCTGCAGCGCCGCCCCCGCGAGGAGCGGTGCACCGCCGAAGCTCAGGAAGATATCGTCGAGTTTCAGAATGGGAGGGGCCAAAATCAGACTCCGGAAAGATCATAGGGCCTGGCGAGCACGATCGCCTGGCCGCTGCGGAGCGAAAAGCGAACCTTGCCTTCCGCGACGTTGGAAATGGTGCGCGACGAGCCGAAAGGCAGATGAAAATCGGCCAGCGGATAACGCGCATTCTCGATGGAAAGCCCGATCAGCTCGCTGAACCCGGGCACGGAAAACAGGCTGCCCTTGGGAAGGTCCAGTTCGATCGTCCCGGCAATCAACGGCACGGCCTCTTCCTTGCCCGAGGTCAGCAGCACGTCGAAGCCCTCTTCCGCCAGGCTGACGGCCGACAGCAGATGCTGAAGCGCATGGTCCGAGCGTTCGCCGCCGAGCGCACCGGCCAGAATCAGCCGCCGCGCACCGCGCGCGATCGCTTCCGACACTGCGATTTCGCCATCGGTCGCCGCCTTCGCTGCGGGATAAGGCTGTTTCGGCACATCGGGAAATGCATCCTCGAGATCGGCGGGCGTCGAATCGAAATCGCCGACCCAGAGCTCGGGCATAATGCCGAGTGCTGCCGCATGCCGCATCCCGCCATCGGCCGCAATGAAGCGGCTGTCGCCAATGGCATGGCGCAGGCGCTCCGTCAGGCTGAGTTCGCCGCCAAGGAGAATGGTGAAGGTGGATTGGCTCATGGGCACTGCCCTTAGCGCAAACGGGGGGTCGAGGGG
>Ga0102587_1002327_pt1 | contig 11204 bp, 13 predicted proteins | sample AraplaF_Col_mTSA_FD_76853 | JGI IMG/M metagenome (GOLD analysis project Ga0102587, IMG submission 76853) | Arabidopsis root microbial communities from the University of North Carolina, USA - plate scrape MF_Col_mTSA (SPADES assembly) (version 2) | ecosystem: Host-associated > Plants > Roots >... | reverse complement strand
TCCGATCACCGGCGACCATGCTGGCCTCCTGCCTGACCTCCCCCTTCTTCAACATGATCCCGCAGGCAAACGCGACGGCGGAGAACACGAAGAAGAACGATTCGCCGATTGCCAGCCGATTGTTGGAGTTGGACAGGATCGTTCCAAGGAAGAATAGCGTCACCATGCTATAGGCAAGTAGCGCGCTGAGGCTGATCAGCTTGGCTCTCCAGGCCGCTAAAACCCGGCTGTACATGCCTGCTGCCAATATGGCGAAAACGATAATGCCGAACAGCCCGTGACGGACAAGCATCTCGAAGTAGCCGTTATGGAGCAGCGTATAGGGCACGCTGGCATAGGTGGTCGAGTTCCAGAGCGTCAGCCAGTGGTTGCCGGCACCAAAGAGAGGCGCCTGGGCAATCACTTCCGAAGCATTCGCCCAGAGCTGCAGCCGTTCACTCATCGACTCCGGCGTATCCTTTGACGCGATCGCAGCAGCGACAGCATCCCATGCGCCATGCGTAGAGATTTCGGTCTCGATCCGTGCGGTGGCCTCGTAGGTCGGGCCGGCAAACCTCCAGATATCATCGCTGCCGACAAAAAGCGCTGCTGCGACGAGAGCGACGACAACAGCCCCTGCCAACGCGGCCCGGCGCCTGTTTGCGTAAAGCAATAGTGAGGCGAGCATGAGAGGCCCGACGAGGACGAGACTCAGCCAGACGCCTTTCGCCTTGGAGCCGTAGATGTTGAAAAGGCAGAGCGCGATGACGAACGTTGCGACGGCAACAATCCAGCTGCCGGAACGACGCGCGAGCTTGCCGGTCTCCCAGGCGTGCAACAGCCAGTAGAAGGCGCCGATCATCAGGAAGCCGCAGCCGATCGCGCCATGGATCAGGTTGTTATGGAAGAGCGGCGAAATGCGTGCGTCGCCTTCCAGGATCAGCCCGTAGTCGGTGGAGATGAGCAGGGCGGCCAGTGCCACGGGGAAATAGATCGCAAAGACCGTTTCAACATGCTTCCGGCTGGAGTAGAGCGCGATGCCGACAGCCGGGAAAAACAGCGTAAAGGCGTAGAGCCAATCGGACGCACCCTTCTCGCCGTAAACGATCAGGCCGAAGAGGAAGCGCAGCAGCGCATAGGCACCCCAGGCAAGACAGGCATTCGCCAGCCAGTCACCCTTCAACAGGCGAAAATTCGGCCTGAAGTAAGCATAGGTTGTCCCGATCAGCAGCAGTGCCGCATAGCGATAGATATCGCTTTCCACAATGGGAGCCGAAATCAGCAGCAGCCACAGGATGACAAGGACTGGCTTGAGGCGGGAGGGCGTGGCAATCGGCTCTTCGCTCGCTACCATAGAGAATACTGTACCCTTCTAGCATAATCGGCGGCGCGAAGCAGATGAGTGACGGAGCGGCGAATTCCCTTGAATTTCTGCCGCCTGTAGTCGAGCTTCGTCGCAATCGCGGTCTCGTGACTGTTCGGCCCTAGCTCTAGCAGATTGGTCTTGAGCGTAAAGGTATTAACCTTGGTCGACCACCCGCGTTCTATTGCCACATCGAAGGGATAGACCATGACGGACATGGTTCGCAGCAGCTTCTCCGCGCCGGATCGGGTGACGAGATAGCAGGCCGCCGAGCCCTGCGGCCCGTGAATGCAGCGGCCAATGATATCGCGATATTTCGTCATCGCCTTGTATCTGAATCCCTTGGACCGGTGATTGAGAAGCTTGACCAGCTCCGCCTTCGGAACGGTGGCAAGCACCGCCTCCGCGCGCCGCATCAGATCGGCCTGCAGCTCGACATCGTCCTCCATGATGATGGCAGCATCATTGCTGCTGTTCAGAAACTCGGTAAGCGCCTTGAGGTGGCTGCGGTAGCAACCATGCTCGCCCGGCAGATAGTTCCTGCCGTTGCGAAGAAGAAATTGCCGCTGGTTTATATCCGCCTTGTCGTGCGGCCGGATCTGCGAACCGTCCACGCCGGATATCCTGATGATATCGAGCTCCAGCGAATTGGCTTTTCGCGAAAGCCCTTCCCACCGGACGATGGAGCGGTTCAGGTTGATGACATAGGCACCGATTTTCATAAAGGCGGAACTTCAGTATGAGATGGAAATGCACTTCTTTATAAGGTGAGGCTTAATCGCGGGCAACAGCCATATGCCGCCAAGATCTACCATGCGTTGTTTCTTCCCCTACACTCTTTGGTCGAACCCATCATTTATAGTAAAGAAATTCTCATGTGCGCTATTGCCGCAATAGCTTCACAATCCGCAGACAGAAAGCTTTCAGGGACGCAAACAGCCGAGGAACAAACATGGCGCCGAACTACACCAAGACTGCCCTTCTGACAGCCTTCTTGAGCCTGCCGCTCGCGGCATCCGCTCCGCTTCTGGCGGAAGAGAATCAGCCGCGCGAAGCGGTCATCAACGTATCCGGAGAAGGCGAATCGGCATTGGCTCCCGATATGGCCGTCGTCAATCTCGCCGTGGTCAAGCAGGCAAAGACCGCCCGCGAAGCGCTCGACGAGAATAACAAGGCCATGAAAGAGGTACTGGCTGCGCTGAAGAAGAGCGGCATTGCCGAGCGCGACCTGCAGACCTCGGGCTTTTCGATCCAGCCGCAGTACAATTATCCGCAGCCGGTCGATAACCAGCCGCAGCCGCCGCAGCTGATCGGCTACCAGACCAGCAATTCGGTCACCGTGCGCGTCCGTGATCTTTCCAAGCTGGGCGAGGTCATCGACCAGTCCGTCACCCTCGGCATCAATCAGGGCGGCGATATCCAGTTCACCAACGACAAGCCGGAAGCAGCCTTGGAGGCAGCCCGCAAGAACGCTGTCGCCAACGCGATCAAGAAGGCCAAGACGCTGAGCGAAGCCGCCGGCGTGAAAGTCGGCCGCATCATCGAAATCAGCGAGAATGTAGTGCGCCCGATGCCGCAGCCGGTCTACCGCGCCGCGATGATGAAGGAAGCCTCCGATGCCGCAGCCGTTCCGGTCCAGGGCGGCGAGAACAGCTACAATGTCACCGTCAGCGTGACCTTCGCAATCGAGCAATAAAACCCCACAGGGCGCTTCGGCGCCCTGTCCCCAAGGGAAAAGCCGCTCAAAAGAAAACCGCCCTGCTGCTGCCAGGGCGGTTTTTTAATGCGATGGACGATCGTGCGCCTGGTATCAGCGGCGCATGAGCGGGCAACCGCGAACGTTGCCGAAGGTCATCTGGTCGGGGCCGCGGCGGCTCCAGCCCTGCACAATGACGCGGCGCGGCGTGATATCGACGACGCGCGTACGGCGCAGGCCGTAATCCTCGGCGATGTTTTCCGCCATGCGCGGATTACAACCGCCACGCGGCGGACGACCGTAACCTGGCGGAGGCATAGGCGGACGGCCATATCCCGGCGGCGGTGGCGGCGGGCGGCGCCAATCCGGCGGCCGCGGACCACGGTCCGGTTCGCCGATAATGATATTCACCTGTGCGGAAGCCGGCGCAACGGTGCCAGCCAGCGCAGCAGCGGAAAGAAGGGCGGCAAGCCCTGCCTTCGCCAGAAACTGCATCATGAAAAAGATCCTCGTGGTTAGTAGCCGCGCGGGCAATTGCCGAAGCCTGTTTCGGAATCACTTGCATACAGTCCCGAGAAAAGACGGTCTAAAGTGTCGCGGTCAAGGCAAAATGGCCGAAGCCCAGGCTTTCCCGGCTCCGGCCGATGGAATTAGCGGTACATGACAGGGCAGCCGCGCACGTTGGCGAAGCTCATACGGTCCCAGCCACGGCGATCCCGGCCGGCAACGACGACCCGACGCGGCGTGATGTTGGAAATGCGCACGTCCCGCAGGCCGGAATAACGGGCCTTGCGGATGGCCTCCATCGGCGAGCAACCGCGAACCGGCGGACGATGATACTGCGCCTTGACGACGAAATCCGTCTGCGGCGCGGCGAAAGCGGCAGAACCCGCAAGCGGGATGGAGCTCAGAACGAGCAGTGCGGCAAGCGAGGCCTTGGCAAGGAAATGCGACATTGGGGTTGTTTCCTCATGGTGTTCCTCGATCTCCCTTTTGGGATTGTCTCGAAACTAAACGCATGAAGCTGAATGCCGTTCGAACCGCCCATTCAGTTAGCATTCAGAACGGTTAATGAGATCACGGGCTGAGATGCAGGACCACGTCGCGCCGGTGCGGGCGGTCACGGTGTTCAAAGAGATAGATGCCTTGCCAGGTGCCGAGCACCAACCGGCCATGACTGATGGGAATGCCGATCGAAACCTGCGTCAGCGCCGCCTTGATGTGGGCAGGCATGTCGTCCGGCCCCTCCGTCGTATGAACGACCCAGTGCATGGACGGGTCGGAAGACGGTGGCACAAGACGGCGAAAGAAACTGTTGAGATCCGTCTTCACATCGGGATCGGCATTTTCCTGGATGAGCAGAGAACAGGAGGTGTGACGCACGAAGACCGTCAGCAGCCCCTCTTCCAAGCCGGACCGGCTCACGAAGTCATTGGCCAGATCGGTGAATTCGTAGAGGCCCTGGCCGCGGGTGGAAAGTGTTATTGTTGTCTGAGGCAAGGCGGGCTCCGTCGCAAATTGTCCCTGCGAGGTGGCGCGCCTTGTCTCTGAAGTCAATGGAAATGAGCCAAAACTAGAGCCGCAGCAACTCCTCGAAACCGCCGTAGATCATGCGCTTGCCGTCAAATGGCATCTTCCACTTGTCGCTGGAAAGGCGCGGATCGGCCATGACCCTGGTATTGATCTCGTCGCGATGCTGCTTGGATTTGTAGAGGATCCACGAAAAGACCACCACCTCGTCATCCCTGGCCATGACAGCGCGCGGAAATGAGGTCAGTTCGCCATAAGGCACGTCATTGCCGAGGCACTCGACATATTCGAGCGCACCATATTCCTTCCAGATCGACCCGGCATAGGCGGAGAATTCCTTGTAGGCATCGACATTCTCGCGGGGAACGGCGACGATGAAACCATCAACATAAGACATTGCACTTCTCCTCTTGCGTTAACGTCCGAAGGACGTTCGACGCCGGCCACATCCGACATTGCCGCGTCAATTAACGCCCGCAGCCGATGCGACAAGGTGAGAGCCTGTCAGCCCTGAAGGGTCTTCACTTTGAGGAGATCGGGGAAAAGCCGCGTCCACAAGAGCACGACGGCGATCGTACCAACCCCGCCGACAATGCCGGCTGCGACCGGACCGACCACACCGGCAAGCATGCAATTGCCGCATCAACGTGGAGGCGGCCAGCGGCCGACGATCTAACACGCGGCGGTATAAAGCTGGTCGCGCATGTCCAGCAGCCACAGGGTCTCCTTCATGACATCAAGGATTGCCGAACGCAAATCCGGATCGACAATAGCGAGTAGTTCGTTCTGCGAACTGCCTATGGTCGCCGTGCCGCTTAGAAGCTTCCTCATCTGCTCGACAGAAGGAGTGGTGGAAATCTCAGCCGCATCCTGAATATCCGGAGAAGGAATACCCATCCAGGCAAGTGCCGAAGCAACGAGCACTTTGGAGAGCGCCCGGCACAGCGGACAGGACAACTCCGCTGATGTATTGACGATCTTCCGCTTGAAGCAGGCGATCGTCGCCCGGACCTTGCTGTTGATGGCCGCGAACATGCCGACAGCAATCCTGCGAGCAGCTTCGACAGGTCTCACGATGTAGACTCTTTGCCGGCTCCGGAGTGAAGAGGCGGCGCTATTTTCCTCATCGAAACCCTGAACGAGAAAATCGCCTCTCCCTGCCAGTATTTCCAGGAGGATCAGAACGTATCCGTCGCTGCGAAAGACATCGAATTCAAGATTGAAAGAACCATCGCCGAGGCCCTCCACGATACGGATATCCAATACTTCGGAGCGAAGCTCCACCTGATCCAGTTTCATGAGATCCCCGGCCTGCAGTATCCTCGCGCGCGACGAGAATACTGCAACCTGAGGAAGATTCATATTCACCCAATACGCTTACGCGTCCGGCATCATTTTTCCCGATGCGATAGATCAGAAGGTGGAAGTCAAGTTATCCCTTAGAACTGCCCTGCTTCGGGCGACGGCAACTCTTCGATGGAATCGACCCTATCAGGGTAAAAGGCCATATGGCCCTTGATATTGGCAACGGCGGGATTGGGCGCCTCATACGTCCAGATCGCATTCTTCGAACGCTCGCCGCCATCAGGAATGCTGTAGTAGGAGGCATCCCCCTTATAGGGGCAATGGCTCTCATGGTCGGTGCGCTCCAGCAGCGACATATCCACGTCCTTCCGTGGAATATACTGCACCGGCGGATAGGAAGCCTCGCGAAGCGTCAACGCATCATGCGTATCGGCGATCACGCGGCCGCCGAGCTTGACGACAACGCGGGAGGGATTGTGTTCGACGGTGATCGGATGATCCGGCCCGGGAATCTTGATCGGCTTGCCTGACATGGATGTCATCTCCGGATTGATATTTCTCCGGAAGACATAGGGTGCCGAAGCTGCCATCCCAAGGGGGCGGCGGCATCGTTCCGGACCGGCGATCATATCGCCGATGATCTGCTCCGCCTCGATACGAGCACAGGCTTCGAAATCGCACAACATCGAGACGGTGACTGGCGAACCGGCCACCGTCGTCTTGACGCGAATGCGCCGCTTCGCGTCAAGACAACAGAGCCGCGGAAGCGTTCCCTTCCGCGGCTTGTTATCTTCTATCGTCTTACCAGCGGTCGAGGCCGAGCAGCTTGCGACCGAGCGGCGTCAGCTCGGCGGTCTTGGCGTTGTGCTTTTCCCATTCGCGCGGATCGCCTGGGAAGGCATCGCGCTTGGGATGGTCGAGCTCCCGCCACAGGCGGATCCGCTCATCGCGCTCCTCGGCATTGTCGTATTCGGCCGGATGCATGGAGACATACTGCGCCATGCGCACACGATTGTCCGCATGGTTCGGACGAACGCCGTGGGCAAGCAGCGAGTTGAAGAGCATCAGATCGCCCGGCTCCATATCGATATTGACGACGGAAAGGCCGGTCATATCGGGATGCATCGGATCGCGATCCTCGGGCTGCGTCTTCACCCATTCCTCGAAATGCTCGAAGAGATAGGGAACGCACTGGAAGCCGCCGACGTCACCATCCTGCTTCTTGAGGCTCAACACGCCCTGTACGCCGATCGGCAACGGCCGGATGGACGTATCGACATCCCAGTGGATGAAACCGTTGGGATTGCCCTTCACTTTCTTCGGTGGATTGAGATTGGCGCGGTCGATCGTCACCCACAGGTCTTCGCGGTCCCAGATATCGACGAAGACGTCATAGACGCGCTTCTCCATCCGGTTATCCCAGAGCGCCTGGTGATTATAGATCTCCAGCATGCCGGTATTGTTGAGCTCCTTCATCTTGTGCTCACGGCGCTGCGGCGCATACCAGGTGGAAGGGTCGTTCGGATCCTTCTCGTCAAAACGCCAGAGCACGTCCACAAGCCGCGCGACATTCGCTGCAGGAACGGCCTGGCGAACGATCACATAGCCCTTGGTGATCCAGTGCTGCCAGTCCGCCTCCGAGAGCACCCGCAGCGGCAGCTTCTTCTTGATGTCCTTGAGCTGGGTGGTAACCGACGAGGCCGTCGGATGAGCGTCGCGTTTCACTGCCAGTTCCATGAGATCCTCCCATCGTTTGATCCATTCCTGTGGTTTCAGGTGATGATGGAAGTGTAGCCTCGCATCGCGGCTCATGTTGTGCCACCTTGGCAGATTATGATACTATTCTGGCGTCCATGATCTGAAAGGCGCCCGATGAGGCCTTATCTCGAAATCCTGCCACGGCATGCCGATGCGTCCTGGAGCATGCTGAACCGGCGGCTGGATGACGCGATCCCTTTCCAGTGGCACCACCATCCCGAATTCGAGCTGACCCTGACGCTGAATTCCATCGGCCAGCGCTTCATCGGCGACCATACCGGGGAATATGGGGACGGCGATCTCGTGCTCGTCGGCCCCAACCTGCCGCACACCTGGGTATCCCGCGCGAAATATGACGAGACCACCCCGCATATCGCGCTGGTTCTCTGGTTTCATCCGGACTGGATCCGTCAAGTGACGGCGGGCGCGATCGAGTTCGCCCCGATCGAAGCGATGCTGTTGCGCGCCGATCGAGGATTACAGTTTTCAAAGGAAACAGCCGACGCCGTGCGCAACGAAATCGAGGCAGTCTTTTCAAAACCACCCGCCGAACGGCTGCTATCCCTTCTGAATGTCCTCGGCTGCATTGCGACTGACCGGCAGGCATCCACGCTTGCCAGCACGCCCGGCCAGAGCCCGGAATTGCAGGAAAGCCGTGAGCGCATCGACCGGGTTCTCACCCACCTGCATCTGCACTATGCACGTACGATCGCCCTGGAAGAGCTGGCCGATATCGCCGCACTCAGCGTCTCCGGCCTGCACCGGCTCTTCCGTCGCCATACAGGTACGACCGTCTCCGACTACCTGATCCGTATGCGCATCGGCGACGCCTGCGCCCGCCTCTCCGCCACAGGCCAGCCCGTCGGCCATATTGCCGATGCCGTCGGCTACGGTTCGCTCGCAAACTTCAACAGGCAATTCAGGGCGCAAACCGGCATGACGCCACGGGAATACCGCAACGTCTTCCGCCGCCCCTAGCTTCTCGCCGTCCGGCGCAGGCTCGTGAGGCCAAGGCCGATGACGGCCGCCAATACGCAAGCGACCCCCAAAATCTGGTTGGAGCCGATCGCTTCGCCAAGAACCAGGAAGGCGAAAATAACGGCTGTCGCCGGTGCAATAGCCGTAAAGAGGGAGGCCTCTGCACCGCTGACGCGCTCCGCTCCCGCATACCAGAGTATGAAGCCGCCGACGGTCGGCACCAGCGCATAGTAGACGACCGCGAGCACAGCCGGTTGCGAAGCGATGCCGATATCATGATGCTCGAACAAGGCGGGCACACCGGCAACGATGAAACCGATGGCCGTCATCAGCGCCGACTGCGTCAATGGCGGGATCGCGGTCCCGAGCCGCTTGTTCAGCAGGATGAATAGCCCCTCGCAGATAACAGCGCCAAAAATCAGCATATCACCAACAAGGGACCCGCTGCCCGCAACCGGCGAAAAGACGATGGAAAAGACGCCTGCCGCCGCAAGACCGATTGCCAGAAGCAGGAAGCGCTGCGGCCTCTCGCCAAGCACGAGGATGGAGATCGCCGCGGAGACGACTGGCAGCGTGCCGATGATGACGCCGGCATTGGCCGCTGACGTCAGCGACAGGCCTGATATCAGCAAGGTCGTATATCCGACGCTTCCTGCGCCGGCCTGCGTGACGAGGATCAGCCAGTCTCGCCCGGAAAGCCGCGGCAATCGCGATCCCGTCCAGCGCATCAGGAAGAGGAAAAAAGGAAAGGCCACCGCGAAACGCAAAGCCGTCGCCGTAAAGGGCGGCAACCCGGAGGCGATGACCTTGCTGGCAATCACCGTGCTGCCGACCGTCGTCATGGCCAGTGCGAGATAGATATAACCCTGAAATTCCCTGCTCATCTGCCGCTCCTTTCGAGACGGCCGAAGGAAACAGGCTGAAAGGCCTGACGTCTTGAATGAAATTGCAAGGAAACCGCAAAGAGATCAGGAACGACCGCGCGCATAGGCGCCGGGCGTGAGGCCGTAGCGCGAGACGAAAGCACGTGTCATATGGCTCTGGTCGGCAAAACCGCTTTCGAAAGCGGCCTCCGCCAGTGGCGCGCCACGGGCGATCAGCCGGCGGGCAAGATGCACACGCGCCTGAACGAGATAGGCATGCGGCGTAAAACCCGTTGCCCTCGCAAAGGCGCGCAGCACCTGGAACCGGCTGAGCCCGCTTTCGCGCGCCAGATCGGCAAGTGAAATTTCCGCGGCCGGATCATCGTCGATCAAGCTGCGGGCATAGGCTATGGAATGCGGTACCCTCTCGGGTACCTCCCCCATCACTGTTTCGCGCATCGCATCGGCAATGACTGACAGCAGCAGTTCCTCGCAGCGCCGCCGCTCCTCATTGCCGGTGACGGCAGAAAACAGCGCGCGGAACCGGTCGGCGAGCAGCCTGTCGTGAATGACGGGGCGCGGAATCTCCGAGCGGCGAACCCCGCCCTCTGCCACCTCGCGTGCAAGACCATCCATGATGGCGGGATCGAAGTAGAGAATGCTCCAGGAGCGCGCCTCGCCGATCGGCGCACCGTCATGCACCTCATTCGGATTGACGGTGATGAGATCGCCGGCTTCCGCCTCGACCATGCCGCGCCCGCTTAGCGACTTCTGCGCACCTGAGAAGAGCAGGCCGATGCCGAACTGCTCATGCGTATGGCGCGCGAAACGATGGTCCGTCGTCGCGACCACGGCCTCCACGCCCGGCACGGACGAGTTCAGCATCCTGAACTGGCTGGCTGCCATAGCGATCTCCTTCGCAGCCGACTTTGCCAGCCGATGGCGGGCCGGGCAAGCGGCTGCGAGAGCATTTGTTTTCGCGCAATTCCGGGCGGAAAACCGCTGCACACTTTTGCTGGAATCGCTTTAAAAGAACTCGTCGAGAAGCTGATAGTAATCCATCTTCACGGGATCGATGATCGACAGACCGTAGGCATTGAGAAACAGCCGCACGAATTCCTCGCCGAAATTATAGGCGATGCTGCGGCAGGCAAGCGCGATATCCTGATAGCGGTCGGCAACGCCAAGGCGGCAGCAATCGATATAACCGGCAAACCGTCCATCTGCTGCCAAGAAGTTCGGCAGGCAGGCATCGCCATGCGCAATGACGAGATTTTCGCTTGCCGGCCGCAACCGTTGCAATTCGCCGAACAGGAAGAAGGTGCTTTTGCCGAGCCGCTTCTCGTCGAAATCCGCCTCATCGACGACCCCTGCCCGCATACGCGCCTCGGCGACAGCAAGGCGATTGTCCAGACGATGATCGAAAGGACAGGCGCTGACATCGAGGCTGTGGAGTGTGCCGAGTGCGGAGGCGAGGACTTCGACGCGCTCTTCCGGCAACAGCGTTGCTGCCGTAACAAGATCTGCGCCCGGCAACGCCGTCATCAAGAGGAAGCTGCGTTCGCCATCGCTCTCGTGAGCGATGACCTCGGGGCATGGAAGGCCGCGGCTCGCAAGCCAGACGAGCCTCTCGGCCTCGTCGGCAAGCTCGCAAAACGGCCCGGCCTCCTCGACCTTCAGATAAAGCCCGGGACGCCTTTCGGCCTCCAGTCGGAAAACGCAAGCCGAGGAG
>Ga0102587_1002324_pt1 | contig 11240 bp, 8 predicted proteins | sample AraplaF_Col_mTSA_FD_76853 | JGI IMG/M metagenome (GOLD analysis project Ga0102587, IMG submission 76853) | Arabidopsis root microbial communities from the University of North Carolina, USA - plate scrape MF_Col_mTSA (SPADES assembly) (version 2) | ecosystem: Host-associated > Plants > Roots >... | reverse complement strand
CTGTTAGTAGACCAATCGCGTCCGTATTGTTCCTGGTATCGCGCGCAGCGCATGGAGGATGTCGTCCGCCGTCTTGGAAGCGCCTTCGGCTTCGATGACAACATAGCCGGTATCACCGTGGGTTTGCAGAAACTCGGCGACGATGTTCAACCCGCGCGAGGCAAAGATCTCATTCAGCTGGATAAGGATCCCGGGGCGATTTTCGTGAACGTGCATGAAGCGGGTGCCATTTGGGCGCTCGGGAAGCTGAACCTGCGGGAAGTTTACAGCACCCATCGTCGAACCGATGTCGGAATACTCGACCAGCTTCCTCGATACTTCGCCGCCGATGCGCTCCTGGGCCTCCTCGGTCGAGCCGCCGATATGCGGCGTGAGAATGACGTTCTCGAGGCCCTGCACCGGGCTCTTGAAGCGATCCGCGTTCGACGACGGCTCGACCGGAAACACGTCGATGGCCGCGCCGGCGATGTGGCCGTCGCGCAAGGCGCGAGCGAGCGCATCGAGATCGACCACGGTGCCGCGGCTGTTGTTGATCAGGAACGAGCCCGGCTTCATCGCCCGCAGCTCCTTCTCTCCGATCATGCCCGCGGTCTCCGGCGTCTCCGGCACGTGCAGGCTGACGACGTCGCTCTGCGCCAGCAGCTCGTCCAGCCGCTCGACCGGCTCAGTGTTGCCGTGACGGAGCTTGTCGGTGCGGTCGAAATAGATCACGCGCATGCCGATGGCTTCGGCCAGGGTCGAGAGCTGCGATCCGATATTGCCGTAACCGACGATGCCGAGGGTGCGGCCGCGCACCTCGCGGCTGCCGGTCGCCGATTTGTCCCAGCCGCCCTCATGGGCCGACACCGAGCGCGGAAAGATCCGCCGCAGCAGCATCACGATCTCGCCGATCACGAGCTCGGCGACGCTGCGCGTGTTGGAGAACGGCGCGTTGAACACGGGAATGCCGCGCTTGCGCGCCGCCATCAGATCGACCTGGTTGGTGCCGACGCTGAAGCAGCCGACCGCCAGCAGTTGGTCGGCGGCAGCGAGCACCTCGTCGGTGATCTGGGTGCGCGAGCGGATGCCGAGCAGCGAGACGCCCTTGAGGGCGCGCCGCAGATCCTCGCCGTCCAGCGCCTTGGTCAGTCGCTCGACATTGCTGAAGCCCGCGCCCTTGAACAGGTCGACAGCGCTATCATTGACGCCTTCGAGCAGCAGCGCCTTCGCGCTCCGCTCAGGGCTTTGGCCTGGGGCTGACATGGAATCTCCTGAACTGGCGGCTTTGCCGCAGCTCTTAGACCGCGGAGGAGGCCCAGCACAATAGGGGTCGGATACGGGAAGAAGATGGCGGGACGGCGGGTACGCCCAAGGGCTGCGTCAAATCACATAAAACCCGTGCGTGCCGTCGCGGCGGAGTTGCTCGACGAGCCCGTATTCCCAATCGAGATAGGCCTGCATCGCTTTTTCCGCGACGTCGGTACCTTCATAGGGGCGGCGGTAGCGATGGGCCGGATCGGGCTTGGGCAGCAGGCGCGGCGGGCCGATCTCGCGCGCGCCGTCATAGCCGCCTTCGAGCACATAGACCTCCCAGCCCATCTGCGCCAGCCACGACGCCGTCATGTCGGCGCGGACGCTTCTGTCGTCGGTCAGGACGATGCGCGCGCCGCGCACGGGCGCAGCCATATCGGTCTCCTGCACGAGTTGCCCGCCGGGATAATGCCGGAAGCCCGGCAGGTGACCGGCCGAATACTCTTCGGCATCGCGCACGTCGAAGCGATAGAGCGTGCGATCCGTTTGCGCAGCGAGCCCGGCCATCTCGCGCGTACCGATATGGCGCACGCCGGCGCGATAGGCGACGTCGCGCGCATTGGCGGCGCCGCCCTCGAACGAGCCGATCTCGCCGCGCCTGTCGGCGCCGTGGTCGAGCGTGTGCCGCGCCAGCGTCCAGCCGATAGTGCCGTTGCGCAGCGCCCGCACTTTGTTGGGCACGCCGGCATTGATCAGCGACTGGGTACCGATGATGGAGCGGGTGCGGCCGGCACAATTGACGATGATGGTTGTTTCAGGATCGGGCGCGGCCTGCCCTGCCCTCAGCACCAGCTCCGCGCCGGGCACGCTGACCGAGCCCGGAATGTTCATGGTCGCGTATTCGTCGAAGCGGCGAACGTCGAGGATGGCAATGTCGGCCTTGTCCGCGATCAGCCTGGCCACCTCGTCGGCGCTGAGCGAGGGCGTATGCCTGCGCGACTCGACCAGCTCGCCGAACGCTTTCGAATAGGAATTGACGTCCTCGAAAACCTCATAGCCCGCCGCGCGCCAGGCCTTCAGCCCGCCGTCGAGCGCGCTGACATTGGTGTAGCCAAGCGCGGCCAGACGCTCGGCGCCTCGCGCGACCAGACCCTCACCGTCATCGTAAAGCACGATCGCCACGCCCTTGCGCGGCAGCCGCGTCTCGGCCTCGATCGCGATCCGGTCGGCGGCCATGTTGGCGGCGAACAGCGGATGCCCGGTCGCAAAGCCAGCCTCGTATCTGAGGTCGAGCAGCGTGATTTCCTCGCGCAGCAGCAGCGCACGACGGACGTCGGCGGGGGTGAGGGTCGGAAGCTTCATGGCGTTTACCTTGAGGGAAGAGCCGTCAGCTTTTGGACCATCGCGGCAGCGTTGGCCAGCCATACTGGTCACTAGCGCTCGTCTTGGGCCGACTACGCAACCATTACTTTAGTCACATTCGAGCGTAGCGACGACCTGAGAAAAATCGAGTTGCGCCAGAAGGTCCCGACCGATCCAGAAATGGAGCACGCATCCAATATTGGAGTGCCAACCGAGAAACGCAAGTTCGCCTTGTATTTGGAGCAAGAGCGTGTCTCCCAAATGCTCTTCCGCCGCATCTTGCGGACCACTGCCATATCCCAGCATCTGATGAAGCGCTGTATTGAAGTGGCGGTACTTGCCGTCGTGCACGGTTGGCGTCTTCCAGTGATTCTGCAGCGTCAGGTTCGTAACGTAGCTGGACGGCGCGTGGTTGAAAATATCGACGTCCTGAGCCGCCATACAACGGATCGTATGGTTGATGGCGTCGCCGAGGTCGTCCGCGATACTACCTACATATGTGGGCACCTTCCCAGCCAGATCCTTGTAGGCATGCGCAACGTCGAACCACCAGGATCTGAAGCTCGCTTTTATTTCCGGATCAACCTCATCCATTGGTGTTCGCTCCTGGCTCCGCTCAAGCCATCCGATCGCACCAGCGTGAAGGCGCTCCAAGCCGACGGTTGCCTCGCCGGTGAGCGGCTTGCCGAAGTATCCATCGGTCAGATCGCCTTGAACGTGGGACAACACCGATCGGACCACGTGGGTGATCAGAAGCCAGTTGAAGGGCCAATCCTGATCCTTCTCGTAGTCGGGTACCCTTCGGAATTGGAGCAGATCACTGTGCGGCGGCTCGCCCGGCCCCAACGCCCTGCATAACTCCTTGATCATGAGCTCACCTCCCACCGCATCCTCGAGAAAGTAGAAATCGCGGAACGGCCGGAACGAAAGCGGGTACTTGAATTCGACCTTGGAATGAAAATCGAGATTGGGATCGAGCCATTTGACCTGGTAGTCACCGTTGGTGCCTGCCAGTGGCATCAGATCGGGAGGTGGCGCGCGGTCAGCATATGCATCACCGTCGGTCGGGCTATAAAGTACGCGACCAGGTGGATGGCTTTCGCCGCAAAACACCGAACTACAGAAGAAATAAAGAGTGCCACGCGTCGGAAGCGGCGACCAGCCGCCTCCAGGCACTTCAGCCAAGTCTATTTGAGCCACGAATGTTAGCGCAACTTTTTCTAACTCTCGATCTATCGTGACCCTGACCTCTGCGGTCGGCCAATCAAATTGCGGCGGCAACCTGGGAAGTCCGCCGAAGAAGCTCCGCGCCGGGTCCGTGAGTGGCACAGGCAGGTCACAGCGTCTGACAAGCACGGCAGGCCGCGCCGTTTGTTCGATCTCGTCTCGCTCGGATAACGCCATCAGGGTCGCCCCACGACTTCCGCGTGCATCTTTTGGATCGAACCATGCCGTACAATCGCAGACAAGTGATTCTTGTCTGCCGCCGCATATGCGCTTCGCGCGATGGGCTTTGAGCGGTCGAAAGAGCCCGACTGCTCACTCGCCGGGAACGAGCCGCCCGAGCGGCGTCGGTGCCGGACGGCGCAGCTTGCGGCGCGACAGATAGAGCAGGACGCCCGTGACCGCGAACAACGGCATCATGATCGCGGCGATCATGAAGGCGAGCTTGCCGGGCCAGCCCAGGATTGCGCCGCGATGGATGTCGTAGATGGCCGCGATGATCGTTTCGCCAAAAGTCTTGTCGGCGTAGCGCTCCGCGGAGACCAACTGGCCGGTGACGGCGTCGATGCGAAATTCGTCGCGCGTGGTCTCGAGCAGCGATGCTTTCCCCCAGGAGCGGATGCGTATCGCCGTGCCCGCCGCCGGCAGCGTCAGCAGCGCTTTGGAGAAGCGACTGCCCTCCTCGCGCCGAAACGTCGTCCAGGCCTGGTCGAATCCGATCGGCGATGCCGGCTCGGCACGGCCACGGGGCGGCTTTGCGGGCATCTTGGCGGCGGTGACGTGCGGGCGCGCCAGCAGCCAGGTCACGCCGTCCTTGTACCATTCGAAGGAGAAATACAGGCCGGTGAGCGTCATCGTCAGATAGACCGGCAGCACCCAGGTGCCGATCACGGTGTGCAGAGAGCGATGCAGGGCGCGGCCGCCGAGCCCGAAATTGGGCTTCAGCCACATCTTCACACTGCCCGCCCGGCGCGGCCAGCGCAGCACGAGGCCCGACACCAGCATGACGATGAGGCCGATCGCGATACTGCCGGTGATCGGACGTCCCCAGCCCTTGCCGTCGCCGGGAATCAGCAGCCAGCGATGCAGCTGGCGCACCGTCGCGAAGAACGCCTCGCCGCGCGGCGAGCCCAGCACGCGCGCGTCATAGGGATCGACATAGAGCGAGGCCGGCCGTCCGCCCTGCTCGTCGCGGCCGAAGCGGACATGGATCGCGGCCGACGGATCGCTCGACAGCGTGACGGCGGCGACCTTGCCGAGGTCCTGCCCTGCTTTCAGCCGCGCCACCAGCTCGTCCGGCATCAGCCTCGGCGCCTGACGCGGCGCGACCTGCATGATGCCGGCATTGAGATGATCGACGATCTCGTCCTCGAGACTCATGATCGCGCCGGTCAACGCTATCAGGGACACCAGCAGCGCCAGGACCAGGCCCGCGGCGGAATGGACCTGGAACAGGATCGCCTTGATGGTGTGTCCCAGCCGCACTGCCATGGCTAGAACTTCACCGTCGCCGACAGCGAGACGCGCCGTGCATCGCCGATGGCCACGTTGAGATTGTTGACGGCGGAGGGATAATAGACGGTGTCGAACAGGTTCTTGACGTTGAACTGATAGATCACCGGCGTGTTCTGGTACTTCGTCTCATAGGTCGCAAAGATGTCGGCGACCACATAGGACGGCAGGAAGAAGCTGTTGGTGGAGTCGCCGGGACGATCACCAACGTAGCGCGCACCGCCGCCGACGCGAAGTTGACCCGGCAATGCCGTGCCGAAGTCGTAGACCAGATAGAGCGATGCGGTGTTCAGGGCGACGTTCTGCAGCTTCCTGCCGAGCAGCGTCGCATCCTCGGACGCCGTCACGCGGGCATCGGTATAGCCATAGCTGCCGATCAAGGCCCAACTGTCGGTGAGCCTGCCGGTGACGTCCAGCTCGACGCCGCGCGAGTGGGCACGACCGACGGTGTGAAGCTCCACGATGCCCGCGCTGTTCGTCTTCGTCGTCTGCACGTTCTTCTTGTCGAGATCGTAGACCGCCAGCGTGCCGGAGATGCGCTTGTTCAGATCGAACTTCACGCCGGTCTCGTACGATACGCCCTCTTCTGGCGCGACGTTGGAATCGATCACGACGCCGATCGGCGCAATGGTCGAGTTCGGCTTCAGCGATTGGGTATAGCTCGCATAGAGCGAAACCTGATCCGTGAGCTTGAAGATGGCGCCGCCGAGCGGGAGCACCTTGTCCTGCGATACGTTGGTGTTGGTGACGAAAGGCTTTCCGCGCCCCGCGATCTGGTCATAGTCCATGTAGCGCACGCCGCCAACCAGCGCGAGCCGCTCGGTCAGATGCAACGTGTCCTGGACGAACAGCGACCACTGGCCAAGCTTGTCGGTCTGGGCGCTGTCGGGGTTCGACGGCGTCGTCCCCGGCCCGATCAACCCGTAGACGGGATTGTAGACATTGAAGTTGGGCGTTGACTGCCGGATCAGAGTGTCACGGTAGATCGTGCGATACTGACCGTCGCCGCCAAACACCACCTCATTACGCATGTTGCCTAGCCAGAAGCCGCCTGAAACGTAGGACGTTCCATAGCTGACGTTGCTGAGCGAGCTTCCCGTGCCGTCATTGCTGCGCTTCTCGGCGCCGGTGGCGAAGTCGATGCTGGTGATGCGAAGCTGGTTGGCACTGAAGGTTTCGGTGTTGTAGCTGTAGCCGGCGTAGAGTTTCCAATCCTGGTTGAAGCGATGCTCGACCGAGGCCTGGATCAGGTCCGACGTACCCCAGGTGTTGTTGAAGGGCTCGTCGAGCCGGCGGGTGGCGGGCACCGCGAGCGGTGACTTGGTCACCGGATTAAACGCCGTGCCACGGTCGAAGGGATAGATGAACTCGCGATGCTCATAGTTGAGCTGCACCGTAGTGTCCTGACCGTACCAGGCCAGCGACGGCGCCACCAGCATCTCGCGGTGACGGCCGAAATTGCGCCAATAGTCCTCGCTGACGCCGTAGCCGATGAAGCGATAGGCGAGCCCCTGGTCGCCGATCGGGCCGGTGACGTCGAGCAGGCCGTCGGCGCCGGTCTTGGAAGCGCTGAAAGCCGAGCCGAGCAGCGTGACCGAACCGTGCTGATAGAGCTCCGGCCGCTTGCTGATGGTGTTGACGATGCCACCGGGATCCATGATGCCGTAGAGCAGCGAGGCCGGCCCCTTCAGCACCTCGACACTTTCGACCGCTGGATTGAAGCTGCGCCCTTGCACCAGCGGCATGCCGTTGCGCATGATCGAGCCGTCGCGGTTGTCGCCGAAGCCGCGGCGGATCACCGCGTCCTGGCTGCCGGCGAGCGTATTGGTCTGGGTGATGCCGGAAACGTTGATGAGCGCATCGTCGATGTTGCGCGGCAGCTGGTCCTTCAGCACCTGCTCGGGCACGATGTTGACGGCCTGCGACGTATCGAGCGGCGAGGCGCCGCTGCGCAGCGTGGTCGAACTCGGCATCGCGCGATAGCCGAGCTTTGCCGCCTGCTGCGCGGCGGCTTCCGCGGCCGCGCGCTCCGAGAGCGTCGGCGCTGCGGGCGCAGGATTGCGATCGCGCTGGCGCGCCGCGGTCTGCGTGCGGCGTGGGGACTGCTCGGATGTGCGCGCCGGTTTCGGCCGTTGTGTCGGCGCCTCCACCGTCACCGGCGGCAGCGCCGATTGCGCCTGCGCGATCGTCGTCGTGGAGGGACATTCGGCGAGCAGCACGGCTGCTCCAATGAGAAGATTTGCGCGGCGCTTGCCGGCGAGATGACGATGGCCACCGACGCGGAGGCCATTCGGATGAGCACGCACGTTCGATTCACTTCCAGGTCAGACACGGCATTGAAGCTCGCGCGTCTAACAGTCGTGGCACGTGAAGAGAACTGCGGGCGGCTTTGAATCGCTCTAGTGTTGAATCGTTCTAAGAACGGATCGGGACCGAACGGCAATCTGCAATTGTCGCCATGGCAACGGCGACACGTCGCGCGCGAGTTCGGGGCGACGTATCACGATCTTGTACGATCTCACGCGATGGCGGGAGCCGTCAGCTCGTCGAGCTTGTGCTTGAGCGCGGCGCCGTCGGACGAGGCGCGCAGCGGCGGGCGCACGCGCTGCCAGGCGGCATCGCCGGTCTGTGCCGCCAGGATGGCCTTCAGCGTCGCGGTGAACGAGGCCGTCTTCAGCACGATGTCGATCGCGGCCTGCATGCGCGCTTCGACGTCCTTGCCCTCGACCATGCCCTTGACCAGCGCCGGCACGGCATTGGCCATGCCGCAGATGGTGCCGGCGCCGCCGGCGGCGATCGCGCGGGTGATATCAGCTTCGTTGCCGACGGTGATGGCAAGTTCGGGAGCGGCGGCGCGGAAGGCCTGGAACTGCTTGAAGTCGCCGCTGGAGTCTTTCAGGCCCGCGACCACCTTGCCGTAACGCTTGCGCAGGTTCGCAGCGGCGCTCGTCGGAATCGCGACGCCCGACATTTGCGGGATGTGATAAAGATAGGCGCGCAGCCGGTCGTCGGCGATGCCGTCGATGATCGCGGCAAAGGCATCCTCGATACCCTCGGGCGAGACGCCGCGGTCGAAATAGGGCGGCAGGACGAGCACGTGGCGCAGGCCGAGGCCGAGCACGGCGCGCGAGAGTGCGATGCTGTCGGTGATGGCGGGAAAGCCGCCGCCGATGCCGATGCGCTCCGGCGCAACGCCGGCCTTGAGCACGGCTTCGATGGTCGCGAGACGCTCGGCGACATTGAAAGAGGTGCCCTCGCCGGTGGTGCCGAACAGCACGACGCCGTCGACACCCTTGCCGAAGAGCTGCTTGGCATGCGCCGCGAGCTTTGCGGAGTCCACGCTGCCGTCCGCCGCCAGCGGCGTCGCCGATGCCACCCAGAACCCGCGAATTGCCTCGGTCATCACACTGCCCTTTGCTTCGATCCCGACCTAATCCTCTGATCTCTAACGATCTTACGGAACTGTGCCGGGCCTTGTTTTTGCTTTACTTTTCATCTTGTACCTTACATACAAGAGGCACGCAAACGCTTTCCGGCGGCACGGCGCGCATGGGCGCAGCCAGATTTTGAGGAGGTCTCGCATGAACATGGTGACCCCCATCGGGCGACCCGAGCAATTGCTCGGCGCGCTGCGCGACAAGCTCGGCGCGGCTGCCGTGCTGATCGGCACCGACGTGCCGGCGCGCAATTGCAACGACTGGAGCGCGAGCCTGCCGCAGACGCCGCTGGCGGTGATCCGCCCCGTGGACGCGCAAGGGGTGGCCGATGCGATTGCGACCTGCCGACAGGCGAAGCTGCCGTTCGTGCCGCAGGGCGGACTGACCGGCCTGTGCCGCGGCGCCTCGCCCGAAGCCGGCTGGATCGCGATCTCGATGGAGCGCATGACCGGCATCGAAGAAATCGATTCCGCGTCGATGACGATGACGGTGAAAGCCGGCACGCCGCTGGAGACGATCCAGAAGGCGGCCGACGAGGCCGGCTTCTTCTTTCCGCTCGACCTCGGCTCGCGCGGCTCCTGCGCGATCGGCGGCAATCTCTCGACCAATGCCGGCGGCAACCGCGTGATCCGCTACGGCATGACGCGCGAGCTGGTGCTCGGTCTCGAAGTGGTGCTGCCCGACGGCACAATCATCACCAGCCTCAACAAGCTGATGAAGAACAATGCGGGCTATGACCTCAAGCACCTCTTCATCGGCTCCGAAGGCACGCTCGGCATCATCACCCGCGTGGTGCTGAAACTGTTTCCGAAGCCGCGCTCGACCATGGCCGCGCTCTGCGCGCTGAACGACTATGCCGCGGTGGTGGCGCTGCTCGGCGCGGCGCGCAGCGGGCTCGGCCCGCTGCTGTCGGCCTTCGAGGTGATGTGGCCGGACTATTGGGACGTGATCACGACCCGCGCCGGCGTGAAGCCGCCCGTCGCAGCTAACCAGGGCCTCTACGTGCTGGTGGAAGCGCAAGGCACCGACGAGAGCGTCGACGCGCCGCGCTTCCAGGCCTGGCTCGAAGAGCTGATGGAGCGCGGGCTGCTGGCGGATGCCGCCGTGGCGCAATCGCTGGCGCAGACGCAGGCCTTCTGGCGCGTGCGCGACATCTGCGCCGAGTTCGGCCAGGTGCTGGGCCCGCACATCTCCTATGACATCGGCCTTGCCGTGGCGCGGATGGACGAGTTCGCGACGCGCTGCAAGGCGGCGCTCGCGGACGGCATCGAGGGATGCGAGAGCGTCTATTACGGCCATATCGGCGACGGCAATCTGCATCTCGTCTCCTGGGTCAACGGCCTTGCCGTCGAGCAGCAGCCGAAGGAGGAGATGGACGCGATCATCTACGGTCTCGTGCGCGAGCTCGGCGGCAGCGTCTCTGCCGAGCACGGCATCGGCACCTTGAAGAAGAAATGGCTGGGCCATGCCCGGAGCGAAGCCGAGATCGCGCTGATGCGGACGCTGAAGGCGGCGCTCGATCCCGATCAGCTGCTCAATCCCGGCAAGGTGGTCTGAGACAGGCAAATGCGCTCGCTCAAGCTCGATACGCCGAAATCGCTGTCGCAGCGGGTGATGCAGCGGTTGCGGCAGGCGATCATTGACGGCGAGTTCGCGCTCGGCGCGGCCATCTCCGAGGAGATGGTGGCGAATTCCTTTGGCGTCAGCCGCACCCCGGTGCGCGAGGCGATGGGCCAGTTGCAGGCCCAAGGCCTCGTGGTGATCCGTCCGCAGGTCGGCAGTTTTGTCTTTACGCCGAGCGCGGACGACATCACCGCGCTCTGCACCTTCCGCATCGCGCTCGAGCCGAAAGCCGCCGAGCTTGCCTTCCGTCACGATCGCGACAGCGCGATCGCGGCGATGGTCGAGGCGATCGCGGCGATGGAGCCGGCGGTCGCGGCAAAGGACAACGTCGCCTATGGCCGCGCCGATGCCGCCTTTCACGAGGCGCTGTTCGCCCATTGCGGCAACCGCTACCTCGCCGAATCCTATCAGCTGGTCTCGGGCCGCGTCGCCGCGCTCCGCACCAATCTGACCTCCCCGATCGACGTCAGGACCCGCACCTCGTTCGACGAGCATCGCAAGCTGCTCGATCTGTTCGGGCGCGGCGAGTTCGCCGCTTTCGAGGCATTGATGACCACGCACATCACCAATTCGGGCGTGGTCTATGCCAAGGCTTTGAGGGTGGAGCCGCTGAAAGCGGATTGAGCGCGACTATTTCGCGTCCCTCGAGCCCGGCCTGTCCAGGAAATCCAGCGCGGTGTTGATCTGTTCGAGCTGGTGCTCGATCTTGTCGCGATCCTCGACCGAGGCCGCCTGCTCGAGCTGTTCCACGAGCTTCTGCTTTCGCAACAGCAAGTTCTCTATGACTGTACTCACCGCTCCCCCATCGCCCGAGGCGAATATCGAGGCAATCCAGGCTTTGGACCAAATCTT
>Ga0102587_1002312_pt1 | contig 11317 bp, 9 predicted proteins | sample AraplaF_Col_mTSA_FD_76853 | JGI IMG/M metagenome (GOLD analysis project Ga0102587, IMG submission 76853) | Arabidopsis root microbial communities from the University of North Carolina, USA - plate scrape MF_Col_mTSA (SPADES assembly) (version 2) | ecosystem: Host-associated > Plants > Roots >... | reverse complement strand
ACTTAAGGCCGTTTTGGGCGCCCAAAACGGCCTTAACTGCGAGCTAGTTGGGCAGTGCTCAGGGGATCGCGACAGGACCTCCCGCGCCAGTCTGGAATCCCGGACACAACCCCCAGAAAAGCCATTCCGCGGCCGTCGCGGACAGGCTCTACTGGATACAGAAGATCTTTCCCCCACCACCCCTCCAGAGACGAAGGAGCCACCATGGCACCCGCCGATTTCACCACCGGAGCCCGCCCGGTCAAAGCTGCCCGCGGCACCGAGCTCACCGCCAAGAGCTGGCAGACGGAAGCCCCGCTGCGCATGCTCATGAACAACCTGGATCCCGAGGTCGCCGAACGCCCGGATGACCTGGTGGTTTACGGCGGCACCGGCCGCGCCGCCCGCAGCTGGGCCGCGTTCGACGCCATCACCCGCACCCTGGAAACCATGGAGAAGGACGAGACCCTCCTGGTCCAGTCCGGCAAGCCGGTGGGCGTCTTCCGCACCAACGAATGGGCACCCCGCGTGCTGCTGGCCAACTCCAACCTCGTGGGCGACTGGGCAACGTGGCCCGAATTCCGCCGCCTCGAGGCCGAGGGCCTGATGATGTACGGCCAGATGACCGCCGGTTCCTGGATCTACATCGGCACCCAGGGCATCCTGCAGGGCACGTACGAAACCTTCGCCGCCGTGGGCAACAAGCTCCAGGCCGAGGGCCGCATGGCCGCCAGCACCGGAAACGAGGGCCCGCTGGCCGGCACCCTGACCCTGACGGGCGGCTGCGGCGGCATGGGCGGCGCCCAGCCGCTCGCCGTCACCCTGAACGACGGCGCCTGCCTGATCGTCGACGTCGACGAGTCCCGCCTGCGCCGCCGTGCCGGCAAGCGTTACCTGGACGAGGTCGAGACCGACCTGGACACCGCCATCGCCAAGGTCCTCAAGGCCAAGGAAGAGCGCCGTGGCTGGTCCGTGGGCTACGTCGGCAACGCTGCCGAGGTCTTCCCCGAGCTGCTCCGCCGCCACAAGGCCGGCGAGCTGACCATCGACGTCGTCACCGACCAGACCTCCGCCCACGACCCGCTGTCCTACCTCCCGGAGGGCATCACGGTTGAGGAATGGCACCGCGAGGCCGAGGCCGATCCGGAAGGCTTCACCAAGAAGGCCCAGGCTTCCATGGCCCGCCACGTACAGGCAATGGTCGAATTCCAGGACGCCGGCGCCGAGGTCTTCGACTACGGCAACTCCATCCGCGACGAAGCACGCAAGGGCGGCTACGACCGCGCCTTCGAATTCCCGGGCTTCGTTCCGGCCTACATCCGCCCGCTGTTCTGCGAGGGCCTCGGCCCGTTCCGCTGGGTGGCCCTGTCCGGCGACCCGGAAGACATCCGCGTCACCGACGAAGCCATCAAGGAGCTGTTCCCGGAGAACAAGCACCTGCACAAGTGGATCGACGCCGCCCAGGAGCGCGTGGAATTCGAAGGCCTCCCGGCCCGCATCTGCTGGCTCGGCTACGGCGAACGCCACAAGGCCGGCCTGCTCTTCAACAAGCTCGTCGCCGAGGGCAAGGTCAAGGCCCCGATCGTCATCGGCCGTGACCACCTCGACTCCGGCTCCGTGGCCTCCCCGTACCGCGAAACCGAAGCCATGAAGGACGGCTCCGACGCGATCGCCGACTGGCCGCTGCTGAACGCCCTGACCGCCGCCTCCTCCGGCGCTACCTGGGTGTCCATCCACCACGGCGGCGGCGTGGGCATCGGCCGCTCCATCCACACCGGCCAGGTCTCGGTTGCCGACGGCACCGAGCTCGCAGCCCAGAAGCTCGAGCGCCTGCTCACCAACGACCCCGGCATGGGTGTCATCCGCCACGTCGACGCCGGCTACGAGCGCGCCGTCGAGGTCGCCGCCGAGCGCGGTGTCCGCATCCCGATGAACGAAGGCAAGTAAGAACATGACCACCATCACCCACGAAGCGCTGACCGTCACCCTCGGTTCCAGCGATGTCACCGCCGAGGACGCCCTCAACGTCGCCCGCCACGACGCGAAGATCACCATCTCCCAGGAAGCCCTGGACACCGTCGCCAAGGTCCGTGCCCACATCGACGAGCTCGCCGTCAGCGATACTCCCGCCTACGGCATCTCCACCGGTTTCGGAGCCCTGGCCAACCGCCACATCCCCAACGAACTGCGCACCCAGCTGCAGAAGTCGCTGATCCGCAGCCACGCTGCAGGCATGGGTCCGGCCGTGGAGCGCGAAGTTGTCCGCGCCATCATGTTCCTCCGTGCCAAGACCATGGCGTCCGGCCGCACGGGAGTCCGCCGCGAGGTCCTGGAGACCTTCGTCAAGGTGCTCAACGCCGGCATCACCCCGCTGGTCCGTGAGTTCGGTTCCCTCGGTTGCTCCGGCGACCTCGCCCCGCTGTCCCACTGCGCCCTGGTGGTCATGGGCGAAGGCGAAGCGTTCGGCCCCGACGGCGAGCTCTACGGCGTCGAAGGCCGCCCCGCCGTCGCCGATCTGCTCGCCCAGCACGGCATCGAGCCGGTTGTCCTGGCCGAAAAGGAAGGCCTGGCGCTGGTCAACGGCACCGAGGGCATGCTCGGCATGCTGCTCATGGCCATCGCGGACCTCCGCAACCTGATGACGACGGCGGACATCACCGCCGCGCTCAGCGTCGAGGCGCTGCTCGGCACGGACCAGGTGTTCCTGCCCGAGCTGCACGCCGCCCTGCGTCCGCACCCGGGCCAGGCCGCCAGCGCCGACAACATGCTCAAGGTGCTGTCCAACTCGCCGATCGTTGCCTCCCACCGTGAAGGCGACTCCCGGGTCCAGGACGCGTACTCGCTGCGCTGCGCCCCGCAGGTTGCCGGTGCCGTCCGCGACACCGTGACCCATGCCGAGCTTGTGGCCACCCGCGAACTGGCTGCCGCGATCGACAACCCGGTGGTCCTGCCGGACGGCCGCGTATCCTCCAACGGCAACTTCCACGGCGCCCCCGTGGCCTACGTGCTGGACTTCCTGGCCATCGCCGTGGCGGACCTGTCCTCCATCGCCGAGCGCCGCACCGACCGCATGCTGGACCCGGCCCGCTCGCACGGCCTGCCGGCCTTCCTGGCCGATGATCCCGGCGTCGACTCCGGCCTCATGATCGCCCAGTACACCCAGGCCGGCCTGGTCTCGGACAACAAGCGCCTGGCCGTTCCGGCGTCGGTGGACTCCATCCCGAGCTCCGCCATGCAGGAAGACCACGTCTCCATGGGTTGGCACGCCGCCCGCAAGCTGCGCAAGGCCGTGGAGAACCTCCGCCGCGTCCTGGCAGTGGAGCTGGTCACCAGCGCCCGCGCCATCGACATCCGCACCAAGCTGTCCGACGGCGAACTGAACCCCGGTCCCGCCGGTGCCGCCGTGCTCGAGGTGCTGCGCGCCGTCGTCGCCGGTCCCGGAACCGACCGTTTCCTCTCGCCTGAGCTGGAAGCGGCCGACCGCCTGGTGGGCTCCGGTGCCGTGCGTGAAGCCGCCGAATCCGCCGTCGGGATCCTCGCCTGATCCCGAAGGAAATGCGGTCTAAGTAAACATTGGATGGCGCCCCGGAAATGTTCGGCAACAGCCGCGTCCGGGGCGCCATTCGTGTAGTAGAACTTATGGGGTACGGCATGTCCGCGCCGACGATGTCGCGGGCCTGTCGGACGAAAATTACATAACCGAAGATACGAACATCCACAAAGGGGTAGAAGTTCAATGAAGTCACGCGGATCCGTCCTGTCCAGGCGAATCGCACATGCCGCCACCGTTGCCGACTGGGCAAGCCTGGCTGCAGGGGAGCGGATCGAGGTCGTCAAGCACGCGCAGGTGATCGCGGCGGGGGAAGTCCAGGAGGTTTCCGTCAGCGGAAACGTCGTCTGGCTTGAGCCCGCGGGTCCCGGCGCCGATGCGGCCGCCAAGCAGCTTTTCATGAAGTCCGACGGCGTGGAGCTGCGCCGGGCATAACCCGCCCGGGAAGCGCGTGGGGGAGAAACCGCCCCGGGCGTAAACTGGGCTCGAAAGACTGAGGCTCCCGAAACCGGGGCCCGCTTCCAATCCGCAGCATCTGGCCGCGGACCGGGAAACGGGCCCCGGTTTCTTGTGCGCGGGGGTGCTTGCCCTTACAGGTAAAGGCAGTGCCTCCCAGTGCCCGTGGTCCAGGCGTACTGTCGGAAACATGGACCACCGAAGCCAAATCCGCGAATTCCTCAGCAGCCGCCGGGCCCGGATCACCCCGGAGCAGGCAGGGCTGCCTGCCTACGGCGGCAACCGCCGGGTGCAGGGGCTCCGCCGGGAAGAGGTGGCGTTGCTGGCCGGGGTCAGCATCGACTACTACGTGCGCATGGAACGCGGGAACCACGGCGGCGTGTCCGAGAGCGTGCTCAACGCCGTGGCCCGTGCCCTGCAGCTTGACGAGGCCGAACAAACGCACCTGTTCGACCTGGCGAAACGCTCCACGCCGGCGCCGGCCCGGCAGCGGCGCGCGGCGCCGAAGCAAGTCAGCGCCTCCATGCAGCAGCTGCTCGACGCGATCACGGAGGCACCCGCCTGGATCCGCAACGCCCGCTACGACCACCTTGCGAGCAACAGCATGGCCCGGGCCCTGTACGCACCCATGATGAACAGTGCTGAACAACCCGCCAACTCGGCCCGCTTCCTGTACCTCGATCCGGCCGCCAAGGAGTTCTTCACGGACTGGGACCGTGCTGCGGACGACGTTGCGGCCATGCTCCGCTCCGAAGCCGGCAGGAACCCTTACGACAAGGCCCTCAGCGAGCTGATCGGAGAGCTTTCCACCCGCAGCGAGGTGTTCCGGCAGCGCTGGGCCAAGCACAACGTCCGCTTCCACCGCACGGGCTTCAAGAGGTTCCACCACCCCGTGGTGGGGGATCTCGAAATGAACTTCGAGGCGATGGAATTCCCCTCCGAGCCCGGCCTGACACTCCTCGTCTACACCGCTGCCGCCGGAACTCCCACCGCCGATGCCCTCAAGCTGCTCGGCAGCTGGGCGAAAACGCAGGAACTGAACGCTGCGGGGACCGGTTTGACTCTGGAGACCGAAAACGCGGCCACTGATTCTTCCTCGGGAAAGAGCCAGTGACGGCCCGGACACTGCCCCGCGTCCTGGTTCCGTCGTCCGCCCTCCTGTGGGGGCTGCAGTTCGCCTTCCTCAACCCTGTGCTGGCGCTGCTGCTGACGGGCCTGTTCGGGGCGACGGCGGCCGACGTCGGCTGGGTCCTGGCCGCCTACAACGCCAGCGGCTTCGCCGCTTCCCTCCTGCTTCCGGCCTACGCCGACCGCAGGAGCAGCTACCTGCGCCCCATGCTCGCGTGCGGGGCCCTGACCCTGGCCCTGGCCGCAGCCCTGGCAGCGGCAAACACGCTGCCGGCCGCCGTCGTCGCCCTGATCGTCCTGGGCGCCCCGGCGGGGGTGGGGACGTCCCTGCTCTTCGCCCATCTCCGGCACTCGGGCGCGGACGCCACGGACGTCGTCAACACCCGGGCCTACATCGCCTTCGCCTGGGTGGCCGGCCCGCCGCTCGCGACCCTGATCATCGGGGCCTTCGGGGAACGGGCAGTGCTCGCCGCGATCGCGGCGATCGCCGTCCTGAACATCGGCACCACCACGGCCATGATCGCGCGCCGGAACACCTCCGGCGGCACCGCTGCGAAGAAGCCCGACGCCGGCCCGCCGGTCCGCAAGATGACGGTCGCCGCCGTCGTGCTCGGCTTCGTCGCGCTGCAGGCGAGCAACAGCGCGGCAGTTTCCTTCATGGGCCTGTTCGTCAGCCGGGGCCTCGGCGGCGAGGTCTTCTGGGCCGGCCTTGCCCTGGGAACGTGCGCCGCCCTCGAGGTTCCGGCGCTCCTGATCATTGCGCGGCTGGGCCGCCGATTCCCGAGCCGGGTCCTCATCACCACCGGGTGCCTGGCCGGCATCGCCTACTACACCTCGATGACCTTCGTCGCCGATCCGGTGGTGCTGATCTGCCTCCAGCCGCTCAACGCTTGGTTCTTCGGCACCGTGGCGGGCGTGGGCCTGACCCTGTTCCAGCAGATCATTCCGCGCCCTGGCCTCGCCTCCGGGCTGTGGAGCAACACGGCGCGGCTAGGGGCGGTGGTCTCCGGCGTCGTCATCAGTGTCGGAACGACGACGGCGCTCGGCTACCACGGCGTCTTCGCCTGCTCCGCTGGGCTCACCGCGCTCGCCTTGATCATCCTCACTCTCACGGCCCGGGCCATCCGGGCCCCGGCGCCGGAACCGGACCACCTCCAACCCTCCACGGAAGGACCCCATGGAACTCCGATCCAAGATCCCCAGCACCAAGGGACCCGCTGACATGTTCACCGGCGACGTCCACTTCGACGTCATTGCCAAAGGCGAAACACCCTCGCGGCTGCGGGTGAACATCGTCCGCTTCGCACCTGGCGCACGCACCGCCTGGCACCGGCACGCCAACGGCCAGACCCTGCACGTCACGGACGGCGTCGGCCTGGTGCAGTCCCGCGGCGGCGAAGTGATCGTGATGAAGCCGGGCGACACCGTCTACACGCCGCCCGGCGAGTGGCACTGGCACGGCGCCTCCGCCGAGGACTTCATGTGCCACCTGGCCATGTGGGAAGGGCTTGGTGAGGGACAGGAAGGCCCCGAAACGGAGTGGGCAGGGCACGTCACGGACGCGGAATACCGTGCCAAGTAACCGATTGAGCAACTGGAAGGTTTGAATCATGCATACACGTGAACTGGGCCAAGGCCTGAAGGTATCCGCCGTGGGCCTTGGCTGCATGGGGATGTCCCAGAGCTATGGACCGAACCCCGGCACCCGGGAAGACATGCTCAAGGTGATCCGTTCGGCGGTCGACCTTGGTGTCACGTTTTTTGACACCGCCGAGGTTTACGGACCGTATGTGAATGAGGAACTCGTCGGCGAAGCGCTGCGCGAGGTCCGGGAAGAGGTGGTCGTTGCCACCAAGTTCGGCTGGCGGATTGAGAACGGCAAGAGCGTGGGGCTCGACAGCAGCCCTGAACAGATCCGCCGCGTAGCCGATGCATCCCTCAAACGCCTGGGCACCGACGTAATCGACTTGTTCTACCAGCACCGGGTCGACCCCGACGTCCCGATCGAGGATGTGGCCGGAACGGTGCGGGAACTGATCCAGGAGGGTAAGGTACGGCACTTTGGTTTGTCCGAGGCATCGGCCGGGACCATCCGCCGAGCGCATGCTGTCCAGCCGGTTGCCGCCCTGCAAAGTGAGTATTCTTTGTGGACGCGGGACCCGGAAAGGGAGATCCTGCCCACGCTGGCGGAACTCGGCATCGGCTTTGTCCCGTTCAGCCCGCTGGGGAAAGGCTTCCTGACGGGGAAAGTGGATGCCTCCCGGACATTTGCAGCGGGGGACATCAGGGCTACGATCCCGAGGTTTTCGGAGGAAAACCGCGCGGCAAACGCGGCCCTGGTTGATCACGTTGCCGGACTGGCGCGCAGCAAAGGATCGACGCCGGGGCAGATTGCTTTGGCGTGGTTGCTGGCTCAGCAACCGTGGATCGTGCCGATCCCCGGAACCCGCAGCACGTCCCGGATCGCGGAAAACGCGGGATCGACGCAAGTGGCGCTCTCGGCGGACGATTTGCACGACCTCGACACGCTGGCCCAGCGCATAGGTGTTTTCGGTGACCGCTACAACGAAACCCAGATGGGATTCGTCAACGGATAAGCCTTGGTCCCACGTATGCGCCTCCGCAACGGAAAACGGCCTCTGCAAGCTTGAACGGTAGCTTGCAGGGGCCGTCCCCTGTGTTTATTGCTGCTGAGCCCCGCGCTGGACTCAGGCTGCGATCGCTTCGCGGGTCTGGCCGAAGGGCACGGACGCGTCGAAGGCAACGGTGTAGCTACCCGGATTGTGGCGGGTAACGAGGATGCCGCAGTCGGCGTGTGCCGCGGCGTCCTCGATCAGGGTTTTGACGGCCTGGTCCAGGCCGTCGTGGATTTCCTGGCCATTGGAAAAGGTCAGGTGGATTGCGCGTTCTGCAGTCATTGCAGGGGTCATTGGGGGCCTCCTAATACTTGCCGTATGCGAAGACGGCTTATAAATCATAGAGGGCGAGAGCGGAAATTTGTAAGATGACTGTCAGCCTGTGATCCCGGTCTCAGCGCCGGACCATGGCTCGCAGCAGTTTCACGGCCACGGAAAGGGCCGCGATATCCACCGGTCCGGGCTTGATTGCTTCTTGGATGGTCTCCTGGATCCGGGACAACTGTTCGATGTTTCCGCGCTCCCAATCGGTGATCCGCTCCTCCGGATCGGTTTCCGCGGCGGTGAACCGTGAGGTGTGCCGCACCACCGCCTTGGTCATGTCGGCCAGCACCAGGTACATGTCGTCCCGCAGCGCGGCCCGGGCCAGGGATTCCCAGTGCGTGGCCCGCGGCAGCATGGTGATGTGCTCCAGCAGCGGGATGGCCGAAATGCGCTCGAACACGGCGAAGTAGACCTCTGCCACTGCCTCCGCCGGTTCCTGCAGTTCCTCGGCGATGGCCGTGATGTCCAGCAGGCCGTAGCTGACCAGGATTTCCGAAGCCCGGATCCCCAGCTCGTGCGGCACGCCGACCGAATCCGTATGCGCCAGCCGCTTCAGCGAATGGGCCAGGTTGATGCCGTGCAGGAGGCCCGTGAAGTTGGCCCGCAGCAGGGACATCGGCCCTTCGAGGCGGGCCAGCGCGTCGGCCACGGGCTTGTCGCGGAAGTCGTGGGTCACGTACCAGCGGACGGAGCGGTCCAGGAGCCGCCGCATGTCCAGGGCGACGGCGGCGCCGTGCTCGCTCGCCAGGCCGGCCGGGAGCTGGGCGATGGCGTCCGTGATGGCGTCGAAATCCCAGATCTGCCGCATCACCACGAACCCGCGGGCAACCGCCGTCGCCGACACCGTGGTTTCCTCCATGGCGCGGAAGGCGAACGCGGTGCCGCCCATGTTGATCATGTCGTTCGCCACCACGGTGGCCACGATCTGGCGCATCAACGGATGGGTCGAGAGGTGCTCGCCGAACCGTTCGGTGACTTGCCGCGGGAAGTAGTCCTGGAGGGTCTGCGAAAACCAGGGATCGTCGGAGAGCCCGCCCTCGGTGAGTTCGCGGGCGAGTTCGATCTTGGCGTAGGCCGCCAGCACGGCGAGTTCCGGCGTCGTCAGTCCCTTGCCTGTCCGGACGACGCGGTCCCTGAGTTCCTCGTTGCTCGGCAGGCATTCGAGATCCCGGTCGAGGTCCGTGGCGGCCTCCAGCCAGTCCATGGTCCGTTCGAAGCTGGGGCTCCATTCGAGGGCCAGCTGCTTGTCGTTGAGGAGGAGCGTGTTCTGGTCGTGGTTGGTTTTCAGCACGAGGCGCCCCACCTCGTCCTCGAGCGAATGAAGGAACCCGGTCCGTTCGGCCGCGGACATCCTCCCGGCGGAAATCATCCGGTCCAGGAAGACCTTGATGTTGACCTCGTGGTCGGAGCAGTCGACGCCGGCGGAGTTGTCGATCGCATCGGAATTCACGAGGATCCCGGCCAGGGCCGCCTCCACGCGGCCGCGCTGGGTGATGCCGAGGTTGCCGCCTTCGGCGATGATGTGGCTGCGGAGCTGGGAGGCATCGATCCGGATGGCGTCGTTGGATTTGTCCCCGACGTCGGTGTGGGACTCCGTTGATGCCTTGATGTAGGTGCCGATCCCGCCGTTGTACAGCAGGTCCACCGGCGCCATCAGGACCGCGCGCAGAAGATCGGGCGGGCTCATCGCCGTCGTGCCTTCCTCCAGTCCCAAGGCGAGCCGGACCTCCTCGGTGAGGGGGATCGACTTCTCCGCGCGGGAGAAAACGCCTCCGCCGGGGCTGAGCTTCTTGGTCCTGTAGTCGGCCCAGGAGGAGCGGGGCAGCTTGAAGAGCCGCTGCCGTTCGGCGTAGGAGACGGCGGGGTCCGGATTCGGGTCCAGGAAGACGTGCCGGTGGTCGAATGCCGCCACGAGTTTGATGTGGCGGGAGAGGAGCATGCCGTTGCCGAAGACGTCGCCGCTCATGTCGCCGATGCCCACCACCGTGAAGTCCTCGCTTCCGGAGTCGATCATCAGTTCCTTGAAATGGTGCCGCACGGACTCCCACGCGCCCCGGGCGGTGATGCCCATCTGCTTGTGGTCATAGCCCACCGAGCCGCCGGAAGCGAAGGCGTCGCCGAGCCAGAATCCGTACTCCGCCGCGAGGGCGTTGGCGATGTCGGAGAACGCGGCCGTCCCCTTGTCCGCCGCCACCACGAGGTAGTAGTCGTCGCCGTCGTGCCGCACCACCCGGGGCGGGGGCACCACCCGGCCGTTGCCGCCGTCGGCGTCCGTCAGGAGGTTGTCCGTGAGGTCCAGCAGGCCGCGGACGAAGGTCCGGTAGCTTTCCTGGCCCTCGGCTAGCCAGGCCGCGCGGTCCTCGGCCGGATCGGGCAGGCCCTTGGGGAAGAAGCCGCCCTTGGCGCCGGTGGGGACGATCACGGCGTTCTTGACCGTTTGGGCCTTCACCAGTCCCAGCACCTCGGTGCGGAAGTCCTCCCGACGGTCGGACCAGCGCAGGCCGCCGCGGGCTATCGCCCCGAACCGCAGGTGCACGCCCTCCACACGCGGCGAGTAGACCCAGATCTCGAACTTCGGCCGGGGTTCCGGCGCGGCCGGGATGCCGGCGGGGCTGAGCTTGAAGCTCATGTACGGCTTGCCGAGGTAGTAGTTGGTGCGCAGCGTGGCGTCCACCAGGCTGGCCAGGGAACGCAGCAGGCGGTCGGCGTCCAGGCCCGGCACGGCGTCGATGGCTTTGGCCAGCTTGGTGCGGGCGGCGTGCACGGCCTGGGTGCGGTGGCTGAATTCGCTGTCGTGCCCCTAGAACACGTCGCCTTCGAACACGTCCCCGTCGGCCGGTCCCGGGTGGATGAGGTCTGGCTCGAAGAGGTCCGCGGCGAAGATATCGGGATCGAACTTGGCCTCGAACAGGTCCAGCAGCGCGTGGGTTGCCTTGGGGTTTTCGCGGAGGGTGTCCGCGATGAAGCCGTAGGAGTTGGTGCTGCCGAGCTGGCGCAGGTACTTGGCGTAGGCGCGCAGGATGGCGGTCCGTCGCCAGCCGAGGCCTTCACGGAGGACCAGGGCGTCGAAGGCGTCCGACTCCGAATCGCCGCGCATCGCAGCCGAGAACGAGCCGGCCAGGAGGCCGCCCGTGGCCAGGGGGTCCACCCCGCGCGGATACTTGAGCCCCAGGTCGTACAGGAAGAACTGCCGGCCGTCGGCACGCAGGACGGCGAACGGCCGTTGGTCCAGCACCTTGAGGCC
>Ga0102587_1002311_pt1 | contig 11323 bp, 8 predicted proteins | sample AraplaF_Col_mTSA_FD_76853 | JGI IMG/M metagenome (GOLD analysis project Ga0102587, IMG submission 76853) | Arabidopsis root microbial communities from the University of North Carolina, USA - plate scrape MF_Col_mTSA (SPADES assembly) (version 2) | ecosystem: Host-associated > Plants > Roots >... | reverse complement strand
CATTGGCTTCGGCGGCTGGGTCTTCTCCCTCGGTCCTCTCCCACTCGACGAAGCCCGGAAAGTCTCCACCACCATTGTCGACCGTAACGGCAAGCTGTTGCGGGCCTATGCGATGGCCGACGGCCGATGGCGGCTGCCGGTCGAGGCCAAAACGAATGTCGATCCGACCTATCTGAAGCTGCTGCTCGCCTATGAAGACCAGCGCTTCTACGCCCATGACGGCATCGATCCGTTGGCGCTGGGGCGCGCCGCCGTGCAGCTTGCGACGCGCGGCCACATCGTCTCGGGCGGCTCGACCATCAGCATGCAGCTTGCCCGCCTGATGGAGCCGCGCCGGCAGCGCTCGCTCTATGCCAAACTGCGGCAGATGGTGCGCGCGATCGAGATCGAGCGCAGCATGAGCAAGGAGCAGATCCTCGATCTCTATCTCGCGCTGGCGCCCTATGGCGGCAATCTCGAAGGCATCCGGGCCGCCTCGATCGGCTATCTCGGCAAGGAGCCGAAGCGCCTGTCGCTGGCCGAGGCCGCGTTGCTGGTCGCGCTGCCGCAATCGCCGGAGACGCGCCGCCTCGACCGCCATCCCGAGGCCGCGCGCAAGGCGCGCGACCGCGTGCTCGATCGCATGGTCTCGGAGCACGTGGGCAGCGCGGACGACGCCAGGCAGGCCAAGGCCGTGCCCGTGCCAAAGCTGCGCAAGCCGATGCCGATCCTGGCGCCGCATGCCTCCGACACCGCGCTGTCGACCGTCAAGGACACGCCGGTCATCAAGCTGACGCTGGATGCGAATTTGCAGAAGGTGCTGGAGCCGCTGGCCCGCGATCGCGCCATTGCGCTCGGGCCGAACATCTCTGTCGGCATCATCGTGGTCGACAATGAGAGCGGGGACGTGCTCGCCCGCGTCGGTTCGGCCGATTATTTCGACGAGAGCCGGGCAGGGCAGGTCGACATGACCCGCGCGATCCGCTCGCCGGGCTCGACGCTGAAACCCTTCATCTACGGGCTCGCCTTCGAGGACGGCTTCGTCCATCCCGAAAGCCTGATCGACGATCGTCCGGTCCGTTTCGGCTCCTACGCGCCGGAAAATTTCGACATGACCTTCCAGGGCACGGTGCCGGTGCGGAAGGCGCTGCAATTGTCGCTGAACGTGCCGGCGATCGTGCTGCTCGACCGCGTCGGGTCGAGCCGGCTGGCCTCGCGGCTGCGCCAGGCCGGCGGCAATCTCGTGCTGCCCAAGGACGAAGCGCCCGGGCTTGCGATGGGGCTCGGCGGCGTCGGCGTGACGCTGCAGGATCTCGCCCAGCTCTATGCGGGCTTCGCCCGTCTCGGCACCACCAAGCCGCTGCGCGAGCTCATGGCCGACAAGGACGACCGCGAGCCGCTTCGGCTGCTGGATCAGGTCGCGGCCTGGCAGGTCGGTAACGTGCTCTTGGGAACGCCGCCGCCGGAGAACGCCGCTCACAACCGCATCGCCTTCAAGACCGGGACCTCCTATGGCTATCGCGATGCGTGGTCGGTCGGGTTCGACGGCCGGATGACCATCGGCGTCTGGGTCGGCCGGCCGGACGGCGCACCGGTTCCGGGCCTGATCGGGCGCGTCGCCGCCGCGCCGATCCTGTTCGATGCCTTTGCCCGCACCGGCAAGACGCTGGCCCCATTGCCGAAGCCGCCGAGGGGAACCCTGGTTGCCGGCAATGCCAAGCTGCCGTTGCCGCTGAAGCGGTTCCGCCCTGTGGGAGAACTGGTGCGGACCGGCCGCGAGCAGCCGCTGCACATTCAGTTTCCGCTCAACGGCTCGCGGATCGACGTCGATCGTTCCGGCGGGCAGGAGAGTGCCGCGATGCCGGTCAAGGTCGCCGGCGGCGTTCTGCCCATGACCGTGATGGTTAACGGCACCGCGCTCGGCGAGATCGACGGCCGCCGCCAGCGCCTGATCGATCCGCCGGGGCCCGGCTTTGCGCGGCTCACCGTGATTGATGCCACGGGCGCCGCGGACACAGTTGTCATTCGAATTCAATGACACCGGCTTAAGCGGTTGTGGCGATGGCGGTTTCAGCGTAAGCGGAACCAATGGCCGAGACCTACCCAAGCCCCCGTTTTGGAGCCCCCCGCGAGTCGAAATCGCCTGCAAATCCGGGCAGCGGGCTCGTGCGCATGCTCGATGTCGTCACGGTAACCCATGCGCGCGCGGTCGGCTTCCTGCTGCTCTGCGCGCTGCTGCTGTTCCTGCCGGGCTTCTTCACCATTCCCCCGATCGATCGCGACGAGGCGCGGTTCGCTCAGGCCACCAAGCAGATGGTCGAGAGCGGCGAGTATGTCGATATCCGCTTTCAGGAAGATGTCCGCTACAAGAAGCCGGTCGGGATCTACTGGTTGCAGTCGGCCGCGGTTGAGGTTGCATCGGCACTGAAGCTGCCGAAGGCCGAATTGCGCATCTGGGTCTACCGGCTGCCGTCGCTGCTGGGGGCGATCGGCGCCGTGCTCATGACCTACTGGGCCGCACTGGGCTTCGTCACGCGGCGCGCGGCGGTGCTGGCGGCGCTGATGATGTGCGCTTCGGTGCTGCTCGGCGTCGAGGCGCGGCTCGCCAAGACCGATGCGATGCTGCTGTTCTGCGTCACCGCGGCGATGGGGGCAATGGCGCGGGCCTATCTGTCCTGGCAGCGCGCCGAGGACGAGACGCATCCGCCCTGGAGCTGGCCCGCGATCTTCTGGACCGCGCTCGCGGTGGGCATCCTGATCAAGGGCCCGCTGATCCTGATGTTCGCAGGCCTGACCATCGTCACTCTCGCGATTGTGGATCGCGATGCCTCCTGGCTGTGGAAGCTGCGCCCGGTCTGGGGACTGATGTGGATGCTGGTACTGGTGCTGCCCTGGTTCGTCGCCATCTTCTGGCGCGCCGGGGACGCCTTCTTCGCCGATTCCGTCGGCGGCGACATGCTGAGCAAGTTGGGCGCCCAGGAATCCCATGGCGCGCCGCCCGGACTCTATCTTGCGCTGTTCTGGATCACGTTCTGGCCGGGCGCACCGCTCGCGGCGATGGCCGCGCCGGCGGTGTGGCGGGCGCGGCGCGAGCCCGGCGCGCAGTTTCTGCTGGCCTGGCTGATCCCGTCCTGGATCGTGTTCGAGGCGGTGCTGACCAAGCTGCCGCATTACGTGCTGCCGCTCTATCCGGCGATCGCCATTCTCACCGTCGGCGCGGTGGAGCGGCGCGTGCTGTCGCGCTCCTGGCTGATGCGCGGTTCGGCCTGGTGGTTCGCGATCCCCGCGGCCGCCTCGTTCATCGCGGTGGTCGGCGCGGTGATGCTGACGCGGCAGCCGGCCTTCGTGGCCTGGCCGTTCATCGCGGCGTCGCTGATCTTCGGCCTGCTCGCCTGGTGGCTCTACGACAACAATCACGCCGAGCGCTCGCTGCTCAATGCGCTGGTCGCGGCCCTGATGCTGGCGGTGACGGTGTACGGCATCGTGTTGCCCTCGCTGCTGCCGCTGTTTCCGAGCATCGAGGTCGCGCGCGCGCTTCGCAACGTCACCTGTGTCGGCCCGAAGGCGGCTGCCGCCGGCTACCACGAGCCGAGCCTGGTTTTCCTGACGGGCACGCAGACGCTCCTGACCGACGGCTCGGGTGCTGCGGACTTCCTGCGGCAAGGCAGCTGCCGTTTCGCGCTGATCGAGCAGCGTTCGGAGCGCAGCTTCGTGCAGCGCGCCGAGGCGATCGGGCTGCGCTATAAGGTCGGCACGCGCATCGACGGTTATAATTTCTCGCAAGGCCGCGCGATCTCGATCTCGATCTTCCGCTCGGAAGGCACCGAATAGGATGCCGGCCTCGACCAGCCCCGCGCCGCGTCCGGGCTATCCCGCACAATTGCTCGCCGTGTCCCGGCGCGCGCTGGCGCAGCTCGTTCGCACGCCCTCGCATTCGCGCCGCGCCGAGGCCGCGCGAAAACTGGCGCGGCATTCGCTGTGGTTGAGCGCGGCGGGCGCGGCCCTGGTCATTGCGCTGATGGCCGCGTTCGACCAGACCGAGATCCAGCTGATGCCCGCGCGCGGCACGCCCAGTCTGTGGCCGATCCGCATCCTCACCGACTTCGGCAAGGATGAGTATCTGATGTTGGTGCTGGGAGCCGCGCTGGTGGTCTTGGCGCTCGTTGCTGCGGGGCTTCACGGCACACGCCGCGCGCTGCTGCTTGGACTCGGCACGCGGCTGCAGTTTGTGTTTCTGTCGATTGCCGTGTCGGCATTCGTCGCCGAGATCCTGAAATACATCATCGGTCGCGGACGTCCGTTCGTCGGCGGCAAGGCCAATCCGTTCAACTTCGTGCCGTTCGAGGGGACGGGGGCTTATGCCAGCCTGCCGTCGGGCCATGCGGTGACGGCGTTCGCGCTGGCGTTTGCGGTCTCGGCGCTGTGGCCGCGCCTGCGCGTGTTCATGTTCACTTACGCAATCGTGATCCTGCTGACGCGGTTGGTGCTGGTGGCGCATCACCCGAGCGACGTCGTGGCCGGCGCCCTGGTCGGCACGGTCGGCGCCATGGCGGTCCGCTACTGGTTCGCGGCTCGAAGGCTGGGCTTTGCCATCCGCGCCGACGGCACCATTGTGCCCCTTGCGGGGGCGGTCTCAGGCCGCCTCAAAAGGGTTGCCCACGGGGCATCCGCCCCATAAAAGCGGCTGCCTGCCGGGGCCCCCGGTTCCCTGAAGGGCAGGCCAATTCCAACCACGAGTCTCGATTTGTCGACGTCCCAGCCCTCGGTTTCCCAGCCTTCGGTTTCCATCGTCGTCCCCGTGCGCAACGAAGCCGACAACATCGCGCCGCTGATCGAGGAGATCGGTGCGGCGCTCGACGGCCGCTGGGCCTATGAGATCATCTATGTCAACGACGGCTCGACCGATGCGACCGGCGAGCGGCTCGCGGCGCTGATGGTGCAGCGGGACAATCTGCGCCAGCTCCGCCATGCCCGATCGGGCGGCCAATCCGCGGCTGTGCGCAGCGGCGTGCGCGCGGCGCGCGGGGCGATCGTGGCGACGCTCGACGGTGACGGCCAGAACAATCCGGCCTTTCTGCCCGACCTGATCGCCGCGGTCGAGAAGGGCGCAGGCCGCGTCGGCCTCGCTGCCGGGCAGCGCGTCGGACGCAAGGACACCGGCTTCAAGAAATTCCAGTCGCGCGTGGCCAACAAGGTCCGCAACGCCATCCTGCAAGACGGCACCCGCGACACCGGCTGCGGGCTGAAGGCGTTCCGCCGCGACGTGTTCCTGATGATGCCCTATTTCGACGGGTTGCATCGCTTTCTGCCGGCGCTGGTCCGCCGCGAGGGCTTTGACATTGCCTATGTCGACGTGATCGACCGGCCGCGCCGGTCCGGCGTGTCCAACTATGGCTTCTTCGACCGGCTATGGATCGGCATCATGGACCTCGCCGGCGTGTGGTGGCTGATCCGCCGCAAGAAGACGACACCAGATGTGACTGAGGTGAACGCATGATCATCCAATACGGTCAGGCGCTGAGCAACTATCTCTACGACGTCTTCGTCGCCAAGTTCGATTTCTGGCTGGCCTTCGGCCTCGTCGCGCAGCTGTTCTTCACGGCGCGCTTCCTGGTGCAGTGGATCGCGAGCGAGCGCGCCGGCAACAGCGTGGTGCCGATGGCGTTCTGGTTCTGCTCGATGGGAGGCGGCCTGATGACGCTGGTCTACGGTGTCGTGAAGCGCGAGCCGGTCATCATCCTCGGACAATCGCTCGCGACGGTGATCTATATCCGCAACATCATGCTGATCATCAAGAACCGCGGCAAGGCGTCGAAGACGCTGGAGCGCTGATCCAAACCAGGCCTCCGGAACTTCTCCTTAAAACCGTGGGATATGTGACCTAATCGACTCTTGCTATTTCAAGACCGATTGGTTTATATATACCTATGCATCGCGCCCCAGTACAGCTGTCCCGTGGCCGCCCCCGGAGTTTCGACACGGAAGCCGCTGTCGAACGCGCGATGAATGTATTCTGGTCGCTCGGCTATCACGCCACGGCGCTACCGGATCTGCTTCGTGCAACGAAACTCTCGCGTGGCAGCCTTTACGCCGCTTTTGGTGACAAGCACTCGCTGTTCTTGCGTGCGCTTGATCGCTACATTGCCATTGCCTTGACGCGGATGGATACCGAACTCGACCACCGCAGAGAGCCGGTCGAGGGCCTAAGGGCCTACCTTGCCGGCTACGTCGACCGCAACAGCGGTGCTAATGGTCGACGCGGATGCCTGCTGGTAGCCACAGCCATGGAGCTGGCTGGCCGTGACGTCGAGGTTGATCGTCGCATCGACAGCTTTTTCAAAGCCATGGAGGCTCGGGTCGCTGGTGCATTTTCCCGTGCGAAGGCAGCGGGTCAACTGGCCGATGGTGTCGAGCCTTCGAGTGCCGCGCGAATTCTCGTCTGTTTCGTCGAGGGCCTGCGGGTGGTCGGTAAGACGGCGCCGACACGGATCATTTCGCAAGCCACCGTCGACGCTCTTCTCGACCGCTTCATCAGGTAGACACACCATGGACATTTCCCCCGTGCGCAGGCCTATATCTGGACCAAATGGTCTTGAAAATAGCGATGCCATGTCCGCGGTGCAAATTGTCTGCGCGGTGGTCGTTCCTTTGCTCTGGGGATATCAATTCGTGGTCATCAAAGTGGGCGTGGGGGAGTTTCCGCCTCTGTTCTTCCTCGCGCTGCGCTTCCTGGCGATCGCGCTGCTGCTCGTTCCGTTCGTCGAACGGCCGAGGCGCAGGCAGCTCGGACCTGTCGCAGCCATTTCGCTTTTCCTTGGTGGATTGAACTTCGGCCTGTTCTACGTTGGTCTCGGGCTCGGCTCGGGAAGCATGTCAGCCGTCGCATATCAACTCGCCCCACCTTTCACCGTCTTGTTGGCCTGGCCGCTGCTCGCGGAGAGGCCGTCTCTCACTACGTCCGCCGGCGTGGTGCTTGCCTTCATCGGTGTGGTCGTGCTGGCAACGGGGCCCGGCGTGTCGGGAAACGCGCTTCCACTGCTGCTTGTGGTTGGGGCGGCCTTCTCATTCGCCGTATCCAACGTTCTGACCAAGCGTTACGGCCCTTTTGATCCCCTGATGTTGATGGGCTGGTCGTCGCTGCTCACGGTGCCGCAGGTCATGCTGATGTCGTTGCTGCTCGAATCCGGACAAATGGCGAGCCTTGTCACGGCAGACGAACGTGGCTGGCTGGCGCTCGCCTACACGATCTTCATCGGAGGAATTGTCGGGTTCGGCCTATGGTTCTGGCTGATCGCGCGTTGCTCGATGGGCCGCGTCTCCCCCTTCGGGCTGCTGCTTCCGGTGTTCGCACTAATTTCGAGCGTGTTGTTCCTTGGCGACCGCATCACCCCGAAGCTGATTGTCGGGGGGCTGCTCGCGATCTCCGGTGTCGCCATGACTCAGGTCAGGCCGCGCACGCGCCCCGTTTGACCTACCGCGGCACCGCCGAAGCCGCGCCTGAGACAGGCAGCGCGGCCGTCTCCGCCTCCGTCCTGCGGTACGGCACGCCGGCCGCGTCGAGCACGGGATAGGCGACCGAGCAGATGTGCGAGTGGATGCGCCTGAGGTCGCGCAGCACGTCGAGATGCAGCGACGTCGTTTCGATGGTTTCGGGGCGGCCCTCGCGGAGGCGGTCGAGATGCCGCTCGACCGCGGCAAGCTCGGTGTTGCGCAGCGCGGTTTTCTCCACCAGCAGCTTGCGCGCCTCGTTGGCGTCGCCCGACATGAAGACGCCGAACGCGATCCGCAGCGAGTCCATCGTGCGCTTGTGGAAGGCGGCGAGCTCGTCGGCCCCTTCCGCCGAGAACTGGAAGCGGCGCTTGATCTTCTTGGTGGCGAGCTCGCTCAGACTCTTGTCGATGATGTCGCCGATATGTTCGAGGTTGATGGCGAAGGAGATGATCTCCATCGCGCGCCGTCCCTCGCTCTCGTCGAGGCTGCCGCGCATCAGCTTGGTCACGTAGAGCTTGATGGCCTCGTCGAGACCGTCGACGAAATTGTCCATCTTGGAGACCTGGTCGACCAGCGCACGGTCGCCGGTCATCATCGCGGCCATCACCTTGCGCAGCATGACCTCGACGAGATCGCCCATGCGCAAGGCCTCGCGGGCCGCGTCGGCGAGGGCCAATGATGGCGTCTCCAGCGCGGTCTCGTCGAGATAGCGCGGTCGGGCGGGATCTGCTTCCTGCACGCGATCCGGCAAGAGGCGGGTGAGCAGGCGCGACATGGTGTCGAGCAGGCCGATGAAGATGACGGCGGTGCCGACATTGAAGGCGATGTGGAAGGCCGCGGTCATCTTGGCCAGATCAGGCTGCCAGGCATGCATATGCGCGGCGATCGCGCCGAGGAAGGGCAGGACGAGGGCGATCCCGATCACACGGTTGACGAGATTGCCGACCGGCAGGCGATAGCTCGCGGGATCGTCACGCTTGGCGCCCTCGAAGACGGGATTGATGGCGCTGCCGAGATTGGCTCCGAGCACCAGTGCCAGCGCGGCCTCAGGCGTGATGAACTGCGAATAGGCCAGCGACATGATCAGCAGCACGCTGGCGACGCTCGAATGCACGGCCCAGGTGATGAGGGCGGCGATCACGATGCACAGGATGGGGTCGCCCGTGATGGCGGACATCACGACGCGGACGCCGGGCGCGTTCTCCGCCGGCGCCAGCGTGTCGAGCAGGATGTGCAGCGACAGCAGCATCAGGCCGAGGCCGATGCAGACGCGGCCGATGTCCTTGATCCGCGAGCGCGGGCCGGAGCGGAAGGCGACGAGGCCGAGCACGAACAGAACCGGCGCAACGGCTGCGATGTTGAACGACAGCACCTGCACGATCAGCGTCGTGCCGACATTGGCCCCGAGCATGATGGCGAGCGCAGCGGCGAGGCTGACGAGGCCCTCGGCGGCGAACGAAGAGGTGATCAAGGCGGTCGCCGTGCTGCTCTGGAGCAGCGCGGTCAGCCCGAGACCGGCCGCGAAGGCGCTGACGCGGTTGCTTAAGGCCTTGCCGAGCAGTCGCCGCAGGTCCGGGCCGAACGCGCGCAAAATCCCGCTGTGGACCATGTGCAGGCCCCACAACAACAGCGCAACGCCGCCCATGAGATCGAGCAGTACCAACGTTCCCATGCTCCGTGTCCGGATTGGAGTCGATTGGTGAGGCTAGCGCCAAATGGTTGAGGTTCAAACCATTTGTTGGCACATCGTCGTTAACGTTTGCGCGGGTTGCTCGTTCCCACGGCGCGATGCCTTGTGAGCAGGCTCACATTGCCGCTTTGAGGGCAGCGAAGCCGCGATCGAGATCGGCCTTGAGATCGTCCGTGCTTTCGAGCCCGATATGCAGACGCAGCGTCGGGCCGCCCGGCGCCCACTTGGTCGCGGTGCGATAGGCGTCGCAGTCGAAGGGAATCGCCAGGCTCTCGAAGCCGCCCCAGGACCAGCCGAGACCGAAGATCCGGAGCGCATCGAGAAAGGCATGCGCCTTTGGCTTGAACTGCTCGGCGGAACCGGCCTTCAGGACGAAGGAGAAAATGCCGCTTGCGCCTTTGAAGTCGCGCTTCCAGATCTCGTGACCCTTGAAGCTCGGCAGTGCCGGATGCAGCACCTTGGCGACATCGTCGCGGGTTTCGAGCCATTTGGCGATCTCAAGCGCGCTTTGGTAGTGACGCTCGAGGCGGACACCCATGGTGCGCAGGCCACGCAGGATCTGATAGGCGTCGTCAGGCGCGCCGCAGATGCCGAGCGTGATATTGGCTTCCTTCAGCTGCTCCCAATGTCTGGCACTGGCGGAAACCGTGCCCATCAGAATGTCGGAATGGCCGGACGGATATTTGGTTGCGGCATGGATCGAGATGTCGACGCCGAAATCGAGCGGGCGGAAAAAGACCGGCGTCGCCCAGGTATTGTCCATCGCAACGACAGCGCCGTGCTTGTGGGCGATCGCCGAGATCACCGCGATATCTTGCATTTCGAAGGTGTTCGAGCCAGGGGCTTCGGTATGCACGAGCTTGGTGTTGGGCTTGATCAGCTGCTCGATGCCGGCGCCGATTTCAGGGTCGTAGTAGTCGACCTCCACGCCAAGGCGCTTCAGCATCGTGTCGCAGAAATGGCGGGTCGGGCCGTAAACCGAATCGACGATCAGCGCGTGGTCGCCGGCCGACAGGAATGCCAGGAACGGCACGGTGACGGCAGCAAGGCCCGACGGCACTAGGATCGTTCCGGCCGAACCTTCCAGCGCGTCGATCGCCTCGCATAGCGCATCGGTGGTCGGCGTGCCACGCGTTCCATAGGTGTATTTCTGCGCCCGGGTTTCCATCGCGCGGGCATTCGGAAAGAGCACTGTCGAGGCATGGACGACCGGCGGATTGACGAAGCCGTGATAGTCCGAGGGGTCGTTGCCGAGATGCGAGAGGCGCGTATTGATGCCTGCATTCTGCAGGAGACCGTCATTGTCTTTCATAGTCTGAAATAGCCTTTGGCGAGGGATGCAATGGGCGAGTTTTGGACCTCGGGAAAAGGCGGGTCAACCCCGTAGCCGGAACTGCCCGAAAATTACCCGCATCGTTACTTTCGCAGATATATCAGTGAATTGCGCGGTATTTTTCCGCAAAGCACTGCCCAAATACTATCCAACTGCCTATCAGAACGGCGCATTTTGCCAAAATGCCGAATTTTGCCGCATTTCTTGGCCGCGACACTTGACCGTCCTGGCATTTGCGACTGTGATAGAACCACTCGCGCCGGGAGGGTGTCGAGAATTGGGGGGAAGGTTTTCTTCGGCCATCTCCTCCACAAAGAACATAAGACAACAGATAAAAGGTTGGGAAAAATGAAGATTAAGCTCCTGTCCGCCGCCGTCGGCGCAGCAGTTTTCGCTCTTGGCGCCCATGCGGCCTCGGCAACCACTCTTGACGACGTAAAGGCAAAGGGTTTCGTTCAGTGCGGTGTCAACTCGGGCCTGCTCGGTTTCGCGCAGCCTGACGCTTCCGGCAACTGGGCCGGTTTCGACGTTGATTTCTGCAAGGCCGTCGCTTCCGCCGTCTTCGGCGACCCGACCAAGGTCAAGTACACGCCCCTCTCCGCCAAGGACCGCTTCCCGGCCCTGCAGTCGGGCGAAGTCGACGTTCTCTCGCGTAACACCACCTGGACGATCAACCGCGACACCGCTCTCGGCTTCAACTTCCGTCCGGTCACCTACTACGACGGTCAGGGCTTCATGGTTCGCAAGAGCCTGAACGTGAAGTCGGCTCTCGAACTCTCCGGCGCTGCTGTCTGCGTACAGTCCGGCACCACCACCGAGCTGAATCTCGC
>Ga0102587_1002308_pt1 | contig 11342 bp, 8 predicted proteins | sample AraplaF_Col_mTSA_FD_76853 | JGI IMG/M metagenome (GOLD analysis project Ga0102587, IMG submission 76853) | Arabidopsis root microbial communities from the University of North Carolina, USA - plate scrape MF_Col_mTSA (SPADES assembly) (version 2) | ecosystem: Host-associated > Plants > Roots >... | reverse complement strand
TCCACCGGCGAGGAATTCGACGCGTCCTGGAACCGCGGCACCCCGCTCGACTTCCGTGTCGGCGTCGGCCAGGTCATCCAGGGCTGGGACCAGGGCCTGCTCGGCATGAGGGTCGGCGGCCGCCGCCGGCTCGAGATCCCCTCCGAACTCGCCTACGGCTCCCGCGGCGCCGGCGGAGCGATCAAGCCCAACGAGGCACTGATCTTCGTCGTGGACTTGGTCGCCGTCCGCTAAGCGCGACGCTCCAAGCACGCATCAGGAAGGCGCGTCACCTGCCGGCAACGTCCGGCTGGTGACGCGCCGTCTTCGTTAACCCCGGGACTTTAGTAACGTTGCATCCGTGTCCGCATCACGTACCGAACGCCTCCTGAACCTGCTTCTTGCGCTTCTGAACACGAAGTACGGCCTCTCCCGCGCCGCCCTGCGCGAGAAGGTTTACCACGACGACGACAGCAACGACGCAGCGTTCGGGCGGATGTTCGAGCGGGACAAGACCGAGCTGCGCAGCTTCGGCTTCGAGATCGAGACGATCGCCGAGGCCGGCCTCGGCGCCGAGGATCCGGCCACCACCCGCTACCGGATCGGCAAGGAATCCAACCGCCTGCCGGACGTCCACCTGACGCCCGCCGAAGGCACCGTGCTGGTCCTTGCCGCGATGCTGTGGGAACGCGGCGCACTCGGCGGCGCCGCAGCCAGCGCGCTGCGAAAACTCCAGGCCTCCGGGGACTTGGGCGAGGTGCAGCTCCCTGCCGGCGTGCAGCCGCGGATCAAACCCGCCGGGCCGTCCTTCGAGGCGATCGTGAACGGCCTGAACGCCCGCCATCCGGTCAGCTTCGGTTATCGCGCAGCGAGTTCGGGGCTGGAAGAACGACGGCGGGTGGAACCGTGGGGGCTCGGCAGCCGCTTCGGCCAGTGGTACCTCGTCGGTTTCGACAGGGCCCGCGGGGCGAAGCGCTTCTTCCGGCTGTCCCGGATGACAAGCGCTGTACAGCTCGAGACCAAAGACAGCTACGAACTGCCCGCCGGCTTCGACGTGCGGAAGGAACTGGACGGCCTGGCCGAGCTGCCCCTGCAGTACGCAACCCTGGAGGTCCAGGAAGGCCGCCTCCTGGGCCTGCGCAAACGGTCCACACCCGCTACGGGACCCGGGCCCGCGGATGGCGACTATGACATGCTCTCCGTGCCCTTCCGCGACAGTGAACTTTTCGCGGAGGAACTTGCCTCCTACGGCCCCCACGTCAAGGTGCTGGAGCCCGCGGAGCTGCGCGCCGCCGTCGTACGCCGCTTGGAAGCAGCGGAATTGGCCATGGCCCGGCCCGCCATCCCAGTGGAATTCCCTGCCGCCCCCGGCCGTACGCGCAAGCGGACATCCGAGGACCAGCTGAACCGCATGCTGCAGCTGGTCCCGTTCCTGGTCCACAACCAGGGCCTGCCCATCCAGGAGGTTGCCGACCGCTTCGGGATCACCCGCAAGGAGCTCATCGCCGACCTCCAGATCCTCATCTGCTCGGGCCTGCCGGAAGGGTACCCGGATGACCTGTTCGACATCGACTGGGAGGACGAGCACGTCTACATCCACGAACACCTGGAGCTGAACCGGCCGGTGCGTTTCAACGAGGAGGAGGCGTCCGCGCTGCTGACCGGCCTGGCCACGCTGGGGAGCCTTCCGGCGCAGGCCGGTCTCTCGGGTGACGAGCAGGCCAGCGCCCTGGAGTCGGTAACGGTCAAGCTCGCGGGCGCCGCGGGGGAGGCCGGGCGGGGGGCTGCCTCCTTCGCGGCTCCTCCGGTGGAACCCGCAGAGGCGGGGTTCTTCCAAACCGTCACCTCCGCCATCAAGGACGGCCGTCAGCTCGCACTGCGCTACTTCTCGCCCCAGCGGGACGCGGTGTCCGAGCGGGACGTGGATCCGCTGCGCCTGTATTCGCAGGACAACACCTGGTACTTCGAGGCCTACTGCCACAGCAAGGCCGCGGTGCGGAATTTCCGGCTCGACCGTGTCGAGGAACTCGCGCCGAACGGCAAGGCGGTGTCCACTCCGGCCAGTGCCGAGACGTCCGTGCCGGTAAAGCTCTACACTCCGAGCGACGACGACGTCGTGGTGGTCCTGCAGCTGAGCGGACAGGGTGCGCATCTGGCGGACGACTACTACGCCGAACGTACCGCTGATCTGCCCGACGGCGGCCTGCTCGCCGAGGTCCGCTTCGGGAGCGTCGACTGGTTGCCTATGTTCATCGCGCAGCACGGCGGTGCCGCCCGCATCCTGGAGCCGGCTGGGCTGGCGGAGGCCTCGGCGAAGTGGGTCGCGGCGGCGCTTGGGCAGTACGGCGACTGAGGGCTGGATAGACTCTTAAGATGCCTTGGTGGTCATGGATCCTGCTCTGGGTGGCGCTGATTGCGGTCTCGCTGCTTTGTTACCTGTTGCTCGGCATCCGCCTGTTCCGGAAGGTCATGGCAACTTTGCATGAACTTTCGGCGGCAGGCGCGAAGCTCGGTCACCTTCCGGCGGCCCCGGAATCCCGGCAGGACGACGGCGGCAGGCGCCGCCCAGCGCCCGGTTCCGCAGTTTTTGCCTCGCCGGAACAGATGCGTCATGATTACTTCGCGGCCAAGGCCTCCCGCCAGGAGTTGCGTCGGCAGAGGCGTGTTAAGCGCAAAGCGGAACGGGGCCAACCCCAGTCCCTGCACGACATCGAATTCAGTTAGACGTAGGATGTATTCCAACGAAAGGACTTCCCCACATGAGGCTTGAAGGCTGGCATATTGTCATCATCGTCGTCTTGGCCCTGGTGCTCTTTGCAGCACCCAAGCTGCCGTCCATGGCGCGCAGCATCGGCCAGTCGATGCGTATTTTCAAATCCGAGGTCCGCGAAATGAAGAAGGACGGCACGTCCGAGACGGCCAGCGGAGAACCCCCGGTGGAAGGCAAAGTGGTCGGCCACCCGGAGCAGAACGGCAAGAACGGCGGGGACTCCGACCTCCCGCCGAGCAACCGCGTTTGACGAGTGGTGCAAGTGAAAGGTCGGAAGGCCAATCCTGAAGGGCGCATGGCCCTGCTTGATCACCTCAAGGAACTCAAGAACCGGCTTTTCAAGTCCGCCCTTGCAGTGATCGCCGGGACCGTCGTCGGCTTCATCGTGTACCAGCCTCTGCTGGCCGCGCTCATTAAGCCGATCAAGGACCTGAACAACACCGGAGGCCGGCTCGCAGCGCTGAATTTCGACGGCGTCGCGAGTTCCTTTGACCTGATGATCCAGGTCTCGATCTTCCTGGGCGTCATCATCGCCAGCCCCGTCTGGATTTACCAGCTCTGGGCATTCATCGTCCCGGGGCTGCACAAGAAGGAACGCCGGCTGGCGCTCTCCTTCGTGGCGGCCGCGGTCCCGTTGTTTGTCGCCGGCGTGCTACTGGCATGGTTCGTGCTTCCCAACGCCGTCCGCGTACTGACGGAATTCACGCCCGAGGGCGGCTCCAACCTGATCAGCGCCGACATCTACCTCGCCTTCGTGATCAGGCTGCTGCTGGCTTTCGGCATCGCCTTCCTCATCCCGGTGGTGCTGGTGGGCCTGAACCTGGCCGGCATCGTCAAGGGACAGCAGCTCGTGAAGAGCTGGCGGATCACCATCTTCCTTGTGTGCCTCTTCGCTGCCATGGCGGCCCCCGGCGCCGACGCCATGAGCATGTTCTACCTGGCCGTGCCAATGCTACTGCTCTTTTTTGCAGCGATCGGGCTCTGCCTGCTGAACGACAGGCGGCGTGCCCGCCGGCAGGTGAGGCTGGCGGAGGAGACCGAGGGCACCGCGGACATCGGAACGGCCGCCTCCGATCTGGGCAAGCTCTAGACTCCAAGCCACTACGCTGGAAACATGTTCAACCACCCTGAGGCCGCGTCGCCCTCGGAGCGATACAGGGCGGCAGCGCAGCGGTCGTCAGATGCCAAGAGCTACCTGGCTGCGTTCAGCCGCACCCTGGACTTCGAGCTCGACGATTTCCAGCGCGAGGCCTGCCGTTCCCTCCAGGAAGGCAGGGGAGTGCTTGTTGCGGCCCCCACCGGCGCCGGCAAGACGATCGTCGGCGAATTCGCCATCTACCTCGCCCTGGAGCGCGGGCTGAAGGCCTTTTACACCACCCCGATCAAGGCCCTCAGCAACCAGAAGTTCTCGGAGCTTGCCGCCAAGTACGGAGCGTCGAATGTCGGCCTGCTCACGGGCGACACCACCATCAACGGCGAAGCGCCGGTGGTGGTGATGACCACCGAGGTGCTCCGGAACATGCTCTACGCGGATTCGGACACCCTGGACGACCTCGGCTACGTGGTCATGGACGAGGTGCACTACCTCGCGGACCGCTTCCGCGGCGCGGTCTGGGAGGAAGTCATCATCCACCTGCCCAGCGAGGTCCAGGTGGCTTCCCTGAGCGCCACCGTCTCCAACGCCGAGGAATTCGGCGCCTGGCTGGACACCGTGCGCGGCGACACCGACGTGATCGTCTCCGAACACCGGCCCGTACCGTTGTGGCAGCACGTCATGGTGGGCCGGGAAATCGTGGACCTCTTCGCCGGCGACACCAGCTTCGACGAAATTGCGTCCTCCCCGGATACCAGTGAGCGCGACGGGACCGACGTGCCGGTGGAAGAATCCGGCGAACGGCCGGAGCGGCGAAGCAAAGGCCAGGTCTCCGAGCCGAAGGCGGGCTTCGAAGTGAACCCGGAGCTCCTGTCCATGGCCCGCGCTGAAAGCCAGATGAACTTCCGCGGCCGTTTCGGACACGGCGGGCGCAGCAGGCGCCGCCAGGACCGGCAGCGCGAGGAACGCGGCGGAGACGCCCAGCGCAGCCCCGTACGCAAGGCCAGCCGCCCGCAGGTCATCGCAAGCCTGGACCGGATGGACCTGCTGCCGGCCATCACCTTCATCTTCTCGCGGGCCGGCTGCGACGCCGCGGTCACCCAGTGCGCCGCCGCCGGGCTATGGCTCACCACAGAGCGTGAACAGCAGATCATCGCGTCGCGCGTTGACGAGGCCAGCCGTGACATCCCCGCCGAAGACCTCGATGTGCTGGGCTTCTGGGGCTGGCGTGACGGCCTGCTCCGCGGGCTCGCCGCCCACCACGCCGGGCTCCTCCCCACCTTCAAGGAGGTCGTGGAGACCCTCTTCGCGGAGGGGCTGGTCAAGGCCGTGTTCGCGACGGAAACCCTGGCGCTCGGCGTCAACATGCCCGCACGCTGCGTGGTCCTGGAAAAGCTCGACAAGTTCAACGGGGAAGCGCACGTCAACATCACGGCGGGGGAGTACACCCAGCTGACCGGCCGCGCCGGACGGCGGGGGATCGACGTCGAGGGCCATGCCGTGGTGCTCTGGCAGCCGGGAACGGATCCGGCCGCCGTCGCCGGCCTCGCCTCCCGGCGGACCTACCCGCTGAATTCAAGCTTCCGGCCCACCTACAACATGAGCATCAACCTCATCGCCCAATTCGGCCGCGCCCGGGCGCGTGAGATCCTCGAGTCCTCGTTCGCTCAGTTCCAGGCGGACCGCTCTGTGGTGGGGTTGGCCCGGCAGGTCCGGGCACGGGAGGAATCCCTCGCCGGCTACGCCAAGTCCATGACCTGCCATCTGGGCGATTTCACCGAGTACGCCACCCTGCGGCGGGAACTCAGCGACGCCGAAAAAGCAGCCTCCCGCAGCAACGCCCGGGCACGGAAATCGCTCACCCAGGACTCCCTCACGCGTCTCATGCCCGGTGACGTGCTGAAGGTGAGCGGTGGACGGATCCCTGGCTACGCCGTCGTCCTCAGTGCCGACAACCAGGCACGCGAGCCGCGGCCGGCCATCCTGACCGAGGACGGCCAGCTCCGCCGGATCAGCGCTTACGACGTCGACGGGCCCGTCAGTGCCGAATCCTGGATCCGGATCCCCAAGTCCTTCAACGCCAAAGTCCCGAAGTCCCGCCGCGACCTCGCATCAGCCCTTCGTGACGCCATCCGGGAAGGCCGGCCGCCGGCACGCGCCCCACGGAACGAGGACTTCGGCCGTGGCCGCAACGTCGCCGACCAGGAGCGCAAGATCGCGGGCCTGCGCAAGGCGTTGCGCGCGCACCCCTGTCACGGCTGCAGCGAACGCGAAGACCACGCCCGCTGGTCCGAGCGCTGGTGGAAGCTGCGCCAGGAAACAGACGGCCTCGCGCGCCAGATCCAGGGCCGGACAAACACGATCGCGAAAACCTTCGACCGGGTCTGCGACGTCCTGTCGGCCTACGGCTATCTGGAAAACCGGGGCGGTGGACACTTGGCCATCAGCAACGACGGGCAGCGCCTGCGCCGGATCTACGGCGAGAAGGACCTGCTCATCTCGCAGGCCATCCGGCAGGGCGCCATCTCCGATCTGGATGCGGCCGAGCTGGCGGCGTTTTCCAGTGCCCTCGTCTACCAGGCCAAGCGCGAGGACCGCGGCCTGAGGCCCAGGATGCCATCCGTTTCGCTCGAGGAGTCCGTGGACATCGTGGTCCGGGAATGGTCCCGGCTGGAGGACCTCGAGGAGCAGAACAAGCTTCCCCTCACCGCGGAGCCCGAATTGGGGCTGGTCTGGCCGATGTACAAGTGGGCCAAGGGCCGCCACCTCCAGGAGGTCCTGAACGGCACGGACCTGGCGGCAGGCGACTTTGTCCGCTGGGCCAAGCAGGTGGTGGACTTGCTGGACCAGCTTGCCAAGATCCCTGGCCTGGAGCCCCGGCTCGCCCGGATCTGCCGGGAAGCCATAGACCTTGTCCGCCGCGGCGTCGTGGCGTACTCGAACGTCGCATAAGCGCATCATCCGCGTCAGCTAGGAGACACCCATGAACACTTCCGGCATGCCCGCCGGCCAGCCCGAGCGCAAAGTGACGATGTACCGCAACGGGTCGGTCTATTCCGCGGCCGATCCGTTCGCGACCGCCATGGTGGTCGACAACGGGACGGTCGCCTGGATCGGCTCCGAACAGGCTGCAAGCTCGATCGCGGACTCCTCGATGGAGATCATCGACCTTCGCGGCGCCCTGCTGGCGCCGGGCTTCGTCGACTCCCACGTCCACCTCACCGAGACAGGGATCGCGGCCGCCGGATTGCGGCTCGACGGCGTCCGGTCCGCGGCCGGGCTCCTTGACGCGGTTGCGGCTGCTGCAGCGAGCCTGGAGTCAGGAGCCCCGCTGCTGGGACACGGCTGGGACGAGTCCGGATGGGCAGACCCCGCACTGCCGAACGCGGGCGAGCTCGCCCGCGCCGCAGGCGGACGCAACGTCTACCTGTCGCGGGTCGACGTTCATTCGGCGCTGGTTTCAGACGGGCTCGCCGCTGCCGCAGGCCTGGCCGGCATGGACGGCTGGAACGGCACCGCACACGTGTTGCGCGACGCTCACACCGCCGCGCGCCTTGCGGCCCGGCAGCTCCCGGAATCCGCGCGCCCGAGGTACCAGGAGGCGGCCCTGAAGGAAGCGGCAGCCAACGGCTACGTCGCCCTGGCGGAGATGGCGGCCCCGCACATCTGCAGCATGGACGATCTCCGAGGCTCCTTCGCCTGGAACGCCTCTGGAACGGCGCTGCCCGAAGTCCTGCCCTATTGGGGCCAGTTGGCTGCGTCGGAGGACGAGGCGCGGTCGATCCTCGACGAACTCGGCGTTCCTGCGCTCGGGCTGGCCGGAGATCTGAACATCGACGGCTCCGTCGGTTCCAGGACCGCCGCCCTCAGGGCGCCCTACGCGGACTCTCCGGACCACCACGGGAACCTGTACCTCTCGGTCGACGAGGCTGCCCGCCACCTCGCAGCATGCTCGCTGCTGGGTGTGCAGGCCGGTTTCCACGTGATCGGCGACGCCGGCCTGGACGCCGTGCTGGAGGCTCTCGACCGTGCCGCGGCCGAGGTGGGGGAGCAGCGTGTCCGGGCGGCCGGGCACCGGCTCGAGCACGTGGAAATGGCCGACGCCGCCGCCATCGCCCGGCTCGCCAAGCACTCGGTCACCGTCAGCGCCCAGCCTGTCTTCGATGCTGAATGGGGGGCGCCCGGCGGCATGTACGAACAGCGGCTCGGTAGCCGGAGCAGGGCCATGAACTCCTTCGCTTCCTACTATTCGGCCGGGGTGCCCCTCGCGTTCGGCAGCGACAGCCCCGTGACGCCGCTGCGGCCATGGGCAAGCGTCAGGGCGTGCCTGGAACACAGCAACCCCGCCGAGCGGATCTCCGCCCGTGCGGCATTCCTGGGCCACACCCGGGCCGGCTGGCGCGCCACCAGGCAGCGCAACCCCCTGATGGGCCAGTTGGTCCCGGGCGCCCCTGCCAGCTTCGCAGTCTGGGAGGTCGAGGAGCTCATGGTGCAGGTGGCCGACAGCCGGGTGCAGTCCTGGAGCACGGATCCCCGCGCGCGCACGCCCCTCCTGCCGGCCCTGGACACCGGCAGTGACCCGGTTTGTCTGCAGACCGTACGGGAAGGCCGGGAGATTTTCGCCGCCGAATCGCTGCGGGCCTGAACTATCGCCGGAAATATCGGCCCGGTAAATGGCGTCTGAACTGGAGAAATACACGAATCCCCAGCTCAGGTGGTGCTTGACAGAATTTGTGTAGTCCGTAGCATTTATCGTCAACAGGGGGTCACGGTGATGGTGCGGGCTCCTTGGCTGCACTCCGATCCCGTGGCCGCTCCGGCGGGTAGGCGGGCCGGGGCTGCAGCACTCATCAACGGGCAGGTCCACCGACGCAGAAAACAGTCCAACCGGCGCTCCATCGGCCCGGACGGCACTGGTCCTGCGTGCGTGGACCTGCCCGCGGTCATTCCCACCCGACGCCGGTCCTATAATGGAGAGTTGCGCCAGGACCCCAGCCATGCGGCTGCTCCGGCACATCGACCGCTCCATCAAGGAAAGGCCTCTTCTTGCGTGTCCTGACGATCATCCCTACGTACAACGAGCTGGAATCGCTTCCCAAGACCCTTGGCCGGCTCCGCGCAGCCGTCCCCGAGTCCGACGTCCTCGTCGTCGACGACAACAGCCCGGACGGCACGGGGCAGCTCGCCGACAGCATCGCGGCCGAAGACAAGCAGGTCCACGTCCTGCACCGCAAGGGCAAGGAAGGCCTGGGCGCCGCCTACATCGCAGGCTTCAAATGGGGCATGGCCGCCGGCTACGACGTCCTGGTCGAAATGGACGCAGACGGATCGCACAAGCCCGAACAGCTGCCGCTGCTGCTCACGGCAGTCAAGGACGGCGCAGACCTCGCCATGGGCTCCCGCTGGGTCCCGGGCGGAAGCGTTGTCAACTGGCCGCTCTACCGCCAGGCGATTTCCCGCGTGGGCAGCACCTACGCACGCATCATGCTCGGCGTGAAGATCAAGGACGTCACCGGGGGCTACCGCGCCTTCCGGCGCAGCACGCTCGAAGCCCTCAAGCTGGACGAGGTCGAATCGGTCGGCTACGGATTCCAGGTAGATCTGGCCTGGCGTGTGGCCAAGCTCGGCCTGAAGATCGTCGAATGCCCCATCACCTTCGTGGAGCGCGAACTCGGCGCCTCCAAGATGAGCGGCAACATCGTGGTCGAGGCCATGATCAATGTGACCAAGTGGGGCCTCACCGCCCGCTGGGCAAAGCTCACCGGCAAGACGGGCGCCGCGGCCAAGCGCGCCTAGCGCCCCGGCCCGCTAAAGAACCCGCCAATGAACCGGCCCGCGCAAAGCGGGGCCCGGCTCCCGCCGCACCAAGCATAAAGGCAGGGCCCGCACCACATGGTGCGGGCCCTGCCGTTATGCTCTGCCTTCGCTTTACGCCGAGCGGCGCTCACCGCGGCGTTCGCGCAGAATGTTCAGGCGGTCTTCGAGGATCTGCTCCAGCTCAGGGATGGTGCGGCGCTCCAAGAGCATGTCCCAGTGCGTGCGCACAGCCTTCTCGTTGCTGTCGACGGGACGTTCGCCGTCCACGAGGAGGGCTTCCTTGCCGGTCTTGGAGACCCAGACGGGAGGGATTTCGGCCTCGGACGAAAACGTCACGAAGACCTGCTCACCATCTGCGCAGCGGTATTCAACCCGCTGGCGCGGAGCCGGCTCCACACCGGATTCGGTTTCCATGCTCTGCGCGCCAAGGCGCATGCCGCGGAGGCTGCGATCGCTCATGTTTACTCCCTCTATCTGTTCGCGGAACTCCATCCGCGCTAGTCGGCCGGGCCTTCGACGCCGTCCGGACTACTGTCTGCACACCGTGCACCACTAAATGCAACGCTTGACCAAGCTCAAATGTTCCGTGCGGAATGAACCGCTCGGACAAATACACCATTATACGCGGAACACGGGGCGCCCGGGCGCCATAGCCGCCCCGGCCGCCGGGCAGTGTGGCCGCCGGGCAGTTCCGCGTAAGCGAGGAGGGCCGGACACCTCGGTGCCCGGCCCTCCTCTGAAACGGTCCCGGTTACGGGGTCGGTTCCTGCGGCCTTGCCCCGGATTCCGGAGCCGCAGCGCCAGCCGCAGCCTTGTTTCCGAACAGTCCTGCGACGCCGGTGTCGGCACCGCCCAGCGCACCGCCGATGCCCTTGAGCGCCTCGCCGACCTCGCTGGGAATGATCCAGAGCTTGTTGGACGTGCCCTCCGCAAGTTTGGGCAGCGTCTGCAGGTACTGGTACGCCAGCAGCTTCTGGTCCGGGTTGCCCTTGTGGATCGCGTCGAAGACCTTCTGGATGGCCTGGGCTTCACCGTCTGCCCGGAGGATCGCGGCCTTCGCGTCACCCTCTGCCTTCAGGATGGCGGACTGCCGTTGACCTTCCGCGGTGAGGATCTGCGACTGCTTGGTGCCTTCGGCGGTGAGGATCGCGGCACGCCGGTCACGTTCCGCGCGCATCTGCTTCTCCATCGAGTCCTGGATGGAGTGCGGCGGGTCGATGGCCTTCAGCTCCACACGGGACACGCGCAGGCCCCAACGGCCGGTGGCCTCGTCGAGTACGCCGCGCAGCTGGCCGTTGATCTGGTCGCGGGAGGTCAGCGCCTCTTCGAGGTTCAGGCCGCCGACGACATTGCGCAGGGTGGTGATCGTCAACTGCTCCACGGCCTGGATGTAGTTGGCGATCTCGTAGGTGGCCGCGCGCGGGTCCGTGACCTGGAAGTAGACCACGGTGTCGATGGAGACCACCAGGTTGTCCTCGGTGATGACGGGCTGCGGCGGGAACGAGACCACCTGCTCGCGCAGGTCCAACAGCGGCAGCAGCCGGTCCACAAACGGGATCAGGATGGTCAGGCCCGGGTTGAGAGTGCGCTGGTACTTCCCCAGCCGTTCGACCACGCCTGCCCGCGCCTGCGGGATGATCCTGATCGAGCGGACCAGCACAATGATCACAAAGATTATGAGGA
>Ga0102587_1002305_pt1 | contig 11363 bp, 11 predicted proteins | sample AraplaF_Col_mTSA_FD_76853 | JGI IMG/M metagenome (GOLD analysis project Ga0102587, IMG submission 76853) | Arabidopsis root microbial communities from the University of North Carolina, USA - plate scrape MF_Col_mTSA (SPADES assembly) (version 2) | ecosystem: Host-associated > Plants > Roots >... | reverse complement strand
CAAAATGCCAAACATCCTGTTCGTGAACCGATTGACTTCTGAAATCGCAGAGTCCACTTCAAGACCAATGCCATGGCAAATTCAAGACCTCCGGCCACCCTCTGCATACAAATGAGAGTTTCTCCCGCATGAAATCCGATATCAAGCTGATCGATTATCTCGCCGTGCGCCGCTCCATCCCCGCGTTCCAGATGTGTGAACCGGGACCGGAAAAGGCCGAGATCGAGGAAATCCTGCGCCTTGCCTCACGCGTTCCCGACCACGGCAAGCTCGCCCCCTGGCGCTTCATCGTCTATCGCGGCGAAGAGCGCGTGCGGCTTGGCGAAGAATTGCTGAAGCTGGCGCTGGAAGCAAAGCCTGACCTTTCCGAGGAAATGATCCAGGTGGAGCGCACGCGCTTTACCCGTGCGCCCGTCGTCGTCGGCATCGTCAGCAAGGCCGGCCCGCATTTCAAGATCCCGGAATGGGAGCAGATCATGTCGGTGGGCGCGCTGTGCCTCAATGTCATCCTGGCTGCCAATGCGCATGGCTATGTTGCCAACTGGCTGACCGAATGGTTTGCCTATGACGAACGCGCCTATCCGTTGCTCGGCGTCCAGCCGGACGAGAGGGTTGCCGGCTTCGTTCATATCGGCTCCACCACGTTCCCGGCCGTCGAACGTCCACGTCCTGAACTGACCGAGACGGTTACCTGGGTCGGCGGCGAAGTCTGATGTTCTATACGACGGATACCAACCGGCACGGGCTGGCGCACGATCCCTTCAAGGCGATCGTCGCGCCGCGCCCGATCGGCTGGATCGGCAGCAAGGGCAGGGATGGGTCGATCAATCTCGCGCCCTATTCCTTCTTCAACGCGGTTGCTGACAAGCCGAAGCTGGTGATGTTCTCATCGAGCGGACGTAAGCACAGCCAACAAAATGCCAGAGAGACCGGTGTCTTCACCTGCAATTTCGTCAGCCGCAATCTTGCGGAGAAGATGAACCTCACTTCGGCAGCGGTGCCTTACGGAACGAGCGAATTCGAATATGCAGGATTGACTCCGAAGCAGGCCGAGTTGATCGATGCGCCCTATGTGGCGGAGGCTTTCGCCGTGCTCGAATGCAAGGTGACCGAGATCATCGAGCCGAAGACGCTGTCCGGCGAACCGACCGAGAATGTCTTCGTCTTCGGAGAGGTCGTCGGCATCCACATCGATGAGGCCATCGTCAGCGAGGGGCGGCTCGACATGGCACTGGCGCGGCCGGTCGCACGCATGGGCTATATGGATTATTGCGAGGGCAGCGACGTCTTCGAAATGTTCAGGCCGAAAGTCTGACGGCTGGCACGTAAGGCCGAGCAAACCCTAACGAATATGGTGAACCAATCATAAACTTTTTCCGGCTAGCGTCCCTGTATTGAATGAGACGCGACGGAATCGCGTTCAGTGCTGGGGCGTGGTCGTGATCATTGAGGCATTTCTTCGTTGGGTCGAAACGGCCAAGACCGCCGACAGGGCGGTCGCTGCCAGTGCTCTCGGACGCGTCTATCTGAAATCCGAAATGTCAGACGAGCGGCGCGACGCTGCTGAAAAGGCGATGATCTATCTGCTCGACGATCCGTCGCCGCGTGTGCGGCTTGCGCTCGCCGAAGCGATCGCCTGGGCGCCGCATGCGCCGCGCAACATCATTCTTTCGCTCGCCGAGGACCAGCCGGAAATTGCCTGCCACGCGGTGACCTGCTCGCCGATCCTGACGGATGCAGATCTCGTCGACCTTGCAGCACGCGGCAGCGGCACAACGCGGATGCTGATTGCTGCACGTGCCCATGTGACCCGCCCGGTTTCCGCAGCGCTCGCCGAGGTCGGCGACGAGGACGAAGTTCTCTGCCTCCTGGAAAATGACGGCGCCTCGATTTCCGCCCAATCCCTGAAGCGGATTGCCGAACGGCTCGGCGATGTCAGCGACATCAGAAACCTGCTTCTCGACCGCAGCGACCTGCCGGCCGATGCCCGCCAACTTCTGACGCAGCATGTCAGCAATGCGCTGGTCGGCCTGCCGCTGGCGCTGGCAGCGATCGGCCTGCAGAGGCTGCAGCGCATCAGCCGCGAGGCGACGGAAGCGGCGATCGTTTCCATTGCCGGCGATATCGCGCCGATCGAAGTTCCTGACCTCGTCGAGCATCTTCGCCTGAACGAGCGGCTGACGCCGTCCTTCCTCATGCATGCGCTCTGCTGCGGCAAGGTGGAGTTCTTTGCCTGCGCCATCGTCAACCTGTCTGATTGCAGCGACCGGCGTGTGCGGGCAATCCTTGCCACCGGCCGTATGCATGCCGTGCGCGCACTTTATGAATCCGCGGGCCTGCCGCGGGATATCAGCATCATCTTCGTCGAAGCGACCTTCTTATGGCGTGAGGCTTCGCGCAAGACGTCGGCCTCGCTTCTCGGCAGCATCTGCGGGCGCCTGCTTCAAAAGTTCCACAATCGGGTCGGGCAGCATGACGCCGTCGGCGAACTGCTCGATATGGTGGAGAAGCTGCATGTGGCCGAACAGCGCCGCTCGGCTCGTGTCTATGCGTCGCTTGCGGCGGCTTAATCGGCAAACCGCGCCGCCGCCCAGGAATAGCTCGCAGAGACGAAATGCAGCGGCTTCGCCAGGGTGTTTTTCACATCCTTACCGGAAGGCAGGCTGGCGCGAACGCGCCCGGCAATATTATCTACAAAACCGCCAAGACCATCCCGCTGTTCGGCCACCTCAGGTGTCGCTGGCGGAACAGGCGCCGGCTTGGCCGGTTCGGCAGCAGCAAACGATCTCGGCGCCTCGCAGACGGCAATGACAGTCGGATAGCTGGCATTGGCATAGGCCTTCAGCCGCTGTTCGGCTTCGGCATCGCAGGCGACGACGGTTTCCCAATGTTTGTCGACCGTGGCGACATAATTGCACTGGCTGACGGAATCGTCGCAACCGAGGATCGTCATGGCGATGAGGACGGCTTGCATATTCTGCCTCCATGGCTATTGAGCGTGTCATCATCTTCGAAAGCTGAATTTCAACGGAATGAAGGCAACGCCATTAGAGCATCGGACTATTAATTGTACGCATATCCTGCCTCCGTTAGGAAGTTCCAGCATTCGTTTGGAGTGAAGAGCGCGCAAATATCACCGATGGCGCGCCAGAGAGCGTCAAAGGTTCTGGCTCCGGCTTTTCGCAGATGCGCCTTGAGCTTTGCGAAGGCCATTTCGATCGGGTTGAGATCGGGAGAATAGGGCGGCAGGAAGAGGAACCATGCCCCTTTTTCTTTGAGGCAAGCGTCTGCCTTGGCACTCTTGTGGACGGCGAGGTTGTCGAGGATGACGACATCGCCCTTCTGCAAAGTTGGTGCGAGCTGGGTCTCGACATAGGTGTCGAAAGCAGCCCGGTTCATTGCCTTGTCGATAATCCAAGGCGCGGTCAGGCCGTCGCAACGAAGGGCGGCGATGAAGGTCTGCGTGCTCCAGTGACCAAAAGGGGCAAGAGCCTTGAGCCGTTGGCCCTTGCGGCTGCGCCCGCGTAGACGCGTCATCTTCGTCGTGACTGAGGTTTCATCGATGAAGACAAGGCGACTAGGCTGTTCCCGCATGCGAGGTTGCCGGGACAACCTCCATCTATGCCGGGCCTCGGCAATGTCAGCGCGTTCGCACTCCGACGCCAGCAGGGCTTTTTTTATATGTGAAGCCACACCGGCACAGAAGGCGGGAAAGCTCTGCCGGAGCGGCCTTCATCTTGTGCTCTTGCGCCAGCCGGGCAGCAAGTTCCGGCATGGTGATATCGGGCTGCTTCTCAACCGCGTCGATCAGAAACGCTTCGAGCGGCGCAAGCCGACCGCCTCGTGGCCTGCCTTGACGACCGGGCGAAAGCGAACCCTGTCTGGATACGCGCTGGATCAGCTTGACCGCAAAGCTGTCGCTGACGCCAAAGTGACGAGCTGCCGCGCGTCGTGAATGACCGGCTTCGACATAAGCAACAATCCGAAGACGCAGGTCCGAAGAATACGATTTGGCCATGATCCACCTCCTCATAAGATGAATCATGAAAATCAGAAAAACGGAATCCCTTGATTCTGTTTTTCAATCCGATGCTCTAGCTCATCGTTATCTACTGCATGATTCCTTAAATCGGAATCGATTTAAGGATAAAATTATGCAGCAATTTAAAGTGCTACAGCGTCCTTTGCGCGTCGTTTCAGACGCGCGGCGCTGTAGGCGAAAAATTGAGTAGCCATTGCAGGAACTGGAGTGAGAATGCCCGTCACCATTGCCCTGGAGCCGCCGCGTCAGGATGGCGTGATCCGTCTTCTGGAACTCTCCGACGCCTATGCCCAGTCGCTCTATCCGCCCGAGAGTAACCACCTCGTCGATATTTCAACGCTAGAAAAGCCGTCGGTGAGCTTCCTCGTCGCGCGCAACGGCGGCGAGATCGTCGGCTGCTGCGCACTGGTCGAGGCGGGCGACGGCACGGCCGAGATCAAGCGCATGTTCGTCGATCCCAAGGCGAGGGGCCTGAAGGTCGCGAGCCGACTCATGGACAGGCTTGAAGAACTCGGCAGGGACAAGAGGCTCGCGGCGATCCGTCTGGAGACAGGCATCCACCAGCCGGAGGCGATCGGCCTTTACAAGAAATATGGATTTCTCGAAATCGAGCCTTTCGGCTCCTACCTGCCGGACCCGCTCAGCCTTTTCATGGAAAAGCGCCTGGCCTGATTTAGGCAAAGCGTCTCGCCGGACTTAACCTTCGGCAGCGCGCTGCAGCGGCGGCGCCTGTTCATCGTGGATGATCTGTGGACCCGTATCGGCGCTACGGACTTCGTGTATCCATTCTCGCCAGATGGCGACCAGCAGCGCCATGAGCACCGGGCCGATGAAGAGGCCGAGGAAGCCCATCGTCTTCACGCCGCCGACGAGGCCGAAGAAGGTCGGCAGGAAGGGCAGCTTGATCGGTCCGCCGACGAGCTTCGGACGCAGCGTCTTGTCGACGATAAAGAGTTCGACCGTGCCCCAGACGAAGAGGCCGATGCCGGCGACATGCGAGCCGCTGGCCAGCAGATAGACGGATACCAGCGTGAAGGAAAGCGGCGCTCCGCCGGGAACCAGTGCCATGACACCCGTCAGCACACCGAGGGTGACAGGCGATGGGACGCCGGCGATCCAATAGGCCACGCCGAGTACGATGCCTTCGCCGATCGCGATCAGCGTCATGCCCATGACAGTCGAGCTGATGGTGGCGGGCACGACGCGGGAAATGCGCTCCCAGCGGTTCGGCAGGATACGCTCGCCGAGCATGTCGATCTGCTTGGAGAAGGAGAAGCCGTCGCGATAGACGAAAAACAGCGCGATCAGCATGAAGAGCAGCGTCAGCAACAAATGGAAGGCGCCGCCGCCGGCCGCCAGGACCGCGCGATAGATATTGCCGATATTGGCGCCGCTGACGGCCTGGATGAGCTCACCCATGGCACCGGGGCTGCCGATATATTTCGTCCAGAGTTCGTCGAGATAGGGGCCGGCGAGCGGCAGGGCCAAGATCCATTGCGGTGTTTCCGCGCCAAAGCGGTTGGCGTGGATTGCCCATGCGACCCAAGTGCGAACTTCACCGGTCGTATAGGCAACCGCAAGGCTGATCGGAATGACGAGGAAGGTGACGATGAGGACGATCGCGATCGTCGCGGCGATCGTCGTATTGCCGCCGACGCGGGCAACCAGTTTGCGGTAAAGCGGCCAGCTCGCAAAGCCGATGACGAGGGCTGCGAGCACCGGCACCACGAAGCCGTAGAAGAAATAAACGCCGGCCGCGGCAACGAGCACGAGCAGCCAGCGGGCAGCCGAAATGGAGGGTATCAGCGGCGTACGTATCGTCGCCGACGGCCCCAGCCATCGCGGCTCCGTATTGGTTTTCTGACGATCAAACACACCCACGCGCGCCTCTTTTTATTGTTGTCCTAGTTTATGGGCCATGAACCGGGCGGTTTCAAGGTCCGCCCGGATAAAGCGTATACAAAGCGTGGTTATTCGAGCGCCTGATCGCCTCGATATTATTGGGGGCGGCGGTTGATCTTGAAGGCGTAGAACTGAGTCTTCTGGCCGGTCGAGAAATTATTGTCAGAACCGAGGATCAGGACATCCGTGCCATCCTTCGCCTTGCCGATCGCCATGGCTTCGATATTGTCGGGCGTCAGGCCGATGGCGCGGAGATCCAGCACCTGGCTCTTGCGGGCCGGGACGACGCGCTGATCGTTCTTGGCAAGCGAGGCAATGCCGGAAACGTCGGTCGCACCGTCGAGATCCATCATGAAAAGCTTGATGTTGTTGCCGAAGCCCTGGGCATAGCTGCGCTCGACGGCGAGCAGGCGATGATCGTCAAGGGCGATCATTTCCGACATGCCGTTGTCATTGCCACCGTCGGATTTGACGGCAGCCTGCGGGATCGGCGAGACCGGATAGACGTATTGAGCCTTCGGCTCGCCGGTTGCGCCGTCATAGCGGATGATGCGTGACAGGCTGCCGGTCGTCAGACTGGGGTTCGGGCCGTCCTGGTAGAGGGCTGCTTCGACGCCGACGAAAACGTCACCGGACGGAGACACGGCAAGATCCTCGAAAGCGAGATTGTCGCGGATGCCGGTCGACTTGTCGGCGGTCGGTGCAAAACCGTCCGGCAGCTTGAACTCGCGCACGAAGGCCCCGTCCGGCGAGGTGACGCGGACGAAGGGGGCGATCAACGCCTTGGCGTCACCTTCGCTGCCCCAGTAGATGCCGTCCTTGCCGAAACGGATGGATTCCGGATCGACGGTGCGGATGACGAAGGGCTGGCCGTTCTTGTCCTGGAAGGTGGTGTGCTTGATGATGGTGACACCCTTCAGGCCTTCAGCGCTGACATCGATATCGAGATCATAGAAGCGCGCCGGGGCCTTTTCGGAACGGTCGTCGCTGATGGCGATGTAATGGCCGGTGGCGGCATCGAAATCGAGGCCGGAAATGCCGCCGAATTCGACGCCATTTTCCATCTGGCCGGTCGGGATGACGAATTCACCGAGATAGGAGAGGGAGATCGCGGCGGCGCAATCGCCGAAGGGGCAGGCGGTCTCGACGGTCACGCCTGTAACGGTCGCGTAAACGGAAGCGGTGCTGGACAGGAGAACGAAAGCGGCAGTCGCGAGAAAACGCTTGGTCATGGCAAATATCCGGCAAAAGGTTGAAACAAAACGGCCGGCGCTGCGTGGACCTCGTTGGAGGACAGAGCGCCGGCCGTTCTATTGCGCCGGTAATTTGACGGAAGCGTAACGGTTCTTCGTCAGTTCGATGAATTCGCTGTGACTTAAATATCCAAGTCTTCCGCGAAGGCCGCACGCTCCTGGATGAAGCGGAAACGGGCTTCGGCCTTGGTTCCCATCAGGTCGTCGACGGCATTGCGCGTGCCCTCGAAATCCACCTCGTCGATCAGCACCCGCAGCAGCGTGCGCTTGGACGGATCCATCGTCGTTTCCTTGAGCTGGGCGGGCAGCATTTCGCCGAGACCTTTGAAACGGCTGATCTCGATCTTGGCCTTGCCTTTGAATTCAGTCTCCATCAGTTCGGCACGGTGATCGTCATCGCGGGCATAGGCGGACTTTGCCCCTTGCGTGATCTTGTAGAGCGGCGGCACGGCGAGGAAAAGGTGACCACCGCGAACCAGCTCGGGCATCTCCTGATAGAAGAAGGTGATGAGCAGCGAGGCGATATGCGCACCGTCGACGTCGGCATCGGTCATGACGATGACGCGTTCGTAGCGAAGATCCTCTTCGCGGTATTTCGAGCGTGTGCCGCAGCCGAGCGCCTGAACGAGATCGGAGATCTGCTGGTTGGCCGACAGTTTCTCGCGTCCGGCGCTGGCGACGTTGAGGATCTTGCCGCGCAGCGGCAGGATCGCCTGATTGGCGCGGTTACGCGCCTGCTTGGCGGAACCACCTGCCGAGTCGCCCTCGACCAGGAAAAGTTCAGCACCGTCGGCGGTATTCTGCGAGCAGTCGGCAAGCTTGCCGGGCAGGCGCAGCTTGCGCACAGCCGTCTTGCGGTTGACTTCCTTCTCCTTGCGGCGGCGCAGGCGCTCTTCGGCGCGCTCGATCACCCAATCGAGAAGCTTCTCGGCCTCATTCGGATTGTCGGCGAGATAATGGTCGAAGGGATCGCGCAACACGTTTTCAACGAGGCGCTGGGCTTCGATGGTCGCGAGACGATCCTTTGTCTGGCCAACGAATTCCGGCTCACGGATGAAGACCGAGAGCATGCCGACGGCGGAGATCATCACGTCATCGGTGGTGATCTGCGCGGCGCGTTTGTTCTGGGTCAGCTCGGCGTAGCTCTTCAGGCCCTTGGTCAGCGCAATGCGCAGACCGGCCTCATGCGTGCCGCCTTCGGGCGTCGGGATGGTGTTGCAATAGGAATGGACCTGCGGATCGCCGCCATACCAGGTGATCGCCCATTCCAGCGCGCCATGACCAGCGACCTTCTCGCTCTTGCCGGCGAAGATTTCGCGGGTGACGGTGAACTCCTTGCCCATCGTCGCCTGCAGATAATCCTTCAGGCCGCCAGGGAAATGGAAGACGGCCTTGTCCGGCACGTCGGATCCCTCCGGCAGCACGCCCGGCTCGCAGCTCCAGCGGATTTCGACACCGCCGAAGAGATAGGCCTTGGAGCGGGCCATGCGGAACACACGCGCCGGATCGAACTTCGCATGGTCACCGAAGATCTGCGGATCGGGATGGAAGCGAACCTTGGTGCCGCGGCGGTTATGCACATCGCCCAGCTCTTCGAGACCGCCCTGTGGCACGCCGCGCGAGAAGCGCTGGCGGTAGAGCTTGCGGTTGCGGGCGACCTCGACTTCGAGAGCGTCCGACAGCGCGTTGACGACGGAGACGCCGACGCCGTGCAGACCGCCCGAGGTCTCGTAAGCCTTGCCGTCGAACTTACCGCCGGCATGCAGCTTGGTCATGATGACTTCAAGCGTCGACTTGCCGGGAACCTGCGGATGGTTCTCGACAGGAATACCGCGGCCGTTATCGGTGACGGTCAGATAGCCTTGGAGATCGAGATGAACGTCGATGAAATCGGCATGGCCGGCCACGGCTTCGTCCATCGAGTTGTCGATGACTTCAGCAAAGAGATGGTGCAGCGCCTTTTCGTCGGTGCCGCCGATATACATGCCGGGACGCATGCGAACGGGTTCCAGGCCTTCCAGAACGCGGATCGAGGATGCGCCGTAATCATCACTATTCGATGTCGCCGGAGCAGGGCGGGAGGCCGAGGGGGCTGCCGCCGCAGCGGGCCGTTCGGCAGGTGCCGCAGGCTTTGCAGCCTCCTCCTGCTTCTGTGAGAGGGGCATTCCGGAAAAGAGGTCGTTGCTGTCTTCCATGGAACCGTTCAGATCTTATTCTCGTGACGGGCCGCCGCTGGCCCACAATAGTCGCGTTCGGCATCGCGTTTGCGAATCAGGGGGATTCTGACAGAAAGCGCCCCGATACGCGACGCGCCCCGGATTTGCGGAGCTTTTCAAGATGTGATTTGCGTTGCCGGGCGTCGAATGGCAAGTCGCGGCAGCTCTTTGGGAACCATCTGCATGCCGATGTCCACAAGTCATTGCACCATAATCACCGCAATTGCGGCCTTTTTCCTGTCCGCAGCCATCGGGACCGCCGCGGCCGATGCCCTGCCGCCTTACAAGGACGACCTGTTTTCGAAGCAGACCGTGCTTCAGACAGGCGATGACGGCGCCTTCGACGTGATCGAATACGACGAGACGCGCGACATCAACGGGCGCGACCAGATACCGGAAAAGCGTGTGCAGCAGAAATATATCTCGCTCGGCGTGAAGAAGCTGCAGGCGGATGAAACACTGTCGCTCGACAGCACTAGGCTGGATGTCACCAGAGTGGGACAAGCACAGAATGCCGCCTTCACGGTTATCTTCGTCCACGGCCGAGAAGGTGACCGGCGGCTCGGCGCCAACGACTATTCGTTCGGCGGCAACTTCAACCGGCTGAAGAACCTTACGGCCGGCAATGGCGGCGTCTATTATTCGCCGACTGTCAGGACCTTCGACGCCAATGGCGTTGCAGCCATTGCCGGGCTGATCCGCTATGCAAGCGCACAGTCTCCCGGCCGACCAATCATCCTGAGCTGCGCCTCGATGGGCAGCCAGATCTGCTGGGGGATCGCGCGCGATGCCGAAAGCACCAAACGGCTGAAGGGCATGCTGATCATGAGCGGCGTCTCGGACCCGGATTTTGCAAAGAGCCCTTTCTACAAGGCGAAGCTGCCGCTCTGGTTTGCCCATGGCAGCCGCGATCCCGTCTATGCTGCAGCCGACCAGCAGGCGCTGTTCGAAAAGCTCAACAACGCGAAATACCCGACGCATTTCACATTGTTTGAGAGCGGCAATCATGGCACGCCGATCCGCATGATCGACTGGCGCAGGGTGCTGAACTGGATACTGGCCTCCTGAAAAGGCGGATTTCACCCCGCGTAAGGCTGTTATTTTCCCAACGTCACCTGGAGCGCTTTCCTTTGCTGCCGGCTTTTGCTAAGGCCGCCGAATAGGCGGATTTTGGGAGGAGCAACATGACACCTGACGTACGCCCGCTCGTGGCGGGGAACTGGAAGATGAACGGTACGCGTGCCTCATTGGACCAGATCAAGGCGATTGCCCAAGGCGTCAGCATTCCCTTGTCGGAAAAAGTCGAAGCCCTGATCTGCCCACCGGCAACGCTGCTTTACGTGGCGACGGCGCTCGCCACCGACAGCCCGCTTGCGATCGGCGCGCAGGATTGCCACCAGACGCAGAGCGGCGCCCATACCGGCGATGTGTCTGCGGAAATGATTGCCGATTGCTACGGCACCTATGTGATCGTCGGCCATTCGGAACGACGCATCAACCATGCCGAAACCGATCATCTAGTGCGCGCCAAGGCCCAGGCCGCCTATCAGGCCGATATCACCGCGATCATCTGTGTCGGTGAAACCGCCGATGAGCGCGACGCCTACCAGACGCTCGATATCCTCAAGCGCCAGCTTTCGGGATCGCTGCCGGACGAGGCGACGGCCGAGAATACCGTTATCGCTTATGAGCCGGTTTGGGCGATCGGTACCGGGCTGACGCCGACCGCACAGGATGTGGAAATCGTCCACGCCTTCATCCGTGACGAACTCATCTTGCGGTTCGGCAAAGAGGGCAAGGGCATGCGCATCCTCTATGGCGGTTCGGTCAAGCCCTCGAATGCCAGCGAGCTGCTCGCCGTTGACAATGTGGACGGCGCTCTCATCGGCGGCGCGAGCTTGAAAGCCACTGATTTCCTCGCCATCTACGGCGCATACAAGGAACTCACTG
>Ga0102587_1002304_pt1 | contig 11370 bp, 10 predicted proteins | sample AraplaF_Col_mTSA_FD_76853 | JGI IMG/M metagenome (GOLD analysis project Ga0102587, IMG submission 76853) | Arabidopsis root microbial communities from the University of North Carolina, USA - plate scrape MF_Col_mTSA (SPADES assembly) (version 2) | ecosystem: Host-associated > Plants > Roots >... | reverse complement strand
CCGTCTGGCGCGGCGCGCGAGGCGACTTCCGAACCGACGCTGCCGCCCGCCCCGGGCTTGTTGTCAACGACGATGGTGGTGCCCAGCGCGGTGCCCAGCTTTTGCCCGATCAGCCGGCCCAGCACGTCGGTGGTGCCGCCGGCGGCAAAGGGAACCATGTAGGTGATGGGCTTGCCCGTAGGCCAGTTGCCCTGCGCGAAAGCGGGAAGCGTAGAAAGGCCCGCTACGGCAGTGGCCATCGCGGTGGTGAGCAGGGTGCGGCGTTGCATGGGGCGTCTCCTTCAGGTGTATTTGGGTCAGGCAGGCAATCAGTTGCCCTTTCAGGGCATCTCGACAATCTCAATCCAGTTCGGGTTCTTGCCAAGGGGCAGGCGCTTGGGCGTGCCCAGTGCGCCGGTCGCGGCATCAATGGCGTATACCGACACGCTGTGCGAATCCTGGCCCGCCGCGATCAGGTAACGCCCCTGCGGATCGATGGCGAAGCCGCGTGGGGTTTTTTCGGTAGGCGTCTGGCCCAGCGGCTCCAGCAGGCCGGTGGCGGCATCAACACGGAAGGCCGACAGCGTGCTGGACGTGCGCTCCGACGCGTAGAGGTAGCGGCCGTCGGGCGTCAGGTGCAGGTCGGCGGCCCAGGGCTTGCCGGTGAAACCGGCCGGCAGCGTGGTCCGGGTCTGCAGCAGCTTGAGCGTGCCGCGGGCACCGTCCCAGGCAAACACATGGAGCTGCGCATCCAGCTCGTCCAGCAGGTAGACGAAGCGCTGCGCCTTGTCCCAGACAAAATGGCGCGGGCCGGCTTTGGCCACTGTGCTGGTCAGCGCCGGGTCGTTGGGCGAGAGGACGCCGGTGGCGGCATCAAAGCGCCAGCTGGAAACGTTGTCGTTGCCCAGGCTGGTGGCCAGCACAAAGCGGTTGGCCGAATCGGCATGGATGGCATGCGCATTCGCGATCCCGGGGATCAGCTGCTGGATGGCGCCGACCTTGCCGTCCTTGTCGATACTGTTGACGGTGATCTTGTGGCCGGGGTAAGAAGCCGCGAAGAGCCAGCGGCCCGTCACGTCGGTATCTATATTGGCCATGCTGTCGGCCAGGGCCGCCTCGCCCAGCTTGCGCAGCTTGCCACTGGGCCCGTCGATGGCGAAGCTCACAACACGGAAAGGCTGCGAGCGCAACGCCGCGTACAGGAAGCGCTTGTCCGGACTCACGGCCATGGGCATCACCGTTCCGCCCACGTTCACGGTCTCCACCGGCTTGAGCATGCCCTGTGCGCGGTCCAGTTCGAGCACCGAAATCTCCTGGCTGTCGGCGTTCGACACATAAACCCAGGTGGCGGCCGTGGCCGTGCCGGCAACAAGCGCCAGGCCGGCCGCAAGCAGCAGCCGCAAGACCGGGTGCAGCACGCGCAAGCTCGATGGAACAGCGATCATGGTTTGTCTCCTTTGTCGTTGGATAGCTCAGGTGATCGGCGCCGGGTTGAACAGCACCAGCGCGTTGTGCAGCTTCCAGTGCTCGGCCCAGGTTTTCTTGCGCCCGCTGGCCACGTCCAGCATGAAGCGGAACAGCTCCCAACCCACCTCTTCGATGGTGGCGTCGCCGTCGGCAATGCGCCCGGCGTTGATGTCCATCAGGTCGTGCCAGCGCCGCGCCAGGTCGCTGCGCGTGGCCACCTTGATGACCGGCACCTCGGCCAGCCCGTAAGGCGTGCCGCGGCCGGTGGTGAATACGTGGATGTTGATGCCGGCCGCCAGTTGCAGCGTGCCGCAGATAAAGTCACTGGCGGGTGTCGCGGCGTAGATCAGGCCCTTTTGTTTTGCCTTCTCGCCGGGCGAGAGTACGCCGCTGATGGGCGCACTGCCCGACTTCACGATAGAGCCCATGGCCTTTTCGACGATGTTGGACAGGCCGCCTTTTTTGTTGCCCGGCGTGGTGTTGGCGCTGCGGTCCACCCTGCCCTTTTGCAGGTAGGCGTCGTACCAGGCCATCTCGCGGATCATGGCGTCGGCCACTTCCGGCGTGCTGGCGCGCGAGGTCAGCTGGTCTATGCCGTCGCGCACCTCCGTGACTTCGGAGAACATCACGGTCGCGCCGGCGCGCACCAGCAGGTCGGTGGCGAAGCCCACCGCCGGGTTCGCCGTCACGCCGGAAAACGCGTCGCTGCCGCCGCACTGCACACCCACCACCAGCTCGCTGGCGGGCACGGTCTCGCGCTTGCGTGCATTGAGCCGCTCCAGGTGCAGCAAGGCGGTCTCCATGATGGAGTCGATCATGGACATGAAGCCGACGTGGTTCTCGGACTGCAGGCAGACCACGTCCAGCTTGGCCTCGGCATTGGTGCCCACGTCGGCCACATTGCGCTCGTCGACGATCTGTATGCTGCCCGGCGGCAGCAGGCGCTCGGGCTGCAGCTTCTCGCAGCCCAGGCTCACCACCATGACCTCGCCCCCGAAGTTGGGGTTCAGGCTGATGTTGCGCAGGGTGCGGATCGGGATGACGGCGTCGGGCGCGTCGATCGCCACGCCACAGCCGTAGGTGTGCTCCAGGCCCACCACATCATCGACATTGGGAAAACGCGGCAGCAGCTCGGCCTTGATGCGCTGCACGGCAAAGTCCACCACGCCGGCCACGCACTGCACCGTGGTGGTGACGGCCAGGATGTTGCGGCTGCCGACCGAGCCGTCCGGGTTGCGAAAGCCCTCGAAGGTATAGCCTTCCAGCGGCGGCAGCGGTTCGGGCCGCACCGTGGCCTTGGGCAGGTTCTCCAGCGTGCGCGCGTCCGGCATCTCCAGCAGGCGCTCGTGCACCCAGCTGCCGGCCGCAATGTCTTTGAGCGCGTAGCCAATGGGTACGTTGTAGCGCAGCACCGCAGCGCCCTTGGACAAGTCCACCAGAGCCACTTTGTGGCCTTGGGGGACGCGCTCCACCAGCCGCAGGCCGTCCTCGAAAACGGTGCCCTCGGGCAGGCCACCGTCGTTGGCGACGATGGCGACGTTGTCACGGGGATGCATGCGGATGTGAAGCGGTGCGGCCATGGCGCGCGATTCCTTTATTTACCGACCGCCATGTAGAGGCTGGGCAGCCACATGGAGAATGCCGGCACAAACGTGACCAGCGCGAGCGCGAAAATCAGCGCGCCGTAGAAAGGCCAGATGGTGCGCATCACGGTGCCCACGGACACCCCGCCTATGGCGCAGCCCACGAACTGGGTCGTACCCACGGGCGGTGTGTTCAGGCCCAGCGCGCAGTTGATCAGCAGCACGATGCCGAACTGCACCGAGCTCATGCCGTACTGCTGGGCAATCGGCAGAAAGATCGGCGTGCACAGCAGGATGGTGGCAGCCATGTCCAGGAAGGTACCCAGCACGAACAGGATGATGTTGATCAGCAGGAAGATCACCCACGGCGTAGTGGTGACCTGCGACAGCATCTGCCCCGTCAACTCGGCAACGCCGTACAGGCTGATGAGGTAACCGAAGGTGCTGGAGATACCGATCAGCAGCAGGATGACACCGGTCGTCTTGACGGCTTTGGTCGCCGCCTTGAGAAAGTGTTCCCACTTGAGCGTGCGGTAGACAAACACCGTCAGCCCCAGCGCATACAGCACAGCCACGGCGGCAGATTCGGTGGCGGTGAAGACACCCGACAAAATGCCGCCAAGGATCAGCACAACAATCATCAGGCCCGGCAGCGACGCGGCGAACGAACGCGCCACAATCGACCACCCCGGGAAACTTCCGGCCGGGTAGCCACGCTTCACGGCGACCAGGTAGGCGGCGGCCAGGTTGCAGATGGTCAGGATGGCGGCAGGCAGCAGCGCGGCCAGGATCAGCGCGGCGATCGACACCTTGCCGCCGGCAGCCAGCGAATAAATGATCAGGTTGTGGCTGGTCGGCATCAGGGCGCCCACCAGCGCGGCATGCGTCGTCACGTTGACCGCGTAGTCAGCGTGGTAGCCCTCTTTTTTCATCATCGGGATCATCACGGCGCCCATGGCCGACACGTCAGCCACGGGCGAACCCGACACGCCGCCGAACAGCGTGCAAGCCACGACGTTGGACATGCCCAGGCCGCCGCGCACATGGCCCACCAGGCTGCGAGCCAGGTCGACGATGCGATCGGCAATACCGCCGTAGAGCATCAGCTCACCGGCGAAGATGAAAAACGGGATCGCGAGAAACGAAAAGATGCCCATGCCCGAGGTCATCTGCTGGAAACCGACCGCCAGCGGCAGTCCTTCGTACAGCAGGGTCGACAGGGCAGAAAGGCCGATGGCAAACGCCACGGGCACGCCCAGCAAAAGAAAGAGCGTGAAGGAAATGCACAGAATCAACAATGGGATAGTCATGATTTTTCAGCCCCAGGCGGGTTCTACTTCTTCGCCTTTGGCGAGTGCGACGATGTGCTCGATGGAGAACATCACAATGAGGACACCCGCAATCGTTGCGGGGACATAGCGCCATCCCTCGGAGATCCACAGGGTGGGCAAGCGGTAGCTCCACACGGACTGGGCCAATACGGCGCAGTTGTAGGCCATGGCGGCGCCAAACAGCAATACCAGCACGTGGATCAGGTATTCCATCTTCAGACGGATGTTTTCGGGTGCGAGAACCAGGAAGGATTCCAGCCCGATGTGGCCGGCGTCGCGAACGCCCACGGCCGTGCCGAACATCGTGACGTACAACACCAGCAGCAAAGCCAGGCTCTCGGCCCAGGTCGGGGTGTTGTTCAGGACATAGCGGCCAAAGACCTGCCAGCTGACGGCGCAGATCACCGCCACAAGGCCCAAAATGCCCAGCCACATGCAAGTCCGGGCGAGCGAGCGACAAATTTTTGTGTACATATAAAGTGCGGACGTGGGGTCCGCCCCAGAGAAGGCTTGCTAAGCGGCAAAGTTGCCGTAAAAGGCGCCGGCCGCTGGCGGGCCGGCGCGGGATCAGGTCTTACTTGGTGTCCTGGATCCGTTTGACGAGGCTCTTGAGCGCCGCGTCGGTGATGAACTTGTCATACACGGGCTTCATGGCGTTCTGGAAGGACACCTTGTCGACCTGGATGATCTCGGCGCCACCGGCCTTGACGGTTGCCAGCGATTTTTCTTCGCGGTCATCCCACAGCTTGCGCATGTAAGGTACCGACTCCTTGGCCGCCTGGCGGATAGCCTTCTGGTCATCGGCGCTCAGGCCGTCCCAGGTGCGCTTGGAGAACAGCAGCATCTCGGGCGCCATCGAGTGCTCGGTGATGGAGTAGTACTTGGCCACTTCAAAGTGGCGCGAGCTTTCGTACGACGGGTAGTTGTTTTCGGCGGCGTCGACCAGGCCGGTCTTCAGCGCGGTGTACACCTCGCCGAACGGCATGGGCGTGGCGTTCGCGCCCATGGCTTCCAGCAGGGACACCCAGAGGTCCGACTGCTGCACGCGCACTTTCAGGCCTTTCGCGTCGGCGAGCGAGCGAACCGGCTTTTTGACGGTGTACAGGTTGCGCGCACCGCTGTCGTAGTAGGCCAGGCCGATAAAGCCCTGGGGTGCGCACGAAGCCAGGATCTGCTCACCGATAGGGCCGTCCAGCACATGGCGCATATGTTCCTTGGAGCGGAACAGGAAAGGCATGGTCGGCACCTGCGTTTCGGGGCAGATGTTGTTCATCGGTGCGATGTTCACGCGGGTCATCGCCAGGGCGCCGATCTTGGTCTGCTCGATGGTGTCTTTTTCGCTGCCGAGGGCGCTGTTGTTGAACACCTTGATGCTGTGCTTGCCGTTGGTCAGCACCTTCAGGCGCTCACCCATGAACTTGACGGCTTCCACGGTGGGATAGCCGTCGGGGTGGATATCCGACGAACGGAATTCCGTGGCAAAGCCTGCCAGCGGCATCACGGCCAGGGCGGCAGCGACCGCGAACAATGTTTTTTTAATCTTCATGTCTCATCCTCTAGGTTGGTGGTGGAAAGCAGGTAGCGGAAACTTTTTAATACAGGCACGCGGTTTCGGGCAGCCCGCGCACGCCGGGGCGCAACGCGAACACACCACCGGCCAGCGGCTGGTCAGATAGATCGACACCTTCGGGGCGTATCGATGTCACGAACAGGGTGTCAAGCCCGGCGCCGCCGAAGGCGCACATGGCGGGCTTCTTCACAGGCACGGCCAGCGAGCGGTCCAGCTTGCCGGCGGGCGTGAAGCGGTGAATGAGGCCGGCGTCATTGCCGCAGATCCAGTAGCAGCCGTCTGCGTCAACGGCCGCGCCGTCGGGCCGCCCGGGCAGCGAGTTCATATCGATAAAGAGGCGGCGGTTCGAAGGAGTGCCGGTGGCGATGTCGTAATCAAAGGCCCAGACCGACTGCACCGAAGGATGCGAGTCCGACAGGTACATGGTGCGGCCGTCCGGGCTGAAGGCCATTCCATTGGGCGTGATGAAGCCTTCCAGCAGCAGCTTGAGGCCACCGCCCTGGTAGCTGTAGATGTTGCCGACGCGCGCACCTAGAGCCATGTTCATCTGCATGGTCCCGGCCAGGAAGCGCCCTTGCCGGTCGCAGCGGCCATCGTTAAAGCGCATGCCCGCCTGCGCGTGGGTCACGCCGGCAAGCTGATGAAAGCCCAGTTGGCCGCCCGCCTCCGGGCTCAGGCGAAACATCCCGCTCTCGGCGCCGGCAATCCAGTCCCGCGTATTGCCCAGCCGGGCAATGCAGGCGGGCATCTCAGGGGCCAGCCATTCGGTCAGCGCGGCATCGGCCATGCTCCAGCGGCACAAGCGGCGCGCCGGAATGTCGACCCAATACAGCGCCTGTTCGGAGGCATCCCAGACGGGGCTTTCGCCCACGCCGTTGCGCGCATCCAGAACCAGTTCGACTTGAACTTCACTCATAAATACAGCCGCTTGCTCAGTCGCCGAAAGGGCCGGCCACGACAAAGCCGCCGCCCTGGTACTGGGCCACCGGGTCCTTCAGGTCAGGCGCGGGTGTGCGGGCGTAAACCGCCTCGCGGAAGATATCGGAGCTGTCCTTGGGCACATAGCCGATATGGCGGGCGCGGCTGTTGTCCCACCAGGTCACGGCGTTGTCGGACATGCCGAAGATGATGCTGTGGCCCAGCACCGGCGTCGTGAGGCAGGCGGTAATCAGGCGGTGCAGGTCGTCAAAGCTCAGCCAGGTAGCCAGCATGCGGCGGTCCTTGGGCTCGGCAAACGATGAGCCGATACGCACGCAGGCGGTTTCAATGCCGTAGCGGTCGAAGTAAAGGCGCGCAAGGTCTTCGCCGAAAGCCTTGGAGAGGCCGTACAGCCCGTCGGGGCGCGGAGGATGGTCGGCGGTAATCGTCTGGTCCTGGCGGTAAAAGCCGGTGACGTGGTTGGAGCTCGCGAAGACGATGCGCTTGACGCCGTTCTTGCGCGCCGCCTCATATAAGTTATAGGCACCCAGGATGTTGGCCTGCAGGATGGGGCCGAAAGGCCCTTCCACCGAAACGCCGCCCAAGTGGACGATGGCGTCCACGCCCTGGACCATGGTGTTAACCGCCGAGGGATCGGCCAGGTCGGCCAGTACAACCTCCTCACCGGCCGCGGCGGCACCAAAAGGCTGCACGTCCGACAGGCGCAATACCGAGCAATTGGCCTTCAGGCGCTCGCGCAAGGCCTTCCCCAAACCGCCGGCTGCCCCGGTCAACAACAGCTTTTCGTGAACTTTGATGGTCATTTTTTCGCCTGGGCCGAATGCCGCCATAACGCCGGCAAGCACTGGACTTTTTTTTGGAGTTTGTTAAAGTCAACCTACAAATGCATCAGTCATAGGTTGTCTGATGACTAGGAATTCTCGGTTTCGCCCCTTAGCTTGTCAATGGTTTTTTAATGGACTCAAGGAAAACCCCTAGCCGCCCGGAAGCAGGCCTTACGCCTGCCTTTCACGAGGAGCCGCCGCGCGTGCGCCGGCCCCGCGGCCTGGTGAGCGAGATCGTCGAAAGCCTGGCCGGCAACATCCGCGAAGGCCGCCTCCAGCCGGGCGACAAGCTGCCCACCGAGGCGGAAATCATGGCCCGCTTCGACGTCAGCCGCACCGTGGTGCGCGAGTCCCTGTCCAAGCTTCAGGCCTCGGGCTTGGTCGAAACCCGGCACGGCATAGGCACTTTTGTGCTGCAGCCGCAGGCCACCGGCAACTTCAAGATCACGGCCGAAGACTTCGCCACCGTGGCCGACGTGATCTCGGTGCTCGAGCTGCGCATCAGCCTGGAAACCGAGGCCGCGGGCCTGGCCGCCCAGAGGAGAACACCGGAAAACCTCCTGGCCATGGAAAACGCCCTACGCGCCTTTCACGACTCGATCAACCTGGACTCCGACGCGGTGCCACCCGACTTCCAGTTCCACATGGAAGTGGCGCGCTCCACCGGCAACCGGCACTTCGCCGACCTGATGACGTACCTGGGCACCATGATCATTCCGCGCACCCGTGTGAACACGGCGCACAGCGCGCCCGAGGGCCGCCTCAATTACCTGCAGCGCGTCAATAGCGAGCACGAGAGCATTTACAACGCCATCCGCAACCAGGACGCCGAGGCCGCGCGCGCCGCCATGCGCACCCATTTATCCAACAGCCGCGAGCGGCTGCGCCGGGGCAATAACGCGCACACCATGCAGCCGCCCGAAGAGCCTGCGGACGCGCCGGCGACCCCCAGCCTTGGTGCAAACCTGGTTGCATAAAGAATCGGCAAGTTGTACGATAACTGATAAATAAACCTTATCAACCATCTACAACTCGTCCGGTATGCCCGCCTCTCAAGCCTCCTCCGTCTCCTCACCCGCCGCTTCGCAAACCCCACGTGTCACCCGCGTCCAGGTGATTCCCGTGGCTGGCCAGGACAGCATGCTGCTGAACCTGAGCGGCGCCCACGGCCCCTTCTTCACCCGCAACATCCTGATCCTGACCGACAGCTCGGGCCGCACCGGCGTTGGCGAGGTTCCAGGCGGCGAGAAGATCCGCAACACCCTCAACGATGCAGCGCCACTCATTGAAGGCCAGTCGATAGGCGACTGGAACCGCATCCTCAACACCCTGCGCACCCAGTTTGCCGACCGCGACAGCGGCGGCCGTGGCAACCAGACCTTTGACCTGCGCGTGGCGATCCACGCGGTCACTGCGGTGGAAAGTGCCCTGCTCGACCTGCTGGGCCAATTCCTGGGTGTGCCGGTCGCGGCCCTGCTGGGCGAAGGCCAGCAGCGCGACTCGGTCGCCATGCTGGGCTATCTCTTTTACGTGGCCGACCGCAAGAAGACCGACCTGGCCTACGCCTCGGCGCCCGACGCGCAGGACGACTGGCTGCGCCTGCGCCATGAAGCCGCCATGGACGCCAAGGGCATCGTGGCGCTGGCCGAAGCCGCCTACAAGCGCTACGGCTTCAAGGACTTCAAGCTCAAGGGCGGTGTGCTGCGCGGCGAGGAAGAGATGGAGGCCATCGTCGCGCTGTCCGAGCGCTTCCCCGACGCGCGCATCACGCTGGACCCGAACGGCGGCTGGCTGCTCAAGGACGCCATCCGCATTTGCAAGGACCGGCACAAAGAATTGGCTTACGCTGAAGACCCCTGCGGCGCCGAAGGCGTGTTCTCGGGCCGCGAGGTGATGGCGGAGTTCCGCCGCGCCACCGGCCTGCCCACCGCCACCAACATGATCGCCACCGACTGGCGAGAACTCTCGCACACCATCCACCTGCAGTCGGTGGACATCCCGCTGGCCGACCCGCACTTCTGGACCATGCAGGGCTCGGTGCGCGTGGCGCAGGTCTGCCAGACCTGGGGGCTGACCTGGGGCTCGCACTCCAACAACCACTTCGACATTTCCCTGGCCATGTTCACGCACGTGGCTGCCGCCGCGCCGGGCAAGGTCACCGCGATCGACACGCACTGGATCTGGCAGGACGGCCAGCGCCTGACCAAGGCGCCGCTGCAAATCGTCAATGGCGAAGTCGCGGTGCCCAAGCAGCCCGGCCTGGGCGTGGAACTGGACATGGCCGAGGTGGAAAAAGCCCACCAGCTTTACCTCAAGCATGGCCTGGGCGCGCGCGATGATGCTGTGGCCATGCAGTACCTGATTCCGGACTGGAAATTCAACAACAAGATGCCCTGCATGGTCCGCTAAGGACCGCAGGGGCCGGGCGGGAAGTTAGAGGCTCCCGCAAGGCCCTACCCTGCACTGGGCGCGTTTCAGCCCAACCGGGCGCCAGGGGCGGTATACCCCGGCGCTTTTCCCGCCAGCGATACCCCCTCATTACCAGAACCCTCAGGAGACAAGACATGAAACGCAGAACACTTTGCGGCATTGCGGGCGCGACACTGCTGGCCCTGGCCGGCACGCTGGGCGCGGGCAGCGCCTTCGCCCAGACCAAACTCAAATGGGCGCACGTCTACGAGACGTCCGAGACATTTCACAAGCAGGCCGTCTGGGCCGCCGACGAAATCAAAAAGAAGACCAACGGCCGCTATGTGGTCGAAGTCTTCCCGGCCTCCTCCCTGGGCAAGGAAACCGAAATCAACCAGGGCCTGACCCTGGGCACCGTGGACATCATCTATACCGGCGCCGCATTCGCCGGCCGCGCCTACCCGCCGCTGTCCATCGCCGCCGCGCCTTTTGTGTTCCGCGACTACAACCATTTCCAGGCCTTCCGCAACGGCCCCATCTTCCAGGAACTGGCCCAGGGCTATGCCAGCAAGACGGGCGGCCAGCACATCGCGGGCTACACCTATTACGGCCTGCGCCACATGACCTCGAACAAGGCCATCTTCAAGCCCGAGGACATGAAAGGCCTCAAGCTGCGCGTGCCCGATGCGCCGCTGTTCGTGATGTTCCCCAAGGCAGTGGGCGCCAACCCCACGCCCATCGCGTTTGCCGAGGTCTACCTGGCGCTGCAGAACGGCACCGTCGATGCGCAGGAAAACCCGCTGCCGACCATAGAGGCCAAGAAGTTCTATGAAGTGCAGAAGTACATCACGCTGACGGGCCACATCACCGAGTCGCTGGTCACCGCCGTGTCGGGCTCGGTCTGGTCCAAGCTCAGCGACGCCGACAAGAAAATCTTCGACCAGGTGCTGTGGGAGGCCTCCAGCCGCGCCAGCCAGGATATCGCCGATGCGGAGAACCGCCTCGTCGCCGAGTTCGAGAAAAAGGGCAAGACCGTCAACAAGGTGGACCGCGCGCCATTCGCCGCGGCCGTGCTGCCGTCGTTGACCGCCGCCGATGCGCCCTGGCCCAAGAGCCTGTACGAGCGCATCCAGGCGATCAAGTAAGTGGAAAAGATAAGTTGAAAAGAGCAACTTAAAGAGATCCAGTGGAGAAGGTACGAAGGCGGCGCAGGCTGCCTTCACTTCATTTTGCGTATCCCATTCAGGAGACACCATGAAACGCCGTTC
>Ga0102587_1002303_pt1 | contig 11375 bp, 11 predicted proteins | sample AraplaF_Col_mTSA_FD_76853 | JGI IMG/M metagenome (GOLD analysis project Ga0102587, IMG submission 76853) | Arabidopsis root microbial communities from the University of North Carolina, USA - plate scrape MF_Col_mTSA (SPADES assembly) (version 2) | ecosystem: Host-associated > Plants > Roots >... | reverse complement strand
CATGGGCAGCCAGTTCCTGCCGCGCATCGGACAGGAAGTACTGGTGCAGTTCATCGAGAACGACATCGACCGCCCGATCATCGTCGGCGCCCTGTACAACGGCCAGGGCGAAAGCGGCATCGCGCCAACGCCTGGCGGCACCACCGCGCAGGAATCATCCGACCACTTCGCCCAGGCCCATGACCACGCCACCTCGGCGCAAGGCAACCTGGTCGGCGGCAATGGCCCGGTATGGCATGGCGCCGGCGGCGGCAGCGGCGCCCACCGCAACGCATCCGCGATGTGGGGTGTGCGCAGCAAGGAGTTCGGCGGTAGCGGCTACAACCAGCTCATGTTCGACGACACCGACAACCAGGGCCGCGTGCAGTTGCGCACCACCGAGGCAGCTACGGAGCTGAACCTGGGCCACCTGGTCCACAACACCGACAACTACCGCGGCAGCCTGCGCGGCCAGGGCGCCGAGCTGCGCAGCGACGCCTATGGCGCAGTGCGCGCCGGTGCAGGCCTGCTGGTTACCAGCTACAAGATCACGCATGGGGCCTCGCAGCGCGAACCGGCTGGAGACAATACCGCCGGCATCGCGATGATGAAGCAGGCCGTCAAGCTGGGCGAAACCTTCAGCGATGTCGCGGTGAAGCATGGCACTGTAGGCCTTGCCTCTCACATGGGCGCACACAAAGCCAATGCCAGCGCGCTCGATGAAAAAGAAGCGCCACTGAAATCGCTGCTGACCGCCGTCTCCGGCATGGTGGGCGACGCCAGCCTCGATGCCGCGCAAGCTGATGCCGGCGAGCGCAACTCCGGCGCTGGAGCGGGCAAGTTGCCGCATAGCGCCGATCCGATTATTGCGATCAGCGCCAAGGACGGCCTGTCAATGAGCGCGGCGCGCGACCTGCAAATGGCCGCAGGCGAAACCGCAACCGTGATGAGCGGCGCCGACACGCAGCTCGCAACTGGCGGCCAGATGCGCGTGCACACGCAGCAAGCAATCGGCATGCTAGGTGGTGCAGTCAAGCCGGGCGAGCAGGACATCGGCGTGCAGGTCATCGCAGCGCGCGATCCAATCGACGTGCAGGCGCAGGCTGGCGCAATTATGGTTCAGGCGCTTGATGTGATCAATGTGAAGAGTTCCAACGCGCACATCGATTGGGCTGCGGCGAAGAAGATCAGCCTGTCCACCGTAGGGGGCGCAAACATCACCATCGATGGCGGCAACATCACAGTGCAGTGCCCTGGCAAGATTGAGATCAAGGCAGGCAAAAAATCGTTTGTCGGGCCAGAACGCAGCAATTATGTGATGCCTTCCATGCCACGTTCGGCGGTTACGAATGTTCCAGTCAAGTTTGACATGCGTCTTCAAGACATTCCTGGACTTGACGCAGAACCTTACCCGAATACCGATTGGCGAATTGTACGAGCGAATAGCCATGCGCAAGCGCTTGGCGAGGAGAAATTCCTTCTCTCTGGAGTAAGCGACGATGAAGGAAAGATTAAGCTAACGGCCGATGAAGAACTGACCGTCCTCGATGCTTACAACCGGACGCCAAACAAGATTTGGATCGTCGCGAATAGTCACGCACGTGAATTGGAAATCGCTCTAGAGAAGGACGATTGGACTGAGAGCAGCAAGTTCTACCACGGATTAAACGCTCTTGGTTATGCCGATACACATTTGAATGTGAATGGTGTCGACCTTGAACAATTCCATGCACCTATCGCTCGAACCGCGCTGAAGACCTCAAGTGGTTCCGTCCTCATGAAGAAGATCAAGACTTAATCAATATATGAGTACCAATCAATCCAACCAAGTTTCGCCAACACTCTATCAAATTGTGGGCAATGACGGGACTTCTCACCATGCAGCTCACACGGAGCAGTTGTGGGTAGACACAAGCAAAAGCAATGTGTTTTCCACTCCTACCGCAGGCAACAAGGTCATTGCGTTCACTACAGGTGAGGCCTACTTCGCCGACCTGGTTAAGGAATTCGATGCTGCAACTAGCGAGATCTATATTGCTGGCTGGCAGGTAAATTGGGACGCATTGCTGGCGCCAGGTGTCCGGTTGTATGACGTACTGTTGCGAGCTGTCCAACGCGGCGTAAACGTTTTCGTAATGCCATGGGAAGACACTGAACCAATTCAGACATACGACGACCAGACCAAAACAATCCTCGAATCGATTAATGGCCTCGTCAATTCAAAAAAAGGAAAAGCGGGCAAGGTCTCCGTTGCACTCTGCCCGTCATTTGTGGACTTTAATGGGGCCTATTTCAGTCATCACCAAAAGCAAGTAGTGGTTGACCGCAAAATAGCCTATGTTGGCGGGATCGACCTCGCTTACGGCCGCTTTGATGACAATTCATACGATCTTCGGCCCGATGCTAGAGGACGGCAAGGCTTGAACAGATACAATCCTGGGATTCCCCGTCTCTTAAGCATCAGATCGACACCTTTTGTAGATCCGGATCTGATGACCGGAGCGGCAGACCGCGCCGACACGTACGATAGGTTGGGCAATTTGATTGCAGAAAGCAATGCAAAAAAGGAGGCTAGAAAGATTGAAAAAGGATGGCAAGTTCCTTATGTCGAAGCATCCGGAACCGATGTCCCGCTGAACTCTGCGAGCTATTCTTCGAATACTATAGCCCCGTTTACACTCGATCCGTCATGTCAGCCACGCATGCCGTGGCAGGATGTTCACAGTAGAGTCGAAGGACCTGCAGTCTCGCACTTGCTGCGAAACTTTATCGCGCGATGGAACTGCATCTCCAAAAACAAGCTACGGACTGCGCCGACACCAAACACATTTCCCAAAGCGGGCAACACACAAGTTCAGGTATTGCGCAGCGCTTCGGCCGAGCATTGTTCAAAGGAAAGTGGCTCGAAAAATAAAGGCGGCGTCCAGCAAGATATTTATCAGGCGATGAAGGGACTCATCGCTAAGGCACGTCGCTTTATCTACATCGAAAACCAGTTCTTCGTGTCGAATTTTGGGCAAATAGGTGGGCCAAGCAATGCACTCTCGCCAGCCGCGCAGTACATCAAGGACGGTGATTTGGGAATCAGCGACTTCCTCCTTGGCGTGGTTAGAAAGAGCTCCGATAGCAAAAAAGACGACCTCGACAGGTTGCCGCAAAATGAAATTCTCGACGCCTTGCTAAAACGTCTCGAGCAGGTAATCGTCGACGACGTGAAGAAACCCAAATTTCATGTCTACATTACAGTGCCGGTACATCCGGAAGGAACGGTTTATAGCCCTTCTATTGCGGTACAAGTGTTCTTCACGATGCAAACTTTGGTATTCGGCAGCCATAGCCTAATCAACGGCATCCGCCGACTGCTGAAGGCTCGCGAACTTAAAGATAAGAAAGATTCAGCATATCGCAGAGTGATCACAGACCCCCGCAACAGGGAACACGAGAGCATCGACATAAGTGAGTGCTATGAATATGTCACTCTACTAAACCTTCGGAACTGGTCGCAACTCGGCGGCAATTATGTGACAGAGCAAATCTACGTGCACAGCAAACTAATGATCGTCGACGATCGCTTTGCATTGTTTGGAAGCGCGAACATCAATGATCGAAGCCTGCTGGGTGACCGTGACTCTGAATTGGCTATCCTGGTTTGTGATGAGGAGTCGAAACGTGCAGATATTAATGGTATTGGTAGTAATCAACCCGTTCGCGTCTTTGCCCACGAGCTTCGGAAAAACATTTGGAAAAAGCTGTTTGGAGTAGGCCTCCCAGGTCGTGAGCCGTCGTCAGCGATCAAGGCTGCCATAGACGCACCGGGATCTCCAGCAAGCTGGCGAGCCATTGCCAAACTGGCGGCCGACAACGCCGCAATCTTCGAAGAAGCCTTCGCGTACATTCCTCGCAATTACGCTGCTCATGACAAAGATGCCTTCGCTTCGGTACTGGCAACGTGGAATAGCCAAAAACGTCGGAAAGGAAAATCCCATGCACTCGGCGACCTGAACAGCATGATGCCATTCCAGGACGACTTTTGGAAAAAGGTCCCACAGCCTAAAGATCCATCAGCTTTGAAATCGATTAAGGGGTTCGTGAGTGCTTTGCCAGTGCATTGGACAAAAGGAGAGAACATCTGGATTCGGTACCCAACCGCCTTGATCGTCGAGAATACAATCAAGGACTCTGATCCAGTCAATCAACCCAACGAAGCATTTGCCTCAACAACAACGTACGCAGAACTCGATCATGCAAACGGCTAAAGGTATAAAGAATTTCGCGCTCCTGTCTAAGGGGCTTGCATTCGGAATCGCACTTCTAACTCTTTCCTCGTGCAGACTGAGCTTCGCCGCTGATGCAGAATGGAAAGACGAGTGCGTGGGCCGCTCGATGTTTCAGCTACCTCCGGACGTGGAAGTGGCGGCCCATGCTTACCACGAGCTTGCGAATGAGATGCAAGGCGGGAACGGCCTGTCCGAGCCCCAGTTCCCTGACGGGCAAAACGCTGGGTGGAGCAGGTTCGGTTACACCGGCTTCTATTTGATCTCGAATCCGCTGAGTGCGGCCGAGATTAAAGACGTACGCACCAGATTCATGAAAGCAAAAAGTGCGTTGAAAGACAGGCTCTCGAATGGCAAACCAAGCGCTGAAGAGAAGATAGTTGACATTGGCACTGCAAAAGGAAATCTGGCATGGAGCTCACAAAGCAATGTGAGGTTTCTCCTTCAACTGGACGATCACTTGATTTCTGGCCGATTCGGTTACACCGACAAATCCAAGGCTGAAAATATTGAGCTCTTCAAGTCATTCGCCGAAAGGGTAGTGCCGCGCCCTATCTTTTCGATTCCAAACGAAACCGGCGTTTGCTTACCTTACGCCTTCATAAGGGACGATGGGCGACATCTGAGGGATGTTACAGCGACCTACCGTAGTAAAGCATATCCGGATGTTTCGATAATCCTCCAAGATTCGACGCCGTCCGAGTCACCTTCTTCGACGTCGAACGCCAAGGCACAACCCCAATTCGTTCTTAACGAGTTCTGGTCTCAATATGAACATAGCGAGACCGGCAGAAAAGTCAGCGCGGCGTGGTGGCCCAGAACGACACGAGCTATCGAAATCGATGGTCGTGAAGGGCTGTCAACATTCGTCAAAATCATTCGAGTGGATGGCAGTATTGACTACGCCTATTCAGCACACGTCTCCGGTCATGTTGAGAATGGAACGGAAATTCCTGATTTGACTCTTCACGTAATTCGAGAGGCGAACAGCGCGCAAGCTCGCGGAACAACGTCAACCGGGCAAAAAGAGCTTATCGAACTAGCGCAGCGAATTGCGACAACCATTCGGAGACGCTGAGTATCCAGCCAAAAATTCACATGATCAAAGAAGATTTAAATACCGAAGATGAATCCAAGCGCGCAGTTTGGAAAGCGGCTCTGATTGGACTAACAGTCACGGCAATTGAATTCGTGCTCTTTGCACTCATCCTGAAGAGCAAACATCAAGGCTGGACGGTGGAGCTATTTATCCTGCTTTGTACGCCGGTTGCTGCGATAGCTGGCCTGGTGGCCGGAGCTTTGTTCATGCGAACCAGGCCTGCAGTCGAAGCATTCTGGATAGTGCCTATTGCCACAAGCCCGCTTTTGCTCCTGGCAGTAGAACTATCCAGGTAACTTGCGTAGATAAGTCACGGACTGGCTCACACGACGGCGGCCACCTGGGCTGCCTGCAAAGGCTGCGGACGCCCTACTCCATACCCTTGGGCGAAATCGACTCCCATCGCACGTAAGCAGGCCAACACTGCATCATCTTCTACGAACTCGGCGATGGTCTGCTTGCCCATCACGTGGGCAATCTGGTTGATCGATTCAACCATGGCGCGCTCGGTCGGGCTGTGCAGGATGCCTTTGATGAAGCTGCCATCGATCTTCACGTAATCGACCGGCAAGTGCTTCAGGTAGGCGAAGGACGACATGCCGGCGCCGAAATCATCGAGCGCGAAGCGGGCGCCCTGCGCTTGCAGGTCCTGGATCAGGGTCGCGGCTTGGGCCAGGTTGGCCACGGCCACTGTTTCCGTGATTTCGAAACAAACATCTTTCAGCGCCACGCCAGTGATGCGCTGTTGCTCCAGCACGAATTCCAGCAAACCTTCGTCGCACACTGATGCGCCGGACAGATTGATGGCCCAACTGGTGCCTGGCGGCTGCTGCGCCAGCGCTTCGAAGGCGTGGCGAATCACCCAGCGGTCGAGCAGCGGCATCAGGTCATAGCGTTCCGCGGCGGGGATGAAGGCCATCGGCGGCACCAGGCCGCCCTGCTCGTCCAGCATGCGCACCAGGACTTCGGCGTGGGCGCGGCCGCCCCTGAGCGGGGCAATGGTTTGCAAGTGCAGGCAGAAGCGGTCGTTTTCCAGCGCGGCGCGGATGCGGGACACAGCTTCCATTTCGGTCTGCCGCACCGAGAGTTCGGCATCGTCGTCGCTGTACAGGTGGATGCGGTTGCGGCCCTTCTCTTTCGCCATGTAGCAGGCGGCGTCGGCGGCCTTCATCACTTCTTTCAGGCTGCTGCTGCGGCTATCGAGCAGCACCAGGCCGATGCTGACGCCGATGCGATAGCTGCGCCTCGGTAATGATGCCGAATTCGCACAGCGTGGCATACAGCCCCAGCGCCGCGTGGCCTTTACTGAGGATGAAAACATCCCGTTGCTTGTTGGTAATTTGCTGCGCATCGTAACGCATCACGCTGCCATACAGCGTACTCAGGATGTCGGTCATCGACAGAGCAGGGGAGACATGCACGCCATCGCTCGGCGCGTGGTGCGCCACATTAACGATACGGCGACGTATGCGTCGCGCCGCATCCTGAATTTTTTGCGTCATTTGAGACCACCATCCACACGGATCGTCTGGCCCGTGATATAGCTTGAGAGATCGCTGGCTAAAAACAGCGCCGCTTCGGCAATTTCTGCCGGTTGGCCGGCACGGCGTAAGTCGGCGCTATTTTTCGCCTCCTCGACCACCTGCGCAGGCATGGTCAATAACATCTCTGTATCAGTGATCCCCGGCGCGATGCAGTTTGCGCGGATCCCTTTTTCACCCAATTCAGCGGCGATAGATTTGGTCATGGCGATCAGTGCCGCTTTTGAGGCACCGTAGGCAGATTTACCCGGGTTGCCGTCTTCCCCGGCGGTCGAGGCAATATTGATAATGCTGCCGCGCTGGTGGCGGGTCATCAGTTTGGCAACGTATTGCGTAAACAGGTAGACCGAGAAGAAGTTGACTTCAAACTGGCTGCGCAATTGCGCTTCGCTGGTCATCTGGAAGAGACTGTTGAGCGTAATACCCGCGTTATTGACCACGGCATCCAGCGGGCGTTTATCCGCCATAATGCGTTTTACCGCCTGCTTCATCGCATCATAGTCAGTCATATCGAAGCCCAGCGGCCAGATTTGCACATCATGGCGGCTGGCAATCTGCGCCATCTCGTCACAAAAGAGCGCATCGGCTTCGCGCGCATGAGCATAGATGTTCGCGCCATTGGCGGCAAAAACCTCGACCATCGCACGGCCCATGCCACGACGGCAGCCGGTAATAAGAACTGTTTTTCCTTGCATCAACATAGGTGACTCCTCAACCCATTCCGCCATCAACGCGGATAATCTGGCCGGTGGTGTAACTGGAGGCGTCGGAGGCGAGCCATAGCAGGGTGTTAGCAACCTCTTCAGGTAGCCCCGGACGTTTTAATTCGCAACGCGCCATCTGGCGTGCCATTACCTCTTCAGAGAGCGCGGCGGTCATGGCGGTAGCTATTACGCCTGGTGCGACGGCATTGACCCGCACGCCCTGCGGGCCAAGTTCCGCAGAGAGGGTTTTGGTCGCGGCTATCCACGCGGCTTTAACGCTGGCGTAGGCAAGCTGGCCCGGGTTGCCATCCAGCGCTGAGATACTGGAGATATTGATAATGCTGCCTCGCTTCTGGCGCAGCATCAGGCGGGCAATATATTGTGTGAAAGCGATCTGCGAGAAGAAGTTGATGGTGAAGGTTTTCTGCAACTGCTCCAGCGTCACCATTTGAAAATTGGCATCAAAGTTTGCGCCAGCAATGTTCACCAGAATGTCGACCGGCTTTTTCGCTTTCTGAATCGCCATCGCGGCCTGTTTGACCGCATCGTTGTCGGTGAGATCAAAATAGACCGGGATAATCTCCACCTGATGCTGCGCGCTAAGCTGCGCGCAATAGTGCGTAAACTCCGCCGATTCGGTCTGGCAGCAGGCGAAAACATCGGCTCCCGCCCGGGCGAAGGTTTCCAGCGTTGCCTTGCCGATACCCTGCAGGCAACCGGTGATAACAGCCGTTTTCGCTTTCAGCAACATGGTCTTAGTCCTGAAGTTCGACGTCGTATTTCTTCAGGATCTCTTTACCTTTTGCCCAGGAAGAGAACTCAATGATGTCGTCGGTATCCATCATGATATCGAACGCGTCCTCCAGCGAGGCGATCATCGTCATGTGACCGACGGAGTCCCAGGATGGGGTGTCCTGATATTTGTAGTCAGCAAGGATCGCTTCGCTGACGTCAAAAGTTTCCGTAAAAATGCGGTTATAGGTAGCTAAGTTAGACATCGTGTTTCTCCAGAATTGTGTAAAAAATGAGTTGTCTTGTACGCGGCATACCGGCGGCCAGGATCATCGAAAGACTTTTTTATCGTCGTTTGCGCGGATGACTCTTGCCGGGTTGCCCATGGCGATAACGCCGTCAGCGATATCAGCAAACACGGCGGCACCCATACTGACGATCGCCTGCTGGCCGATAGTGGTGTTTTCACGGATTACCGCATTCATGCCAATAAAGGTCGCGTCGCCGACCCGGCAGTGACCCGCCAGGTTGGCATAGGATGAGATCACGACGTCGTCGCCAATCAAACAGTCGTGTCCAAGGCTGGCGTTAGGTTGCAAATGGACATTGCGGCTAATGCGACAGTCGCATGAAATAAAGACGCCACAACAGACGACGCACCCCTCTTCGAGGGTAACGTCAGAACTGACATGCGCGGCAGGATGCACCAGCACAGGGAGCTGGAAGCCGGCTGCCCGTGCTTTATCCGCTAACACGCGGCGAGCAGCAGGTTCACCGACGGCAATGACAATCTCATACTCGGCAGGATTCAGACTTTGCAGCGTCACGACGTCATAGCCTTTAAGCTGGCGCGCAGGCTGCATATCATCAATAAAGCAGAAGCCGTCCCAACGGGGATGCAGATGATTGATGTGTGTCGCCAGTTCAAGTACTTCTCTACCGAGACCACCTGCGCCATAGATTGCCAGTTTCATCATATCCTCGAGATGCGGTATTGCCGGGCGATGAGTTTGGCGAAACCGCGTCACGCTGTTGCGTTCGCTCGCGCGCAAAAAGGGATAGCCCGGATCAGGGCTTTAATGTAAATGAGCGGCGGGGGGAGTCAGGGGGGGAATAACCATCATTTTTCCTCGCTTATCAACGGATAGGGCTGGGTGAAAAAGCGCGATTTTTTGAATAATTTCATTTAAGTCAGAGACTTTGGCTGATTGCCTAACAAAAACTGGCGCCGCACTAAATGGTTTTTGCCATAAGCGAAAATTTTTTTATCCGCTAAATTGTGTCTATTATCCCCTTGATTGATTGGAATTTTCTTGAAAGGTTGTAGGTTTTAAAGCGCGAATTTTCTCTATTGGTGTAAATAACCTGCCATTTCACCCACTATTCATCCGATTAAAACAACTATAGAAACGGATAATTACGCCGATAACTCAATTAACGCAGGGCCGTTTATCGTGAATTCACTCTATACCGCTGATGGTGTAATGGATAAACACTCGCTGTGGCAACGTTATGTTCCTCTAGTGCGTCATGAAGCATTGCGCCTGCAGGTGCGTTTGCCAGCAAGTGTGGAACTGGACGACCTGCTACAGGCGGGCGGCATTGGTCTATTGAATGCAGTAGATCGTTATGACGCTCTGCAAGGAACGGCATTTACCACTTACGCAGTACAGCGTATTCGTGGGGCGATGTTGGACGAGTTGCGCAGCCGCGATTGGGTGCCACGCAGTGTCCGACGTAATGCCCGCGAAGTGGCGCAGGCAATGGGGCAACTAGAGCAAGAGCTGGGACGTAACGCGTCGGAAACAGAAGTGGCGCAGCGTCTTGGTATTCCCGTTGAGGAGTACCGTCAGATGTTGCTCGATACGAACAATAGTCAGCTTTTCTCCTATGACGAATGGCGGGAAGAGCACGGCGACAGTATCGAGCTGGTGACGGAAGATCATCAACAGGAAAACCCGTTATTCCAGTTAATGGAGAGTAATTTACGCCACCGGGTGATGGAAGCGATTGAGTCGCTGCCCGAGCGTGAACAACTCGTCCTGACGCTGTACTACCAGGAGGAGCTGAATCTCAAAGAGATTGGCGCCGTACTGGAAGTCGGGGAATCGCGTGTCAGCCAGCTCCATAGCCAGGCCATTAAGCGCTTACGTACCAAGCTGGGTAAGTTATAGGTCGGTGATACTGCATCGCCCCTGGTAAATGCCGAACAACGCATTGACAACCAGGAGTTATCATGACGGTGCAGCAATCGAAAAGACGGCCATTAAGCCGCTACCTGAAAGACTTTAAACACAGCCAAACGCATTGTGCTCACTGCCACAAACTACTCGACCGCATTACACTGGTACGCCGGGGCGAGATCGTCAACAAAATTGCGATTTCGCGACTGGACATGTTGCTGGATGAAGCCGCGTGGCTACAAGAGCAAAAAGAGTGGGTGGCACTCTGTCGCTTTTGTGGCGATCTGCACTGCAAAGAGCAGAGCGACTTCTTCGATATCATCGGCTTTAAACAATACCTCTTCGAACAGACTGAAATGAGCCACGGTACGGTGCGCGAATATGTCGTGCGTCTTCGCCGCCTCGGTAACCATCTCACTGAACTGAATATCTCCCGCCAACTGCTGGAAGAGGGGTTCCTTGATGAGAACCTCGAACCCTGGCTACCTGCGACCAGCACCAACAATTACCGCATCGCTTTGCGCAAATATGCCCAGTTTAAAGCTCAACAACGCTTTACTGGCGCGCAAAAGATCGCTGTCGGCGCGACATCTGATATATATTAAAAAAGAATGTGTTATCAGGCCGCGGCTGGGCTTAGCGCTCAGACGCGGCGCGCTATAGCGAATCTCTTAGTGGGGGAAGAATGAAACTAGCACTTTTGGGTCGTCAGGCATTGATGGGTGTTATGGCTGTCGCGCTGGTGGCCGGTATGAGCGTCAAAACCTTTGCCGCAGAAAATCTGCTGAACAAAGTTAAAGAGCGCGGCACATTATTAGTTGGGCTGGAGGGCACCTATCCGCCGTTCAGTTTTCAGGGTGATG
>Ga0102587_1002300_pt1 | contig 11391 bp, 10 predicted proteins | sample AraplaF_Col_mTSA_FD_76853 | JGI IMG/M metagenome (GOLD analysis project Ga0102587, IMG submission 76853) | Arabidopsis root microbial communities from the University of North Carolina, USA - plate scrape MF_Col_mTSA (SPADES assembly) (version 2) | ecosystem: Host-associated > Plants > Roots >... | reverse complement strand
GGCGCTTCGGCTCCGGGCTCGTCCTTTGCACAGGATGCGGCGGCTCAGGCTCCGGCGGCGTCAGCTGACGCTCCCGCACAGGCCGCCGGCGCGCCGCGTCTCGGCTGGTACAAGACCTGCAGCAAGCAGGAAGACAACGACATCTGCGTTGTTCAGAATATCATTCTTGCCAATGGCGGCCAGCTCGTCACGGCTGTCGGCCTGATCTCGGTTTCCGGCAAGATCAACCGCAAGATCCTTCAGGTCTCGGTCCAGACAGCACGCCTGATCCCCCCGGGCGTGATCATGCAGATCGATGGCGGCAAGGGTCAGAAGCTCGATTATGCCGTCTGCCTGCCGGATAAATGCACGGCTGAAATCCCGATGACGGACGCCATGGTCGCCAGCCTCAAGAAGGGCAACGACGTGGTCTTCACCTCGGTCAACTTCCGCCGCGCTCCGAACCCGGTCAAGTTTTCGCTCGAAGGCTTCACCGGCGCTTATGACGGCGAACCGGTTTCCGAATCGAAGCTCGCCGAAAGCCAGCGCAGCCTTCAGGAAAGCATGCAGAAGAAAGCGGAAGAAGCCCGCAAGAAGCTGGAAGACGCCCAGAAGGCAGCCAAGGCTCAGTAATAAGAGCCTTCAGGAATTCATGAAAAACCCGGCTTCGAGCCGGGTTTTTTATTGCCAAAAAGAAAGGCCCCGACATGCGGGGCCTTGTCATGGGGGTTATATGATCCGACTTAGTGGGCGAAGCTCATCTTGGGTTTGAACTGGCCCGTCGGGCTGCGGTCGAAAATCTGTTCGACCTGCGGATTGCGAAGCGGTGTGTCGCTTTCGTCGCTCACCAGGTTCTGCTCGGAAACATAAGCGACATATTCGCTGTCATCGTTTTCAGCAAGCAGATGGTAGAACGGCTGGTCCTTGCTGGGGCGGACTTCCGCGGGAATGGAATTCCACCATTCTTCCGTATTCGCGAACTCCGGATCTACATCGAAGATCACGCCGCGAAACGGAAAAACCTTGTGCCGAACCACTTCGCCTATACTGAACTTTGCAACTCTTTCTTTCATGGTACGACTTCCTTTCTCACCTGATTTGGTGATCGGTCCCGCGCAAATCAAGATTTTTGCGGGTTTTCGTCACATGACTGTCATATCTGCCCATCGGTCTTTATGGCCTCCGGATCGAAGAAAGCCCCGGCGAACCGGGGCTTTCATGTCTTGTCCTATGCCGAGTAGTACATGTCGTATTCGACCGGATGCGGCGTCATTTCGAAGCGCATCACCTCGGCCATCTTCAGTTCGATGAAAGCATCGATCTGATCGTCATCGAAGACACCGCCGGCCGTCAAGAACTTGCGGTCCTTGTCGAGGCTTTCGAGCGCTTCGCGCAGAGAGCCGCAGACGGTCGGGATCTTCTTCAGTTCCTTCGGCGGCAGGTCGTAGAGATCCTTGTCCATGGCCTTGCCGGGATGGATCTTGTTCTTGATGCCGTCGAGGCCGGCCATCAGCATGGCGGCAAAGGCGAGATAGGGGTTGGCAGTCGGATCCGGGAAGCGGACTTCGACGCGCTTGGCCTTCGGGTTGGAGCCGAACGGGATACGGCACGAAGCCGAACGGTTGCGGGCGGAATAGGCGAGCAGAACCGGAGCTTCATAGCCCGGGACGAGACGCTTGTAGGAGTTCGTCGACGGGTTGGTGAAGGCGTTGATCGCCTTGGCATGCTTGATGATACCGCCGATATAGTAGAGGCAGGTTTCGGAGAGACCTGCATATTCGTCACCGGCAAAGGTCGGCTTGCCGCCCTTCCAGATCGACTGGTGCACGTGCATGCCCGAGCCGTTGTCGCCGAAGATCGGCTTCGGCATGAAGGTCGCCGTCTTGCCATAGGCATTGGCGACCTGATGAACGACATACTTGTAGATCTGCATCTTGTCGGCGTTGCGAACGAGCGTGTCGAACTTGATGCCGAGCTCGTGCTGGGCGGCAGCCACTTCGTGGTGGTGCTTTTCGACGACGACGCCCATTTCGGAGAGAACCGTCAGCATTTCCGAACGCATGTCCTGGGCGCTGTCGACGGGCGGAACCGGGAAGTAGCCGCCCTTGATGCGCGGGCGGTGGCCGAGGTTGCCGGTCTCATAGTCGGTGTCGTCGTTCGACGGCAGTTCGGTGGAGTCGAGCTTGAAGCCGGTATTGTACGGATCGGCCTTGTATTTGACGTCGTCGAAGACGAAGAACTCGGCTTCCGGGCCGACGAAGATCGTGTCACCGATGCCGGATGCTTTCAGATAGGCTTCGGCCTTTTTGGCGGTGCCGCGCGGATCGCGGTTATAGGCTTCGCCGGAAACCGGATCGAGGATGTCGCAGACGATGACCATGGTCGATTGGGCGAAGAACGGGTCCATATGCACCGTGTCCGTGTCGGGCATCAGCACCATGTCGGACTCGTTGATGGCCTTCCAGCCGCCGATCGAGGAACCGTCGAACATGACGCCGTCGGCGAACATGTCTTCATCGACGCAAGCTATGTCCATTGTAACGTGCTGCAGCTTGCCCTTGGGGTCGGTGAAGCGCAGATCGACGAACTTTACATCGTTGTCCTTGATCTGCTTCAGGATTTCGCTTGCACTCGCCATAAGATGCTTCCTCTGTTTTGTGATGATGTTACGTTATGTGCGATGAGGATGGTCAAGCTTCGCCGAAGGCAAAGCCGGTCAGATGGCATCGATACCGGTTTCACCGGTGCGGATGCGGATGACCTCTTCGACGTTGGAAACGAAAATCTTTCCGTCGCCGATGCGCCCTGTCTGCGCGGCCTTGCGGATCGCGTCGATGACGGCCTCCGCGTTTTCATCTGCGAGCACGACCTCAACCTTCACTTTCGGCAGGAAATCGACGACATATTCTGCGCCGCGGTAGAGTTCGGTATGGCCCTTCTGGCGACCGAAGCCTTTCGCTTCCGTGACAGTGATACCCTGCAGACCGACTTCCTGAAGGGCTTCCTTCACCTCGTCCAGCTTGAAAGGCTTAATGATCGCTTCGATCTTTTTCATGAGAAAATGTCTCTCCGCTTCTCCGTTACAGCAGGAACCTTCCCGCTCGCGGGATATGATGCAGATATCGTGCCAGTTTGAAATCCGTCTCACGCAAAAAATCGCGGAATTTTATGTGTGCGACCTTGTTTGCCTGCGTTTCCGTGTCGTTTTGATGAAAAACGAGGTGAACAATAGTGCGTTTTGATCAAAAATGACGCGAAAATTGGAAAAATCCCTCGACTCATAATTTCCTGTGGCTCGCTGCGAAGAGGTCGAAAAATAGGCAAATGCACAATATTTGTTCTCTCGTTGTGATAATCATGCGGTTGTTTTTTAGGCGCTTTTTGAATTGAATAGGGGCATGACCAAACGCCTCGCCGATCTTCTTCTGACACCTGTCGAAATGGCAGCGGCCGATAAGGCTGCAGCCGAATCCGGAATCGATTCCTATGGCCTGATGGAAAAGGCAGGTGCTGCGGTCGCCGCTGCAGCATTGCGTCTCTATCCCGGTGCGCAACGTTTCGCAGTGTTCTGCGGCCCCGGCAACAATGGCGGTGACGGTTATGTCGTCGCCCGGCTCCTGCAGGAGAGTGGTGGACGGGTGGAGATATTCCATCTTGGCAACCCGGAAAAGCTGAAGGGCGATGCGGGCCGCGCTAGGGCAGCCTGTGCACTGAAGGGGCAGGATATCGCGTGCTATGACCAGCAGATAGGTGATGTCATCATCGACGGCCTCTTCGGAGCCGGCCTTGCACGCGATGTGCCATCCGAGGTCGCCGATCTGATCCATAAGGTCGGCAAGGCAGGAACTCCCGTCATCGCCATCGACCTGCCATCTGGCCTGGACGGGCGCACCGGCGCCGTGCTTGGCGGCGCCTTCCGAGCGGCGTATACGGTGACTTTCATGACCCGCAAGCCCGGCCATCTGCTGATGCCGGGCAGGGAGCTTTGCGGCACGCTCGAGGTCTTCGATATCGGCATCCCCGGACGCATCATCAGGGCGCAGACGAATGCCCTTGTCGACGAGAACACACCTGCCGCATGGCGCGCTGTCATTCCGACCGAGCAGCTGGAGACCCACAAATATAAGCGTGGTCACCTTGTCGTATTTTCGGGTGAGGCGAGCAAGACGGGCGCCGCCCGCATGTCGGCCATGGCGGGGTTGAAGGCCGGGGCAGGACTCGTCACCATCGCCGCGCCGACCGAAGCACTTTCCGCCAACAGCGCTCACCTGACAGCCGTCATGCTGCACGCCATCGATGATGCAGCAGCATTGGGAGAGTGGCTGAAGGACACACGCCTTCAGACCTTCGTTCTCGGCCCCGGTTTCGGCATCGGAAAGAAGGCCCGCAAATTCGTGTCTCTACTGCGCGACCGTCATCTCATTCTCGACGCCGACGGCATCAGCTCCTTCAAGGCCGATCCGCAGGCGCTTTTCGAGTTGTTCAAGGGAGTGCCGCGCCTCGTGCTGACGCCGCATGATGGCGAGTTCTCCCGCCTCTTTCCAGATATTGCCGCCGACGAGAAAGCGGGCAAGGTCGACAAGGCGCTCGCCGCTGCCAGCCGCGCCAATGCTGCTATCGTCTATAAGGGGGCGGATACCGTTATCGCCTCACCGGACGGCCGGGCGCTGATCAACACCAACGCACCGGTGTGGCTTGCCACCGCCGGCTCCGGCGATGTGCTGGCTGGCATCATCGGCGGCCTGCTCGCCCAAGGCCTGCCGGCCTTCGAGGCGGCGGCTGCCGGCGTGTGGCTGCATGGAGAGGCGGGCCATCGCGCCGGCAAGGGGTTGACAGCCGAAGATCTCGCCGCGCACGTGCTGCCTTATTGAGCGATTACTTGTCGACCCGCTTCTGTAGGGCGATCGCCCCATGCGGTGCATTGACCTTGCCTTCGTGGATCATGAAGGCGAAGACGTCGCGTGGCTCGTTCTTGACCTTCCTGTCCTTGTCGATCAGCGGCAGGTCGTCAGGCACCTTGCCCTCGGCCCAGGTCTGCAGCCGCTTGGTCCAGTCCTTCAGCTCCGGTTCCGGATAGCAGGTCGGGATGTCGTCCGATCCTTTCTGCAGCCGGGTATAGACGAAGTCCGCCGTCACATCGGCAATCATTGGATAGTCGAAATGTTCGGCGCAGACGGGTGCCACATCGTATTTTTCGAGCAGTGCAATGAATTCCGGCACCTTGAAGGAATCGTGCCTGACTTCCACGACATGGCGCAGCTTCAGCCCGTCCTGCTTTTCCGGCAGCAGCTTCAGGAAGGCTTCGAAATCATCGGGATCGAATTTCTTCGTCGGCGCGAACTGCCAGAGCAGGGGGCCGAGATGATCGCCAAGTTCGCTGATGCCGGACGAGAGAAATTTCTCCATCGATTCACCAGCCTCGGCAAGTACCCGTCGATTGGTCGTGAAGCGCGTCGCCTTCAGCGAAAAGATGAAGCCTTCAGGCACATCCGCCGCCCACTTTGCGAAAACCGCGGGCTTCTGCGTGCTGTAATAGGTGCCGTTGACCTCGATGACTTTCAGCTGGCGGCTGGCATAATGCAGCTCATCCTTCTGTTTGAGATCGGCGGGAAAGAAATGGCCGCGCCAAGGTTCGAAAGTCCAGCCGCCGATACCCACGCGGATCGTGCCCGATTTGCTCATCTGCTCCTCCTCACTTGCGATCCCTCAGATCGCGCCGATCTTCTTCGCCATATCGACGATAGTCCATCCTGGCCGATAGGGATTGGGCCGGCGACCCGTTTCCTGAAAACCGAAGGCGGAATAGAGAGCGATGTTCCGCTCCATCCGCGCATTGGTGTAAAGCCGGATCTCCGGCACGGCCCATTCCCGCGCCCTGTCCTCCAGCCAGCGAAGCATGGCCATGCCATGTCCCGCACCTTGAAAGTCCGGCGATACCGCGATGCTGAAAAGCATCAGGTGATCGGTATGGCGCTCGACCACTGAGAGCCCCGCCATCGCGCCATCCGCCTCCCGCAGCCAGACTTCGCCTCGTTCGATCCGTGGCTCATAGTCTTCCGTCACCGGGATCGGCGGATAGCCGAAAAGATCGGTATAAGGCTGATAGGCGGCGGTCGTCAGCGCCACGACGGCAGGCAACTCCGCAATCGCGGCAAGCCGCATCGTCATTCCGCCGCCGCAACCGTCTTCTTGACCGGCCGCCGCTCCAGCAATTCCCTGAGGAACTGGCCTGTATAGGAGCGCTTCTCCTTCACGATCGCCTCCGGCGTGCCAACGGCCACGATCTCGCCGCCGCCATCGCCGCCCTCGGGTCCGAAGTCGAGGATCCAGTCGGCAGTCTTGATGACTTCGAGATTATGCTCGATGACAACGACCGAATTGCCCTGGTTCACCAGTTCGTGCAGCATTTCCAGAAGTTTGGCGACGTCATGGAAATGCAGGCCGGTGGTCGGCTCGTCGAGAATATAGAGTGTGCGGCCCGTCGACCGCTTCGACAATTCCTTGGCGAGCTTGACGCGTTGGGCCTCACCGCCCGAAAGCGTATTGGCCTGCTGGCCGACCTTGATGTAACCGAGGCCGACATCGAAGAGCGACTGCAGCTTGTCACGCACGGCCGGGACCGCAGTGAAGAATTCGACGCCTTCTTCCACCGTCATATCCAGCACGTCGGAAATCGACTTGCCCTTGAAGGTAACGTCGAGCGTTTCGCGGTTGTAGCGCTTGCCGTGGCAGACGTCGCAGGTGACATAGACGTCGGGCAGGAAGTGCATCTCGATCTTGATGACGCCATCACCCTGGCACGCCTCACAGCGGCCGCCCTTGACGTTGAAGGAGAAGCGGCCCGGCTGGTAGCCGCGCGCTTTGGCTTCCGGCAGGCCGGCAAACCAGTCGCGGATCGGCGTGAAGGCGCCGGTATAGGTGGCCGGGTTCGACCGCGGCGTGCGCCCGATCGGCGACTGGTCGATGTCGATCACTTTGTCGATATGCTCGAAGCCGTCGATCCGGTCGTGATCGGCGGGGATCTCGCGCGCGCCCATGACACGCCGCGCCGCCGACTTGTAGAGCGTTTCGATCAGGAAGGTGGACTTGCCGCCGCCGGAAACACCCGTCACCGCCGTGAAGACGCCAAGCGGAATAGCCGCCGTGACGTTCTTCAGATTGTTGCCACGGGCACCAACGACCTTGATCTCCTTGCCCTTCTTCGGCTTGCGGCGTTCATCCGGCAGGGCCACGCCGAGTTCGCCGGAGAGATATTTGCCAGTCAGCGACTTCGGATTGGCCATAATTTCCTGCGGTGTGCCATGCGCCACCACCTGGCCGCCATGGACGCCTGCCGCAGGGCCGATATCGACCACGTCGTCAGCCGTCAGGATCGCATCCTCGTCATGTTCGACCACGATGACCGTATTGCCGATGTCACGCAGATGCTTCAGCGTATCCAGCAGACGGGCATTGTCGCGCTGGTGCAGGCCGATCGACGGTTCGTCGAGCACGTAGAGAACGCCAGTCAGGCCAGAGCCGATCTGCGAGGCAAGGCGAATACGTTGGCTTTCGCCGCCGGACAGCGTGCCGGAATTGCGCGACAGGCTCAGATATTCCAGGCCGACGTCGTTCAGGAAGCGCAGGCGGTCACGGATTTCCTTGAGAATGCGCACGGCAATCTCGTTCTGTTTGGCATTGAAAGTCGCCGGCAGCGTCTCGAACCAGTCGCGCGCGATGCGGATCGACATCTGCGTGACTTCGCCGATATGCAGCCTGTCGATCTTCACGGCCAAGGCTTCCGGCTTCAGGCGAAAACCGTTGCAGGTCGGGCAGGGGGCCGCCGACATGAAGCGCTCGATATCCTCGCGCGCCCAGGCCGAATCCGTCTCTTTCCAGCGTCGCTCGAGATTGGGTACGATGCCTTCGAAATTCTTCGAGGTCGTGTAGGAGCGCGCGCCGTCGGCATAGTGGAATTCGATCTTCTCTTCGGTGCCGTTCAGGATGACATCCTTGGCCTTTTCAGGGAGATCATTCCACCGGCTGCCGAGCTTGAAGCCGAAATGTTTGCCGAGCGCTTCGAGCGTCTGGTTGTAGTAAGGCGAGGTCGACTTGGCCCAGGGCGCAATCGCGCCGTCGCGCAGCGTCCGCTCGGGCTCGGGTACAATCAGATCGGGGTCGATCTTCTGCTGCGAGCCGAGACCGTCGCAGGTCGGGCAGGCGCCGAAGGGATTGTTGAACGAAAAGAGCCGCGGTTCGATCTCCGGAATGGTGAAGCCGGAAACCGGGCAGGCAAACTTTTCCGAAAACAGCACGCGCTCGTGCGTTTCGTTGAGCGACTTGTTGGCCGAGCCGCCGGCCGAGGTTTCCTCCGGCGGCAACGGCCTGTCGGCGAATTCGGCAACGGCAAGACCGTCGGCGAGCTTCAGCGCAGTCTCGAAACTGTCGGCGAGGCGCGATGCCATGTCCTGCCGCACGACGATACGGTCGATGACTACGTCGATATCATGCTTGTATTTCTTGTCGAGAACAGGCGCGTCGGCGATTTCGTAGAACTGCCCATCCACCTTGACGCGCTGGAAGCCCTTTTTCATGAGCTCCGCCAGCTCTTTCTTATATTCGCCCTTACGACCGCGGATCATCGGCGCCAATATATAGAGACGCGTGCCTTCCTCGAAGGCGAGCACCCGGTCGACCATCTGGCTCACGGTCTGGCTCTCGATCGGCAGGCCGGTCGCAGGCGAATAGGGGACGCCGACACGCGCAAAGAGCAGGCGCATATAGTCGTAGATTTCGGTGACGGTGCCGACCGTCGAGCGCGGGTTGCGCGAGGTCGTCTTCTGTTCGATCGAGATCGCCGGCGACAGGCCGTCGATCTGGTCGACATCCGGCTTCTGCATCATCTCGAGGAACTGACGCGCATAGGCCGACAGGCTCTCGACATAGCGGCGCTGCCCTTCGGCATAGATCGTATCGAAGGCGAGCGAGGACTTGCCGGAGCCGGAAAGTCCGGTCATCACGATCAGCTTGTTGCGCGGCAGATCGAGGTCGATGCCTTTCAGATTGTGCTCGCGCGCACCACGAATGGAGATGGTCTTGAGTTCACTCATCGGAAGCCAGCTTTTGCATGTCGGTTGAAAGCCCCCTATGTAATGACGCTAACGCCCATGTCGAGGCGCAATCGGCAAAACAGGCGGCCAATTCGAGTCGGTTGACAGGATCATAGCCAAATACTAGAACAAAGAAAGAACAAATCGCCCATAAAACGACCAAATCTGTTGTGGATTATGTGCGAGGCGGGGCGTATCGGCGGCATCGGACCGCTAAGATGCGCGCTCTTGAAATTCCAAGCTGGGCCGGCGGCCCGGTGAAACCACGGGAAAAGCAACATGGCTGGAAGCGTCAACAAGGTAATCTTGATCGGAAATGTCGGGGCAGACCCGGAAATCCGGCGCACGCAGGACGGCCGGCCGATTGCCAACCTGCGCATCGCAACCTCGGAATCCTGGCGCGACCGCAACAGCGGCGAGCGCAAGGAAAAGACCGAATGGCACACGGTCGTCGTCTTCAACGAGGGCCTCTGCAAGGTCGTCGAACAATATGTGAAGAAGGGCGCCAAGCTCTATATCGAAGGCGCGCTGCAGACGCGCAAGTGGCAGGACCAGAACGGCAACGACCGTTATTCGACCGAAATCGTGCTGCAGGGCTTCAACTCGACGCTGACGATGCTGGACGGTCGCGGCGAGGGCGGCGGCTCCGGCGTCAGCCGCGGTGGCGGCGGCGACTTTGGCGGCAGCAACTACGGCGGTGGTGGCGGCGGTGGTTACGACGACTACGACCAGTCGCGCCAGTCTTCCGGTGGCGGCCGTTCGGGCGGTGGCCAGGGCGGTCAAGGCGGCCAGGGCGGCCAGGGCGGTGGCTTTTCGCGCGACATGGACGACGACATTCCGTTCTGATCGGCCATCGATCAGTGTCGATCAGTATTGACGCAAAACGCCATGTCCTCTGGGACATGGCGTTTTTTGTTGTCCGTTCTCTTTGTCGCTCGTTCGGCGACGAAAGGCGATCAGCCGCGGCTCTAAAGCGCCATTGCCGATTTGACGCCGTCGACAACGAACTGCACCGCCAGCGCCGCCAGGATGACGCCGAGCAGGCGCGTCAGGATGGCGCGGCCGGTGACACCGAGAAACCGGTCGATGCGCTCGGCGATGACGAGCGCAAGGAACAGGCTGAGCATAGACAGCGCGATGACGATCAAGAGTTGCGTGCGCTCGACCGCCGTCGGGAACGAGCCGGCGAGGAGGATCGTCGCGGAGATCGCGCCTGGCCCGGCAATCAGGGGAAGCGCGAGGGGAAAGACCGCGATGTTATGGATGTGATCCTTGGTGGTCGCGTTCTCGCCGGTCTTTTCCTTGCGTTCCTGCCGCTTCTCGAAAATCATCTCGAAAGAGATCCAGAACAGTAGAAGACCGCCGGCGATGCGGAAGGCGCCGATCGAGATGCCGAGCAGCCCGAGGATGCCGTTGCCGAACACGGCGAAGGCGGCAAGGATGAAGAAGGCGATCAGCGAGCCGCGGGTGGCCACCTGAAAGCGCTCCTGTCGGCTGAGACCGACCGTCAGACTTAGGAAGATCGGCGCGAGGCCGGGCGGATCGAGCGTGACGAGAAGCGTGGTGAGTGCATTGACCAGGAGGTCGACATTGAACATCCGTTTCCCCTTCCGGATTTCGCCCCGGGTTTTCCCGGTGGCATGAAGGCATTGTTAGGCAAGCGGCACGGGCTTGGGAAGAGGGCGGCAAACAAAGTCTCAGCAATGACTTAATGAGCAATCCCTTGCGGCAATCGGACCGCAAATGCGCGGCGTCGCGGCGATTGGCGGCAGGGGTCTTCCGATTTCCCGCGCGATGCCCTAGAAAAGCCTGCTCCGGCGGCAAAAGACTGTTCACAACTGCCGCATGGCTCTTCGGCTCCTGATCTGGACTGTCGAACGAATCATGCAGCGAATCAAAGCGTTACAGTGACATCTTCACAGGTTGGCGGGTGAACGGCGCGAAGGGCCGCAAATTGGCGCTTCCCGTGGCAATCCGCTATAAATATCCGACTGATTCTGAACAAAGATCGTGATCACCATTGACTGAGCAAAGCACTCCCGGCGGCGGAAAAACTCCGCCAGGCATCGAGCCGATTTCCATCATCGAGGAAATGCAGCGGTCCTATCTCGATTACGCGATGAGCGTCATCGTCAGCCGCGCGCTTCCCGACGTGCGTGACGGTCTGAAACCCGTGCACCGCCGCATCCTCTACGGGATGAGCGAGCTCGGCATCGACTGGAACAAGAAATACGTCAAATGCGCCCGCGTCACCGGGGACGTGATGGGTAAGTATCACCCACACGGCGACAGCGCCGTGTACGACACCATCGTGCGGATGGCG
>Ga0102587_1002295_pt1 | contig 11420 bp, 7 predicted proteins | sample AraplaF_Col_mTSA_FD_76853 | JGI IMG/M metagenome (GOLD analysis project Ga0102587, IMG submission 76853) | Arabidopsis root microbial communities from the University of North Carolina, USA - plate scrape MF_Col_mTSA (SPADES assembly) (version 2) | ecosystem: Host-associated > Plants > Roots >... | reverse complement strand
CTTTCAGCCAGCCAAACATACGCTCGATGATGTTGCGTTTACGGTACTTGGGTCGGTCAAACAACCGGGACAAGCCAGGTCTAGGTTTGCGCTTCATCGAGCGCAGTGGAATGACTGATTCATTTTTGCTGAAAAGCTCAATTGAGACAGACCACACCTGAACGATCGCCTCATGCTTGATGGCGTTCTTGAGTCCTGTGCCCAGGTGCTGCGTGGCGAAAAAGGTCTGAGTCATTTGGTCCATAGTCCACATATACTGACAGCGTTACGTAAGGTACGGTCGCGTGGCTATTGCAGCACGGTCTCCAAAAAGAGAGTGCTGCAATAGGCTGAAAGTAAGTTACAAGTTAAAATTAATAAAAAGAAGCTGCCCTCCAGGCTGCCCTTTGGTTTGAACAACCTGCAATACAACCAAGCTTCCATCGCTGAGCGCTTGAATGCCCTCGTTTTCCGTAACGTCAGCTTGGATGCCCCATTCGTTTAATTTTTGGAACAAGTGCTCAGGCGAAACATAGTTTGAGCTGCGGATGTTTCCAGATTTATCAAAAAGATTTATTCCATAGTAATGGTAAGGGGTAGCCTTCGACGCTTCAGTCCAATGTCCCCCCATAGACATTACAAACCCCTCATTCAAAGCCGCAAATCCCTGATGCTTAGGGATGTTAAGCTTTTGCGACTCGCGGTAGCCCGAGTAGTCCGCCGGGAAGCTAATGTCGCCGATATGTTTGAACTCGCTATCCAAAATGGTGTATTCACCACGGCTTTGTCCAAGTGAATCGCTTTGGGTCTTGTATTTTTCTAAATACCAATGTCCATTTACTCTAGAAAAGCTTTGAGCGACATTATCATATAAAGACGCTAGTTTTCGTGTGCTGCCAATGTGGTTGGAAGCTTTCAATAGCTCGTATTTAGCTAGTTTGTTCTCGGATCTAATATAGGCAATGAGTTGATTGTCGATATGACCAACGATCAAAGACTCGGATACAGAGTTTTGTGGCTCAGGTATGATATAGGTGTTGGTTAATTCGGTGGAGCTCCATTTGTATTCTTCAATTACGGCGCGCGATGGATGGTTGTTGGAGTACCTTAGAATAAAGATTAGATCATTTGCCTCGTCGATGTAGAACCCTTGGGGATAGGTTGATGGGGTGTTTAAAGTCTTGTTTACGGAGTTGGAGTTTGGCGAGTTGAAGTCAAAAGACTTTAAGACTCGGAAGTTGGGTTCTACAGTATTGGAAGCGGATTTTTTGAACTCATGCATGATTCGTGTAAAATGAGGGTTCTCACTTGGAGGTATTGGATTTGCCATGCATTTAAATGCTAATAGAAAAGAAGCTGCTCCCATAAAGGCAGTGTGTTTAATTTTAAGCATAGGTTCTCCCAAGCGCTGATTTTGTGTGTGCGCATTTATGACAAGCGTTTTATAGAATAGTGCAGGAATTATCGAGGCGAGAAGCGTAAAAGCAGGGGGGTTAAGCGTGGAGGCGTGGAAAGCTTTGGTCGTTGAGTTTCAAGGGGCGTAGCTTGAGGCTGTCTGATAATAGATAAGTCGTGAGCACTAGGGCGACGGCCTCTGAATCTCACTGTGAAAGCAAAGATCCAGAGGCAAATGCAGATTAGATTACCCCTGGAGCGTTTAGAATTGCTCTATATTCATCAGGTGTTCCACAGAATATGATTTTCTCACTAGGGACGATTTCGTAACTCACAGACTTGCCGTTTTTTATAAGGTAGTTATAAAGGGGTGCTATATAAAACTCACCTTTTTCTCTAAGATTTTGAGTGGCGGAGTCTTCGAAAGCAGCCTTGAAAAGACTAGGGGTTTTGAAATAATAGAGACCGTTACTGCACAGGTCGGAAATCCTATCCTTTTCAGTGGTTTTTAAAACGCTGCAATTATCCCCAGGCAGCGCGAAGGACCAGTGCGTGCCTTCTCCCAGGAAAACCTCTAGATAGCCGTCATCAGCACTTTTTTCTGATTTCTCAAAATTGGGCCTAAAGGTATCAATGTTGAATATATATAGAGGTTCATGTTCATCATAAAAATCTGCCGCCCTGAGGAGACCTTGATAGACAGTGTCAGCCTGACCTTCAGTTTCCTCAGAAAATTCTACAATCGAAAAATTCTTGACGCCCAGTTTGAGTAAGGCGTCTTTTACAAAGGCAGAAGCGGAGTAATCTGTTCTCACCAGGAATAGAAATTTGTCGGTTTGAAAGTAATTTTCAAATGACAGAACCGACCTTTCAAAAACGGTAAGTCCATCAATTTGCAATTTGTATTTTGGCTCGGAATAGCCTTCTTTAAAGAAGCGGCTGCTCTTTCCAACCATTGGGATTACGATCATGATTTTTTATCCGAATGAATAAATTCGTTATATAGGCGGAAGGCATTCGCGAAAAGCGCTATCTGTCTAGGCTTGTTATCCGCGTGTAAAGGCAGCATCGACAAGAAAAGCAAAATTGTAAGCGGCATGTACTCAAGTGCAGATGAGCCAGCTACTAATGGTTCTCTAAGGTAAGCCTTTTGAATATTGGCAATGCGCTGGTCCACGAAAATTTCTAAGTCGAAATTCAGCTTCCCGTTTTCTTTGAGCTGATAGGCGCCGGCAATGATATGGTCATAAAGACCTATGAGGGAATGGTTCAGTTTGGCAACGTCATATGCAATGTCACCATACATGTTAAAGTTATTTTCTAGATCAATGGCCCTAGGGTCGATTAGTTTTATCGCATCAGCCCTTGAGTCGTAAAGGATATTGCTGAAGCATAGATCTCCGTGTAGCACGCCCGGTACAGATTTTTTAGACAAGGCGAGCTCAATGCACTCATGCATCACCTGGCCAATGGGAGGTGATTCAATGCCGTTTACTATCACGACAGATTTCATATCGAAATCCATACTCTGGCAGAAATCGGTTAGCCTAGAGATGGTTTTGTTTGAAAATAAACTTTTTCTAGAGTCGCCTATGCTCAAAGAGTAATGCTGGTCGAAATTTTCAGTGCAGGCTTGAAGCCAAGTACTGAGATGCTTAAAGATCTTGCGCCAAAAGAAAACAGGATTGTTTCCGTTTACTAGCAACTCATTGAGCGGGGCAAGGTATAAAAATTCTAATACGTAGTAGGGGCGGTCTTCATGAACCCCTTGTCCCATCAGCTGTGGAACAAAACCCTTGAGTGAAATGGGTAAGTTGGCAAACCAATTGCCCTCTGCTGAGATTTTATATCCAGGGGTTCCACTTTTATAAACGTGGGTGTCAGTGATGGTCAGCTCATTAAACGACCGCTGGGTGGTTATCTTTGCACGAGTTTTATAAAAGGTATTAATATGCCCCAGGTCAAACCATTGCCCTAGCTGAGATTTCTTCATGGTGACAGCATGGTCATACATGCGCACAGCTTTGACAAAGTCGCCGCGGCAAATAGTTAAGTTTTTTACAAGCTCTCTAGTGTTGGAGAAAGAAAAATACCCACACCATACAGACTCACTATCCAGATCGGACGATTCAACTTCCCAGTTGTAATAGTCTTGAGTGAGTGCTAGCGCTAGTACATCGCTTCCGTCTGGAATGACAGGAAGATACGTATCTCCATGCAAGATCCGAGTCTGTGTATCAGAGGTTTCTATAACGTTAAGACAAAATAATATAGAGTCTGCCAGTGTTAGGCCATCTGGCACGCTGATAGTGCGTACCTTTAATTCTTGAAGTGTGTAATTATCTTGAGCCGAAAGATGGTAGCTTTCAGGCGTGCTTAGCCAAATTTCTTCACTAGGAAACGCAGCGGTGAGCGCGGCAACTTGAAATTTGAAAAGACGTTTATTGCCCACTGGCAAAAAAGCTGGTGGCAATTTGCCAAATTCTGCCTGAAACTCGGGCCCGACATAGGCCGCTGACGTGATAAGTATCATTCAGACTTTTCCTTTGCAAGGATGGCTAAGATCTGCTCGTACGAATTATTGCGAAACTCGGAGGGGCGTATAGCCTTATCATCTACATAAAAGCCATCCATACCGCACCACGGTTTTGCCATGATAATTTCATCGTACGGGACTGAGTGCTCAGTCAACCAGTCTATGATGATGGGCAAGGTATTAGCGTTTATTTTTCCTATGTCACCTTTATAAGTCCTCATATTGCGGCTGGTACTGATCGCAATAGTAAAGCCTAAATTTTTATAATGATGCATTTTTTCAATGACATGCAGGTTTGGCGTGCTGTTTCTATAGTCACCGTTTTGAGTGGTGCAAATAGTGTCATCCAGATCCATGATCAAGCGTTTCATACTTTATTAAAACCCGCCAAAGCATTAAAGAATTTTGCTACTTCTGCATTCTGTCTGAATTCAGCCGCCTCGTTTGAGAGGTCCAAATCCAGGGCACCCGAAAAGTCTGGAGGGGTGGCTCTTGCCGTTGCCATCTTCATATCGCGCTTAAGAGGCGTATGAACCGGCTGAAGATGGTTATCTGCCATCCAGCCGAAAATGAGCCCGTGAGCCCTCATTTGTGGGAACTCAGTGAAGGGTGACAGACTTTTAGCTGTAAGGGATGCGCTCCAGAGCGAAGCCATCGATAAGGCTGATTTACGAGGGCCGTACCAAAACTGATCTTGAGGACCATACTCTTTAGTAAAGTCCATTCCAACTTCATTCGGCGATAAGTTTTCCAAAACCTCATAGCTCAAGGCATTATGTATACCAATGTCTGGTCTGCAACGCACGATATAATCATATCTAAAATTATGTTTCTTTTCGTGAGCGACAGCTAGCTGATGAGATTTGTATATGCCATAGAGCATTTTTGCTTGGTTTAAGCTTCCCAGCGACAAGAAGTTGTCAGCATGCTCCGGATTTTCATTGAACAAGCAGTCAGAGTCCTCAAGCAAGATGTTTTCAAATTTAATATGCTTGGGCAAGATTGACTCAGAAAACACTGCTTGTTTTGGGGTGTCAATTATTTCGTAAGTGCGTGGAAACTTTGTCTTGAAGTAACGCTTAGAGCGCAAGGCGATTGGGCACTTTGAAAGCATGTCTTTGTTGAAGATCCTCAGAAGCCAATCATCTCCAGCCCCGCCCAGCCCTGGCCATACTTGCATTTCGGTCCAAGAATGGAAGAAAACATCAGCATTTAAGGGTTCAATCACATTTTTATAAATGCTGTCCAAAGCCAAGTTGCCACAGCGATACATCCCCGACAGACAAACGGCTACACGAGGTTTGACGTCTGCGCCAAGAGTCTTGATGCTAGAAGTGCGTTTGAGCTCTGGTTGAATAACGTCAGAGATAAGTGAATACAGACGTGCAGCACCATCTTCCTTTTTTTGCTTTTGTGCTATGACTATGCCTAGAAGCTTGTGCAGTTCGTTGTACCCAACTTTAGGGAACGTAATAAGGTTTGTATTGGAAAGGGTGTTTTTAGCGATGAGCTGGGTAATGTATGCTTTCCGCAGCGCGCTAATTTTCTTGAAAGTATCAATATTTTCTAACAGCAATTTTATGCATGAACTTAAAGAGTTGCTTTCCATTAACTCATTCAAGGCATAAGTCAGATACATCAAAGTTTTAGGGTTTTGTTCTGCCTGAAAAAGTATTTCTTTCTTGCTGACAATGAAGTGAGAAAGTATGCTCTTGTCAGAGAAAGATATGTGACGGAGAAGCTCTCCATCTAGTCCTGGTGCGGAGTTGATTTGGCATTCGAAGTTCATGAGCATCTCTTGCTCATATATTTTCAAAAGCGCTTGTGCATTTCCGCGTTTCTCATAGGCATTACTTTCATCGTCTGCAATTGACTTTAGATTGTATAAGCCTACTTTTGAAACAAAGCTGTGCAGTTCGCCCAGTCGTCCAATGTCTGCTAAAAAGACACAAAATTCAAGATGCTTTGAGCACTCTTCAGCTTCTTCCCTGAAGAAATTCAATAAGGCATCAAACTCCCACCTGTTGGAGAGTCTTTTAACAATAGAATCAAATCTTGCAGAATTCATTTTTCATCCAATCTATTAATTATTTATTACTTGATAGAATTTATTAATGGCTTCTGCCTGATAGATAGAATTATTAAATTTAGAAAATTCAAATCCATTTTTTGTATAGTCCACGATTGCGGCTCCTATGTCCCCAGCAGACATGCCTATAATTCTGCCCAGTTTCCCAGATTGTAATACATCGTAGGCGCATGGGAAATTGGTGCAAATGACAGGCAGGCCTAAAATCATTGCTTCAAGAATTGCTAAGCCCTGACCTTCATGTTTAGAAGAAAATACGAAGCAGGTTGCTTTTTTCAGGTATTTGAAAGGATTGTCCTTACGCCCTAAAAGAAAAACTTTTCCGTTTAACCCTTTGCTGGAGATAAGGGTTTGGAGTTTATGCTTCAAGGGGCCATCGCCCACGATGACAAGCTTGATGTTAGGAGCTGTTTTCTGAGCTTCGTAAAAGCCCAAAATCAAGTCTTCGTGCCCTTTCTCAACAGAAAGACGAGCGACATTAATGAAAATGTCGTCACCGCTTGAAAAGATGGCCTCTTCTTCCGGGGTCGTGATTTTTTCTTCCGCCAGTCGAAGAACCTTTTCTGTGTCAATGAGATTGTCACAATATGCAAATTTTTCAGGCGTGATGGAAAAACGCTCCTGCAAATTTTGCTTATTTAAGTCATTGGTTGCTTTGGATACAGAAAGCAAAACATCATATGTCTTGTAGTTATTAAAAATGCTTTCCAAATTAGGGAAGCGTTTGGTCCATTCACCCACCATATCGTTATGCAGGTATGCAATGCTTTTCTGATTGTTAGGATAGGGTTTCTGAGCCATGAGTAGTGCCCAGAATCTGATGTAGCCATCGAAGTTAACAAGGCAATCGTAGTTAGCCCTGCCAAACATGCGTATGTTTTCGCGCAAATAGCAACGCTGCAGAATCTCATTCATTTCCGGCGTAGGCAGCGAGTGCTCACGCATAAAGTAGTCGTTGAGCCATTTTTCTTCAATGGTCATGTTTTGCCTACCCACTCTCGCAATGATATTTACATTGGGGTGTAGGTTTTGCATCTGCTGAACACGTTCAGGATGACTGGCCACAGAACCTGGATCAACGGCAAGAGTCAGTGAATATTTCTCAAAGTCTAGCGCATTTGATAGATTCGTTATGGAGGTTGTAATTCCGTTTGGAATCAGTGCGCCTGCAAAAGCAACGATATTTGTCGTTTCGTTTGGTGCAGCACAGATGCGGCTGATATTTTTTTCGAAGAAGAAATAATCGATGATTTCTTGCGAAGATTTTCCTTTGTCATGAGGGCAAAATTCTTGAGCTGCATTGTTCTTGTCTTCCGCTTTGGCATTTTTGATCGAAACGTCCAAGGCAGTCTTCAAGCTTTCACGCGTTGTGCAGAACTCGCCATAAAATTCGCTCAGGTCGAAATAAAGTCCTCTATCCTTACGGTACTGTTCGTAGTCGTAAGCATAGAAAACAATTGGGCGGCCTGTAGGGATAAAGTCTATGGCTACACTCGAATAATCGGTGACTAAAATATCAGTTAATGCCAAGAACTGATTGGTGTCAATATGACTGGGCAAGAAATTTATTCTTGGATTTTTTTCTTGGATAGAGCGTTCAAATATATGGTGCCCCTTAAAGAACAACACGCAGTTTCCATCTAGGCTGTTTTCAATCAGTTCGATGGCTGCTTCTATTTCGTCCAGCTCTGAGTTGGTGTTGCCTACACTGCTGCCTCGGTAAGTAGGCGCATAGAAAATAACTTTAAAGTCTTTTGCTATGCCGAGCTCTTCTCTAAGTTTTTGCAGCACCAAAGGGGATGGATTGATCGTTAAATCAACTCTGGGATATCCCATTCTTAGGATGTTTGCACTTAGGCCTGGTCGAATGTCGTGCTGGTCAACAAGAACTTTTTCCGAATGATTATTGGGTACAATAATATCGGTTGCTTGCAAGAAGTTTCTTGCAGCATTTTTATGTTCAAAAAGCGAAGTCTGGATGTCTTTGCCTAAAGTTTTTAGCGGCGTTCCATGCCACGTGTTTAGGTATTTTTGTCCAAGCTTTTTGATGAAGTAGGGTGGGAAGGTGTTGTTGTTAATAAGGTACTTGGATTTGGCCAGGTAATAGAGATAGGTTTCGCTTTCTCTGCTGACAAAAATTACATTCTTAAGTTTTTTGAGGTGTTTAGGAATTTTGTTTTTGTCGTTGATTATCCAGATGTACGTGAAGTCCGAGAACTGCTCGGATTCCAACATTTTCGTAAATATGGCGTATGGGTTGCAGGAGATGGATGCTCCATGGAAACTTTCGAGTAGGACCATCCGCTGGTCTAAAGTTTCTCTTTCAAAATACTCTGTGTAAATGGCAGATTTATTGAAATTTTTATCTGCTTGCAATGGGTTTTCAGGCGCGCCGTAAGGTGCTTGTATGATACGTATGTTTCTGAATGCTGAACAGGCTTCGCTTAACCGTCCTTCTTTAACAAGCAGGCAGCCCAACATATAGTGCCAAGCTGGAATGTGTGAATCATTTCTTGCAATTGCTTGGCGTACGTGGCTTATGGCATCGATGTAATTGTGGTCTGCGACATAAGTCATGGCGACTTTCCACCATGTTCCACAATCAGAGGTGTCAAGCTCTAAGCTAATAGCAGCCGATGATTTAAGCTTAGCCTTTTCAAAGCTGGCTTTATAACCTTGGGAAGCACTTGTTTTAAGCGTCGAGCCAAGCTGTACGGCATGTGTACCTTGGTCCAATACCTTTCTTGCTAAACTAGCAGTCGAATCTTTTTGTAATGTTTTTATATATTCCTTGCAAGCATCCTCGATACGTCCACTTTTTTCTAAAGCATATGCACAGCGATAATGCCAATAGACTGAGTGATCACGTCGGGCGCTTGCAGCATATCCGTATGCTTCGGCTGCGCTGGAATATTTATGCTGCCGCTCACAGACAAAGCCCAGTCTGTAATGCCAATACGTATCGCTTGAGTCTAAAGCGATTGCGTTTCTGTAGCTTTTTTCTGCTAATTCCCACTGATAAGTGCGGTCATAGGCCATGGCTAACCGATAATGCAATTTTGCATTGTCGTAGTTCTTTTTTAAAGTCTTTTTGAAAGCGCCTATTGCTGAAGTCCATCGGCCGCAACTTTGATGAAATGTGCCAATTCCGTAGAGTGCACTATCAAGTTTTTTGTCTAGGCTTATTGCAAGCTCGTAATGCTTTGTTGAGCCAGCCAAGTGGATGCGCTCATCATGGCCACGGGTTTCCAAAACATACCCGAGTCGATAGTGCAGGTTTGCATCAGTCGGCAAATAAGTCAGCGCTTTTTTGTAGGACTTAGCAGCCTCTATATGCGACTTCATCATTTCCTGAGTCTCGGCTAGCTCTACATAATGGCTAGGATTTTCAGGGTCTAGAGCGATCAGTTGTTGTAAGGTGTCGAGCCTTTGCCACCACTTTGCTTGCTTCCTCAAGACATCTGCATGAAGAGACAAGTATTCCAAATTTTCGGCGTCTTTGGATATGGCATTTGAAATCCACTGTTCAGCATGATGCCATTGCCGCTGCTTATAGAAGTGAGCGGCATGGTAAAAGTTAGTAATTGCAGATCTGGGTTTGGAAATGTCAGCTGCGTTCAAGTCCGCAAGATTGCCGACTCTGCCATCCAATATACCGTCTTTGAAAAAAACCATCAAAGGATTTGTATCGTTAGGCGTATCTTTGTAAGTGCTTCTATAGAAGTCTGGATCAAACTTTTCACTGGGCTGTCGATTTTCCATCCAGCCATAGGTGAGGTAGTGTTGCAACGGGTTGATCTTGGCCTCGACGACATCAGCATATTTTTGAGTGTAGAAGTCAGGACAGAAATAGCCACTTCTAATAAGCAGGCTCTGCACTGCGGATGTCTTCGGCTCTTCTTTGATGGTTTCTGCGCTCACGTGTATTACCTGAGTATTAGTCGAGTGTCTCAATTTTTGATAGCGTCGCGTTCGTGGTTCAGGGAAGTTTTGATTTCTGTAGTCGAAATGGCTGCTGTGCGCGGCAGGTATACCACTTCGCAGAGGTCTTTAAGAAAATCGAATTTGCCTTCCCAGTCATCGCCCATTACGAATACTTGAGCTTCGTAGTTTTTGATGTCTGTAAACTTCTGTTCCCAATTTTCTTCAGGGAATACAAAATCTACATACCTGATAGATTCGAGAACAACCTTACGGTTTTCATAGTTCAGTAAAGACGACTTATGCTTGCCAGAATTAAATTCGTCCGACGACAGGCCTACAATTAGTCTGTCGCCTAATGCCCTGGCTCTTTTAAGTAGGTTGATATGGCCCCGGTGGAGAATGTCGAATGTTCCATATGTGATAACCGTTTTCAATTTTTCTTCCTTAGTCTATTAACTGTTTAACTCGTTCTATTAGTCTTGCTGAGTTACGGTCATCACAGTGGTCAAAGAAAACCTTCTTCTTCCAATCGTAACTGGCGATTCTCTCTGTGGTAAGCGCGATTTCAGTAAGCTTCAACGCCTCATAGAGGGCCTCAAAGCTGAAGCAAACGGCGCCAGGAAACACATGTTCAAGCTCATAAAACAACCCACGCTCGACACCCGCGTAGTATTCATAATCATAAGCAAAGCTCACCATGGGCTTGCCTGTCAGCATGAAATCGATAAAGCAACTCGAGTAATCCGTGATCAGCAAGCACGCGGACCGGTATAGGACCTCGACGTTCGGGTAATGTTCATCACTCAGGTCCAGCGCATCCAGCTGCTGCAACTGCTCAGCATAGGACCCTGTTCGGTCAGCCATGTGCTCGCGAACCCCGAGCACGAGGTTGTGCTCTGCCAGCCACTGCCTGAGCTGTGCCAGTTCCGCGTCCGCGAACTGATAACAGGCATTGCCCTGTCCATTACGGAACGTCGGCATGAACAACACCAACCCCCGACCTGCCAGTGCAGCCTCGAGTTGCCGACTCTCAGCTTGAAGATCGCTTGGCAGTCGCTCGAAATCCCGCAGAATGAAGTCGTTGCGTGGCAGCCCGGTAAGCCACACGTCGTTGTAGGTCAGCGGGTAGAACGCGGCGGCCATGGCCAGCGTATCGATGCTCGAGGAGCTGATCACGGCCCGACAGCGTGCATGCTCTTCAGCGATGGCCTCGCGCTTGGTCTGCTGATCCAGCGAGGCATAGCCAATACGCTTCAGCGGTATGCCATGCCACAGGTTGATCAGGTCATGCAGGTCGCTCGACAGCGGGTAGACCAGATTGCGCGTAGGCGTGTGCTTAATGAAAAGGATTTTAGCGCGCAAGAGATGGTATTGGCCTTCGGGGCTCTCCAACGGGACGACAATGACGTTGCGGCCCTCCATCGTCACCGGTTTTCCGCGTGTCAGGATGATCTTGCGAATGCTGTCATCGTCCTTCACTTCCTCGAACACGGCCCG
>Ga0102587_1002294_pt1 | contig 11426 bp, 11 predicted proteins | sample AraplaF_Col_mTSA_FD_76853 | JGI IMG/M metagenome (GOLD analysis project Ga0102587, IMG submission 76853) | Arabidopsis root microbial communities from the University of North Carolina, USA - plate scrape MF_Col_mTSA (SPADES assembly) (version 2) | ecosystem: Host-associated > Plants > Roots >... | reverse complement strand
TACCACCTTCAAAATGGGCGGACTGATTCATGATTGTCTCCCTGAGAAAAGAAGAGCGAGACAATCATCCTCATGGGATGGTTGTCCCATGGGGATCGAGAGAAAGCCGGCTATTGCCGGCATTTGAATGGACTGGCTTGAATGCTACGGCGCGATGCCGTTCTGGACGGGCTGCCAGCTACCGTCGGGAAATCAGATGGATGGAGTTACGGACGTCCCCATCAGGGCCGCCTGATTTGGGCGCTATACCGAGTGCTCACAGCCCAATCTAGGAAATAGCCTTGTCCGCGTCAACTGTAGTTCACCGCAAAAGCATTGCAGTTGCGACTACTAGACTTACACAAGCAAACCAAAGCGTTAAACACCACGAAAGCTGCCAACGGAAACGCACTTTTTCTGGTTGCTGCGTCCAGGTCACTAGCGCACGATAGCCGTGAGACAGCGCGAATGGAGGCTACAGTGAACGCACCCACCGAAGCAAAACTGACGATCAAGGCCGATCACGGCGCCACCAATCGCAAATTGCTTGCGCGCCAGGCGGCGGCCGATCTGACGCGTATCGAATCCGCAAGCCGCAAGATCAGCATTCACCTGTCCAGCCCCGAAGGCAAGCGTCTCTATCTTCGCTGCTTCGACATCACACAAATGAACCTGCATTTCATCGCGGTATTTGCGCGTATGAAATTGCCGGGTGAAGACGTCGACAAGGTGGAACAGGAACTGCGCCAGCTGTTCGATTCCCGCCTCGCAAGGCTAAATCAATCGCTCGTGGATATGGAGGCCAAGTGCCAAGCGAACGGCATTCTCAATTTGGCGACATACGATGTCGAACCGATGCTCATTGAGGCAAAGGTCTATTCGACCCTTGGCCGATTGCTGCTGGAAATGATCGGAAAAGTGGACCAACTCATGCCAATGCTTGAGACGCTCTGCATCGACGAGGCATTTTCGACGAGCCAGCTAAATATCGAGAAATCACGCATCAAAAAGAACGTGCGCGGCGCAGCGAGCGCCACAAGGATGCTTCGAATGAATTTGGAGAAACGCCTAGTTTCACTAGCGTCCCCCGAAAGCAAAGGTCTGATGCTTGAAAATGCTGCTGAGAGCGGGGACGCTTAAGGCCAAGGGCGTTTCATTGTTTGCAGGCTGAGAAGCCTCGTCGACGCATCTGCACTGGCATTCCCCCAATTCGACGGGCACTTCGTCTAGGCGCATTTAAGGGATTCGAATTGTACCGGGCTAATGTAGCCCAGTGTTGAATGCTTTCGTCTAGGGTTATAAAACCTTTCAATGTAATCGAACACGTCGGCGCGCAATGCATCACGGGTTCGATAGTGCTTCCTGTTTAACCGTTCGGTTTTCAGCGTCGAGAAGAAACTCTCCATCGCGGCGTTGTCCCAGCAATTTCCTCTGCGGCTCATGCTGCACACGATGCCATGGGCTTCAAGCAGCTTCTGAAAATTCTCGCTGGTATATTGAGAGCCCTGGTCGGAGTGATGCAGCACTTCCCGTGGCCGGCCACGCCGAAACACCGCCATCAGCAGTGCGTCCATAACTAACTGCGATGTCATGGTCGGTTGCATCGACCAGCCAACTACGCGGCGCGAGTAGAGGTCGAGAACAACAGCCACGAAGAGCCAGCCTTCTCCTGTCCACACATACGTAAAATCAGCTGCCCATTTCTGGTCTGGCGCACTAGCTTCAAACTGGCGGTCTAACAGGTTTGGGGCGATTGCGTGAACCTCCTCAACAACTTGTCCAGGATGCCTGCGTCGTCGGTGGCGCGCTTTAATGCCTGCCTTCTGCATTAGTCTGGCCACGCGATTTTCACTGCACGTTTCGCCTTGGTCCCACAGGTCTCTTACAACGCGTGGCGAACCATAGGTGCTATCGCTTGCTTCATGACTGAGGCGGATTGCAGTCAGTAGCCGCTGATTTTCCACTTCACGTTTGCTGGGTGGCCGCTCAAGCCAATCATAGAAGCCACTTGGTGAAACGCCAAGCAGGCGGCACATAGTTCGGGTTGGCCAGACTGCCCGGTGGCGGGCGATAAAGGCATACTTCACTTGGGCTCGGCAGCGAAGTACCCGAGCGCTTTTTTTAATATGTCTCGCTCCGTCTTCACCTTGGCCAGCTCACGACGCATGCGTTCGTATTCGTCCAGCGACACCTTCTCAGTGCTAGCGGGGCTCGACTTACTGGTGCCAGCAGCGTCACGACACCACCGGCCAAGCAGATTTGGGCCAATGCCAAGGTCACGAGCTATGCCGGCCCTGGTGGCTCCAGGCTGGCCGACCAACTTGACCGCTTCTCGTTTAAACTCTTCTGTGAAATTCCTGCGTTCCCGCTTCATACAAAACCTCCGTAGGTGACATCATACCTTTCGGAAGTGTCCGTCTAAACGGGGGAATGCCAGGCTGACCCAATAGTCCTCAAGGCCAATTGTATGCCTTCGACATCGCGGAGTCGCTGGGCTGACTGTTTGAATCGCCACCAGTATTGTAGACACTCCTAAGCCATAATTTAGGCAAAGGAGAGGTCATGAGCGGAAAAAGGTACACCGAAGAGTTCAAGATTGCGGCGGTCAAGCAAGTAACTGATCGGGGACATCCGGTCAGCGAAGTTGCCGAACGCCTTGGCGTGAGCATTCACAGCGTGTACGCGTGGATGAAGCGCTATGGAGTTCCTGAGGCTGAGCGCCAAGAGGCCGATGCGCAGGCTGATGAAATGCGGCGCTTGAAAGCAGAACTTAAGCGCGTGACTGAGGAGCGCGACATTCTGCGAAAGGCCGCGGCGTACTTTGCCAAGACGTCCGGGTAAGGTACGCCTTCATTCGCGATCAAAGAAACGATTACTCCGTTCGTCGGCTATGCAAGATATTGGATGTCCATCCAAGCGGCTTTTACGCTTGGTGCATTGAACCGGAGAGTAAAAGAACCATAGAAGACAGGCGACTGCTGATGCCTATCAAGGAATCGTGGCTGGAAAGCGGCACGGTGTATGGCTACCGCAAGGTTCACACTGATTTGCGCGAGGCTGGTGAAGGTTGTGGTCCAAACCGCGTGCACAAAATTATGAAGGCCAACGATATTCGCTCGCAGGCCGGATACGGCAAGCGAAAATGGAAGCGTGGCGGAGCGCCATCTGTCATCGCACCAAACCATCTTCAGCGCCGGTTTGATGTAGCCGAGCCAAACCGGGTATGGGTTACCGACATCACCTACATACGGACATACGAGGGATGGCTTTATTTGGCAACGGTTCTCGACCTATTCTCGCGGCAGGTCGTAGGATGGTCGATGAGCTCACGGATCGATGCCCACTTGGCGATGCAGGCGCTCTTGATGGCGGTTTGGCGAAGGAAGCCATCGAGCGAAGTTCTGGTTCATTCGGATCAGGGGTGCCAGTATACAAGCCACGACTGGCAGGATTTCTTGGCTGAACATGGACTGGTTTCCAGTATGAGCCGGCGCGGAAACTGCCACGATAACGCCGTAGCGGAAAGCTTCTTTCAGCTGTTAAAGCGTGAGCGAGTTAAACGAAAAATCTATGCGACCAGGGACGATGCCAGGCAGGACATCTTTGACTACATAGAGATGTTCTACAATCCAAAGCGTCGTCACGGATTCAATGAAAAACTATCGCCGGTCGAGTTTGAAAGACGGCATATTGAACGGCTCGGAAGTGTCTAGGAAACTGGTGGCGATTCAGTTTTCCCTTTTGCACAAGCAACAATTCTCCCGGATCCGCTTCACTAACAATTTCGACAGAATGAGTTGCAAGAACGACATCAGCATCCAAATCTCTGAGTATGCTGAGGAGTTGACGCTGTACATCGGGATGAAGGTAAATTTCTGGTTCGTCAACCGCAATCAACGTGCTTTGTGACGCACGCGAGATGTGTGTCAGTAACTGACACCAGATCTGAAATCCGAAGCCCGACCAGTATATTTCGCGGTCGATTCGATCTTCCGAAACAAACATGGACAGTTGTTGTGTGCCGAGGTCCAGCTCTGGCTTTTGAATCTTCATCCCTGGCCAGGTTGTCGAAATCATTTCCGCAAACTTTTCCCATCCATCAGGAAAATAACGCCAATAATTTCGAAAATGCCGACTCGCGCGATGCGATCCCAATGACTCTTTGACAGTCTGTTCAGTTACATAGCTTTCCCGGTGCTCAAGCGGCCCAAGTACTGGAACGACTTGCACGGTAATTGGAAACGCGGCTCTGAACTTGCTTGCAGTTGTCACTGAAGCGCCATCAGTCTCCCAGTAAAGCGTGCACCCACCGTCGGTCGGAAAGTATAAGAAGAGTCGATTTCTATTTGACAATCGAAACTCGATTTGACTAGCTTCCGCGTTGTAATCCGTAGCAACATTTTCGAGTGAAACACTCAATTGGGCAATAGAAAGGTGGTGGCCGTAGCCAAAAGATTCATTCGGTAGTCGCACGCGTTCAGCGTTTTTGGTGTTCGCGCGCCTTAAAGCGGCCTCAAGAAGCCGTAAGGAACTTACGATCGTAGATTTTCCAGAATTATTTGGCCCGACCAAGATATTCGTATCTTGTAGAGTAACTGAAAAGTTACGAAAAGACTTAAAGTTCGAAAAGCGAATAGATGCTATTTTCGTTGTTGCCACTTACTCCCCCCTAAACTAGGCCGTTCAATATATCGTTTTCATTCCTCTTTTAGATTGCTAGGTGATGACGGTAATGCCATCAAATGTAACTACTGTTCTCATCAGCACGAATTTGGGGAGAACGTACACTTTGCTGCTTACCTTGCTGAGTCGCAGATTTCAGGCCAATTAAATCGATATGCTGTATATGCACATAAAAAACATGTGCTCCGAAAAGGCCCGAAGCCAAAATAAAAATTACCGCACTTAGGAACCGTCGCTGCAGCTTAATCCGATCGTGCAGCGCCTTGTACACGTCACTGAACATGTCCACCACAGATGAATATTCTTTCTTGATCACATCTTCTTGCCGCTTGATCTCCGCATCCAAGACCTTCAACGTACGATACTGATTTGCGCATAGCATCACAAAGAGCACTGTGAATATCCACGCACCAGCAAGCAAAGCAGTATTCGTAATCCAAACAGTCTGATCGGATGGTGCACCAGGCTTCATCTGCGTAGCAACAATTACCGTTGCCACTGGAATGGAGAGAAGCTGGTTTTGGATATCGGTAAAAACCTTATGAATCTTGCCTGCATACTCAACCTTAGTCGATTCAAATTCGTCGCGAACCTTATCATATGAAAAGTCCGCAATGAACAACTTGTACCCATCCGCAAACTTTGCCAGGACATCAGTCAGCTCGGTAAGAAGGGTCTGAAATCGCTTATTGAGCGCCGCAATCGCGACAGTTGATAGGACTGTATTTGTGAGGATTGATAGCTTTTGCTCGCGATGTGTATCTTCCTCAAAAAATGCGAGTAAACGATCTAGGGTCTTGTCTTCCAAAAGGGAAAGCTGGGTAGCCGTAAACCGAACAGGCATCGCGAACTTGCCATCATTAATAAAAATCAGTTCCGCTGTCCCTTCGTCCTGATAGGCGGCGCAATCCTTAAGTAGAGCAATAAACGACAAGAGTTTCCGATACTTAACAACCTGAGCAGGGACGACTTCATCCTCTCGTGAGAAACCTTCGCGGACCAAGAAATAGCGCTTGGGCTCACGAATGCATGCACTCTTTACGTTGAGCAGATCCTCAAAGTTCCTAGAAAGAATTCCAAGACCGGAACGTGGCTCACCAACAATCAAGCTGACGGTGGCTCCGACCTTTACGTCATCTGGTACACCGTCAGCCATCGAGATTCCCGAATCTTCAATGTTCTCGTCCTTTAGAGCTAAGGCAACAGCATCAACCAGATCATTGTTCTTAAGTTCAACAGTCACAGCGCGTGCTTCGGCCTCGAACTTGGCAGCTCGATAAATTGTAAGGAGATGCTCGAAGCGAATACTACTCATCCTGGTCTTTGACCTCACTCCGCAGCCGATCCTTCAGCTCGGCCGGAACGTTGGTAATCGACAGCGTCTCATCTTGGTTGAACACGACTGCCCCACTCTTAATCGCCTCACGTGAAAACTCTACTTTCCAGGTCTTCGTCTTTCCCGAAAACTGTACAAACGACCTATAAACGCGTTTATCCGGAACGAATCCATCGGAGAGCTTCCGATCTGGATTGCTCAGAATTCGGGTCAAGCTGCCAGGGTCCGTTGGCCACAATTCATTTGCAAAAGTATCAAAGTCGATCGGGGACCGTTCCTTCTGAAGGCGATCACAGATCGAAAATGCTTTGTCATAGAAGTTCTGGATCTGCTGCTCATTGAGATTTGTTGCCGCGACAAACTCTTCCAGCGCACTCTTTAAGTTACGTGTTTCCGCAGCGTCGGTGACACTACTATCGCAGCCCAAAAATGCCTTAAAGTATGCGGAAACTTGCTGTCCCTTGCCGCGCAAGAAACTCAAATATTTATCGCCCCCAGCTTGCCACTCGCTCAAATTGACTCGACCTGCAAAGCGGAACCCCTTTAAGTCCAAGTGCTGAGCCCCTTTTACTTCCAGCTCTTCATTCAAAGCCGGCGCCCATTCCTCACTGACGATTGCAACGATGACGAACTCAGACCCGTCCACTTCGGTGTGCGCTATGATCACTCCGCCAGGCGTCGCTGCCGTTCCTTTGGCCTTCGCACACAAGGTAGCCATCATTAAGGAACTCAGTTGAAAATAGGTCGTAGTGCCATCCACAAAGTGGTCGCGGAGATGTGCCTGAACAGGGTAATTCACTTCGTCCATTTCGAAGCGCCCATGGGCTTTGCCCGTACGCCTCGCATATTCCGAGATAAGTTGCTGCACCATCTTCGTTGTGTCCTCAGAAACTGCGTTCTGGCCCTGCCGCAATTCAGCATGGAATTCATCTCCGTTTTTTAGAAGGCGATGCACCACAATGCTTTTAATTGCCGTCCCACGGCGATCAAACTCGAATGGCATAGTAATTAATTTTCCAGAAAAGTATCATATTCGAGATTTTCCAGCCCGAACGCAACTATTGTAATTAGCCAGCAAAACTGTGTAACAAATCAGTGAAGTTGGGAGAACGTTTCTCCGAATCAATGCGCGCGACAAATAGGCCGACCGTGAACTCGGGGTTTTCGCATGGGGGGTGACCCGAAGCATATGGCCCCAAGTCTGGATACACATCGGGCCTGGACACCCCGGAAATTTTGGCAGTGTAACGTTGGCGCGCTCCGCGCTGGAGGAATGGCTTGGCAAGGTCGGCGTGGCGCTGCAGCCACTGTGCGACAGATGGGCGCAGTTGTTGCGGGAGCGCCCGCGCCTTCATGCCGATGAAGCGCCAGTGCGCCAATTCGATCCCGACCAGGGGAAACGCGGCAAGCCTACTTGTGGGCCTATCGCTCCATCAGCCTCGATGGGAGGCCGCCCATAATCGTATTCGATTACCAGACCGGGCGCGCTGCCCCCATGCACGCGCTTTCTTTGGGGGATGGCGCGTCCACCTCATGGTTGACGACTATGCGGGGTACAAATCGCTGTTCTCCGATGACGTGACCGAGCTCGCTTGCCTCGCGCGCGTGCGGAGAAATTCTTCGAGTTGCGCGCTGCCAGTTTCAGCCCAATGGCGGCCGATGCGCTGCAGCGCATCGATGCCTTGTACACCATTGAACGGCAGGCTGCCACCTTGACGCCGGAGGCACGGTTGCAGCTTCGCGGGTCGCAGGCCTTGCCTGCCCTGGCTGATCTGCAAGTCTGGCTTCAGACGATGCAGCCGGCTGTAGCGCCTGGCAGTGGCACTCGCAAGGCCATTGAGCATGCACTCAAACACTGGCCGGCACTGGTGAGCTACGCCGACTCGGGCATCTTCCCGATCGACAATAACGCCGTCGAGAATACGATCCGCCCGATCGCAATTGGCAAGAAGAACTGGCTCATTGCCGGCTCGGAGCGCGCCGGCCGACGCGTTGCCGCCAGCCAGACTTTGCTAGGTACCGCCAAGCCTAATTTGCCTCGATCCGCTGCATTGGCTGGCCAGCGCATTGGAACGTCTCCCGACGTGCTCAAACAGCCAGATCGATTCGCTGCTGCCATTCCCGAGCTCTACGCAGCCTTATTAATGCTGCGTAGAGTGGTAGGCCTGGTCGCTTACTTCCTTCCAACAGCATGGACAGCTGCGCCTAGCTTAGCGTCACGCTCCCGCTGCTCGCATGCGACCAGACGAAGCGGCCCTTCCCAAGCCGTTTGGCCAGCAGGCACATTCCTTCGCCGGTCCACCACAGCACTTTGATCATGTCGCCGCGTCGGCTTCGGAACACGAACACGTGGTCGCAGTAGGGACTTTCGGTGAGCACAGTCTCCATCCTTGAAGCAAGGCCGTTCATACCGGCGCGAATATCGGTGATAGCGGCGGCCGGCCAGATGCGCGTACCTGCGGGCAGGCCAATCATGGCAACAGCCGCGCCAGCACTTGCGCCAAGGTTGCCACATCTACGCTGCCTTCGAGCCGCAGCTGTGCCGAACGACCATCAGCACTATCACCCCATGTGGGGGCAAGGTTGATCCATCGGCAGTGGCCGCCGAGACCAGAACGGTGACAGGCAACAGCGCCGCAGCAGGACCGCCGGTTAGCGTGCCCTGCAGATCGGCGAACTACCTACGCCAGGTAAATAACTGATTCGTGCTGATGTTCTACTCGCGCGCCAGAGACGACACCGATACTCCCTCGACGAAGGACTTGGTAACGACAGCGCGCTTGAATTCAGTGCTGTACTGCCTGTAGGCACCGCGTTTGCGCAGTGAAATGACTGGTTGATTTTTTGTGTCCATAATCGAGGTTGTGGACACAATTCAATTTATGGCTGCACTCACTCATGGAGCCGACAGCTAAGGCGGTACAGACGTTGCTGGGAACACGCTTACTTTTCATCTCGTTCAATGAACTCAGCTTCACGCCGCATTAGTGGAAGCTCAACTAGCTCTTCCGGGCCTTCCCGATAGATTTTGAAGTAGTCCTTCACATCATTCTCAAACTCATGGTTTCGGTACCAAGCATTTGCATTGAATGCACTTCTTCTCTCGCCAGTTTCCTTGTCTGTAAAAACTTTAGTGAACTTCACGTCCAACATAGCGAATGTGTCTATGAACTCAGCCCATTGCACATTGAGGACATCGATAGCCTGATCAACATGAGAGGCGTAGTTCTTCAGCTCAGCCGGCCGGTACTGCTGAGCCAGGATGAAGAGAAAGCCGAAGAAATCCTTATCCTTACGCTTGCTAGTCCCTCGTTGCCTGTCCAGCGCGTGATAACACAAATAGGCAAAGTAGAACTGGTCCAACGCTTCATCATTGGCAAGCACTGCTTCGGTCATCTCATACTTCAAGAAGAGCTTTTTGCTGATACTGCGATTGATACGTCCTTGCGAGGACAAGTACAGTCGGAAGAACAGGTTCCTCTCAATCACCTGGCTTTTATTGATGTAGCCCTTTGCGATGCCGTCACCGAACTCCCCGCGCTTGCGCTCAAAGAAAATGCCATAGCGGCTGTACAGCTTCTCTTGAAGACGCTCATAGATAGGCTCATTGGAAGCTCTGTCAGCCTCTATGACGGGCGTTTGCTGATTAGTGGCCGTGGATATGTCATCTATCAGCTTAATCTTGTCGGCAAGTCTTTCTTCATCGTTTAGGAGGGTGATAACCTTTAGAAGAACTTCCTTACCCTCAAATACCTCCTTCGCTTCCTCTTCAGTCATTGATTCATAGATTTTGCTGAGCGTGAATGCAGTCTGTCCACCATTGATGATTTGAGGATTCTTTACAGCCAGTTGAGCCTTACGAAGTTGCCCGACTTTCTCACTAATGTCTGTATCATCCGAAATCATAGTAATACCGTTATTAAATAAGGCGAATTCATTTGTATCTCGTTCCGTAATCGTTTCACGGATCGCGTTATTGACCTTCTTCCCTTCCAATTCCAGATAACTACGAGGATTGTGTTTCAGGATTGAATTCTTGTATTTACTAAGGGTCTTGGCAATTTCAAAGGTGGGGACGAAGAGAACCGTAATTTCACTATAGCCAAGTTCGGTTTTAACTTCATAGCGAATCTTGGAACCTGCACTTTTATTACTCAGATCCATCGCAATGTGAAGCTCTGCAGCATTGAAGAAGGTTCCAGAAACTACGGGAAAGACAAGCTTATTGAAGCATTGTTCATGGTCAAACACTTCAACCTTGTTACCGTCAAAAAGCCTTCTTATTTGATCGGGAGTGAATGGTGCAATATTCGCCAGAATAATTACTTTTTGCTTGTAGCGACTTATGTTTTCAATTTGTGAGACTTCGCGAATGAGCTGTTTGATTTTTCCATTGTAGGGGTTTCCATTTTCATCTGTGTCGTTGCCTTCCAATATCCGGCCAATGTCCATGGCAAGAATCTCTTCCACCGAAATGTTCTTTTCGGTAAAGTTCTTATCATTCGTTCTGAACTTCGATTGGATGAGGTAGATCAGTCGATTTTCGTGGTCTATGTAGTAGGCGTCAATCCCGCCGTCATACCCTTTGTCTGTAACGACCCGCTCACGAGCTTGGAAGTCCAACATGCCAAAGCTCACCATGAGGTACAAGTGAATGAACGCCCTCGCCCTGGCCTGATTGACCTTCTCGGCGTCGCCAGAGGGAACAAGATACTTACCTTCAATCGGCAGGCCGGCCGCTTCATGGCGAACCTTGTCCAGAATGCTCACCAGCACTTCATATTTGTTCACACAGGCTCCAAACTCAGCAGTAACAATAAAGCATTGTCCCTTTCCTGCGTGTACAAGGCAATGCCAAATTTCCGCTTCAGCCTTCCACCTCTACAGAACACCGTATATAACTGTGCTGGCAAGCTGCTGCAAAGGCTCGTGGAACCTGTGGCGCAGGTCCTAACCATAGGGCGTCTAACGACTGACATTGTGCCTTGGTCAGGCGCGCAAACCCTCCTATCGTTTGAAGCTGGGCGGTGTCGGTTGCACTTCCGCCGCCACAACTTCTTTCGTCGTCCAAAATGGGAATTCGGGGCTGCGGTCGCGATTCCACGTTTTGCTATGCTTTGCGAGTCGTTTGCCGAAATTGCCTACGCAGCGCCTGAGCAAGCATTCTCGCCGCATTTTGCGACGCACAAAAATCTTGTAATTGGTTGATTTTATCGGCCTCCCCTGCAGGAATCGAACCTGCGGCCCTCGGCTTAGAAGACCGAGTGGGCATCTGCTTTGCGAGCCAAGGATTGCTGCACGCTGGCCTCGACCTACCGATGCCAGCCCTCGCCTGATTTCGGTGTACAAAGTTTGACACCGGTCTCTTGCCAATCTAAATTTTCATTTGCAGAAGCTGGCCCTGTTGATGTTGGCGAGCCCTATCCCG
>Ga0102587_1002293_pt1 | contig 11439 bp, 8 predicted proteins | sample AraplaF_Col_mTSA_FD_76853 | JGI IMG/M metagenome (GOLD analysis project Ga0102587, IMG submission 76853) | Arabidopsis root microbial communities from the University of North Carolina, USA - plate scrape MF_Col_mTSA (SPADES assembly) (version 2) | ecosystem: Host-associated > Plants > Roots >... | reverse complement strand
CGCCACAAAGCTGTCGCTCAAGGCCCAGTGCCAGGGCAGCGCCTTCCAGTCCAGGAAGACCATGAAGTCCGGCAAATCGCTTTTGTAATTGCCGTCGCGGCCGATCTGGCGCATCAAATACATGCCCATGGTGTAGCCGCCCAGCGCGAAGAACACGCCATGGCCCAGCGACAGGATGCCGGTATAACCCCAGATCAAATCCATGGCCAGCGCGCAGATGGCGTAGCACATGATCTTGCCCAGCAGCGCCACCGCATAGGTGCTCATGTGGAAGACACTGCCCTCGGGCACCCAGAGATTGAGCACGGGCGCAAGGGCGCAGACGGCGATCAGCGCCATCATGAAGGCGCTCCAGCCGCCGCGCGTCAGCAGCGGGCCTTTGGTGGGAAGTTGCACGCGGGAGGCCGCGGTATTCGGGGTTGCCATGGGGGTGCTCATGATCAGGCCTCTGCCGATCTACCCTTCATCGCGAAGATGCCCTGCGGCCGCTTCTGGATGAAGATGATGATGAAGACCAGCACGGCGATCTTGGCCAGCACGGCGCCCGTCCAGCCTTCGAGGAATTTGTTCAGGATGCCCAGGCCCAGCGCGGCATACACGGTGCCGGCCAGCTGGCCCACGCCGCCCAGCACCACCACCATAAAGGAGTCGACGATATAACCCTGGCCCAGGTCGGGGCCCACATTGCCCACCTGGCTCAGCGCGCAGCCGGCCAGGCCCGCGATGCCCGAGCCCAGCGCGAAGGCGTAGGTGTCGACACGCGCGGTGTTCACGCCCATGCACGAGGCAATCGGCCGGTTCTGCGTGACGCCGCGCACAAACAGGCCCAGGCGGGTGCGGCCGATCAGCCAGGCCACGCCCAGCAGCACCGCGATGGCAAACACAATGATGATCAGCCGGTTGTAGGGCAGCGAAAGATTGCCCAGCACCTGCACGCCGCCGCTCATCCACACCGGGTTTTCCACACCGACGTTTTGCGCGCCAAAGATGGAGCGCACCAGTTGCTGCAGCATCAGGCTGATACCCCAGGTGGCCAGCAGGGTCTCCAGCGGCCGGCCGTAGAGGAAGCGGATCACCCCGCGCTCCAGCGCCGCGCCCATCAGCGCCGAGGCCATAAAGGCCACGGGTACGGCCGCCAGCAAATACCAGTCAAACAGGCCCGGAAAGTATTTCTGGAACACGCCCTGCACCACATAGGTGGCATAGGCGCCAATCATCATGAGCTCGCCATGCGCCATATTGATCACGCCCATCAGGCCGTAGGTAATCGCCAGGCCCAGCGCCACCAGCAGCAAAATGCTGCCCAGGCTGATGCCGCTGAAAATCGCGCCCAGCCTGTTGCCCCATTCGAGCGAAGCCTCCACCTTGGCCAGCGCCGCCTGCAAAGCCACCTTCACATCCGCATCGGCCTCGGTGCCCAGGCGCTCTATCAGCACCGTCTTGGTCGCCGGGTTTTTGCTGCCGGCCAGCTGTGCGGCCGCCGCCAGGCGCTTGGCCTTGTCGCTGCTGCCCAGCAGGATGGCCGAGCGCATCAGCTCCAGCTGGTTTTTGAGCTCGGGCACCGTCTCGGCCGCAAAAGCTTTTTCAATCAGCGGCAAGCGGGCTTCGTCGTTGTCACCACCCAGGGTCTTGATCGCGTCGCGCCGCTGCTTTTCGTCCTTGGAGAACAGCTTCAGCGCCGCCAGCGCGTTGTCAATCTCGCTGCGCATCAAATTGGGGTTGATCACATCCTCGGCATCGGCCGGCAGCGGCGTCTCGGCACCCGTGACCGGGTCATAAGCCTTGTCGTCCTTCACGACAAACACCTTGTCGCCCTTGGTCTTCACCGCGTCATCCGACAGCGCCTGGATAAAGGCCGCCGTCTTGTCATCCGCAACCGCCGCGGCCTTGGCCAAGGCCTCCACCCGCGCCTCCGTCTCGCCAATGGCCATGCCCTTGACCTCCTCAGCGGTCAAGGCGTGGGCGTGGGCTGCTAAAAGGAGCGTGAGGGAGAGGGCAAAAAGGTGGCGTAGCAGCATGTGGAAAGAACCTGTAGGTTGGGCGCACACCAGCTTATCGGTGGGGCGCCCAGACTGCAACTTCCTTGGGAGGTCCGGAGTGTCAAGACAGCACCGGACCCAGCACCATAAAGGCGTCAAGATTGGAAGAAGCGTAGCGAGCGGGCCAAGGTGGGTTCTGCGGCGCGGAACCGTACACCCGTACGGTGAGCACCGCAGAGCCCAGATTGGCTCGCGCAGTAGCTTCTTACTTCTTGACGGGCTCGTCGGGCTTGGAAGCGTTACCCTCGATGTACGGGCTCCACGGCTTGGCCTTCACAGGACCAGGCGTCTTCCACACCACATTGAACTGGCCGTCGGCCTTGATTTCGCCGATAAACACCGACTTGTGCAGGTGGTGGTTCTTCTCGTCCATCTTCGACACGATGCCGGAAGGCGCGTTAAAGGTCTGGCCGGCCATGGCGGCGATCACCTTGTCGGTATCGGTGGACTTGGCCTTCTCAACAGCCTGCTTCCACATATTGATGCCGATGTAGGTGGCTTCCATCGGGTCGTTGGTCAGAGGCTTGTCGGAGCCCGGGAGCTTCTTGGCCTTGGCGTAGGCGGACCACTTCTTGATGAACTCGGTATTCGCCGGGCTCTTGATGGACTGGAAGTAGTTCCAGGCGGCCAGGTGGCCGACCAGGGGTTTGGTGTCCACGCCGCGCAGCTCTTCCTCACCGACCGAGAAAGCCACCACAGGCACGTCCTTGGCCTTGAGGCCGGCATTGCCCAGCTCTTTGTAGAAAGGCACATTCGAGTCGCCATTGATGGTGGACACCACGGCCGTCTTGCCGCCTTGCGAGAATTTCTTCACGTCAGCCACGATGGTCTGGTAATCGCTGTGGCCGAAGGGGGTGTATTTCTCGTCGATGTCCTTGTCGGCCACGCCCTTGCTCTTCAAATAAGCGCGCAGGATCTTGTTGGTGGTGCGGGGGTAGACGTAATCGGTACCCAGCAGCACCCAGCGCTTGGCGCCGCCGCCGGCCTTGCTCATCAAATAGTCAACCGCAGGAATCGCCTGCTGGTTGGGCGCCGCACCCGTGTAGAACACGTTCTTGGACAGCTCTTCACCTTCGTACTGCACGGGGTAGAACAGCAGGCCGTTCATTTCTTCGACAACCGGCAGCACCGACTTGCGCGACACAGACGTCCAGCAGCCGAAAATCACGGCCACTTTGTCTTGGCCCAGCAGTTGTTTGGTTTTTTCGGCAAACAGCGGCCAGTTGGAGGCCGGGTCCACCACCACAGGCTCGAGCTTTTTGCCCATCACGCCGCCCTTGGCATTGATTTCTTCAATCGCCATCAGCACGGTGTCTTTGAGCGTGGTTTCCGAAATCGCCATGGTGCCCGACAGGCTGTGCAGCACGCCGACCTTGATCGTGTCCTGGGCAAAAGCGGGCACGGCGCCCAAAGCGGCCAGTGCGACGGCGGCGGTCATCGCCTTGAGGGTAAATCGACGTTCTTGCATGGTGGGATCCTCTCCGGTAGTAGATAGGTATGGGGGTCAATGAATCGCGTTTCGCTACACAAAAGCCAGGAAAAACAAGGCTTTGGCGCAACGATGAGTGGATTCTGGGGACCGGAGGGGGATTGGGGAATACGCCGGGTGGCGTACGTGGGGTGGACCACTATGCTGTGAGGGGAGGCGCCAGAGATTTGTTTTCGACTTTCAGGGCTCTTGTCAATACGCAACTTGATCAGCTATGCACTTTCGTCCGTATCCGAAAACCAACAAACAGTCACCTTGCCGATGGGATCGGCTCCAATAACCATAGAGAGAAACCATGGCTGATCCTGTCCTTCCCAAGGTATTCATTTCATACTGCTGGTCAAGCCCAGAGCACGAAAAATGGGTCATAGACCTGGCTGAGTCTCTGGAAGAGAGCAACGTCGATGTTGTTCTCGACAAGTGGGACCTAAAGGAAGGTCACGACTCCATCCGCTTCATGGAGCAGATGGTGACTGATCCCAGCGTCACCAAGGTGATCATCGTCTCCGACAAAGCCTACGTTGCCAAGGCCGATGGCCGCCAGGGCGGCGTTGGAACCGAAACTCAGATCATTTCCGCTGAGATGTACGCCTCAGTAGGTCAGCAAGACAAGTTTGCCGTAGTGGTGAGCGAGAAAGATGAGGATAACAAGGCCTATCTTCCGACATACTACAAAGGTCGAATCTACATCGATCTGAGCGATGACAACAACTACGCTCCTGAATTCGAGAGATTGCTTCGTTGGCTGTATAACAAACCTCTTCATGTGCGTCCCCCACGCGGGAAGACCCCATCGTTCCTACTCGCGGGTGACCATCAAACCTTGGGAACCTCCTCGCATGCCAAGCGGGCCGTGGATGCGCTCATGTCAGGACGTGCAACGGCATTGGGAACATTCACAGAGTATCTCAATGTCGTAAATGAAAATTTGGGCCGATTCCGGATAGTGCGGGATAAAGCCCAACTGGTAGACGATCAGGTTGTCCAAAGTGTTGACGAACTTTTGCCCGCCAAAAACGAATTTGTATCTGTAGTCACCGCAGTGGCGACATACTCTTCGAGCTCGGATTTTGGCGAGCGATTGCATTCATTTCTGGAGAATCTGCACCACCACACAGTTCCTCAGCCAAATGTTGGATATCAGGAAGCCGATTTCGATAACTTTCGATTTTTGCTTCATGAATTCTTTTTGAGCGCCGTAGCGGTGTTCATCAAGCATGGCCGCATTGACCTCGGATTAGCCCTTGTGGCCGACTACTACTTGCCGGAAGGTGCTTACACCAGGCATCAACCGATGGTGACCTTTGAAGTTTTTCGGCAGAATATGACTTCACTTGAATATCGAAAGCAGCGCACAGGCAGCAACAGGATATCGATTCATGCCGACATGCTGATTGAGCGGCTAGCCGGCTCACCACTTCGTCAAGACGACTTAACGCAAGCAGATGTGGTTTTGTTTTTTCGTGCACAAACCTTGCACGCTCGGTGGCATCCCATCACGCACATTTATCTGAGTAGCTATGGTCGGCCGTTGGAAATCTTCGCAAGGGCAAGCTCACGCAAGAGCTTTGATAGGATTGCTCCACTTCTCGGAGTTGAGTCACCGGAACAGTTCATTGAGCTAATAGATGCGATGACTAAGAGTGGACAACGACTTGGGCATGGTTTCAACACAATTGATCTTAAAGCCGTAACGGCCCTTAATGAACTTGCAAAAAAGCCCTGACGGCAAGTTAAAACAATTGCCAGCACCAAAGCCTCATTCGATTCCTCACTCAAAGATGCGAGGAGTTACGCTCCCATTCGACGGTGACAGAAAGATCAAACAATGATCCGATGCTGAATCAAGGAGGATGGACGAACGCACCGAATAGGCGTGTCACGTGGCCACCGCGCGAGAAACCGGCAGTTAACCGATCACAGGTCTAAGTTAGGCCGTACTCTTTCATCTCGCCAGCAACCTCTTTAATCTCACGATTGAGCTGAGCGAGATATTCATTCGCAACCTGGGCAAAAAGGTCGTCCCCAACGACTTCTAGCTTGATCTGAAACTCGCCACGTTTAATTCTGGCAATAATTTTGTTGAACGCGGCTTTTACTTCGACGGCTCTATCGTCTGAAAGCGGTATCTTGGCTGTCGAACCTCCAAGATCAATCGTGATGAAATACTTGTCATCACTTACCTCAATAACTGCGCTAACGGTTTCCATAGATCTTTCCTCTCTCTCCGAACGCTTGCTCCCCACCTTCTAAAGTTCTCATACTGATTTTTTTCCAATCAAGTTGGTCAGTCGGATCGTCCAAGTTCACTAGATGGTTGCTAAAGGGATTACCAACGAAAGTTCTATACCCAGTTTGTCCGTGGCACCGATAGATGGAACTGTAGGGTAGCGTCCGTACCGCGATATTGGCGTCGTGTGTTGAGATGAATATCTTCTTCCCGGAGCGAGCCCGTTCTTTGATCAAAGGCACAATCACGTCGCTAATGTATTCATTGCCCAAGCTACGCTCCGGCTCATCAAGAATGTATACATCCCTTTCCTCGCCTAGCTCCTTCTGAAGCATGACCATCGAAGATTCGCCACTCGACGGGGAGTAAGGTTGTCCATCTAGTGCGAAATACCTGTTGAACATAAGTAATTCGTGGACCGTCTTGATGCCTTCTGCGTCCTCAATCGCATTGAGGTCGGCGATGTGTTGGAAAAGATCATCCGCATATACATGCGCCAAGATCTTCCGGACACAACTAACAAACTTTTTCTGTGGCCCTTTCTTCACGTCTGTCAGGCTAGTCAGTGCGCCGTCCGTTATCCCGCCGGTTTGGAATCTGAACTCCGTGACGAACTGCAACTCCCCCTTTCCGGAACCCAAACTGCCCACAACGTCGATTTGGCTCGGAATCTTCGCGTCTACGCTTCCAATTATCTTGATGGCGCTAACCTCGACCTTGAGTCGGTTCATGGCGTAATCGCGAAAACCTGTGCTTGTTGGTTTGGCTGGCTTTCCCGTCTTTCGAGCAATCTCTTTGCGGAACGTCTTGATGGCCGAATTAAGTAAAACAACTAGCTTCCAATTGGAGTAGCTATTCCACGTTGACTTATCCAGTCTCTTCACCAATTCGGAAAGAATTCTGGTCACCTCATTGATTTCCGCTTCGGTAAGTTCTCGCTTCACAGAAGAGTTGCTTGATAGGAAATCCAGGAACTCTTGCGTCTTAGTATTCGCTGTCCGGAGCTCGTTGAACTCGCGCTTTACGCTTCCTCCCTCTTCCGGATCGATATCTTTAAGGAGAATTTTGTTCGCGCTCTTATTAGTGTCCGCGGCCTTAAAGAAGTTCATGTAGCTATCAAGACTTGTAACGCCGATCTCGCTCGCACTTCGCAACTGTTCAATCTCGTCAGTGCAGTAGTGAATATCGTGCGAGTTCAGATTGATCGTCAGATTTTTTCCTTTGACGTCGAAAATCTCATCTAAGCGGTCGCTTGCAGACTCATAAACTCTTGCATCGGTTCCGCTGTCCGAGTAGTACCTAGCAATCGCCTTGAGGATACAAGTTTTGCCAGTTCCTTTCGGTCCGAATACAACATTGATGTCGTTAAATGCCTTTATTCTTAGAGTCGATTCGTCGCCGAACGGGCGGAGAACAAGCTCCTCGGCCGTCTTTTTATCGAGTACCGTGTTGATCGTCGTCGGATCTTTCTTTAGGAGCAGGCAGAAATGCTCAAAACTATTCACAGGAAGCCGAAGATCCGGTAGACCGCGAGCGATCTCTTCGTACTTAGCCCAGTCGTGTATATCGGAACCATAGATTGACGCATGCCCATGTGCAATGTAGATGCCCGCCGAGATCGAGTTAGTCACCTCTTTAATGACGCACTCTGGGTGCTTTGTTTGTGTCATTAACACCTCAAGCACTTCGTCGGAGATGGCTGGTCTCTTCTGTTTGTAGTGAGCAATGTACAAAGGGTTTAGAGGTTCAAACGCCGTCAGGACCTGTTCAATCGTTGTTGTGAACGAGTCCGGGTTTGAGCTCTTGGTCAACTCGTAGGCAGCCGCCGAAAATTCCTTCGCCATTAATGGAGAAACAATCACCAACAAGTGCCCCCTTGGACCACCATTGAGGATATCAAGTTCAATTCCGGGCCAAACTTGAGCGCCTCCAGATAGACGAGTTTCGATCTCCTCAAATTGCTTGAGATCGAACACATTGTGGTTGGTTATCGCAATAATTCCGACCTCAGTAGACAGGACCGTGTCACAGAAATCCTTTGGCGAAATTTCTCTTGTGGGTGCGTCGCCTGACTTGCATTTTTTAGTATGCGTGTGAATGTCAATTTTCATAGGCACTTTCTAGTTCACGCTTGGACTCAACGGCTTCGAACCCTTATCACCGATTCATTAAAAAATGATAGTTTTGGTCGGCTTCGATATAGCGCCGTGAGCAAAAGACTCTAGTTGCGCTTGTCGCATATGACGATTCAAAATCAAGTAGTAGCCCTTAACGTACCCGCAAACGTGCTCTGGATGCGTTTCCCCGTCGTTAGACCAAATCCCGTCGTAGCTAGCTTTGGTTAATGCCATTAGACGATCCCTGTCACTCTGCATTTCATCGATGGTCTTATTTGGCTTCGCCATTTCAAAAGCAATCAAGTTGTCTCTCCCAGGGATTTCACCTCTGCTATGGACGATCAAATCGCACGTTATTGAAACGATTTCCATATTCCCATTAAGGATTGTTTTCACTTGGCCGGCCTGCTTCCTGTTGTATTCAGTATCAGCGTAATACCCGACTAGATCAGCATTCTTCATCTGCGCTTCAAGGTGCATTGCCAGACGCGTACACAGACTTCTCTCAGATACGTCATCCAGTATCGAAGTTAGTTCTTTGACGAAGAAGTCATTAAGTGCAGGTTCGACGATCCTGTTGAGAAATTTTGAATTGATCTTCACAAAGCTGTCGCCTTACAACCTAGGAAACCGTCGTATCAATAGGAGGCACCACGTCGACAATTCCCGAGAGAGCACTGAGCTGTTCTGCGATTGCCCTTTTTTCAATAACTTTTGCGAGCTTGCTGGTTACTTTTTTAATTTTTAATTGAGTCTCCTTTGCTCTATCACCCTCTATTACCTCGCGTTTGAAAATTTCATTGCAGAGCATTTCATAAATGTGTTCTTGATCGACTTTGAGCTCGGGAAATAGTCTTCTCATCTCACGCCGCACGGCACTCACCACCGGTTCAGCCAGAACAATTTGAGCAACTACAAACTTGTTGAGTATTTGGGTGTGCTGGTGGTACACATCCATGGCGTCAGTTGTGATCCCCTCACGGCATAGCAGGAACAGCTTCTTGCAGTCGTCCTCATTCTTCAGATTGATATCGGGCACCTTGAAGGAAGAAATTTCTTCAAAGTCGATAGGCTGAGCGAACTTGATGCGATAAAGGCGCCAATCAATTGCGTTGGTCAAGACAACCCACTCAATGCCTTGGTGCGCGCCGTAGTTAACCGCCTGGCGAAGATGCGAGTCATTCAACTCGGTGCCCGCAGCTTTGACCTCAATGAGGTAGTTAATCTTCCCCTCGATCTTCACAGCCAGATCGCAGTACGTTCCGCGTATCTGGTGCTCACTCGTGAGTTCCTGGTATTTGTCAAACCCAAAGACATCGGCAAGCATGTCTTTGACTAAGGTCACGGTGTCCGCCTCGGAGACATCACGCGCTCTGTGTGAAATGCCAATCGCCTGGAAGCCTTTCAGCGTCGCAGAGAAACGGTCCAACACCTTCTTTGCAATCTTCATCCCATGCCCCTTTGGTCTATCTGTTACAGACTGTAGTGAGCGAAGGGACTTCTGAGAAGGAGTTCTCGGGCAGGTAAACCCTGATAACTCCATGCATTGCTTAGATTTTTGGAGGCTAAACCTTCGAGCCTCCTACAAATAGATGAGACGACTTTCATCAAATTTAAGCCCCACGTTGTTCCAGGCGCTCGGTCACTTAACCTATAAACACCCAGATCTGTCGTGCCCAGTGAAAACATTTGAGGGAATTGAGATGACTGAAAAACGCCCGCTTAGGCTGTATTTGGACAGTAGTGATTACTCTGTCCTTTCAGATCCAACGCGAGCGGAATTAAAAGCCCCCGGAGTCTTAGAGAGTTTGCGCAGTCACATTGATGCAGGAAATGTGGAGTGCTTTTTCTCTGGGGCACATCTCAGCGAAATGGCCCCGGTTGATAAGGCCTACGCCGATGCCGCGGAAAGGCGGGCGTCGCTTATGGTGGAACTGTGCGGAAAAAATGTATTTGTTTCGCACAATCGCCTTATGAGCCATGAGGTACGACGAGCCCTAGGGCTGGAAGCCACTCAATTCGACCCCGTCAGACGAGATGGCGAATGGTTTCCGGAAGGTGCAGCTGAAATGTTGCCAATTACCGAAGTTGATCGCGCAGCGTCCATGCAAGAAGCCATTCAGGAGCTTGGTCGCGAGGCAAGGCGAAAAGCAGCAAAAAAACTAATGAAAAGAGGAAAACCAAAAAGAAGCACTCAGCAATCGCTCGTGAATAACTCTCGATCAGGATCACTCGATGAAATCTTGTCCATTTATCCTATGAAGCCCGAATCGGCCCGCATCTTGAGTCGCTTTGTGGTTGGAGACGCAACTGCAGCAGAAGCAACGAAAGCCTTTCAAGACAGCCTGCGAGACCCACGATGGATGATGAAATGGTTTGAACAGCATCATGACAAGCTAACTCCTTTCATTGCGTGGCTACGGGGGCCCGCCCAAGATGTTGTAGAGAAACTCGATGAACTTGCAAAAAGCATTGCCGACGCTCGCGACAAGCTGTCTCCAGATGCATTCGCAGAACTATTTGTAGTCAAGCAGTGGCAAGAATGGCAGGACGATATGGTGGTCAAGATCGCCAATCGACTTGCAGTCAACACCCGTACGACTAAGACGCTAACGACAGAGCAAATCGACGAATACTGTCCTGGTCTTTCAGTTGCTGTGCGCTCCATTCATTCCGCATGGCGCACCGTCACCCTTAATCGACCGAGGCAAGCAAAGCTGAGTGACTTCCCGGACGCAATGCATGCCGCGTATGCGCCTTACTCAGACATCTACCGTGCCGATTCCTTCATGGCTCCCTACGTCGCCAACCAAGCCAGTAGGTATGGCACAACTGTGGTCCCCAAGCTTACGGCTCTACCACAGGCAATAGACGGGCTTCTGGCGAAAAGATGAGAAAGGTGCAGATGGCGCGCACAACAGCTCTGGCATAAGCCGGTGCAGCACAAGAAAACGCCACCTCACCCCCGCAACACACCCAAAATCCACTCCTCAAACAACCGAATATTTCGCTGCTCCCGCCGCTGAGGCGGGTAAGTCAAAAAGTAGCCATTGCCACTGTCAACCTCAATGTCAAAGGGCTTGACGACCTTGCCCGAAGCCATCAGGTCGGTGAACAAGGCAGCATCGGCAATCGCCACCCCCAGCCCACGCTCGGCGCTCTGCACACACATGTCCACCGTGTCAAACAGCTGCTCGCGCGCACCCTGCAGGTCGGGCACACCGGCGCCGCGTAGCCAGGTCAGCCATTCATGGTGCCGGGCCGTGGCATGTAAAAGGGTTGCACCGGCAAGATTACGCGGCTCGCGCAGGCCGGCGGCCAGCTGCGGTGCGCACAGGGGCACCAGGCGCTCGCGCATCAGCGGCACCTCGACCAGTTGGGGCCAGCCGCCCTTGCCGTGGGCAATGATGGCGTCGGCATCGGTGTTGCTGAAATCGGGCGCATCGGTCCAGTGGGTGGCCACGCGGATTTCAGTCCCGGGCAGCGCGGCCTGCAGCGCCGGCAGGCGCGGCAAAAACCACCTGACGGCCATGGTGGGCGGGAACTGGACTCTGAGCACATCTG
>Ga0102587_1002292_pt1 | contig 11447 bp, 8 predicted proteins | sample AraplaF_Col_mTSA_FD_76853 | JGI IMG/M metagenome (GOLD analysis project Ga0102587, IMG submission 76853) | Arabidopsis root microbial communities from the University of North Carolina, USA - plate scrape MF_Col_mTSA (SPADES assembly) (version 2) | ecosystem: Host-associated > Plants > Roots >... | reverse complement strand
GTGGCCCATGTAGATACGCAGGTAGTGGCTGTTGTCCGATTGCGCCGGGCCCCAGACGGCGCGCAGCAGCTGCGGCGCCGTCATCACGCGGCCGGCGTTGGAGACCAGTACCGACAGCAAGCGGTATTCGGTGGGCGTCAGGTGTACATGCTCGCCGCGCTTGGTGACGCGGCGGTTTTGCACATCCACCAACACCTCGCCGAATTTCACCTGGCCAGCCTTGTCGGCCTGCGGCTGCCGCTGGCGGCGCAAGGTGGCGCGCACGCGGGCCAGTAGTTCACCAGTACCGAAAGGCTTGCTCAGGTAATCGTCGGCGCCGGCGTCGAGCGCCTTGATCTTGTCGGCCTCGTTGACGCGTGCTGACAGCACGATCACCGGCACGTTCGACCATTCGCGCAAGTCGGAAATGAAGTCGATGCCATCGCCGTCGGGCAGTCCCAGGTCGAGGATCACCAGGTCCGGACGGCGCGTGCCGGCATCGATCAGGCCGCGCTGCATGGTGGCCGATTCGTGCACGTGCCAGCCCTCCTCTTCCAGCGCTGCGCGCACAAAGCGGCGGATCTGCGGTTCGTCTTCCACCAGTAAGGCGGTGGGGACTATCTCGGTTGCTTGCGTGTTCATTATTCCTCGATTTCCGGCGGCTGCGGCGGCGTACCGACCGGCAGCGTGAAGACGAAAGCGGCGCCGCCAATCGGCGATTTGTCCACCGCAATGGTGCCGCCGTGGGCTTCGACGATGGCGCGGCAGATCGCCAGCCCCAGTCCAACGCCCGGCTTGGACGATTCCTTTTCGCCGCGGGTGAATTTTTCAAAGACCGCTTCCTCGCGGCCGCGCGGCACGCCCGGGCCGTTATCGTACACCATTACCCGCACGAATTCGCCGCGCTGCACGGCGTAAATCACGACCGACGAACCGGGCGGCGTGTACTTGGCGGCGTTCTCCAGCAGGTTGCACAGCACGCGTTCGACCAGTACCGCGTCAAAGCGCAGCAGCGGCAGGCCAAGCGAAAGCTGGGTGCTCACTTTGTGGCTCGCCAGTTGCAGGCGGCTGGCGCGCAACGCGCTGCCGACCACTTCTTCCAGCGGCTGCCATTGCAGGTTGAATTTCAATTCGCCGCTTTCGATGCGCGCCATGTCCAGCAGGTTGGAAACCAGGGCGCTCATGCGCAGCGCTTCCGCGTGCAGGAAGTTCGCCAGTTCCAACTGCTGCTCCGACAAGGCCGGACGCGAACCGGCCAGCGATTCGGACAGGCCGACCAGCGACGTAAGCGGCGTACGCAAGTCGTGCGACAAGGCTGCCAGCAGCGAGTTGCGCAGCCGTTCGGACTCCATATTGACCAGGGCGTCCTGCGCCACCTCGACGTAGTGCACGCGTTCCAGCGCAATCGCTGCCAGCGCGGCGAAGGTGTCCAGGTGCTGCCGCTGCTCGGGAATCAGGATCCAGCGCCGCTGCGCCGGCTCAATTGCCAGCACACCGCGCGTACGCATCGGCGCCACCAGCGGCATGTAGAACAGCGGGCTGGCCGGCAGGGTGCCGGTGCCCAGGCCGGCGCTTTCTGCATGGTCGAACGCCCATTGCGCCACGCCCTCATCCAGCCCCGGCGGAGCTCCGATGCCCGGCGAAAGGTGCAGCCGGCCTTCATCATCGGGCACCAGCAAAGTCGCCTTGGCGTTGAAAGTCGACTGCACGAAGCGCGCCGTGATCTCGAATACCTGTTCCGTCTGCAGCACGCCGGACATCTCGCGCGCAAACTCGTACAGGGCGCGGGCGCGCGCTTCGCGATAAGATGCGACGCGCGCCTGGAAACGCAAGCCGGACGTCAGGTGGCCGGTGATCAGGCCCACCGCCAACATCACCGCAAACGTAACCGCATACTGCAAATCCGAGATGGCAAAACTGAAGCGCGGCGGCACGAAGAAAAAATCGAGCGATGCCACGCAAAGGCAAGTCGCCAACACCGATGGTCCGCGCCCGTAGCGCACTGCGACCAGCAGCACCACCAGCAGGAACAGCATGGCGATGTTGGCCAGGTCGAAGAAAGGCAGGAGCGGCATGGCCAGCAGCGCCATCCCCACGCTGGAAGCGGCCGCCACGCCGTAGCCGATGACGCGCCGCTTGACTCGCAGCGCGTCCTCCACTGCATCCTCCGCCGCAGCGGCACTCGCGCCGGCGGCTGCCGGTTCCGCTTCGCGCTCGCTGCCAGAGACTTCGATCAAGTCGATATCCGGTGCGCGCGCAGCCAGTCGGCGGATGTGCGAGCGGCGCAATGGGCTGCTGTCGTGCGCCCGTCCCATCGCGATCTTGGAGAGGTTGTGGCTGCGGGCATAGTCGGCTGCAGCGGCGGCGACATCGCTGCCGGACAGCACGGCCGTGGTGGCGCCCAGGTCCTGCGCCAGCTTGAGCGTCTTCAGGACGCGTTCGCGCTTCGCAGCGGGCAGCCGTTGCAGGGCCGGCGTTTCAACGTAGATGGCATGCCATTCAGTGCCCAGCTGTCCCGCCAGTCGTGCGGCGCTGCGCACGACCTGCTCGCACCCGGGACGCGGGCCGACCAGCGCCAGCACCGAGGCCCCCGTCTTCCAGATGGTATCGATCGATTGCTCGACGCGGTAAGCGCGCACATCGTCTTCGATGCGGTCGGCGGTGCGGCGCAAGGCCAGTTCGCGCAGCGCGATCAGGTTCCCTTTGCGGAAAAAGTTCTGCGCCGCGCGTTCTGCCTGCTGCTCCTGATAGACCTTGCCGCCCTTCAGGCGCGCCAGCAGTTCGTCGGCCGGGATATCGACCAGCACCACTTCGTCGGCGGCGTCGAATACGGTGTCCGGCACGGTTTCGTTGACCTGGATGCCGGTGATACCGCCAACGACATCGTTCAGGCTTTCCAGGTGCTGCACGTTGACGGTGCTGAAGACGTCTATGCCGGCTTCCAGCAACTCCTCCACGTCCTGCCAGCGCTTGGGATGGCGCGAGCCGGGCGCGTTGGAATGCGCCAATTCGTCGATCAGGATCAACGGGGGATGGCGCTCGAGCGCTACGTCGATGTCGAATTCACGCAGGACCCTGTCCCGGTAATCGACTTGCTTGAGGGGCAGCACATCAAGCCCCTCGAGCAGCGCTGCCGTCTCGCCACGGCCATGCGTCTCGATAACGCCGACCAGTACCTGCTGGCCGGCCGCCACAAGTTTGCGGGCGGCCGACAGCATGGCGTAGGTCTTGCCTACGCCTGCCGAAGCGCCAAAGTAGATGCGCAGCCTGCCGCGCGCGGCCTTGCGTTCCTGCTCCTGCATGTGCGCCAGCAGCGCGTCGGGGTCCGGCCGGTCATCGTCGAGTGGAATCATGTCAGCGAGTATGCGGTGTTTTGCCGTCCAGCGCCAGATTGAGCGCCAGGACATTCACACGCGGCTCGCCGAAAATGCCCAGCATCTTGCGCGATGCGTGCTGCACAACCAGCGTTCGCACGTGCTCGGGCGCCATGCCGCGCTGCTCGGCCACGCGCTTGACCTGGTAGTTGGCCGCCGCCAGGCTGATTTCCGGATCGAGTCCGCTGCCCGATGCCGTCACCAGGTCGACCGGAATCGGCGCGCTATTGCCGGGATCTGCGGCCTTCAGCGCTTCCACGCGGCCCTTGACAGCATCGATGAAGGCCGGGTTCAGCGGGCCAAGGTTGGAGCCGCTGGAGCCGTTGGCGTTGTAGGGCATCGGCCCGGTGGCCGATGGGCGGCCCCAGAAATACTTGGGCGAGGTGAATTGCTGGCCGATCAGGGACGAGCCCACCGGCTTGCCATCCACTTCGAGAATGGAGCCGGCGGCCTGGCTTGGGAACACAGCCGAACCGACGCCCGTTACAGCCAGCGGGTAGATCACGCCGGTGGCCAGGGTCAGTGCACCGAACAACACCAGCGCGGGGCGGAAAGTCGAAATCATCTTGTTCTCCAGGTTAGACGAGATTGAACGCTGCCAGCAGCAGGTCGATCAGCTTGATGCCGATAAAGGGCAGGACCAGGCCGCCCAGGCCGTACACCAGCAGGTTGCGGCGCAATAGCGCAGTGGCGCCGATGGCGCGGTAACGCACGCCCTTCAAGGCCAGCGGAATCAGGAACACGATGATCAGCGCGTTGAAGATTACGGCGGACATGATGGCCGAATTCGGGCTGGCCAAATGCATGATGTCCAGCGCCTTGAGCTGCGGATAGGTGCCCACGAAAGCTGCAGGAATGATCGCGAAGTACTTGGCAATGTCGTTCGAAATCGAGAACGTGGTCAGCGAGCCGCGCGTCATCAGCATCTGCTTGCCGATTTCGACGATCTCCAGAAGCTTGGTCGGGTTCGAATCCAGGTCCACCATATTGCCCGCCTCTTTCGCAGCCTGGGTGCCGGAGCTCATGGCCACGGCCACGTCGGCCTGCGCCAGTGCGGGCGCGTCGTTGGTGCCGTCGCCGGTCATCGCCACCAGGCGGCCGTCGGCCTGGTAGCTGCGGATAAGTTTCAACTTATCCTCAGGCGTCGCTTCGGCCAGGAAGTCGTCTACGCCTGCCTCGGCGGCAATGGCGGCGGCGGTCAGCTTGTTGTCGCCCGTGATCATCACAGTCTTGATACCCATGCGGCGCAATTCGGCGAAGCGTTCCTTGATGCCGCCCTTGACGATATCCTTCAGCTCCACCACGCCCATCACGCGGCCATTGTCGGCCACTACCAGCGGCGTGCTGCCACGGCGCGACACGTCTTCCACGGCACGCACCACCTCCGCTGGCCATTGCTGTCCGGCCGCTTCCACGTATTTGCGCACCGCTTCGGCGGAACCTTTGCGCACCTCGCGGCCTTCCATGTCCACGCCGCTCATGCGGGTATTGGCGGAGAACGGGATGAAGGTAGCGTGCAGCGGCGACAGTTCGCGTTCGCGGATACTGAACTTCTGCTTGGCCAGCACCACAATGCTGCGGCCTTCCGGCGTTTCATCCGCTAGAGAAGCCAGTTGCGCCACGTCGGCAAGTTCGCGCTCGGTCACGCCCGGCGCAGCGAAGAAGGCCGACGCCTGGCGGTTGCCAAGGGTGATGGTGCCGGTCTTGTCCAGCAGCAGAACATCGACGTCGCCCGCCGCCTCCACTGCGCGGCCGGAAGTGGCGATCACATTGGCCTGCATCATGCGGCTCATACCCGCCACGCCAATGGCCGACAGCAGGCCGCCGATGGTGGTCGGGATCAGGCACACCAGCAGTGCGATCAGCACAGTGATGGTGATGGGCACGCCGGAGTGCGCGGCCTCCACCGAGTACAGCGACATCGGCAGCAGGGTCGCGGTCACCACCAGGAACACGATGGTCAGCGCCACCAGCAGGATCGTGAGTGCGATTTCGTTGGGCGTTTTCTTGCGCTTGGCGCCTTCCACCATGGCGATCATGCGGTCGAGGAAGGTCTCCCCCGGGTTGGCGGTAACCTGCACCACCAGCCAGTCCGACAGCACGCGCGTGCCACCAGTGACGGAGGAAAAATCCCCGCCCGATTCGCGGATCACGGGCGCCGATTCGCCGGTGATGGCGCTTTCGTCGACCGATGCAACGCCTTCGATCACGGTGCCGTCGATAGGGATGATGTCGCCGGCTTCCACCAGGACGCAATCTCCCTTACGCAGCTCCGTGGCCTGGCACGGCGCCCATTGCGCCCCATGCTTCGGGGCGGCCAGCTTTTTCGACGTGACGCTTTGTTTAAGGCTGCGCAGTGAGGCGGCCTGCGCTTTGCTGCGGCCTTCCGCCAACGCCTCGGCAAAATTGGCGAACAACACCGTGAACCACAGCCAGATCGTGGTGGCGAGGATGAAGCCGGAACTGGTTTCGCCCTGCCCTGCGAGCGACTGCACATACAACAGCGTGGTGATGATGCTGCCCACGTACACCACGAACATCACCGGGCTGCGCAGCTGCACGGCGGGATTGAGCTTGTAGAAGGACTCGATCATGGCCGGCAGGACCAGCTGCGAATCCAACAGTTTCAGGCGCTGGCCTGGCTGGGCGGCGGTCATCATTTGCGATTGCGACATATTGATGTCCTCCTTATTTGAACAGTTGCAGGTGTTCGATGACCGGGCCGAGTGCCAGGGCAGGAACGTAATTCAGAACGCCCACCAGCAGCACCACGGCCACCAGCAGGAACACAAACATCGAGCCATGGGTCGGCAAGGTGCCGGAGTTGGCTTGGAGGCGCTGCTTGCCCGCCAGCGAGCCGGCAATGGCCAGCACCGGCACGATCATCGCGAAGCGGCCGAACCACATGGCGACGGCCAGCATGGTGTTATAGAACGGCGTGTTGGCGGAAAGGCCGGCGAAGGCGCTGCCATTGTTGTTGGCGGCCGAACTGAAGGCGTACAGGATTTCCGAGAAACCGTGCGCGCCAGGATTGGCGACGCCGGCCTTGCCCGCATCCAGCATGACGGCGATGGCGGTCCCCACCAGCACCAGTGTCGGCGTGACCAGGATGGCGATGGAAGTCATTTTCATTTCATACGACTGGATCTTCTTGCCCAGGTATTCCGGCGTGCGGCCGATCATCAAGCCAGCGATGAATACCGCCATGATGGCGAAGACCAGCATGCCGTACAGGCCCGAACCGACGCCGCCAAATACCACTTCACCCAGCTGCATCAGCAGCAGCGGTCCGGAACCACCCAGCGGCGTGAAGGAATCGTGCATGCCGTTTACCGCGCCGCAGGAGGCGGCCGTGGTCACGGTGGCGAACAAGCCCGTGGCGGCAATGCCGAAGCGCGTTTCCTTGCCCTCCATATTGCCGCCCGCCTGCAGCGCGCTGGCCGACTGGTCGACGCCCATCGCCTGCAACGCCGGGTAGGCCTGCTGTTCGGCCGACATGACGCCCACAGCAGCGACCACGAACATGACGGTCATGGCGGCCAGCAGTGCCCAGCCCTGGCGGCGGTCGCCGACCATGCGCCCGAAGGTGAAGCACAAGCCGGCCGGGATCAGGAAGATCGCCAGCATCTGCATGAAATTCGACAGCGGCGTCGGGTTTTCAAATGGGTGCGCCGAGTTGGCGTTAAAGAACCCGCCGCCATTGGTGCCCAGCATCTTGATCGCTTCCTGCGAAGCGACCGGGCCCATGGCGATCGTCTGCCTGGCCGCGACCAGCGTTTGCGGCGAGGCGCCCGGCACGGTGTAGCTGACCGGTTCGACCAGCGCGACATCCTGGTAGGCGGAGAAATTCTGGATGACGCCCTGGCCAACCAGGAACAGAGCAAACACGAAGGAAATCGGCAGCAGCACGTACAAAGTGATGCGGGTCAGGTCGACCCAGAAGTTGCCGATCGATTGGGCAGAACGCTGCGCGAAGCCCCGGATCAGGGCGAAGGCCACGGCAATCCCGGTGGCGGCAGAGAGGAAGTTCTGGCCTGTCAGCGCCAGCATCTGGCTCAAATAACTCATGGTCTGCTCGCCCGCATACCCCTGCCAGTTGGTGTTGGCGACGAAGCTGACGGCGGTATTGAACGAGGAATCCGGCGAGATATTACCCAGGCCCTGCGGGTTGAGCGGCAGCCAGGCCTGCATGCGCTGCACGGCATACACGAACAGCGCACCAAGGGTGTTGAAGACCAGCAGCGCCATGGCGTAAGCTTTCCAGCCCATGCCCTGCTTGCTGGAATCCAGCGGCACGCCGGCGGCGCGGTACAGCAGCTTTTCCACGGCGCCCAGCCAAGCCAGTCCGGGTATCTTGCGGCCATCGGCCACGCGCGCCAGCAGCAGGCCCACCGGCCAAGCTGCGGCGAGAAGCACAAGCAGGAACACTGCCAGCAGCATGAAGGATTGAATAGTCATGCTATAGGTCCTCCGCTTTCAGCAGGGCTGCCAGCAGGTAGGCCAGCAGGCCGGCCGTGGCGATGGCGCCGATGATGTAAAAGAGGTTCATTGCCGGCCTCCCAGCTTGTCGCAGCCGGCTGCCATGGCGGCCACCAACGCGAAAAAGGCGACGATTGCGCCGATAAATACGATGTCCATTTCGTTCCTCGAGTGTGTTATTCACTTGTGAACAAGCTTATCGAGCTGCGCCTAAAATCGGTGTAAAGACTCCGCGGGCAGGTGTAAACAAGGCGTAAAAAAGGCGCCCGCAGGCGCCGTGGAGTCAGGCCGAACGTGGTCTAGAAGGTTTTGCTGAGGGTCAGCTGCAGGGCGTTCTTGCCCATAAACTTGCCGTTGACGGGGGAAGCGTAAGTTGTCTTGTTGGCGTTGGTGCCGACGGCGGCCAGTTGCACGCTGGCGAAACCCAGGTCCTTGGTCACGCCCAGCTTCCAGTCGGTATAACTTGCGGCACTATTGTGGCTCACGCGCTGGTGGCCGGCGTGCAGGTTGACGGTGCAGCCATGGCCGGCATCGAAGTTGGCGCTCAGGTCCAGATAGCCGGAGTTCTTGCTGTCGATATAGCCGAACAAGTTGGTGACCGAGTGCGAATACTTCAGGGTCGCCGGGCCGTAGCCAAGCTGGGCGTAGATTTCGGTGGTATCAGCGTTGGCGAAGCCCGGCACGTTTTTCAAGTCATTGTTGGCGTAGACGTAGGTCAGCACGCCAACGTCGTAGCTGACGTCTGCCGTGACTTGTCCGCGCTTGCCGCCGTAAATGTCCACTTCCACGCCGCCGCCGCCGCCGGCGTCCTTGGTCCATTTGATGGTGGAAGCCCAGGCGCCGAGATACAGGCCGTTCGGGTTGTTGGTGTAGTCCACCCCACCCTGCAACGCAGGCTTGAGACGGGTCTGGGAGATGCCGCGGTAGCGATAGTCCGAGGTGATGGCGGCGTTGAAGCTGACTTCATTATCAGGCTTGGCCTCTTCGGCGCGCGCCGAGATGGAGATCGCCGCCAGCACGGCAGAGGCAAGGATCAGTTTTTTCATGTTGAAGATTCCTTCGATATTGTCGCAGCAAAACTTTATCGATTCCCCCGTAAAAACAGCCTCAAAACTCAGTCCCTACTAATAAACGAAACGCAAAATTTGTCACCCTGGGGTCAGGAAAGAATGTGGACATTTCTTTCCCCCTAAAAAAATTTGTCCACATTCTTTCCTGACCCCAGGGTGACAAATGATTCATATGCGCATGAACTTGCGCAGCACGGCCTGGACCTGGTGCTGGGTCAGGGGCTTGTCCAGCATGCCGGCGGAGCCGGCGGCGTGGGCGCGGGTGCTGTCGTAGTCGTGTGCGGATTGCGCCAGGAAGATGACTTCGGGCTGCGAGTCTTCGCTGCGCAGGTGGGCGCAGAGCAGGTAGTGGTCGATGATGGGGGCGGCGAAATCAAGCAGGACTACGGCTACCGTCTGCTGGCGGCATAACGCGAGCGCGGCGACGCCGTCAACTGCCCACAACACGGGCGTGCCGAATTGTTTCAACGATAGTCCAAGGTGCTCGCTGAAGGTGGCGTTGGCATCGACGCATAGCACGGCGCCTTCGCGGCGCGGCTTGCGCATCTTTTCATAGACAGCGGGGTCGGTCAGGTCGAGGTCGAGCCGCTCGCGGCGGCGGCGCTCGGGGACCATAGACTGGCCGGAGGCTGACAGGCCGGCCAAAACTTCGGCGCGGCGCTCCACCAGGCGCTCCAACTCTGCGTACATGGCTGCCCATTGCACGGGCAGCGGCATATTCGGATAGGGCAGCGCCACGCCGGTGGCGCCCAGCACCAGGGCGGGACGGATGTCGCCTGCAGCCAACGATGCGATAGCCGCCAGCGCTTTCAATTCGGTGCCGTTGGCGAGGTAGATGTCGGGGTCTTGCAGGCTGTCGTCGGACAGGCAGATATAGGAGGGGCCGTCAGCCGGCGCCCTGGCCAATCCCTGCGCGAGCGCGTGCACGGCCTCCGCTGGGAAGCCGACCAGCCTCACTGCGAACGGGCGCCGATCTGTGGTCATAAACCCATTTTACAGCCCTGATTCCCTTGCGCCACCCGCTGTTGCGGATAGAATGCGCAAGCATGCGTTCGGTCAAGCTTGTGCGATTGGCATCATCAAATCGCAAGCCACCGTAAAATACTGTATATAATCACAGCACTTTGCATTACCAAGAACAAGTATGGCCACTAAAAAACCAGTTTCCGACTACAGCGAATCATCCATCCGCGTCCTCAAAGGACTGGAACCCGTCAAGCAGCGCCCGGGCATGTACACCCGCACCGAGAACCCGCTGCACATCATCCAGGAGGTGATCGATAACGCCTCTGATGAAGCCTTGGGCGGCCATTGTAAAAATATTATCGTGACGCAGAACGCCGACGGTTCGATTACCGTCGAAGACGACGGCCGCGGCATCCCGGTCGGCCTGCATCCGGAAGAAAACGTGCCGACGGTGGAAATCGTCTTCACCCGCCTGCACGCCGGCGGTAAGTTCGACAAGGGTTCGGGCGGCGCTTATGCCTTCTCGGGCGGCTTGCACGGTGTCGGCGTGTCCGTCACCAATGCGCTGTCCAAGCGCCTGGAGATCGCGGTGTGGCGTAAAGACGACGCTGGCAACGGTTTCCACAATATCGCCTTCGAAAACGGCGACCTGGTCGAGCCTTTGAGCTCCCAGCCGGCGCCCAAGGACGGCAAGAAGTCCGGTACCCGCGTCACCGCCTGGCCGGATGCGAAGTATTTCGATTCGCCGCTGATCTCGCAGGTCGAGCTGCAACGCCTGCTGCGCTCCAAAGCGGTGCTGCTGCCTGGCGTGACCGTCACGCTGAAAAACGCCAAGAACGGCGACGAGCAGACCTGGATGTACAAGGACGGCCTGCGCGGCTACCTGAATGAACAGCTGGCACAGACCACCTCCGGCGGCGAAACCCTGATTCCCTTGTTCGAGGGCGAGCAGTTCGCTACCCCGGATGCGGAAGGCTTTGCCGAGGGCGAAGGCGCCTCGTGGGTGGTGGCCTGGACCGAGGAAGGCGCCGTGGTGCGCGAGTCCTACGTCAACCTGATTCCAACCCCGAACGGCGGTACCCACGAATCGGGCCTGCGCGAAGGCCTGTTCGGCGCGATGAAGAACTTCGTTGAACTGCACTCGCTGCTGCCGAAGGGCGTGAAGCTGCTGCCGGAAGACGTGTTCGCACGCGCTTCCTTCGTGCTGTCGGCCAAAGTGCTGGACCCGCAGTTCCAGGGCCAGATCAAGGAACGCCTCAATTCGCGCGATGCGGTGCGCCTGGTGTCCACCTTCTCCAAGCCTGCCTTGGAACTGTGGCTGAACCAGCACATCGACTACGGCAAGAAGCTGGCGGAGCTGGTGATCAAGCAGGCGCAATCGCGCCTGCGCTCGGCCCAGAAGGTCGAGAAGAAGAAGTCTTCCGGCGTGGCCGTGTTGCCGGGCAAACTGACCGATTGCGAATCGGATGAAGTGACCCGCACCGAAATCTTCCTGGTGGAGGGTGACTCGGCGGGCGGTTCGGCCAAGATGGGCCGCGACAAGGAGTTCCAGGCCATCCTGCCGCTGCGCGGCAAGGTG
>Ga0102587_1002290_pt1 | contig 11464 bp, 9 predicted proteins | sample AraplaF_Col_mTSA_FD_76853 | JGI IMG/M metagenome (GOLD analysis project Ga0102587, IMG submission 76853) | Arabidopsis root microbial communities from the University of North Carolina, USA - plate scrape MF_Col_mTSA (SPADES assembly) (version 2) | ecosystem: Host-associated > Plants > Roots >... | reverse complement strand
TGTTTGCGGATGGTGTCGAGGGTCGCGCCCGGGGTGATCAGGTTGCCGTCGTAGCGCAGCTCAATGATCGCGGGCAGGTTCTGCTCGCGGGTAAAGGCCAGCGCCTGGACCAGGGAGGTCGCATCCAGCGCCCCGTCAATCTCGCCGAGATCGGCAAAGCAGGCGCTCAGCAGTGGCGCCAAAGTGGGATCGCCGAAGGTCCGCGGCACAAGCTCGCGGACCCGCTTGTCCTGCGTGGGCAGGGCGCTCACGGGGATCTTCAGGATCCGCAGATGGAAGCCGCCGTCCCCGAGAGGAGCTGTGCGATAGGGCAGGTCGGTATGGCTGGTGGCGAAGCTGCCATTGGCGATCGAAAACTCGCCGCCGCGCAGGCCGCCGAACCAGCCGCCGCCGCCGAGCTGCTGGTAGACGCAGATGCTGTCACCGGGCGCGTAGGCGATGTCGGAGCTGCTGCGCTCGACCCTGTACTGCGAAGCCTTCAGCTCGACGAGGCCGGCGCCGCCGCCCAGCTGGCGCAGCGAGAATTCGCCGAAGAAATTCGCGCGCTGTTCGCGCTCGAGCTCGGCGGTGACGCCGAACAAACCCTTGGAGCGCACCTCGCGCCAATAGTCGAAGCGTTCATGCGGCTCGACCTCGTCGGTACACCAGCGATACACGGCAGCCCCCGCTTGCAGCGCAATTGCCCTCAAAAGAGCAGATTCCACGGGAATCTGCCATAGCCAGATCTTGGAACCGGAGCCCGGGGTCCTTGAACCGTCGTTACGTCTGGGCCGACTATCACACAGCGGCAGGGGGTCCAATGAACTGCCGTTCGAAGGAAGCGGCCTCTGTGCCGTTCTGCAACGGGAATTTTGCGATGACGCGTCGGCTTTTCAGAATTCTGGCGGCCCTTGGCCTGGCAGCGGGGCTGAGCGGCTTTGCGCTTCCCGCTCATGCCGAGAAGCGCGTGGCGCTGGTCATCGGCAACAACGACTACAGGAACGTGCCGAAGCTCCTCAAGGCCGTCAACGACGCGCGCACCATGGGCGACACGCTGAAGCAGCTCGGCTTCTCGGTGATGGTTGCAGAGAACCAGAACCGGCAGCAATTCTCCGAGACCTTGCTCGCCTTCGACAAGGCGATCGAGCCCGGCGATACCGCCTTCTTCTTCTATGCCGGCCACGGCTTCGAGATCGCGGGCCAGAACTATCTGCTGCCGACCGACGTGCCGGCGGCGACGGAAGGGCAGGAAGAGCTGGTGCGCGACGCCTCGATCCTGGCCGACCGCATCGTCGAGCGCCTGCAGAACAAGAAAGCGCGGACCTCGATCCTGGTGTTCGACGCCTGCCGCAACAACCCGTTCGAGCGCAAGGGCACCCGCGCGGTCGCGGGCGGCGGCGGCCTTGCGCCGATGGTGCAGCTGCCCGAAGGCGTATTCTCGGTGTTCTCGGCCGGTCCCCGCCAGACCGCGCTGGATCGCCTGTCGAACGACGATACCAATCCCAATTCGGTGTTCACGCGCACCTTCGCCAAGGAGCTGCTGCAGCCCGGCGAGAACCTCGTGCAGGTGGCGCAGCGCACCCGCCGCGCCGTCAGCGAGATGGCCGACACCGTCAAGCACAGGCAGGTGCCGGTGTATTTCGACCAGATGGTCGACGACGTCTTCCTCAGCGGCACCGCGAAGGATGCCGCCGCGCGCCCGGCCGATCCGCCGCCGCAGAAGGTTGCGGCCCTGCCGCCGGTGTCGGTGCCGCGCCTGCCGAAGGAGGAAACCACCAACGCGCCGATCGCGAGCTTCTCGCGCCACAATGGCGGCTGGAGCGTGGTGTTCTCCTTCGCCGACCCGACCCTCGGCATTTCCTGGCGCATGGCCGGCAACGGCGATTTCCGCGAGACCGGCTTCATCGACACCCTCGATCCGCGCACGCGCAAGCGGATGCCGAACCCGTCGATCGAACTGCCGCCGGATGCGCAGGCCGGCACCATCGAGGTCCGCTATGTCGATCAGGCCGGCGACATGCAGGGGCCGTTCCCGATCAGGTTCGACCCCGAGGCTGCCCTGATCCGCGACCAGCGCAAGATCCTCGACATGACCGCGACGAGCTGGCTGTCGTTCCGCGAGTTCAACGGACTGCTCGTCTACTACACCCACCTCGTGTCCTACCGCTGCGCCATTCGCGAAGTGCGCATCGGCATCGACACCGCGGTGCCCAACCAGGTGCTGAAGATGCCGCCCTGCGACATGCGCGACCCCAGCGCGATCACCGCCGGCATGCCGCTCTACATGAAGCTCGCCCCAGCGACGCAGTCCGTCTCGGTGGAGCTGACCTATCGCGACGGCAGCGTGTCTGAGATCAAGAGTTTCAGGAGCGCCAACCGCAGCAACAATTGAGGGTTCGTTGCTGCCTGTGTTGGGATCTTCGAAAAAAGGAACAACTTCCGCGCGATCAGGATTGTCCCGCAAACCAGGGAGATGATCCATGATCCGCAAATCCATCCTCGTGACGATCGCTTGTGCTGCACTGTCGACGGCGGCCTTAGCTCAAGGAGGCGGCGGCGGTGGTGGAGGAGGAGGCGGCGGTGGCGCGGGTGGCGGAGCCAGTGCCGGCGCTGCGGCAGGAACTGGGACCGGCGGCGCGGGATCCGCGGCCAGCTCGGGCGCTGGAATGGGCACCTCCTCCAGCAGCGCCAATTCGGGGCCGTCGGCTCCGTCGGGCATGGGGACGCAGGGCACCACCACCGGAGCGAACGTCAACACCAATAACAGCCTGAACAATCCGAACGTCCAGGCGCCGACTGCGAACGGCAAGACGCCTGCGGCGGCGCAAGCGGAACGGAACTCGGGCGTCGGTCATGCGCCGAACGGGTTGCCGATCGGAAGTCCGGGCACGGGGACCAGCAACGAGGATCAGAAATAGTCTGGCTTCGTCCATGAAGCCCGCGCAGCGGGGACTTTCGCGTGGTCCTCAAAGGCAGCCGCTGTTCTGACGCCAACGGCCGAGCAGGTGCAGCACGCAAGAGCTACACCCGCGGCTCGCTTTCTTCCGCATCGCGGCTTCGGCGCGTGCGCAGATAGACGAGCGCGATGTTGACGGCCAGCCAGGCTGCCACGCCTGCAAGCAACCATGCCACGTTGAACGTTTCCTCTGATGCCCTTTTGGGTCGTGTTCCCTTGTAACAACAACCGGCAGGTCGGTCTATTCCCGGGGGGGCAGACGCGCGCCTGATCCAAGCTGCCGGCCTGCATTGGAGGTCGCGTCCCGCATCCAGATTCAGACGCCAAACGCCCGGAATCGGCGTTACATTGCCTGCGACATATCGAGCGTTACGCGCGGATCCCGGCCGCAATGACATCCGACCAACAATCGAACGGCACGAAGAAAGTCCGCTGCTGCATCGTCGGCGGGGGACCTGCCGGCATGATGCTCGGCTATCTCCTGGGGCGCGCCGGCATCGCGGTCGTGGTGCTGGAGAAGCACGCGGATTTCTTCCGCGATTTCCGCGGCGACACCGTGCATCCCTCGACGCTCGAGGTGATGGACGAGCTCGGCCTGATCGACGGCTTCCTGAAGCTGCCGCATCAGCGGCTGCAGAAGATGGACGGCCTGTTCGGCGGCACGCCGGTGCGCATTGCCGATCTGTCCCGGCTCCACACCAAATACCCCTTCATCGCTTTCATGCCGCAATGGGACTTTCTGAATTTCCTGCGCGAGGCCGGCCGGCGCTTTGCCTCGCTCGAGGTGATGATGAGCACGGAGGCGGTCGACCTGATCCGCCGCGGCGAGACCGTCGCCGGCGTGCGCGCGAAGACGCCCGATGGCCTCATCGAGATCGAAGCCGATCTCACCATCGCCTGCGACGGCCGGCATTCGACGGTGCGCGAGCGCGCGGGCCTTGCCGTCGAGGAGATCGGCGCGCCGATGGACGTGTTGTGGTTCCGTGCCGGCCGCAAACCCGGCGAGACCGAGAACGTGTTCGCGCGCGTCGAGCCCGGCAAGATGATGATCACCTTCGATCGCGGCGACTATTGGCAATGCGCCTATGTCATCGCCAAGGGACAGCACGAGATGGTGAAGGCGAGGGGACTGCAGGCACTGCTCGACGATGTCGTGCGCATGGCGCCGGTCCTGAAGGCAGGCATCGCCGACGTCAAGAGCTTCGACGACGTCAAGCTGCTCACCGTTGCGATCAACCGACTGACGCGCTGGACGCGGCCGGGCCTGCTTTGCATCGGCGATGCCGCGCATGCGATGTCGCCGGTTGGCGGCGTCGGCGTCAATCTCGCCGTGCAGGATGCGGTCGCGACGGCCAACCTGCTGGCGGAGAAGCTGCGGCAAGGCTGTCCGTCCGAGGACGAGCTTGATGCCGTGCGCCGTCGCCGTGAATTCCCGGTGAAGATGACGCAGCGGATGCAGGAGATCGTGCAGAACAAGATCATCAGCGGCGCGTTGCAGTCGAGCGACCGGCCGCTCAAAGTGCCGCTGATCGTGCGCCTCATCACCGCGCTGCCATGGCTCCAGAGCATTCCGGCGCGCCTGATTGCGCTCGGCGTGCGGCCCGAGCACGTGCAGTCGAAGGCGACCGCAGGATCGTAGCGTCGCAATTCGGTAGGGATAATGCCGCGTTAAATCGCGCATCCGGCGTTGCGAGTCGGCAACAGCGCCGACGCATTTGCATGTCGGCAAAGGCTGACGCGCCCCGTTAACTCTGTTGATTCCAATTTTAGTAACACCCGTCTGTGACCGTACGTCCATCAAAGGACACGGGGTGTACCATGCGTAACAAATTGATTGCTGCCTTCGCCTGCACGACCGCTCTGGTTTCGACGGGTGCGGCGTCCGCTGCCGATCTCGGCGCGCGTTACACCAAGGCGCCCGCCTATGTGGAGCCGCTGTTCAACTGGACCGGCTTCTATGTCGGCGGCCATATCGGCGGCGCATGGACCAACGAGCAGTTCATCAACAACGGGATCGGCGCGCCGTTCGGCGACCTCGTCCCGGGCCAGGGCTATCGTCAGCGTGGATCCGGCATCATGGGCGGCGCCCAGATCGGCTACAACTGGCAGGCCAACAACTACGTGTTCGGCATGGAAGGCACGATCTCCGGCCTCGACAACAAGGGCTCGTTCACGAACACCGCGTTCGGCGCCGGCGACGACGTGTTCTCCTGGCGCGCCAACGTGCTCGCGACCGTCGTTGGTCGCGCCGGCTTCGCCGTGCAGAACAACCTCTTCTACATCAAGGGCGGCTATGCCGGCGTGAACAACCGTCTCTCGGTCAACGACACCGTCGGCGTGACGGGCTCGGGTGGACAGACCCACTGGGCCAACGGCTGGACCGTCGGCGCCGGCTGGGAATACGGCGTCACCCGCAACTGGATCGTCGGCCTCGAATACAACTACGCTGCCTTCGGCAGCCAGACCTATCAACTCGGCGGCCTCGCGGGCAACTATACCTTCGATGCCAAGCCGCGTGACATCCAGTGGGCCGTCGTGCGCGCGAGCTACAAGTTCGACGCACCGGTGATCGCCCGCTACTAATTCTGAGCGCGTCAACGCAACGACAAAGCCAGCAACAAAAAACGATCACGACCAAATTCAAAAGCCCCGGCATTGTCCGGGGCTTCTTTTTTGTGGCAAGGTCGACAATCGAAAGCCCCGGCTGTCACGCCGGGGCTTTCTTCATCGATGCGTTACGCCATCACCGAGAACCCGCCGTCGACGGGGATCGCTGTGCCCGTAACGAAGTTTGACGCAGGCGAGGCGAGGAACACCGCGATGCCCGCAAAGTCGTCGATGTCGCCCCAGCGCCCCGCGGGCGTGCGCGCCAGCACCCGCTCGTGCAGGCCCGCGACCTGCTGGCGCGCGCCACGGGTGAGGTCGGTGTCGATCCAGCCGGGCAGGATGGCGTTGACCTGGATGTTGTCGGGCGCCCAGGCATTGGCGCAGGCGCGCGTGTACTGCACGATGCCGCCCTTGCTCGCCGCATAGGCGGTCGCGAAGCTTGCGCCGAAGATCGACATCATCGAGCCGATGTTGATCACCTTGCCGTTGCCTGACGCCTTCAGGTGCGGATAGGCGAGCTTCGAGCACAGGAAGGCGCTGGTGAGATTGGTTTGGATCACCGTGTTCCACTCGTCGAGTTCGAGCTCGTGCGGCGGCTTGCGGATGCTCATGCCGGCATTGTTGATGAGGATGTCGATGCGGCCGAGATCCTTGACCACCCGCGCGATCATGGCTTCGATCGCCGCCTTATCGGTGACGTCGGTCGCGACCGCGATCGCCTTCACGCCGCGCGCCTTGAGATCGTCGACGGCTGCCTTGGACTTCGCCTCGTTGCGTCCGACCACGGCGATGTCGGCGCCGGCATCGGCGAGTCCGTGCGCCAGGCCGAGCCCGATGCCGCCATTGCCTCCTGTGACGATCGCGACCTTGCCGCGGAGATCGAACCGGTTGGATGTCATGCTTCTTCTTTCTGGTTTCTTTTATTGGTTGCTCTGCCAGATCAGCACCAGCCCGAAGCCGGCCATGGCGGCGCCATAGCCGGCCCATTGCAGCTGGTTGACCATGAAGCTCGATCGCGGCCAGGCAATGGTGCCCGTGCCTTGTCCGATCCAGAGCAGCCCGACGGCGAGGGCAAACAGGCCTGCGACAAGCAGAAATCTGCGCATGCATTCCTCCCCCTCGGTCTGCTTCCGTCGCGACTCGCGGCATCAACGATGCCGCGGCCTCGAAAGCTTGGGGGGGCACACTAGCCGCAGCTTTGGTTCAGTTACAATGGCGGCGCCGGAAGCCGCGACGCCAAGCATGGGGCGCGATGCGCAGGGCAGGGCTGTCAGTGCCGTGCGGACGATGGAAGCTCAGCCACCGCCGCGTGCCGTCGCTGGAGGTGAGCCGCTGGAGGTGAGCCGTGGCGGCCGACGCGCCCACAACGAAAAAGCCCCGGACGATGCCGGGGCTTTGACGTTTGATCGTGAGATCAGATCAGTACTTCGCGACGACCGGACCGGTCCAGTTGAAGCGGTAGACCAGCGAGGTCGAGATCGTCTGGTTCCAGCTGTTGGCGCGGACGCTGTTGATGGTCGGGAGGTCGCCGATGTCCGTGTTGATGGACTGAGTCTTCTGGTCGTAGAAGGCCGAACGGTACTCGGTCTTCATGAACCAGCCCGGCGAAGCGATGCCGAAGATGTTCAGGCTGTTCTCGACACCGCCGCCGACGAACCAGCCGTTGCGGTTGTAGCTGTTGAGGTGGATACCAGCCGGGGTGCCGGCCAGGTTGGTGAAGTTGGTCTGGCCGAAGTGGGCACCAGAGTAACCACCGTTGACGTAGGACAGAACGTTCGGGGCGACCAGCCAGCCGAGGCGCACGCCCGCGGCCCAGGAGGTTTCGAGCTTCTGGTTGCCGGTGATGCCGAGGGTCGGATCCTGGATGGTGGCGCGGATGCTGCCGAACTGACCGTCAGCGAACACGCCGGCGACCCAGGTGCCGCTGAACTGCCAGTCGTAACCGGCGCCGACGGTGCCGAACCAACCCGAACCGCCCTGACGCTGGTCGATGGTCAGCGGAACAGCGCCGACAGTGGTCTGGACGTGCTGGTCGGCATTCGAGAGGCCGCCGCCGCCACCGCCGAAGACGTAGAAGCCGGTCCAGTTGGCGACGGGCGCCGCCATCGGAGCCTTCACGTAGGGACGGGCAGCGAGATCGGCCGCCGAGGCCGAACCGGTCATCGCGGCAACCGCGGTCAGAGCGAGCAAAGTCTTCTTCATGTCAAAATCCCCAACCTTGGTCTGTCTAGAGGCGCGAGCGCGCTGAAGTCCGTTTCATCTGATGACCGGACTATAGACGTTTCGCGCCGAAATGCTGTTGCAGGCTAGGCACAGTCGCCGGAAAACGCCGCCGGCTGGGCATTTGGGTCACAGTCCCCAAAAATTGAAATAAATAAGCAAAATCAGTATCTTGTTCGGAATGTGGAATCCTTAATTCGGGTAAGGTTTCGTTAGGAAAATCGGCTTTGTCCGAAATGGAGGCAATCCTGCCTCAGCCTCGGCAACGTGAGTCGCTGGCCGAGTCGCGGTCGCGGCGCCGGAATCGCTCAATGCCGAGCGAACCGCGGGCAGATCTTACCGGCAAGGGACTCCACAAAACAAAAGAGCCCCGGCTCCTCGCCGAGGCTCTTGAGAGGAGTGGACGGCCCGAAAGGCTCAGACGTCCAGTAATTCTTCGCTGGCAAACTCGGCCTTGTCGGAGATGAAGGCGAAGCGCGCCTCGGCCTTGGTGCCCATCAGGCGCTCGACCGAATCTGCGGTGGTGTCACGGTCGTCGGGGAGCAGCACCACCTTGAGCAGCGTCCGCTTGCTCGGATCCATGGTGGTCTCCTTGAGCTGCGCAGGCATCATCTCGCCGAGGCCTTTGAAACGGTTCACCTCGACCTTGGCGTTGGCGTTGAACTCGCTCTTGAGCAGCGCCTCCTTGTGCGCGTCGTCGCGCGCATAGACCGACTTCGAGCCGTGGGTCAGCTTGTAGAGCGGCGGCACCGCAAGGAAGAGGTGGCCTTCATCGATCAACTGCCGCATCTGCCGGTAGAAGAAGGTGATCAGGAGCGAAGCGATGTGAGCGCCGTCGACGTCGGCGTCGGTCATGATGATGATGCGCTGATAGCGCAGATCCTCTTCGCGGTATTGCAAGAGCTGGCCGCAGCCGATCGCCTGCACGAGGTCGGAAAGCTGGGCATTCGCCGTCAGCTTGTCCTTGCCGGCGGACGCGACGTTGAGGATTTTTCCGCGCAAGGGCAACACCGCTTGCGTCTTGCGGTCGCGCGCCTGCTTGGCGCTGCCGCCGGCCGAGTCACCCTCGACGATGAAGAGCTCGGAGCCCTCGGTGCCGGCGTCGGTGCAGTCGGCGAGCTTGCCGGGCAGGCGCAGCTTCTTGCCCGCGGTCTTGCGCGCGGTTTCCTTTTCCTGGCGGCGGCGCAGGCGCTCCTCGGCGCGGTCGATCACGAAGTCGAGCAGCCGGTTGGCCATGTTCGGATTGCCCGACAGCCAATGGTCGAACGGATCCTTCATGGCCTGTTCGACGATGCGCTGTGCTTCGGCGGTGGCAAGACGGTCCTTGGTCTGACCCTGGAATTCGGGTTCGCGCACGAACACGGACAGCATCACGGCCGCGCCCACCATCACGTCTTCCGAGGTGATGGACGAAGCGCGCTTGCCCTGGCCGACGCGCTCGGCGTGATCCTTCAGGCCGCGCAGCAGCGCGCTGCGCAGGCCGGATTCGTGCGTGCCGCCATCCGGCGTCGGCACGGTGTTGGTGTAGGAAGAGAGGAAGCCGTCGGCATCGGCGGTCCAGGCCACCGCCCATTCGCAGGCGCCATGCGCGCCGTTGCGACCCGACTTGCCCGAGAAGATGTCGGGATGCACCAGCGTGTCGGCGTGGATCGCCGCCGCCAGATAGTCCTTGAGGCCGCCGGGGAAGTGGAACGTGGCTTCCGCGGGCACGTCCTCGACGCCCTTGAGCAGCTCGGGCGCGCAGTTCCAGCGGATCTCGACGCCGCCGAACAGATAGGCCTTCGAGCGGGTCATCTTGAACAGGCGCTGCGGCTTGAACGCGGCCTTGGCGCCGAAGATGTCGGTGTCGGGCTTGAAGCGCACGCGCGTGCCGCGGCGGTTGTTGACCTTGCCGAGGTCCTCGAGCTTGCCCTTGGGATGGCCGCGCTCGAAGATCATGCGGTGCAGCTTCTGGCCGCGTGCGACCTCGACCTCGAGACGCGAGGACAGGGCGTTGACAACGGAGATGCCGACGCCGTGCAGGCCGCCTGACGTTTCGTAGACCTTGGAGTCGAACTTGCCGCCCGAATGCAGCGTGCACATGATGACTTCGAGCGCCGACTTCTTCGGGAACTTCGGATGCGGATCGATCGGGATGCCGCGGCCATTGTCGGTGACGGTCAGGAACCCATCCGCACTCAGCTCGACTCCGATGAAGGTCGCATGTCCCGCCAGCGCCTCGTCCATCGAGTTGTCGATGACCTCGGCAAACAGATGATGCAACGCCTTCTCATCGGTGCCGCCGATATACATGCCCGGCCTTCGCCGCACCGGTTCCAGGCCTTCGAGCACCTCGATGTCGGCCGCGGTGTAATCGGCTTCGCCGCCGCTCCCGCGGGGCGCCGCCTTGGCGGCCCGGGGCTTCGGCTCGTCGCCGCCGAAAAAGTCGTCTTTTGCTTTGGGTTTCAACTGCTTGGACATATATCTTGATGCGTTTTGAGGGCCGCAATAGCGGCGAATCGATTTCGCCGACTATGCCACTTCTGACTTGGAAAGGTTATCGCAGGGCGGGCCGGGCGGTGTCGTTGGGGGCCAATCCCGGCGATTTTACGCCGCAGGCCCTCCAATTGCCGGCAATTTGACCTGCCAGCCTGGCCGAGCCGGGTTTTGTGACTTGATGTCACACAAGCCCTTGGCTTACCAGTCTTTTTCATCGAGCAGCACCTTGAGACGGGGCGGAAGGCTATTTTTGATGGAGCAGTTTGCGCACGCCCTGGCCGATTTCGTGCGCGTTCACCAGGCCTGGGCGGCTCCGATCGTGTTCCTGCTCGCCTTCGGGGAATCGCTGGCCTTCATCTCGCTGCTGATTCCGGCGTGGGGCGCGCTGGTCGCGATCGGTGCGCTGATCGGGGCGAGCGGCATCAGCTTTTATCCGGTCTGGATCGCCGGCGGCCTCGGCGCGGCGCTGGGCGACTGGGTCTCGTACTGGTTCGGCTACCGCTACAAGGAGAAGGTCGCCCAGATGTGGCCGCTCTCGCGCTATCCGGAACTCCTGCCCAAGGGCGAGGCCTTCGTGCGGAGCTGGGGCGTGCCCAGCATCTTCATCGGCCGTTTCTTCGGCCCTTTGCGCGCCTCGGTGCCGCTCGCGGCCGGCATCTTCGAGATGCCCTACTGGAGCTTCCAGATCGCCAATTTCGTCTCGGCGCTGATCTGGTCGGCGGCGCTGCTGCTGTTCGGCGACGTGATTGCGAGGCTGATGGAATGGATCTGGCGCCTGATCTGACCGGGCGGTGAGGCCGCCCGGTCAGGGGCGCCGGGCCCAGTCTAAAGCGAGGCGTTCCAGATCGACGGGATCCAGCGGTAGCCGGAGCCATCCTTTTCCTTCTCGACGCGGACGAGGCCGGGGAAGGCGGCATGGAACGCCTGGATCGGCATCTTCTCGGCGATCGCCATGTCGTACAGCTTGCGCCGGGTCGCCTGGGCCAGCGGCTTGTCGACATCGGACGCAATGTTCCATTCGGGATGCTTGACGAACAGGAACGCCGCGCCTGCGGTGATGTCGACCTGCACCAGCACCTTCTCCGTGCCGGATGCAACGACGAAGGAGGTGTGGCCCGGAGTGTGGCCGGGGCTCGCGAGCGCGGTGATGCCGGGCGCGACCTCCTTGCCGGAATCGTATTGCGTGACCTTGCGGCCGAGCGCGTCGAACACGCGGCGGATGTT
>Ga0102587_1002288_pt1 | contig 11475 bp, 7 predicted proteins | sample AraplaF_Col_mTSA_FD_76853 | JGI IMG/M metagenome (GOLD analysis project Ga0102587, IMG submission 76853) | Arabidopsis root microbial communities from the University of North Carolina, USA - plate scrape MF_Col_mTSA (SPADES assembly) (version 2) | ecosystem: Host-associated > Plants > Roots >... | reverse complement strand
GCCGCGTCCTGAAAAGCCTCTGAAATAACCGTCGGCATAGCCGTAGTTGAGGATCGCGACCTCGGTATCGGCCGGTGCGATCCAGGTCGCATTGTATCCGACCGCTTCTCCAGCCCGCACAATGCGACGCTGAAGCACCTGGGCTTCGGGAAACGCGACCTGCGCGATGACACCCGCGAGCTCGGGCCGCGGAACACCACCATAAAGCGAGAGACCCGGCCGCGTAAGGTCGAAGGCATAGTCGGACCCAAGCGCGATGCCGGCCGAATTGGCGAGGCTCAGCCGGTGCGCCGCGACCCTTTCAGCCATCGCAACGAACCGGCCACGCTGTTGGCTGTTCTGCGCACTATCCTCATCGGCCGAAGCGAGATGGCTCATCAACGTGTCGATTGCGAGCCCGTCGAGCGCGCCGGTGGCGAGATCGCCCTCGCCCAGCCCCAGCCGGTTCATGCCGGTGTCGAGCATGACATGGCAGGTTGCCCCGCCGGCATCGCGCCAGCGCGCCGCCTGCGCCGCCGTGTTGAGCACCGGAGTCGCGATGCCCGACAGTGCGAGCGCCATGTCCTCTTCGCGCACGCCGTGGAACACCGACAGGCTGGGCAAGCCGAGCGGCGCAAGCGCGGCGGCTTCGGCCCAGGTGGCGACGAAGAAATCGCGGCATCCCGCCGCCGCCAGCGTCTCGGCAACCCACGCAGCGCCCAGGCCATAGCCATCCGCCTTGATCGCGGCGCCGCACGCCGCGCCGCCGCTCATGTCGCGCAGCAGCCGCCAGTTCGCGACCAGCGCGTCGCCATCGAGCCTCAGCCTCAGGGGGGAATGGGTCATGCCAGCGCGGTTAGCGTCTGGCGGCGCCCTGCGCCACCGTCTCCTTCAGGCCCCAGGCCGTGACTGCCAGCGCCATCGCCACCACCGCGAAGGTGTACCAGAGCCCGGCATAGGGATTGCCCGTCCGCGCGACGATATATTGGCTGATCAGCGGCAGGAACCCGCCGAAATAGCCTGTGCCGATATGATAGGGGATCGACATCGAGCTGTAGCGGATCTTCGACGGAAACATCTCCGACAGCAACGCCGCCACCGGCCCATAGGTCGCCCCCGAAAGCGCCATGAGCGCGAGGATCGCGAGCACGATGATCGCGATGTTCGCCACCGGCGGCACCGTAGGTTCGAGGTCCCATCCGGCCGCCGCCAGGGCCGCGTCCAGTCCCGCGGGGCTCAGATCGTTGACCGGCTGCCCGCCTATCGACACCGTCGTCACCTGTTCGGCGATCGTCCGATAGGCGACACCTTTCTTCGAGAAATGATCGAGCAGCTTGCCGCACTCGTCGGCCTGCTTCGCCGCGAACGGGTCGTATGCGCAATGCGGGCCCGAGACGACTACCGGCGCCCGCCGCGCCGCCTTCGCCAGCTCCGGATTGGCCGCGCTGCCGATCACCCAGAACAAGGGGAAGAGCAGCAGCAGCGTTAGTGCATAACCGACGACGATGGGGATCTTCCGGCCGATCCGATCCGAGAGATGCCCGAAGAACAGGAAGAAGAAGAGCCCGACGATCGCCGATCCGCCGGTGATCAATTGCGCCGCGGTGGGATCGAGCCGCATCGGTCCCTGCAGGAACGACAGCACCGAGAACATCGACGTATACCAGATCACCGTCAGTCCGGCCGAGATGCCGAACAAGGCGACGAACAGCCTTTTGCCGTTGCCGGGATAGGTGAAGCTCTCGAGGAACGGATTGGCCGCGGTCTCGCCCGCTTCCTTCATCGCCTTGAACACCGGGCTCTCGGAAAGCTTCAATCGCATCCACAGCGACACCGCGAGCAGCAGGATCGAGAACAGGAACGGTACCCGCCATCCCCAACTGGCCCAGACGTCGGCGAGCGCGAACTTCGAGATCAGCACCACCGCGAGACTGAGGATGAATCCCCCGACCACGCTCGCCTGGATGAAGCTGGTGTGAAAGCCCGCGCGCCCCGGCGGCGAATGCTCGGCGACATAGATTGCCGCGCCGCCATATTCGCCGCCCAGCGCCAGCCCCTGGCAGATGCGCAGCAGGATGATCAGTACCGGCGCAGTCATCCCGATCGCGGCATAGCTCGGCACCAGCCCGACCCCCGCGGTCGCCACGCCCATCAGCGTGATCGTCACGAGGAAAGTGTATTTGCGCCCGAGCTTGTCACCGAGATAGCCGAACAGCACCGCACCCAGCGGCCGGAACCCGAACCCCACTGCGAATCCCGCCCAGGCGAGCAAGGTCTGCAGCACTTCGTTGCCCGCGGGAAAGAAGGTCCGACCGATGATCCCCGAGGCGGCGAGCGTGCCGTAGATGAAGAAGTCGTACCATTCGAACACGGTGCCCAGCGACGATGCGCTGATCACCAGCCGCATGTCCTTCGCGCTCGGTTCGGCCGCTGCACTGGCCATCTCGCCCTCCCTGTTTCGTTCAGGGTGTAGCGGCTCGGTCACCGGGGGCAAGACGCGCGGGCGTTGCGCCCGCGCGTCGTTTCACGCGGCCAGCGTCTTGTTGTCGATCACGAAGCGATACTTCACGTCGCTGCGCAGCATCCGCTCATACGCCGCGTCGATGTCCTGCGCCGCGATCATCTCGACCTCGGAGACGATGCCATGCTCGGCGCAGAAATCGAGCATCTCCTGCGTCTCGGCGATTCCGCCGATCAGCGAACCCGCGATCGCCCGCCGCCCGAAGATCAGCGTCCCCACATTGGGCGAAGGGTGGGCATGCTCGGGCACGCCGACGAGGCAGAGTGTCCCGTCGCGCTTGAGCAGCGCCGTGAACGCGTCGAGATCATGGCTCGCCGCGACGGTGTTGAGGATGAAGTCGAAGCTGCCGGCATGCCCCGCCATCTCGTCCTCATTGCGCGACACCACGACTTCGTCAGCGCCCAGATCGAGTGCATCCTGCCGCTTGCTCTCCGAAGTGGTGAACGCGACGACATGCGCGCCCAGCGCGTGCGCCAGCTTGACGCCCATATGGCCGAGCCCGCCGATGCCGACGATCCCCACCTTCTTGCCCGGGCCGACATTCCAGTGGCGCAGCGGCGACCAGGTGGTGATCCCCGCGCAGAGCAAGGGCGCCGCGGCGGCGAGCTGCTCCGCGCTGTGGCGGATCTTGAGCACGAACTTGTCGTCGACCACGACGCGCTGCGAATAGCCACCCAGCGTATGCCCCGGCGCATCCGTGGTCGCGCCGTTATAGGTGCCGACGAACCCCGTTCCGGTGCAATATTGCTCCAGCCCCTCGGCGCATTCGGGGCAATGCTGGCAGCTGTCGACCATGCAGCCGACACCCACGGTATCGCCCACCGCGAACTTCGTCACGTCGCTGCCCACTGCCGAGACGTGCCCGACGATCTCGTGCCCGGGCACGCACGGATAGAGCGTCCCGCCCCATTCGGAGCGGACCGTGTGCAGGTCCGAATGGCAGACGCCGCAAAAAGCGATATCGATCTGCACATCGTGCGGACCGGGCGCGCGGCGCTCGATCGCGATCGGCTCGAGCGGCTTGTCGGCGGCATAGGCGCCATAGGCTTGGACGGTCATGTCGGTTCTCCAGAAACGCGTAAAAGGTGTTCAGCGGTTGACGGCAGCCTGCAGGTTCGCCGGATAGCGATCGCCCGCAACCGGGATCGCGTCGAGCGCGGCGCCGATCTCGCGCAGCTCGTCGATGGTCAGCGCGATCTCCGCGCCGCCGATATTCTCCTCGAGCCGGTGCAATTTGGTGGTGCCCGGAATCGGCACGACCCACGGCTTCTGCGCGAGCAGCCAGGCAATCGCGATCTGGGCGGGCGTCGCCTGTTTCGCTGCGGCGATCTCGCCGATCCGGTCGACCAGCGCCTGGTTGGCGGCACGCGCCTCCGCCGCGAAACGCGGAATCCTGTTGCGGAAGTCGTCGCTGGCGAGTTGGGTGTCGGCGGTGATCGCGCCGGTCAGGAAGCCGCGCCCCAGCGGGCTGAACGGCACGAAACCGATCCCGAGTTCCTCGAGCGCCGGCAATATCTCGCGCTCGGGCTCGCGCCACCATAGCGAATATTCGCTCTGCAATGCCGCCACCGGCTGCACGGCATGCGCGCGGCGGATCGTGTCGACGCCCGCCTCGGACATGCCGAAATGCTTTACCTTGCCCTCCGCGATCAGCGCCGCGACGGTGCCGGCGACCTCCTCGATCGGCACATTCGGATCGACGCGATGCTGGTAGAGCAAGTCGATGCGGTCGGTCCTGAGACGCTTGAGCGCCGCCTCGGTCACCGCGCGGATATTCTCGGGCCGGCTGTCCATCCCGTCGCTAGGCACGCCGCCCGCGAAGCCGAACTTGGTGGCGATCACCACCTGGTCGCGGACCGGCGCCAGCGCCTCGCCGAGCAGATCCTCATTGGCGAACGGGCCATAGGCCTCAGCCGTGTCGAAAAAGGTCACGCCGCGCTCGAACGCGCCGCGCAGCAGCCGGATCGCGTCCGTCCGCTCCGGGGCGGGGCCATAGGCATAGCTCAGACCCATACAGCCCAGACCGATCGCCGAGACTTCGAGGCCGCTGCGGCCGAGTATGCGCTTCTGCATGGGATTGCTCCATTCATTGGGGAGCCTCCCAGATAAGTCTTGGGCGTGCCCGCGATTAGGCACTAATAAGTACATGTAGTCATATCGGAGATTCATCAATGCGGCGCGAGGAACTGGCCGATCTGGCCGCCTTCATGGCCGTAGCCGAGGAGCGCAGCTTCACGCGCGCCGCCGCCAGGCTCGGCACCTCGCAATCGGCGTTGAGCCACACGATCCGCCGGCTCGAGACGCGCCTGGGCGTCCGCCTGCTCGCCCGCACCACGCGAAGCGTCGTCGCCACCCAGGCGGGCGAGCGCCTGCTGGCGACCCTGCGCCCCGCTTTCGACGATATCGACGCCCAGCTCGCCGCGCTCACCGAATTGCGCGACAAGCCCGCTGGCACGGTCCGCATCACCTGCACCGGGCAGGCGGCCCGCGACGTCCTCTGGCCGGCGCTGGAGAAGCTGCTCCCGACCCATCCGGACATACATGTCGAGATCAGCATCGACTCGTCCTTGACCGACATCGTCAGCGAACGGTTCGATGCAGGGATACGGATCTGGGAGCAGGTGGCGAAGGATATGATCGCGGTGCGCGTCGGGCCCGACCTGCGCATGGCGGCAGTCGCCTCGCCCTCCTATTTCGCCCGCAATCCGCCCCCGCGCACGCCGCAGGATCTTGCCGGGCACACCTGCATCAACATGCGGCTGCGCACGTCCGGAGGTCTCTACGCCTGGGAACTCGACAGGGACGATCGCGAGCTCAAGGTACGAGTCGAGGGACAGCTCGTACTCAACGATGTCGACATGATCGTCACCGCCGCCGAAGCCGGCTTCGGCATCGCCTTCTTGCCCGAGGACCATTTCCGCGAATCGCTCAAGGCCGGTCGGCTCGTGCGCGTGCTGGAGGACTGGTGCTCGCCCTTCCCCGGCTATCACCTCTACTATCCCAGCCGCCGCCAGATGACCCCCGCCTTCGCGCTGCTGGTCGAGGCGCTGCGCTATCGGGGGTAGGGTCGGTCCCGTCCAATTGGTCGTCACCCCCGCGAAAGCGGGGGCCCATCTCCGGCGGTATCCACAAGTATCACGGTGCGGTGTGTGGCTCGTCCACGAGATGGGTCCCCGCTTTCGCGGGGATGACGTTTTTGGGGAGTGATGCCTGTCTAGGCGGCGATGCCCTCCAGCGCCTCGCTCGCCTCCATCCACGCCGCCTCGGCGGCATCGATCTTCTCGCTCAGCTCGGCGCGGCGCTTCATCAGCTCGGTCATGGTCAGCTTCGTCAGCGCCACGTCCGCCGCGGAAGGATCGAACATCGCACGCTCCACTGCGCTGCGCTGCTCGGTCAGCTTCGCCAGCTCGGTCTCCGCGGCCTTGGCGGCCTTGCGCAGCTCGGTGCCCTTTTCGCGCGCCTCGGCGGCGAGGCGACGCGCCTCCTTCTTGTCGGCCTTGGAGAGCTTGGGCCCCTGCCCCTCCTTGCTCAGCACGAAGGCGATATAGTCGTCGAGCGACCCGTCGAATTCCTTCGCGGTACCCTGATCGACCAGCACCAGCCGGTCGGCGGTCATCTCGAGCATGTGGCGATCGTGGCTGACCAGCACCACGGTGCCGGTATAGTCGTTGAGCGCCTGGATCAGCGCCTCGCGCGCGTCGACATCAAGGTGATTGGTCGGCTCGTCGAGGATCAGCATATGCGGCGCGTCGCGGGTGATCAGCGCCAGCGCCAGCCGCGCGCGCTCGCCGCCCGAGAGCTTGCCGACCTCGGTGGTAGCCTTCTGCCCCGAAAAGCCAAAGCGGCCCAGTTGCCCGCGCACCGCGCCCTGGCTCGCCCCCTTCATCAGCACCGTCATATGCTGGAGCGGCGTCTCGGTGCGGTCGAGCTCCTCGACCTGATATTGGGTGAAATAGCCGACCCGCATCTTGCCGCTGGCGTTCATCGCGCCTTCCATCGGCGTCAGCTGTGCCGCGAGCAGCCGCGCCAGCGTGGTCTTGCCGTTGCCGTTGCGCCCGAGCAGCGCAACGCGATCGTCGGGGTCGATGCGCAGATTGAGCCGCTTGAGGATCGGCGTCTCGCCGTAACCCACCGTCGCCAGATCGAGCGTGATCAGCGGCGGACGCAATTCGTCGGGATTGGGGAAGTCGAAGCTCAAGGTCGGATCGTCGACCAATTCGGCGATCGGCTGCATCTTCGCCAGCGCCTTGACGCGCGACTGCGCCTGCTTGGCAGTGGAGGCGCGGGCGGAATTCTTGGCGATATAGGCTTGCAGATGCTCGCGCTGCGCCTGCTGCTTCGCCCGCGCCGACGCGATCTGCGCCTGCCGCTCGGCCCGCTGGCGCTCGAACGCGTCATACCCGCCCGGATAAAGCGTCAGCTTGCCGCGATCGAGATGGAGGATGTGATCCACGACGTTGTTGAGGAAGTCGCGCTCGTGGCTGACCAGCAGGATCGTCGCCGGATAGCTCTTCAGGAAATCCTCGAGCCACAAGACCGCTTCGAGATCGAGGTGGTTCGAAGGCTCGTCGAGCAACAGCATGTCGGGCTGCGAGAACAACAGGCTCGCCAGCGCCACGCGCATCTTCCACCCGCCCGAGAAGCTGTCGAGCGGCTGGTGCTGCATCTCTTCGTCGAAGCCGAGCCCGACAAGGATCTGCGCCGCGCGGCTCGGCGCGGTATAGGCGTCGATCGCCATCAGCCGCTCGTGCACTTCGCCCAGCCGGTCGGGATCGTGGCTGGTCTCGCTCTCATGGAGCAGCGCCGCCCGCTCGATATCGGCAGCGAGCACCGTCTCGAACGGCGTCGCGTCGCCGTGCGGCGCTTCCTGCGCGATATAGCCGAGCCTGGCGCCTCGCGGCATGTCGACGCTACCGGTATCGGGTTCGAGCTGCGACGCGATCACCTTGACGAGCGTGGTCTTGCCCGCGCCGTTGCGCCCGATCAGTCCGATCCGCCCACGCGGCGGCAGCTTGGCGGTCGCGCCGTCGATGATCGTGCGCCCACCGAGGCGCACCGTGATGTCGGTCAGATTGAGCATGATGGCGGGCGCCTAGCGCATTAAACCGCGATCGTCACCCCATGGCGCCCGTCATCGCTCCAGTTCTCGCCGTTCTCCTGCAAAGGCGGGAGCCAATGATCGCAGTGGCCGGATTGTCTTTGTTTCGACACCGAAACCATGAGACACAGTTGCACGCGATTCGCAACCGCGTCTCGCAAGACGGGGGAAAGTCCAATGGGCGACAATCCGAACTATCCGATCGGAACGGCCGCAGTGAGCTGGCTCGACAGTTCGAATCAAATTCATATCCGTGTCTATTCGACTGACGGATATACCCTGACCGAACGCTGCTGGGACGGCGGTGGATGGGTCGCGGGTGGCTTCAATGCGCCCGGTGCCGCGGTCTCGGCGACGTGCTGGCAGGCCTCGGACGGCGTCCACATCCGCGTCTACGCCACGAATGACGACGCCACGATCGAATGGTGTTTCGATCCCGGCAGCGATTGGACGCAAGGTCAATACACCACCAGCTGAGCCGCCTGGCGCCGCCGGCGCGCGTCGGCGGCGCTTCGCTTTCAAAATAGGATTTGGTGTGAAACACTATGGCCGCTCTTTGAAAGCGGTGAATGAACGCGCGCGTACGACGCAATTTCATTACACGGATACGCAACGAAATTAGCGAATCCGCGGGAAAAGTGCGAAGTTAAGCGCGGCAAATCCTACAAACGGGCCGGCCACCCGTCCCGACTCAATCGAGGTTCGGCCGAAGATACCGCGTCGCGAGATCGAGCGGGATGCCGCGTCGCGCCGCATATTCCTCGAGCTGGTCCTGCCCGATCCGGGCGACGCCGAAATATTCGGCCTGCGGATGTCCGAAATAGAAGCCCGACACTGCCGAGGTCGGCAGCATCGCGAAGCTTTCGGTTAGCGAGATGCCGGTGCGCTTGTGCGCATCGAGCATCTTGAACAGGATCGGCTTGAGGCTGTGCTCGGGGCAGGCCGGATAGCCCGGCGCCGGACGGATGCCGCGATACTGCTCCTTGATCAGCGCCTCGTTGGTCAGCTGCTCGCCCTCGGCATAGCCCCAGAGCGACGTGCGCACGAACTGGTGCAGTCGCTCGGCGAACGCTTCTGCCAGACGATCCGCCAGCGCCTTGAGCAATATGTCCGAATAATCGTCGATCGCGTTCTTGAAGCGCGCGAGGTGCGGTTCGATCCCGTGGATGCCCACCGCGAAGCCGCCGATCCAGTCACCGTCATGGTCGATGAAGTCGGCGAGGCACATGTTCGCCCTGCCCTCGCGCTTGGCGATCTGCTGGCGCAGCATCGGCAGCGTGACATGCTCCTCGTCCTGTACGTGCACGATGATATCGTCGCCCTGCCGCCTGCACGGCCACAGTCCGGCGACGCCGCGCGCGGTCAGCCACTTCTCGGCAATGATCTTGTCGAGCATCGCCTGCGCATCGGCGAACAGCGAGCTCGCGCTTTCGCCGACCACCTTGTCCTCGAGGATTGCCGGGTAATTGCCGGCCAGCTCCCAGGCGCGGAAGAACGGCGTCCAATCGATGTATTTCCGAAGGTCGTTGAGGTCCCAATCGAGGAACTCGTGCACGCCCGGCATGCGCGGCTTGCCCGGCTTGAGCGCCATGTCGGCCTCGAACGCGTTGTCGCGCGCCTTTTCCAGCGGCAACAATTCGCTCTGCCCGCGCCCGGCACGCGCGACGCGCACCTGCTCATATTCCTCGGCGATCTTGGCGACATACTCGTCGCGGATCGTGTCCGAGACGAGCGTCGTCGCCACGCCGACCGCGCGCGACGCGTCGAGCACGTGCACCACCGGCCCCTTATATGCCGGCTCGATCCGCAGCGCGGTATGCACGCGGGACGTCGTCGCCCCGCCGATCAGCAGTGGCATGGTCATGCCCGAACGCTGCATCTCCTCGGCGACGGTGACCATCTCGTCGAGGCTCGGCGTGATCAGCCCCGAAAGCCCGATCATGTCGGCATCGTTCTCGTTCGCCGCCTCGAGGATCCTGGTCCACGGCACCATCACCCCCAGATCGACCACTTCGAAGCCGTTGCACTGGAGCACCACGCCGACGATGTTCTTGCCGATATCGTGAACGTCGCCCTTGACCGTCGCCATCACGACCTTGCCCTTGCCCTTGGCGCCAGGCTCCTTCGCGGCCTCGATGAAGGGCAGCAGATGCGCCACTGCCTTCTTCATCACGCGCGCCGATTTGACCACCTGCGGCAGGAACATCTTGCCCGAACCGAACAGGTCGCCGACCACGTTCATCCCGTCCATCAGCGGGCCCTCGATCACTTCGATCGGGCGCGCGAATGCATGGCGGCACTCCTCGGTATCCTCGACGACGAACTGGTCGATGCCCTTGACCAAAGCATGTTCGAGCCGCTTGGCCACGGGCCAGCCGCGCCATTCGGCCGCCTGCTTCTCGGCCACCGCATCGGTACCGCGATAGCGCTCGGCCAGCGCCACCAGCCGCTCGCCGGCATCGGGGTCGCGATTGAGGATGACGTCCTCGCAGGCCGTGCGCAGCTCGGGCTCGATCTGGTCGTAGACGTCGAGCTGGCCGGCATTGACGATCGCCATGTCCATCCCTGCGGGGATCGCGTGGTAGAGGAACACCGAGTGCATCGCCTTGCGCACGACTTCGTTGCCGCGGAAGCTGAACGACAGGTTCGAAAGCCCGCCCGAGATATGGACGTGCGGGCAGCGCGCCTTGATCTCCCTGCATGCCTCGATGAAGTCGACGCCGTAATTATTGTGCTCCTCGATGCCCGTGGCGACGGCGAACACGTTGGGATCGAAGATGATATCCTCGGGCGGGAAGCCGATCCCGACGAGCAATTTGTACGCCCGCTCGCAAATCTCGACCTTGCGCTCCTTGGTGTCCGCCTGCCCGACCTCGTCGAACGCCATGACGACCACCGCGGCGCCATAGGCCATGCACTTGCGCGCATGATCGAGGAACTGGTCGACGCCTTCCTTCATGCTGATCGAATTGACGATCGGCTTGCCGCTGACGCACTTCAGCCCCGCTTCGATCACGTCCCACTTGGACGAATCGACCATCACCGGGATGCGGGCGATGTCGGGCTCGGCCTGGATCAGCTTGAGGAAGGTGGTCATCGCCTCGTGCGCATCGAGCAGGCCCTCGTCCATGTTGACGTCGAGCACCTGCGCGCCCGCCTCGACCTGCTGCAGCGCGACTTCGACCGCGGCGGCATAGTCCCCAGCCATCACCAGCTTCTTGAAGCGGGCGGAGCCGGTGACGTTGGTGCGCTCGCCGATATTGACGAAGCTGGTCGAGGAGGCGGTGGTGTTCATATCTTCTTTCTTCCCCCTCTCCCCTTCGGGGGAGAGGGCCGGGGAGAGGGGCAGTGGGAGAGCGCATCGTTCATGCCCTTCTCCCTAACCCTCTCCCCTGAAGGGGAGAGGGAATTTGCGGGTTACGCCGCCATCGTGAACGGTTCGAGCCCGGCGAGCCGCGTCCGCACTTCCGGGGTCGGCAGTGGCCGCGCCGGCAAGTCCTTCACCGCCTGCGCGATCGCCGCGATGTGCGCCGGCGTCGATCCGCAGCACCCGCCGAGCACATTGACCTGCCCGGCATCGGCCCATTCCTTGACCAGTCCGGCGGTGGTCGCCGGTGCCTCGTCATAGGCGCCCAATTCGTTAGGCAGGCCGGCATTGGGATAGACCATGATCAGCGTGTCGCACAGCGCGCTCAGCGTCTTGACGTGCGGCCGCAGCTGCTCCGCCCCAAACGAGCAATTGAGCCCGATCGTCACCGGCCGCGCATGACGCACTGCGTGCCAAAACGCCTCGACGGTGTGCCCCGACAAATTCCGCCCCGAGAGATCGGTCAGCGTCATCGACAGCATGATCGGCAGGTCGCGGCCGAGATCGTTG
>Ga0102587_1002286_pt1 | contig 11485 bp, 9 predicted proteins | sample AraplaF_Col_mTSA_FD_76853 | JGI IMG/M metagenome (GOLD analysis project Ga0102587, IMG submission 76853) | Arabidopsis root microbial communities from the University of North Carolina, USA - plate scrape MF_Col_mTSA (SPADES assembly) (version 2) | ecosystem: Host-associated > Plants > Roots >... | reverse complement strand
GAAGCGGATGGCGACAGCAAGGCGGAACGCATCTCCAAGGTGATGGCACGCGCCGGCGTCGCCTCCCGTCGCGATATCGAACGCATGATCATGGACGGCCGCGTCACGCTGAACGGCAAGCTCCTGGACACGCCCGTCGTCAACGTAACGCTCGAAGACAAGATCGAGGTCGATGGCGTGCCGATCCGCGGCATCGAGCGCACGCGCCTCTGGCTCTATCATAAGCCGCCAGGCCTCGTGACGACGAATTCCGATCCCGAGGGACGCCCGACCGTCTTCGACAATCTGCCGGAAGAGCTTCCGCGCGTCATGTCGATCGGCCGTCTCGACATCAATACCGAAGGCCTGCTGCTGCTCACCAATGATGGCGGTCTCGCTCGCGCGCTGGAACTGCCGACCACTGGTTGGCTGCGCCGCTACCGCGTGCGTGCGCATGGCGATATCGATCAGGATGCGCTGGACAAGCTGAAAGAGGGCATTGCTGTCGACGGCGTCCTCTATGGCTCCATCGAAGCGACGCTCGACCGCACGCAAGGGTCCAACGTCTGGATTACCATGGGTCTGCGCGAAGGCAAGAACCGCGAAATCAAGAACGTGCTCGGCGCGCTTGGTCTCGAGGTCAACCGTCTGATCCGCATTTCCTACGGCCCCTTCCAGCTCGGTGAACTGCCCGAGGGGCATGTCATCGAGGTGCGCGGCCGTACGCTGCGCGACCAGCTCGGCCCGCGCCTGATCGAAGATGCCAAGGCAAATTTCGATGCGCCGCTCTATAATGCGCCTGCCGTTGCCGCCGAAGAGGCTGAGGAACCGGGGACGCCCGAGCGCCGCGAGCGTCCGCGTCGCGACGAAGACAAGCGCGAACGTGCGCTGAGTCGCCTCGACACCAAGCGCGACGACCGCCGGGATCGTAAGAGCGATCGTCGGGACGACCGCCATAGCGACGAAGATCGTCCGAAGCGCCCGGCTCTCGGCAGCCGGCGCAATGCCAATGTGTGGATGGCGCCTGGCGCTCGCCCGCTCGGCGAGAAGGCTGCGGCCAAGGCTGCAAAGAACGCCCAGACTGCACGCCGTCGCGGTGAAACGGCCCCGGTGAAGGAGCCCCGCTTCGATCGCGCAGCCGATCGGCCGCGTGCGCAGATCAATCGCGTCCACGAAGAGGATGGCGAGTGGATCCGCTCCAGCGAGACGCCTCGCAGGCGCGACGAGGATGAGGGTTTCGACCGCAAGCGTTCTTTTGGCGACAAGCCGCGTTCCTTCCGCGATCGTCCGCGCGAGGAAGGCGGTGAACGGTCTTCACGCCCAGCCAGAAGCTTCGGCGGCGAAGGCCGCTCCGAGCGTCCGCGTGGCGACAGAGCCTTCGGCGACAAGCCCCGCGGCGAACGTCGTTCGCGCACGGAAGGCGAAGAGGGCTCTCGTCCTTTCCGCAGCCGCTCGCGTGAGGAGGGCAGTGAACGGTCTTCACGCCCGGCCAGAAGCTTCGGCGGCGAAGGCCGTTCCGAGCGTCCGCGTGGCGACAAACCCTTCGGCGACAAGCCGCGTGGCGAACGTCGTCCACGGACCGAGGGAGAAGAGCGTCCTCGTTCTTTCCGTGATCGTCCGCGTGAGGAAGGTGGCGAACGCTCTTCGCGTCCGGCGAGGAGCTTTGGCGGCGAAGGCCGCTCCGAGCGCCCGCGCAGCGACAAGCCATTCGGGGATAAGCCCCGTGGCGCAAAGAGTTTCTCCGGCAAGCCGAAGGGCGATCGGCCGGGTGGTGGCGGCAAGCCGAGTGGCGGGCCGTCCAGAGGTGGTGCGAAAGGCAAGGGAATGACGCGCGGTGCGGATCGTCGGCGGTGAGTTTCGCGGACGGCCGCTTGCCGTACCAAAATCCAACGACATCCGGCCGACTGCGGACCGGACGCGTGAGAGCCTGTTCAATATTCTGAGCCATGCCTATCCGGAATGCATCGATAGTACCCGGATTCTCGATCTTTTCGCCGGCACCGGGGCCGTCGGCCTCGAAGCCGTCTCGCGCGGCTGTCGCCATGCGCTGTTCGTCGAAAACAGCGTGGAGGGCAGGGCGCTTCTCTGGGAAAACATCGATGCGCTCGGTCTGCACGGCCGCACGCGTATCCTGCGTCGTGATGCGACCGATCTCGGCAGTATCGGCAATCTCGAACCTTTTGACATGCTTTTCGCCGACCCGCCCTATGGCAAGGGTCTGGGCGAGAAGGCGCTTGCGGCTGCTGCTGACGGTGGCTGGCTGAAGCCTGGCGCGATCGTCGTTCTGGAAGAGCGCGCGGAGGTTGCCGTTTCGGTTCATCCCTCCTATGTTTTCCTCGAAAGCCGAATATTCGGCGACACCAGAGTGCATTTCTTCCGGTATCAGCCGCAGTAGCCGGCGCTTTTGGAGCAGATCGTGCCGCAGGCGGAAATCATCAGTCCGAAATCGCCTGCGATCAGCGATCTCCCGACGGTGGCCGTCGCCTTCGGCGGCGGCGGTGCCCGCGGCCTCTCGCATATCCACATCATCGAAACGCTGGATGAACTCGGCATTCGCCCGGTGGCGATATCAGGCTCATCAATCGGCGCCATCATGGGATCCGGTATGGCGGCCGGCATGTCCGGCGCGGAAATTCGCGAACATGCGCTGGCGACAGTGGGCAACAAGGCCGCCGTCGTCAGCCGCATCTGGGGGCTGCGCCCGACGACCGTGCGCGATGCCGTGGCCAAGGGCATTCGCATCGGCCAGTTCAATCTCGAACGCATTCTGAAGGCTTTCCTTCCGTCGGAACTGCCACAGCGTTTCGAGGACCTCTTGGTGCCGATGAAGGTCATCACCACGGATTATTACGGCCAGAGCGAGGTCATCGTCGAACAGGGCCAGCTTTTTCCCGCACTTGCCGCATCATCGGCCATTCCCGCCGTCTTCATGCCGGTCAGACTGCACGGCCGGGTGATGATCGATGGCGGCATCGCTAATCCCGTGCCTTACGAATGCCTGATGGACCTTGCCGATATCGTCATCGGCATCGATGTCGTCGGCGCACCCGAAGGCGACGGCACCCATATCCCGAACCGCATGGAAAGCATCTTCGGCTCCGGGCAACTGATGATGCAGGCGGCGATTTCCCTGAAACTGAAGCTCCTGCGGCCGCACATCTTCCTGCGCCCCACCGTCGGCCGCACCGGCGTCATGGATTTCCTGAAAGCGCGCGACGTGCTTGCCATGTCTGTCGGTGTCAAGGACGAACTGAAATATGCCCTCGACCGGGAAATCGAGGCGCGGCTGAAGCGCTAGTCCCGGAAATTGCGCTGAAGTTTAGGCATCGGCCGCCACGTCTGATCTGTTTGCCAGCGGATCGCTGTCGAAAGGATCGGGCGTACGCTTCGGCTTGACCAGCGGTTCCGGCTTGATCGGCGTTGAAAATAAGAGATCTTGTCCCGCCTGCAACCCCTCGGAGACCTGCAGCACCAGCCGCGCCTCGTCGCGTTTGCGGATATCCTCGCCGATCTCATAGGCATTGGCTTCGGAGATGCCGAGCGCTTCCAGCGTGCGCCGGCCGAACAGCAGGCCGGATTCCAGCGTTTCGCGCAGCTCGTAATCGACGCCCTTGTTGCGCAGCTCGATGGAGTGAATGCGGTCATAGGAACGAACGAAGAGTGTCGTGTGGGGATAATCGGCCTGCACCAGCTCGACCACCTTGTCGGTAATCTCTTTCTTCTGGGTGCAGACGAGCACGATCTTCGCCCTGTCGATACCCGCCGAGCGCAGCACGTCCTTGCGGGTGCCGTCGCCGAAATAGATGCGGAAACCGAAGGACGATGCCTGCCGGATACGGTCGGCGGAAAAATCGATGACGGTGACGCTGCGGCCGCCGGCGAGCAGGATCTGTGCGGCGATCTGGCCGAAACGCGAGAAGCCGACCATCAGCACATCCGCACCGGCTCCCTCAAAATCCTCGTCCAGTTCCTCGTGCTCGTCTCCCGTCAGCATCCGCTTGGAAAGGGCAGACCCCAGCGGCGTCAGCGCCATGGAAAGGGTGACGATCGCAACAAGCAGTGAGGCGGTGCTGCTTGGCATCAAGCCGCTGACGGCTGCCGCGGTAAAGAGGACGAAGCCGAATTCGCCGCCCTGCGGCAACAGGAAGGCGATGCGTACGGCATCATCATGCGAGGAGCGCGTCAGGCGGCAGAGCGCATAGATGATCAGCGCCTTCACGACCATGATAACAGGCACGGCGATGATGATGAACAGCGCGTTGTCGACGAGTACCTGGAGTTCGAGCGACAGGCCGACGGCAATGAAGAAGATAGCGAGCAGCACGCCACGGAAGGGTTCGATATCGGCTTCCAATTCATGGCGATAGGAGGATTCCGCCAGCATGACGCCGGAAAGGAAGGCGCCCATCGCCATTGAAAGCCCGGCAAGCTGCATCAGGCTCGCCGATCCCATGACGACGAAAAGCGCTGCTGCGATCATCGCCTCGCGTGCGCCGGTGCGGGCGATAATCTGGAAGAGCGGCGTCAGCAGGTATCTTCCCATGACGATCATCGCACCGACCGCTGCGACGGATATGCCAAAATCGATCAACGGGTCGCCGCTGCCCTTGTCGCCGTCGAGAATGGTGACGACAGCCAGAAGCGGCACGATCGCCAGATCCTGGAACAGCAGCATGGAGAAGGAGCGCTGCCCGTAGCGGGTGTTCACGTCGCCATCGCCTTCGAGGATCTGCATGGCAAAGGCCGTGGAGGAAAGTGCCAGCCCGAAGCCGGCGACGATGCTGCCGCGCCATTCAAGCACGCCGGAGGCCCAGGCAAGCGCCGTCAGTGCCAGACCTGTCACCACCACCTGTGCCGTGCCGAGGCCGAAGATGTCGCGGCGCATTTGCCAGAGGCGCGATGGCTTCAGTTCAAGCCCGATGATGAAGAGCAGGAAGACGACGCCGAGTTCTGCGACATCGAGGATCTGTTCGCCGTCGGTGATGCCGTGAAAGATCGGCCCGATGACGATGCCCGCCGCCAGATAACCGAGAACTGTGCCGAGCCCGAGCTTCTTGAAAATCGGTGCGGCAACGACCGCGCCGCCAAGCAGCAGGACCATTTCGGTGAAAAGCGCGTTGGGTGCGGACATGCTTCATTTCTTTCGGGTGGCGGGGCAAGCAGGCAGCCAGGAAAAGAATCGGCATCCACGGCCTTGATGCTTTCAGGAGTGCACAATAAATGGAACTGGAAGGAAAGGCCAAATCATGTCCTCTGAAATCGATTCCTCGACACTTCTTTCCCGTGCAAGTCAACTGATCGATCTGGCGAAAAAGGCAGGTGCGGACGCTGCCGACGCCGTCGTCGTCCGCTCGCGCGCGCAATCGGTCAGCGTTCGCTTAGGCAAGGTCGAAGGAACCGAGTCTTCCGAAAGCGACGACTTCTCGCTGCGTGTCTTCGTCGGCAAGCGGGTGGCAAGCGTTTCCGCCAATCCGGGCTTCGACCTGCAGGCGCTGGCCGAACGCGCCGTCGCGATGGCCAAGGTTTCGCCGGAAGATCCGTTCGCCTGCCTCGCCGATGAGAACCGGCTGGCAAAAACCTATCCCGATCTGCAGCTTCTCGACACGACCGAGGTCAGCGCCGATCAGTTGCGGGAGGCGGCTCTTGCTGCCGAAGCCGCAGCACTTGCGGTAAAAGGGATCACCAACTCGTCCGGCGCCGGCGCTTCGGCTGGCATGGGCGGGCTCGTGCTCGCCACCTCGCATGGCTTCGAAGGCAGCTATATGGCTTCGCGCTTCGGCAACTCCGTCAGCGTGATCGCCGGTGAGGGCACCGGCATGGAGCGCGACTACGATTTCGACAGCCGACTCTACTATGCCGAACTGGACGACCCCGCCGAAATCGGCCGCCGGGCCGGCGAGCGCGCTATCAAACGCATCAATCCCCGGCAAGTGCCGACCGGCAAGGGCATCACCGTCATCTTCGATCCCCGCATTGCCCGTGGTTTCGTCGGCCATATCGCCGGCGCCATCAACGGAGCGTCCGTTGCCCGCAAGACGAGCTTTCTGCGTGACAAGATGGGTGAGCAGGTTCTGAAGGCCGGCCTGTCGATCACGGACGATCCGCTGATCGTGCGCGGCCCGTCCTCGCGTCCCTTCGACGGCGAAGGTGTATCGGGCGAACGGCTCGTGATGATCGAGGACGGCGTGCTCAAGCACTGGTTTCTGTCCACCTCCACCGCAAATGAAATCGGCGGTTTCGAAACCAACGGCCGCGGCGTGCGCGGCGGCACCTCGGTTACACCCGCCTCCACCAATCTGGCGCTGGAGCCTGGCGACATCTCGCCCGAAGAATTGATCCGCAGCGTCGGCAACGGTTTCTACGTGACCGAGCTGATCGGCCAGGGCGTCAACATGATAACCGGTGAATATAGCCGAGGCGCGACCGGTTTCTGGATCGAGAACGGCGAACTCACCTTCCCGGTATCGGAGGTGACGATCGCATCGAACCTCAAGGACATGTTCATGCGGCTGACGCTCGCCAACGACATCGACCGCAAGTTCGGTGTGGCGGCTCCGACCTTCGCCGTTGAAGGCATGACGCTTGCCGGTCGCTGACGAACGGATCGACGCGATGAGCGACGTGGAACAGTCCCGCTGGCAAAGCGATCTCGCGTTGATCGCCGATGCCGCGAAACAGGCGGGCGCCGTCGCACTCGGTTTCTTCAACAAGTCGCCGGAAGTCTGGTGGAAGAACGAGGATCGCTCGCCCGTCAGCGCCGCCGATTTCGCCGCCAACGAAAAGCTCGAGGCCATCCTGCGCAAGGCGCGGCCGGATTATGGCTGGCTGTCGGAAGAGACGGACGACGATGCCGGCCGCCTGCAATATGAGACGCTGTTCATCGTCGATCCGATCGATGGCACGCGGGCATTTCTGGCTGGCAAGGACCTCTGGTGCGTGAGCGTCGGCATCGTCCATCGCGGCCGTCCCGTTGCCGGCGTGCTCTACGCACCTGCACTGGACGAACTCTACGAGGCAGTGGAAGCCGGTCCGGCGCTGAAAAACGGCAAGCCGATCGTTGTGTCCATGCGCGGTGAAGGCGATATCAGCCAGCTTGCCGTCAGCGAGGAACTGTTTAAAGTCCTGCCGGCAGCGGTCCGCGAGCGCAGTGAGCGTGTCAAACATATCCCTTCGCTTGCCTACCGTATCGCTATGGTAGCCGATGGACGTTTGGACGCGACGTTTGTCGGGCGCAACGCGCACGACTGGGATATTGCCGCTGCCGATCTCATTCTGGATCGCGCCGGTGGCCGCCTTGTCGATCTCTCGGGCCGCTCCGCAACCTATAATAGAGAAAAAATCAGCCACGACGCTCTTTGTGCCACGCCAACAACCCGTCTCCGGGAATATCTGGACTTGCTCACTCAGCTAAGAGACGGTTGACGTTTCCGTCAAAATCCCTCAGATGAGGGGCCGGAGGAGAATAGGCAGAAAGAGAATAAAAATGACGGACTCCGGCGGTAAAAAGCAGCTCCTGCACCTCGTATTCGGTGGCGAACTCGAAAGCCTCGAAGGTATCCAGTTTCGGGATCTTGGGGATCTCGATATTGTCGGTATTTTCCCCGACTATGCTACGGCACTGACGGCCTGGAAGGGCAAGGCGCAACAGACGGTCGACAATGCGCATATGCGTTATTTCATCGTCCACATGCATCGTCTGCTCGACCCGCAGGATACGACTGGGAGCAAGTGAGCCTCGCAGCAATCTGTTGGCCATCCGCTGTCTACAGCGGATGCCTTTGCGCATCGGTTCCTCGCCGTCGATCGACGTATTCTGGACAAATTGATCGGTCATTGCGGCCGCAACGATAATTAGGGAATTGGATTGATGTCGATCTGCATGGATCGGAGGTCTGCCGAATGAGCTCCCGGATGGCGCGGATCGGTCTGAACGCGTACCGTCTGGCGGGAACTGTGGCGTCGCCGGTCGTCGGCCTCTACATCACCTACCGCACGGCCAAGGGCAAGGAAGACCGTGCCCGCCGGCTGGAACGGTTCGGCTATGCGAGCGCCAACCGGCCGCAAGGCCCGCTCGTCTGGTTCCATGCCGCAAGCGTGGGCGAAACCAACGCCGTCATTCCCCTGATCCGTGAGATTCGCCGCCGTGACATCAACGTCATCCTGACGACCGGCACCATCACCTCGGCAAAGCTTGCCGCCGAACGTCTCGGCAACGAAGCGATCCATCAATATGTGCCGCTCGACCTGAAGCCCGCCGTCGGTCGTTTCCTCGATTACTGGCAGCCGGATTGTGCCATCATCGCCGAGTCTGAAATCTGGCCCTCGACTGTGCTGGAACTCGGCCGTCGCCGCATTCCGCAGATCCTCGTCAATGCCCGCATGTCGGATCGTTCCTTCGCCCGCTGGCGCCGCCGTCCGGCGATTGCCGAGGCGCTGTTCGAAAATCTGGCGCTCGTGATTGCCCAGTCGGATGTCGATGCCGAGCGTTTCCGCGATCTCGGCGCCGTACCGGTCATCACCTCAGGCAACTTGAAGGTCGATACGGACGCGCCGCCCTATGACAGCGCTGTCTTTGCCCGCTACAAGAAGCAGATCGGTGACCGCAAGACATGGGCGGCAATCTCCACCTTCGACGGCGAGGAAAATGCTGCCGGCATCGTTCACCGGGCGCTCCGCGACCGCGACAAGCAATTGACGATTATCGTGCCGCGCCATCCCGAGCGCGGTGACGAGATCGAGGCCGGCCTCGTCAAGCAAGGGCTGAAGGTCGCCCGCCGTACGCGGGACGATGTACTTTCTCCCGATATCGATATCTTCCTCGGCGATACGATCGGCGAGATGGGCCTTTATCTGCGGCTGACGGAAGTCGCCTTCGTCGGTCGCTCGCTTTTTGCCGAAGGCGGCCAGAACCCGCTGGAGCCGGCCATGCTCGGCTGCGCCATCCTTTCGGGCGGCAACGTGCAGAACTTCCGCGAGGCCTATCAGAAGCTCGCCCGCAGCGGCAGCGCCCGCATGGTGCGCGATACCGAGATGCTGGCGAAGGGCGTGCACTATCTGCTGACCAATGACGAGGCGCGGGGCAATATGATCCAGGCTGGCATTGCCACCGTGCACGAAATGCGCGGCGCGCTCACCGCCACCCTGAAGGGACTGGAGCCCTATATCAATCCGCTGACGGTGAAGGCGCGCCTGCTGCCGAAGGCCGTGGCGCAGGCCTGAGGAGCTGTCATGTCGGCAGAGGTGAAGATCAAGGGCATCCTCTTCGACAAGGACGGTACGCTGCTCGATTATGACGAAAGCTGGCTGCCGGTGAACCGCGAGCTGGCCCGCATCGCCGCCGAAGGCGACACAGCTCTGGCCGACCACCTGCTTGCCACATGCGGAATGGATCCCGTGACGGGTCATATCGTTCCCGACAGCCTGCTTGCCGCAGGCAATACCCGTCAGATCGCCGAAGGCCTCGTCGCTGCCGGCTCGAAGGTCGAGGTCATCGAGCTGACGATCAAGCTCGACGATCTCTTTGCCAATGCCGCCGAATTCTCCGTGCCGGTCACCGATCTTTCGGTCTTCTTCGGCCGCCTGCACAAACGCGGTTTCAAGCTCGGCATCGCCTCCAGCGACAACGAACGCTCGATTCGCCAGACGGCCCAGCGTTTCGGTATTTCCGAATATGTCGATTACGTCGCCGGTTATGACAGTGGTTTCGGCAGCAAACCGGAGCCCGGCATGGTGCTCGGCTTCTGCGCTGCGACCGGCCTGTCGCCCGAAGAGATCGCCATGGTCGGCGACAACAACCACGATCTCCATATGGGCAGGAATGCGAAAGTGGGACTGACGATCGCGGTTCTGACAGGCACCGGCTCGCGTGAATCCCTGTCCGGCGCAGCCGATCATGTCTTCGACGACATCACCGGCATCGAGGCCCTGCTGTCGGATCTTCAGCTGGCCTGACGCGCAAAGACTTGCATTTTCATGCGTTTTGGCTTCTCAATCCGCCCGGTCGATTTTGGAGGACCTCGTCATGAAGGGCGGGGCAAGGGAAACAGGACGGCATCATGATATCCGAAGCGCCGCCTTTCTGGTGGAGGCGGGCAGGTTGGCAGGCTTGGATCCTATCGCCCCTTTCTTTCCTCTATGGCCGCGTGGCGGGTTACCGCATGGTCCATGCGCGTCGCGCCTCGGTTCCGGTCCCCATCATCTGCGTCGGTAATTTCACCGTCGGCGGCGCCGGCAAGACGCCGACCGCGATTGCGATTGCCCGTGCCGCGAAGACTAAGGGTCTGAAGCCCGGTTTCCTGAGCCGCGGCCATGGCGGCTCCCTTGATATGACGACGGTTGTCGATCCCGCGCACCATCGCGCCGTAGCCGTGGGCGACGAGCCGTTACTATTGGCGCAGGAAGCATTGACGGTAATCTCCCGCCGGCGTGCCGATGGTGCGGTCAGACTGGTCGAGGAAGGCGCCGATTTCATCATCATGGATGACGGCTTCCAGAGCGCGCGCCTCGCGATCGACTATGCGCTTCTGGTGATCGATGCGACACGCGGTCTCGGCAACGGCTATAGTGTGCCAAGCGGACCGGTACGCGCGCCGGTGCGACTGCAACTGCGTCAGGCGACCGCGCTTCTGAAGGTCGGAGATGGCAATGCCGCCGACCACATCGTCCGTATCGCGGCCCGCGCTGCCAAGCCCTATTTCACTGCCGCGCTGAAAGTGTCGGGCGAGAACTATCTTGAAGGCCTGAAGGTGCTCGCTTTTGCCGGCATCGCCGATCCCGAGAAATTCTTCCGCACCGTACGTTCGCTCGGCGCAACCATTGAGGTCGCCACCTCCTTCGGCGATCACGAACACCTCAGCGAAGAAGAGATCGACGGTCTCCTGACGACCGCGGACCAGCAGAACCTGATGATCGTCACGACCTCAAAGGATTTCGTGCGCCTTGCAGGCCATCACGGCAAGGCAGAACAACTTGCGGCCCGCTGCCGCGTGGTGGAGGTGGAAATGGCCTTCACAGACCCGCTCGCCCCCGGCCTCATCATCGACCGGGCTTTCGAGGCCTGCCGGGAACGACGACTGAGAGAGGCGAAGGCAAAGACTTAAGAGCCTTTCCTGGTTAGATTGAAGCATTCTGCCGGGCAGGTTTTCGACAGGGCAAAGGCGATTGGCGAAGGGCATACCACAAGGTACGTCCGAGCCGATCGCCTTTGATCCTGGCGGAAACCTGCCCGGCAGAATGCTTCAATCTAACCAGGAAAGGCTCTAACGTTGGGTCGGCAGAACGCCGGCGCGCCGATCGGCTTCGAGTGCCGAGGCGACGTCGCAATAGGGTTCCTGTCGCGCTACGCTCCAGTAGCGAAGCTCGTCGAGCGGGACCTGCTTGCCGGTGAGCGCGCAGACAACATAGGAACCGGGTGACAGAATCTGGAAGTCGCCGTCGAGATAACGGATCTTCGCTTCGCGGTTCCCGTGTCCTTCGAACAAGTTCATGCGCTCCATTCCCTGTGGTC
>Ga0102587_1002282_pt1 | contig 11511 bp, 9 predicted proteins | sample AraplaF_Col_mTSA_FD_76853 | JGI IMG/M metagenome (GOLD analysis project Ga0102587, IMG submission 76853) | Arabidopsis root microbial communities from the University of North Carolina, USA - plate scrape MF_Col_mTSA (SPADES assembly) (version 2) | ecosystem: Host-associated > Plants > Roots >... | reverse complement strand
TGCGCGCGGCCGAGGCCGACGAAACCATCAAGCGCCGCAAGGACGAAGAGGTGGAGCTGCACGTGCAGCGCCTGATGCCTATCGAGGCCCTGCGCATACGCGGGCGGCACAACGCCACCAATGCCCTGGCAGCGCTGGGCCTGGCCGTGGCCGCAGGGTGCACCCTGGCGCCCATGCTGCACGGCCTGCGCGAATACCGCGGCGAGCCGCACCGGGTGGAATCGGTGGCTATCGTCAAGGACGTCGAGTACTTCGACGACAGCAAGGGAACCAACGTGGGCGCCACCGTGGCGGCGCTCACCGGGCTGGGCTCGGAGCGCAAGCTGGTGCTCATCCTCGGCGGCGAAGGCAAGGGGCAGGATTTCTCGCCGCTGGCCGAGCCGGTGCAGCGCCACGTCAGGGCCGTGGTGCTGATAGGGCGCGATGCTCCGTTGATCAAGGAAGTTCTGCCGCGCAATATCCCGATATTCGATGCCGCTTCCATGGAGGAAGCCGTCAGCCTCGCGGCGCAACAGGCCCAGACCGGCGATGCCGTGTTGATGTCGCCGGCTTGCGCCAGCTTTGACATGTTCGACAACTACGAGCACCGCGCCCGCGTTTTTTGTGACGCGGTGCAGGCTTTCGCCCGCGACCAGGGGGAGGTGCTGTGACGGCTGCCGCGCGCCTGTCCGACCGGTTCTCGGGCTGGTTCTCCGGCTTCGGCAAGGCTGCGGCCGATGTGCTGCCGGTGCGGCTGGGCGGGCAGAGCCTGTCGCGCACGCTGGCGGCGCCGCCCGTGCGCATGGCCGGCTTTGACCAGGCTTTGCTCTGGGTCACGGTGGCCTTGCTGATGTGGGGGCTGGTCATGGTGTATTCGGCTTCCGTGGCCATGCCCGACAACCCCAAGTTTGCGCGCTACGCCCACACCCATTTTGTGGTGCGCCATATGTTGTCGCTGGTCATTGCCTTCATCGTCGCCGTGCTGGCCTTCCAGGTGCCGCTCGCGACCTGGGAAAAACTCGCGCCCTGGATGTTCGTCGTTTCCCTGCTGCTCTTGATCCTGGTGCTCGTGCCTTTTATCGGCAAGGGCGTCAACGGCGCACGCCGCTGGATCTCACTGGGCTTCATGAACTTCCAGCCCTCGGAGCTCGCGAAATTTGCGGTCCTGCTTTACGCGGCCGACTACATGGTCCGCAAGATGGAAGTCAAGGAACGCTTCTTCCGCGCCGTGATGCCCATGGCCATCGCCATCGCCATCGTCGGCCTGCTGTTGCTGGCCGAGCCCGACATGGGCGCCTTCATGGTGATCTCCGTCATCGCCATGGGCATCCTCTTCCTGGGTGGCGTCAATGCACGCATGTTTTTTGTCATTGCGGGCGTGGTGGTGGTGGCTTTCAGCCTGATGGTGATGCTCAGTGAATGGCGGCGCGAGCGCATCTTCGCCTACCTCGATCCCTGGAGCGACAAATACTCCATGGGCAAGGGTTATCAACTCTCCCATTCGCTGATCGCCTTCGGCCGTGGCGAGATCTTCGGCGTGGGTCTGGGCGGCAGCATCGAAAAACTGCACTGGCTGCCCGAGGCGCACACCGACTTCCTGATGGCCGTGATCGGCGAGGAGTTCGGCCTGCTGGGCGTGCTGGTGGTGATTGGTCTCTTCATGTGGATGACGCGCCGCATCATGCACATAGGCCGCCAGTCGATTGCGCTGGACCGCCTCTTTGCCGGCCTGGTCGCGCAGGGGGTGGGCATCTGGATGGGTTTCCAGACCTTCATCAACATCGGCGTGAACCTGGGCGCCTTGCCGACCAAAGGCCTGACCCTGCCTCTGATGAGTTACGGCGGCTCGGCCATCCTGATGAACCTGGTCGCGTTGGCGGTGGTGCTGCGTATCGACTACGAGAATCGGACCCTGATGAGAGGGGGGCGCGCATGAGCGAGCAATACGTGCGCAGCGTCGGGCCGCCCCAAGCAAGCACAGCCCCCTCGGGGGGCAGCGCAGTACACGCGGTGACAAGCGTGGGGGCTCGTGTGGCCCTTGTCATGGCCGGCGGAACCGGCGGGCACATCTTCCCGGGACTGGCCGTGGCCGAAGCCCTGCGCGAACGCGGCTGGCGTGTGCACTGGCTGGGTGGGCTGGGAACCCAAAGCCGTCCCAGCATGGAAAGCCAACTGGTGCCGCCGCGCGGTTTCGCGTTCGAGCACATCGATTTCTTCGGTGTGCGGGGCAAGGGGCCCGCGACGCTGGTATTCCTTCCGCTGCGCCTGCTCAAGGCCTTCTGGCAAAGCATACAGGTTGTGCGCCGCGTCAAGCCCGACGTGGTAGTGGGGCTGGGCGGCTACATCAGCTTTCCTGCCGGCATGATGAGCGTGCTGCTCGGCAAGCCGCTGGTGCTGCACGAGCAGAACTCGGTCGCTGGCATGGTCAACAAGGTGTTGGCCGGCGTCGCAGACCGCGTCTTCACAGCTTTTCCCAATGTATTCCGCAAGGGTGAATGGATAGGCAACCCGCTGCGGCCGGCCTTCACGCGCCAGCCCGGCCCGGTCCAGCGCTTTGCCGACCGGGGCGGCCCGCTCAAGCTCCTGGTGGTGGGCGGCAGCCTGGGTGCGCGGGGGCTCAATGAACTCGTGCCCAAGGCGCTGGCGCTGATTCCCGCCGGCGAGCGCCCGCAGGTCACTCACCAGAGCGGCGCCCAGCAGATCGACGAGCTGCGTGCCAACTATGTGGCTGCCGGGGTGCAGGCCGAACTTACGCCCTTCATTGAAGACACCGCGCAGGCCTTTGCCGACGCCGACCTCATCATCTGCCGCGCCGGCGCCAGCACGGTGACCGAAATCGCGGCCGTAGGCGCCGCCGCGCTGTTTGTGCCCTTCCCGGCGGCAGTGGACGACCACCAGACCACGAATGCGAAGTTCCTGGTGGACCAGGGCGGCGGCTGGCTGATCCAGCAACGCGATCTCACGCCCGAGAAGCTGGCCAACATCCTGCAAACCACCGGGCGCTACACCCTGCTGGAACGCGCCCTGCAGGCCAAGACCCTGCAAAAAATCGACGCCACCGCCCATGTGGTGGCCGCCTGTGAGGAATTGGTGAAATGAAACACGCCATCAAGAATATTCACTTCATCGGCCTGGGCGGCGCCGGCATGTCCGGCATCGCCGAGGTACTTCACAACCTCGGTTACGCCATCTCCGGCTCCGACCTGTCGGACAGCGCCACGCTGCAGCGGCTGGCCAGGCTCGGCATCAAGACTTTTGTCGGCCACGCGGCGGCCAACCTCGCCAAGGTCGATGCGGTGGTGACATCCACGGCCGTGCAGCAGGACAACCCCGAAGTGCTGGCCGCGCGCGAAAAACGCATCCCCGTGGTGCCGCGCGCGCTCATGCTGGCCGAGCTGATGCGCCTCAAGCAGGGCATCGCCATCGCGGGAACGCACGGCAAGACCACCACCACCAGCCTGGTGGCCAGTGTGCTGGCCGAAGGCGGCCTGGACCCGACCTTTGTGATCGGCGGGCGCCTGAACAGCGCAGGCGCCAACGCCAAGCTGGGCTCCGGCGATTACATCGTGGTCGAGGCCGACGAATCGGATGCGTCCTTTCTGAATCTGTTGCCCGTGATGGCCGTCGTTACCAATATCGACGCCGACCACATGGAGACCTATGGCCACGATTTCGGCAACCTCAAGAAGGCCTTCGTCGACTTCCTGCACCGCATGCCTTTTTACGGCACGGCCATCCTGTGCACTGACGACCCGGCCGTGCGCGACATCGTGCAGCAGGTGTCCTGCCCCATCACCAGCTACGGTTTCGGCGAGGACGCGCAGGTGCGCGCCGTCAACGTGCGGCCGGTGGGGGCCCAAATGCACTTCACCGCGCAGCGGCGCAACGGCGTCACCTTGCCCGACATGGACGTGGTGCTGAACCTGGCCGGCGAGCACAACGTGCTCAACGCCCTGTCGGCGATTGCCGTTGCCGTCGAACTCAACGTGCCCGACGCCGCTGTGCAAAAAGCGCTGGCTGAATTCCGCGGCGTGGGCCGGCGCTTTCAGAGTTATGGCGACATGCCAGCCAAGGACGGCGGGCACTTCACCGTGATTGAGGACTACGGCCACCACCCGGTCGAGATGGCCGCCACGCTGGCCGCCGCGCGTGGCGCCTTTCCGGGCCGTCGCCTGGTGCTGGCCTTCCAGCCGCACCGCTACACGCGCACGCGCGACTGCTTCGAGGATTTCGTCAAGGTCATAGGCCAGGCCGATGCCGTGCTGCTGTCCGAGGTCTACGCCGCGGGTGAGTCACCCATCGTGGCGGCCGACGGCCGTTCGCTGGCGCGCGCGCTGCGCGTGGCCGGCAAGGTTGAGCCCGTTTTTGTCGACGAGATCGACGCCATGCCGCAGGCGATCGTGGACAACGCACTCGGCGGTGACGTCGTGATGTGCATGGGCGCCGGCTCCATAGGCCAGGTGCCCGCCAGGGTAGCCGAGATGCTGGAAGCCGCAGATACCTCCAAGACCGCAGGAACCCGACCATGACACAGAACTCCTCTCAATTCGGCAAGGTCGCGGTCCTGATGGGCGGCCTGTCGGCCGAGCGCGAAGTCTCGCTGATGTCGGGCAACGGCGTGCTCAAGGCGCTGCGTTCGCGCGGTGTGGATGCCCACGCCTTCGACCCGGCGGAGCGCGACCTCGCGGAACTCAAGAAGGAAGGTTTTGAGCGCTGCTTCATCGCCTTGCACGGCCGCTTCGGCGAAGACGGAACGGTGCAGGGTGCACTCGAACTTCTGGGCATCCCTTACACCGGCTCTGGCGTCATGGCCTCCAGCATGGCCATCGACAAGGTCATGACCAAGCGCGTGATGATTTCCGAAGGGCTGCCGACGCCGCAATACCGTTTGCTGCGCCGCGGCGCCTATGGCGCGGCCGATATCGCTGCGGTGCCTGACGCACTCGGGCTGCCACTCATCGTCAAACCGGCGCGCGAAGGTTCTTCCATAGGCCTGACCAAGGTCACCAGCCGGGACGGCATGGCCGACGCCGTGGCGCAAGCCGAAAAGCTCGATGCCGACGTGCTCTGCGAGCAGTTCGTCAGCGGTGACGAGGTCACCTGCCCGGTGTTGGGCACCGGCGCCGGCGCGCGGGCGCTGCCGGTGATACGCATTGTCGCGCCGGACGGCAACTATGACTACCAGAACAAGTATTTCACCGACACCACGCAGTATCTGGTGCCCTGTGGGCTTCCTGAGGGCGAGGAGGCCGCCATCCAGCAACTGGTGCTGGACACCTTCCGCATCCTCAACTGCCGCGGCTGGGCGCGCGCCGACGTGATGATCGACAAGGCCACGCGCAAACCCTACCTGCTGGAGATCAACACCTCGCCCGGCATGACGGGCCACTCGCTGGTGCCCATGTCCGCGCGCGCGGCCGGCATCTCGTATGAAGACTTGTGCGTCGAAGTGCTCAAGACCGCCACGCTGGACCACCAGAAGCAGGGGGGAGGCGCCATTTGAAACGCAAAACGCCCGTGCCCACCGCCATGCCGCTCGACGTCAAGCTCATGAACACCTTCTCGGTGGTCCTGGGCCTGGCGTTTGCCGCCATGGTCGTGGCCCTGGGCGTTGCCTGGGTGCTGCGCCAGTCGCTGTTCAACCTGAGTGCAATCCGTGTGCAGGGCGACCTGATGCACAACAACGCGGTCACCCTGCGGGCCAATGTGGCGCCGCGGCTGGCCGGAAATTTTTTCACGGTGGACCTGGCCGCCACACGCGCGGTGTTCGAGTCGGTCCCCTGGGTGCGGCGGGCGCTGGTACAGCGCGAATTCCCGAACCGCCTCAAGGTGGTGCTGCAGGAACACAAGCCGGTGGCCTTCTGGGGCGCCGAAGGCGATGCGCGGCTGGTCAACAATTTTGGCGAGGTGTTCGAAGCCAACCAGGGCGACGTGGAGGCGGAATACCTGCCGCTGCTGAACGGCCCGCCAGGGCAGGCGCCATTGGTGCTGCAGGCCTACCAGACCCTGGCGCCCTTGTTCGACGAGACGGATGCCACGCTGGAGCAACTGCAGCTCAGCGGCCAGGGCGGCTGGCGTGCCCAGCTCGACAGCGGCGCCGTGATCGAGCTCGGCCATGGTTCGCTGCAGGAGATCGAGGCGCGCACGCGCCGCTTTATCGCCACGGTGACGCAGGTGTCGTCGCGCTACGGCCGGGACCTGGAGTCCGCCGATCTGCGTTACGGCAATGGTTATGCGATCAAGCTCAGGGGGGTGACCACGGGTAGCCCCGCTGACAAGGAAGACGGAAAGAAAAAAAGGTAAACATATGGCCAAGGAATACAAGGATCTGGTGGTTGGGCTGGACATCGGCACCAGCAAGGTCATGGCCGTGGTGGCCGAGGTCATGCCGGGCGGCGAGCTCAAGCTCGCGGGCCTGGGCATAGCGTCCAGCAACGGCCTCAAGCGCGGCGTGGTGGTCAACATCGATGCCACGGTGCAGAGCATCCAGCAGGCCCTCAAGGAGGCCGAGCTGATGGCCGACTGCAAGATCGCCCGTGTCTACACCGGCATCACCGGCAGCCACATACGCGGCATCAACTCCAGCGGCATGGTGGCGGTCAAGGACAAGGAAGTCACCCAGGCCGACGTGGCACGCGTGATCGAGACGGCCAAGGCCATCAACATCTCGACCGACCAGCGTCTGCTGCTGGTCGAGCCGCAGGAATTCGTGATCGACGGCCAGGATGTGCGCGAGCCGATCGGCATGAGCGGCATACGCCTGGAAGCCAAGGTGCACATCGTGACCGGCGCGCAGAGCGCCGCCGAGAACATCATCAAGTGCGTGCGGCGCTGCGGCCTGGAAGTCGACCAGCTGATGCTCAACCCGCTGGCCTCCAGCTTGGCGGTGCTCACGCAGGACGAGCAGGAACTCGGCGTGGCGCTGGTCGACATAGGCGCGGGTACCACCGACGTCGCCATCTTCACCGGCGGCGCCATCCGGCACACCGCGGTGATCCCGATTGCCGGCGACCTGATCACCAGCGACATCGCCATGGCGCTGCGCACGCCCACCAAGGACGCCGAAGACATCAAGGTGGAAAGCGGCTATGCCAAGCAGTTGCTGGCGGACCCCGATACCCAGGTGGAAGTGCCGGGCCTGGGCGACCGCGGCCCGCGCATGCTGAGCAAGCAGGCGCTGGCCGGCGTCATCGAGCCGCGCATCGAAGAGATCTTCTCGCTGGTCCAGCAGGTGATACGCGAGTCGGGCTATGAGGAAGTGCTGTCCTCCGGCATCGTCATCACCGGCGGCAGTGCCGTCATGCCCGGCATGGTCGAACTCGGCGAGGATATTTTCCTCAAGCCGGTGCGGCGTGGCATACCGCGCTATTCCAGCGCGCTGTCCGACATGGTCGCCCAGGCCAGGGCGTCGACGGTCATGGGCTTGCTTGAGGAGGCCCGGATGGCCCGCATGCGCGGCTACAAGGTGTCGCAGAAGGCGGGCAGCGTGCAGAACGCCTTTGGCCGCGTCAAAGACTGGTTTGTGGGGAACTTCTGACCATGAAAACCTATTCCATTTTTATCGGCAGGCCTTCGCGTTGCATGCATTCGGGCGGTGCGGATCCCCCTGCGTGAAACAGCCATGTCAACCATAAGTACAAATTCACAATTATTGGCAACTGCAGTTTATTGATTAGGAGGCTCCCAATGAGCATCGAAATGATTGAAATCGAAGAATTCAACCAGGGCACGCAGATCAAGGTGATCGGTGTGGGTGGCGGCGGTGGCAACGCCGTCGGGCACATGATCGAATGCGGCGTGCAAGGCGTCGAGTTCATCTGCGCCAACACGGACGCGCAGGCGCTCAGCCGCGGCAGCGCGCACAAGACCATCCAGCTGGGCAGCAGCGGCCTGGGTGCGGGCAGCAAGCCCGACAAGGGCCGTGAGGCGGCCGAGGTGGCGGCGGACGACATCCGCAGCGCCATCGACGGCGCGCACATGCTCTTCATCACCGCCGGCATGGGCGGCGGCACGGGCACCGGCGCGGCGCCCGTGATCGCGCGCATTGCCAAGGAGATGGGCATCCTGACGGTCGGCGTGGTGACCAAACCCTTCGAGTTCGAAGGCGGCCGCCGCATGACCAATGCCGACCTGGGCCTGGCCGAGCTTGAGGCAAACGTCGATTCGCTGATCGTCGTGCTCAACGAAAAGTTGCTCGAAGTGTTGGGCGACGACGTGACGCAGGACGAAGCTTTCGCGCATGCCAACGACGTGCTGAAAAACGCCGTGGGCGGTATTGCCGAAATCATCAATGTGCCCGGGCATGTGAACGTCGACTTTGAAGACGTGCGCACCGTGATGGGCGAGCCCGGCAAGGCCATGATGGGCACGGCCAAGGCCAACGGCCCGGACCGCGCGCGCATCGCCGCCGAACAGGCCGTCGCCTGCCCTCTGCTCGAAGGCATTGACCTTTCGGGCGCCAAGGGCGTGCTGGTGCTGATCTCGGCGGCCAAGGGCTCGCTCAAGCTGAGCGAATCCAAGCTGGCGATGAACACCATCCGCGCTTACGCTTCGCCCGATGCACATGTGATCTACGGCACGGCGTACGACGACGAGCTGGGCGACGAGATCCGTGTGACCGTGGTCGCGACCGGCTTGTCGCGCCAGGGCGTGCGCCGCCAGGCGCCGCCGCTGCAGGTGTTGCGCACCGGCACCGACAACGTGCCCTTCAACGTGCCTACGCTGAATGCGGCGGCAGGTACCGCAGGTGCACCGCAGATGGCCACGGGCGCGGGCCAGCCGGACTACGGCAACATGGCTGTACCCAGCGTGTGGCGTACGAATCGTACGCAGGCGGCGGCCAAGGTGGATGCACTTGCGTCGGGAGGTATGGACGACTTCGAGATCCCCGCCTTCCTCCGCAAACAAGCCGATTAATCGATGTAAAGCTACTGCGCGGGCCGATCTTGCGCTTGCGGTGCTCGCCGTACGTATGTACGGCTCCGCTCCTCGGCGCAACCTCGGCCCGCTCGCTACGCTTTCCATTCGATTAATCGCTTTGGAGTTCAGGCCGGGCGCTCGTCGCTGGAGCCGCAGGAGGGCACCTCATTCACTGTCCCTATCCCCGGCATTGCTATCCCCTACCCTTGAAATGGCCTTGCGGCAACTAAAATGAGAAGAATGCTTGCCCAAAGAACCCTTAAATCCCTGACCAAAGCCGTGGGCGTGGGCCTGCACAGCGGGCAGCGGGTGGAACTGACCTTGCGGCCTGCTGCGCCGGACACGGGTATTGTGTTTCGCCGGGTGGATTTGCCGCAGCCGGTGGATATCGCCATTTCGGCGCAGTCGGTGACGGATACACGGCTGGCATCCACCATCTCGAGCGGCAGCGCCAAGGTGCACACGGTGGAGCACCTGATGTCGGCCTGCGCGGGCCTGGGCATTGACAACCTGTACGTTGACATCACGGCCGAGGAAGTGCCGATCCTGGATGGGTCGGCCTCGTCGTTTGTGTTTTTGCTGCAGTCGGCGGGTATCGAACTGCAGGCCGCGCCCAAGCGTTTTATTCGCGTGATCAAGCCTGTGGAGGTGCGTGAAGGCGAGGGTGCCAACACCAAGTGGGCGCGCCTGAGTCCTTATGAGGGCTACAAGCTCAGCTTTGAAATTGATTTCGACCACCCGGCGGTAGACTCCACCGGCCAGCGCGTGGAGTTTGACATGGGCTCGGGCGCCTACACGCGCGACATCGCGCGGGCCCGCACCTTCGGTTTCACCAAAGACGTCGAAATGATGCGCGCCAACGGCCTGGCCTTGGGCGGCGGGCTGGACAATGCCATCGTGATGGACGACTACAAGGTCCTCAACAGCGACGGCCTGCGCTACAACGACGAGTTCGTGAAGCACAAGATCCTCGACGCCATGGGCGACCTTTACCTGCTGGGCAAGCCCCTGCTGGCCGCCTACAGCGCGTTCCGCTCCGGCCATGCGATGAACAACAAGCTGCTGCGCGAGTTGCTGGCGCACAAGGACGCCTACGAAGTCGTCACCTTTGAAGACGAGAAAAAAGCACCCCGGGGTTTCGCCACACTGGCGCGCGCTTGGTAGAGGCGCTACAGCCAAGAGCCCAAAGAGCCGCCCATGCTGCTGTTTCGCTGGCTCATCCTGCTGTTCTTGCTAGCCGCCGCAGTGGCCTTCATGTTTTATGCGGGCACCGGTCAGCCGCATTACAAGCGCTTCGGCCTCATCATCCTCAAGTGGACGCTGATTGCCGCGTTTGGATTTTTCGCGGTGCTTATTCTTGAGCGCGTCGCTTAGCGGCTGCGCCCGCCGCGGTAGTTTCCCGTCATTTTTGCACCCGTGCCGCTGGCCTGCGCCAGCCGCGCCATGGCGCTGCCCACATGGGCATGGGTGATGGCCAGGCCCAGTGCGTCGGCGGCGTCCTTGCCGGGCAGGGCGGGCAGCTTGAGCAGCCGCATCACCATCTCCTGCATCTCCGCCTTGCCGGCCTTGCCGTAGCCGGCAACCGCTTTTTTGAGTTGCAAAGCCGTGTACTCGGTCACGGACAATTCGCGCGAGACCAGCGCGGTGATGCAGGCTCCGCGTGCCTGGCCCAGCAGCAGGGTGGCCTGGGGATTGACGTTGACAAAGATGATTTCGACCGAGGCGGCGTCGGGCTGGTAACGCTCCACCACCTCGCACACGCCCTCAAACAGCACCTTGAGCCGGCCGGGCAGGTCGGCGCGTTCCAGGTGGGTGGTCTTGATGGTGCCGCTGGCCACATAGTGAAGTTGCGGGCCGTCCACATCGACCACGCCGAAACCGGAAGTCTGCAGGCCGGGGTCAATGCCTAGGATGCGCATCGGCATGTTGGCTTTAAAGGCCGAAGTACCAGCGGACTGAATGGAAGAAGATGGGCGCGCCGAAGCACAGCGCATCGACCCGGTCCAGCAGGCCGCTGGCACCCGTCACGCCCACACCGCGCTTGCCCCAGTTGGGGATGCCGCGGTCACGCTTGAGCGCTTTCATCACCAGGTGGCCCAGCGAGCCGGAGACACAAGCGATAAAGGCCATGGCCACGGCTTGCGCGGGCTTGAAAGGCGTCAGGCCCGCCAGCAGGCCACCCAGCAGGCTGGCCGACAGGACGGCGATCAGCCAGCTGGTCCAGTTAAAGCTTTTGCTGACATTGGGCGCGCTGGGCGGGCGCTGCAGCTTGCGGCCCACCAAGTGTTCCACGATCATGCAGCTTTGCACCACGAACACCAGGAAGAACACCAGGAAGGCGTTCTTGCCGTCGTAGTTGGGAAACTTCAGCAGAAGCAGGGCAGGCACGTGGCTGATGCCGTAGACGCAGACCATGATGCCCCATTGCAGCTTGGCGTTGCGCTCCAGGAAGCGCTGCGGGTCGTCGGCCAGCGCGCTGACCACCGGTATCGCCAAGAAAACATAGACGGGGATGAATACAGTAATCAGGTCGAAGCGCCGAGTGATGACCAGCGCGAACTGCACCGGCAGCACCACGAAGAAGGCCAGCACCAAACTGCGGTGGTCGCCCTG